>OJNT01000062.1_pt1 | contig 75624 bp, 71 predicted proteins | sample 1597981 | NCBI WGS metagenome assembly OJNT01 (sample SAMN01915211, study PRJEB22387) | human gut metagenome | isolation source: stool | host: Homo sapiens | place: USA
TTGTCACGCCAGTGGCACAGCTGGGCAGCTATGTGCGGAACGGATAAACGCTGAAAGCATCTAAGCGTGAAGCCGCCCTTAAGATAAGATCTCCTTTAAGACCCCTTGTAGACTACAAGGTTGATAGGTCTGATGTGTAAGCATGGTGACATGTTTAGCTTGCAGATACTAATCGGTCGTTCGCTTTTCCTTTTGTTCTTCGTTTCCTGTTTCATTTCTTGTATTTCTTCTTTTTCAGTCTGTTTTTTAGTAGCCGGTGTTTATGGCAAAGAGGTTCCACCTGTTCCCATTCCGAACACAGCAGTTAAGCTCTTTCGCGCCTACGATACTTGGTCTTCTCGACCTGGGAAAATTGGTCAATGCCGACACAAGAGCATATGAAATATATGCTCTTAGATATTCCTCTATAGCTCAGTCGGTAGAGCATGCGGCTGTTAACCGCAGGGTCGTTGGTTCGAGTCCAACTGGAGGAGCCAGTTGAAAGCCATGGATTAAGTTCCATGGCTTTTTCTGCTTTATACTGCTTTTTTGAGAAAAATTTGAAAAAACCTATTGACAGATAAAATAGAATATGTTATACTATATGTGTTGCATGACATGTACAACACATACACATCTTGCAACGCAAAAAGCTTTTTTGCAAAAATGTGTGATACTTCACATAATCGGATGGAACATATTTTAAATGGAATGGAGGGTATGCCGTGTTCCAGATTGATCCAATGTCCCGAACGCCTGTGTATGAGCAAATTATTCAACAGGTGGAACGATTTGTTCTGACCGGGCTGCTTTTGCCCGGCGGACAGATTCCTTCTGTCCGAAGCGTATCGATGACAAATTCTATCAATCCCCGTACCATTTTAAAGGCGTATACCGATTTGGACAGCCGAGGGTTAATCCAGTCTGTCCCGGGAAAGGGCTATTTTGTTTGTGCAGATGCACAGGAACAACTACTGCAAAAAGGACGTGCAAAGATGAAAGATTTGACGCAACTGGTAACAGAGCTTCTGATGGCCGGAATTACGCCGGGCGAAATTGAATCTTGCGTGCAGCAGGTGTTTTCCAGCGCTGCACATCAGGAAAATCCAAAGCAAGGAGGAACGCAGGAATGATTCAAGTTACAAATCTAACGAAGCGTTTTCAGGATTTTACAGCGTTGGAACACGTCACCTGCCATATCGGTTCCGGCTGTATTTACGGCATGGTCGGTTCCAACGGTGCCGGAAAATCCACGTTTTTACGGACGCTATGCGGTGTATATCAGCCGGATGACGGACAGGTGCTGATTGATGGAAAAGCGGTCTGGGATAATCCGGAAGTGAAACGCCGGATTGCCTATGTTCCGGATGAACTGTACTTCCTGCCCGGAGCCAGCTTGGAGAGAATGGCACGGATGTATGCTTCGCTCTATCCGGATTTTGATGCACAGCGTTTTTGGAAACTGTGTGAACAGCTCCAGCTGCCCCGAAAAAAATCACTGGGACAATTTTCAAAGGGAATGCGCCGCCAGGCAGCAACGATTTTGGCATTGGCTTGCCGGCCGGACTATCTCTTTTTCGATGAGACATTTGACGGTCTGGATCCGGTGATGCGGAATTTTGTCAAGAAGCTGATCTGTGATGATGTTCTGGAGCGCGGTGCTTCTGCGATTATAACCTCTCATTCCCTCCGGGAACTGGAAGATATCTGCGATCAGCTGGCGTTGCTCCATAAGGGCGGCCTTGTGCTGGAAAGCGATATTGAAAACCTGAAAACGTCGCAGTTTAAGATTCAGATTGCCTTCCGGGAGCCTTATGAAAAATCGAAGTTTGAGGGGATTCGAATTTCCCACTTTGAAAAGAGCGGCAGCGTTTCCAACATGATTGTCAGCGGAGACCGGGATACAATCGTAAAAAAACTGAACGCCATGGAACCCATTTTGTTAGATGTTTTGCCGCTGTCTCTGGAGGAAGTCTTTACCTATGAGATGGAAACATTGGGATATACATTCCAGATTGACGGCATGACTGAGGAGGAGCATAAATAATGAAGCGTCTTGAAAAACGTGAATTTTACCGCACGCCTGCACAGCGGCAGGAAGCACGCCGGCAAATGGCTACGTCTGTTTTCCTGTTGCTTCTGATCATCGGATTGAGTATTGTGTGTGCACTGGCCTATTTTCATGCGAAAGGGGGCGCTCTGGTATGACGCAGAGAAAGAAAAATCATTGCTGGGGACTGATTGCGGAAGGATTTCGCCAGTGCCGAACCGTTGGAATTTTGTTTTTGGTGATTATGATTCTGGGGGCTGTGGCAGTTCCGGTGATGGAATATATCAATGCAGGAACAATGGATTCCATCAATGTTGGAAATGCAGAAAAAATGTCCACAACCATCATTTGCAGCTACCCGTCAAGTCATCCGCTATTGCTGCTGGCTGTGTTTGCGGCACCTCTGATGACACTGATCTTGTTTCATTTTCTGGACAATCGGGCGGCATCTGACTTGTACCATGCACTGCCCCACAAGCGAATCACACTGTACGTGTGCTATGTTGTATCTGTACTGCTGTGGGTTTTGATTCTGCTGTTTGGCAGTATGCTGGTGTCACTGATTGTTTGTAAGCTGATTCCCGGAACCATAATCTATGATGGCATGGTTTCCTATGTACTCGCTGTTTTTCTGGCTGCATTGCTGTTGATGTCCGGCTTGCTGGTTACCATGAGCCTGACCGGAACCGTTTTTACCAATGTTTTATTGGCTGGCATCATTTTATTTCTGCCGCGTTTTTGCTGTAAGGTTTTGACTTCTGCCGTTTCTTCCACCATGCCGTTTTTGATGCAGAGCAGTGAAAGTAATAACTTTTTCCAAAATACTAACAACCTGTTATACAGCTGGGCCAGTGTGCTGATGAACGTCGAGGATGTTTCTGCGGAACAGGCACTCCATCCCGGCTGGCAGGCGCTGCTGTACACCTTTTTGCTGGCAGTGCTGTATCTGGCAATTGGTTCCTGGCTCTTCTGCCATCGCCGCAGTGAGGCAGCCGGACAGGCCGCACCTAGCCGCATGCTACAGCATGTATACCGGATTCTCGTGACCATGACCTTTACCATTTTTGTGACCAGTGCGCTATATAATACTTTGGAACTTAAAACGATCCGGGAAGACTGGTTTATATATGTTCTTTTCTATGTCGCTGCGGTACTGATCTATTGCATTTATGAACTGATCACTACACGGCGGTGGAAAAATCTGTGGAAAGCAATGCCGGGGCTTGCGATTGTGGCGGTGCTCAACGGTGCGATTCTGCTGGGACTGCATACCGCACACAGCAAAATTATGGCAGATCGGCCGGCGGTACAGGAAATTGAAAGCGTCTCTTTCCGAAACAGCTATGATCATGTGGGCAGCGGCAGCTATTTGTATTACACGGACTATGTGGGCCAAAACACACAAAATATCAAAATTACAGATCCTACGGCAATTTCTCTGATTTCCTACTATTTTAATGAGAATGTCAAGTGCTTTGAGGAAGATCCGGACAGCTATTATGAAAAGTACCAGCAGATTCCCTATGACTATGGAAATGCCATGCTGGGTGGTGCGATGACAGAGCGTATGGAAGACCAAAGCTACGATTGTTATATTGTTACCATCCGGACAAAGAAAAAGGCCATGGATCGTCAGGTATATATTCCGGTAAAGGAAAGCAAAAAGCTGATGGAAATTCTGAAAAAGGATGCAAATTATGTAGAGGCCTGGAAGACGCTGCCGGATCCGCTGGATGACACAATGACAATGAACTCCTATAACGGAGTGGAACTGTCGGATGCAGATGTTGCAGAGATTTTTGCCTCCTATCGGGAGGAGATTCAGCAGGCTTCCTTTGACCAGCTGTACAGTACCATGAACAGTTCTGATGATATTGCCGACAACATTACCTATAGCTTTTATGAAAAGGGCAGAACATACACGCTTACTTGTCCCATCTCCAACAGCGTTACACCCAAAACAGCCACCCTTTATTATGAAAAGGTCTATGCGGCGCAGGCAGAATCCCGTGAGATCTATGATCAGGTGGTACAGGGCAAACTGGATGCGATGGTAGACTGCACCATATACAGCGGACAGAATACCACGAATGCTGAAATAAAAAACCGCTATCTTTACGGAGATTTTGCAACAGATGAATCTCAAGAAGACCAGAAAGCATTGCAGCAGGTACAGAAATATCTGAAAGATGCGCCTGTGATTAGCGGAGAAAGCTATGCTGTGATCTGGATTAATCCGGTATCACAGGACGGCCAGACAATAGAAGAAACCATTTCTATTACAGTTCCGGTAGATGAGCAGGTGTTCCTGGATTCGTCATTGCAGCAGTATTTCAATTATGACAGCTATCTGGAATAAACGTATGACATCCTCTTTTCTCCTTATCCAATAACCGAAAATACCGCACCCAAAACCGGAAGCAAACCGGATTGGATGCGGTATTTTCATTGGAGAAAATATATTTCTTATGAAACCGAGCGAAAGTAAGAGCCTTTATGCCAGGCAAAAATATTTTGCCAGAACTGCGGCTTCTGCCTTGGCCATGCGTTCCAGATTGGAATCAATCAGGAGCCATGCGGTAGCACGGGGATTGGTATGATAGCTGTGTTCCAGCAGAATGCCGGGCACGCCAACCTTTGCCGCGCCGCGGAGAACACCGTAATAGTCGCCGTTCTGTCCCACACGGTTCCAGATGGAGCCGCCTTGTGTTGTGCCCATAACCTGGTGCAGGGTGTTGGCCAGTTCCAGGCCTAAGTCGTTCAGCTCCTTGGTAACGGTGCAGCAGGCCAGCGGGCCGTCTGCTGCCGGATTGTTGCAGGCGTTGCTGTGGATGCTCAGGAACAGGTCGCAGCCGGCAGCTGCCTTGCCGCGAGCTTCTAATCCTAAGTCGCCTTTCTGGGTGGGACGTGTGGTAATGACTTCAATGCCGTAGGATTCCAGGGCAGCCTTCAGATAGAGGTGTACCTTCCAGGACATGTCCGATTCGTAGTAAGCATCATTGACCGGGCTGTGATTGTATTTGCCGTAGTGCCCGGCATCCAGACAGATCTTTACGGTGCGGAGAATGCCGGCATCTGTAAAGGTGTAGTTCTTACCGTCAATGGACTGCTTTCCTGTAACCATCGCGCCATCAGAGCTGAAATAATAACGATTCGTGTCGATTTCTGCCCATCCGGTCTGCATTTTTCCGGAACTCAGGAAATAGTACTTCTTGCTGTCTACAGTCTGCCATCCGGTGCGGGTGACACCGTCTGTACCAAAATAATAGGTGCCGTTCTCCAGCGTCTGCCATCCGGTCTGGAGTTGTCCCTCTTTGGTGAAGTGGTACAGGTTCCCGTCAATGGTTTCCCAGTCATCTGACATGGAACCGTCTGCATTAAAATGGTACTGCTTGGCATCTACCTGCTGCCAGCCAGTTTCCATGGCATAGGAATCGTCAAAGTAGTAGCGCTTTCCGGTGGTGTCTTCTTCCATCCAGCCCTTTACCGGAGCGCCGTCCTTGTCATAGTACCAGGTGGCGTTGTCAGAAAAGGTGTAGAAGCCCAGCTGCTGCTGGCCGGTTTTTTCGTCCAGCTGATAGCGCAGGCCGTCACCGGTTTCTAAAAGGCCGGTTTGCTTGTCGCCGGAAGCATCACTATAGTAGCGGCTGTCATGGTAGAGAATCCATCCGTCCTGGAGCTTTCCGGTTTCCGGATCGAAATAATGCCGGGCACCGTTGATGGTGCGCCAGCCGGTTTTCTCTGCGCCGGTGTAGTCGAAGAGGTATGTAACCGAATCAATGGTCTGATACCCGGTGGCGGCAGCGTAGGTTTCCGGATCGTAATAGTGCCAGGCACCGTCAAAATTCTGCCATCCGGTGCACAAAATTCCGTTTGCATCAAAGCGGTAGGCAATGCCGTCAATCACCTGTACATCTGTTGCACAGGAACCGTCTGCGTAGCGATAGGTTCTGCCGGAGTCGGTGTCTGTCCACGTGCCGGAGGCAGTCTGGTCAGTTTCCGTGGTTCCGGTGGCAACCGGTGCGGCTGTTGGTAAGGGCTCTGCCTCTGCGGCGGAAGCGGTGCCGGTGCAGAAGAGGGCACCGACAGCTGCTGCACCCAGGGGCAGCAGCACTTGCATCAGTTTCTGCAGTTTCATGCAAAAAATCCTTTCTTTTTTAAAATGTATAAGCGCTCGCGGGACATCCTGAAAAAATGTTCCGGGCTGTTCGTGTGCGGTACCGGAAATTGCGGTACCGATATAGTTTTATTTTACAGCAAAATGAAGAATATGTCAAGGAAATACCACAGAAAAAAGCGGAAAAGTGCTTGGGATGCGGAAAATTCCATGGATTGTCCCGGAAAAAACGTGGCGCACCGCTGCCGAAACCTTGACAGAAGGTATGGAGAATGCTATAATATTTTGAAAGAGCCGGATTCCACAGAAGCAATACAAATGGAGGCATCTACAAATGGGAAAAAAAGCAAAAGAAAAGAAATCTAACGATACGAAAACGGAGCGAGCAGTCAAAAAATCAGGAGCAGGTGCAGTCATTGGCTCAATCCTGTTCTTTTTGCTGACCTTCCTGCTGGCAATTTTGCTGCTTTGCAGTACGGTTGCCTATGAAACCCTTTCGGCTGACGGCGTATCCAAAGCGATTTCGCAGATGGATTTGTCACAGGCACAGTGGAAGGAAAACGGAAAAAAACAAAACATGGGGCAGTGGGTTTATGAATGGTATATGCAGGATGCGCCGAATCTGACACCGGAATATGCAGAGGCCGCCCTTGCCAATGAAGAGATAAATGGTGCCATTTGTGATTACATTACAGACCTCAGCGCATATCTGACCAAGAAGAGCGATGAAATGCCGGAAGTGCAGGCAGAAACCTTTGCGGATTTGATGCAGGATGAACTGGCCGGAACGCTGGAAAAGGAAACCGGTGTCCGCTTTGCAGAAACTGACCGGGTTGCGTTCTTGTATGCAACAGAGGATGATGTGCCGGCCTGGAACCAGGCAGTAGACCGGATTGCCGGACACGGCTTCGGAAAATTTGCAGTGCGGTTTTTCTGCACGCTGCCCGGCGTTGTAACTGCGGCAGTACTGACCGGAGTCAGCTTTGTGCTGTGGCTGGCCTTTGCCATCAGGAAACATTGGCGAAAGGGTCGGATGCTCACAGCATCCGGTGTGGCAGTTGCCGTGCCGGGACTGCTGGTTCTGATTGCAGACGGCCTGGTCTTTCTCCTGGCCGGTGCGATGAATGTGTTGGATGACCTGTCCTTTGCCAGAGACGGCCTCAGTGATCTGCTCCTGCCGTCCCTCTGGTCAGCATTGATTGTTGCTCTGTGCGGGATTATCCCGGCTTCTATCGGCATTTGTATCAATGCAGTCTGCCGGGTAAAGGCGAAAAAACAGGGACAGGCGGCACCGTTTGTTCCGGAGGCAGCAGAGCCGCAGCCGGAAAAGGTACCGGTTCTGGCCGGCGCAGCACCGGAAAATCCGGCACCGGCAGGAGAATTTGTCTATTCTCCTGCACCGGAAGGGAAATCGTCGAAGCCAAATGTTCCCGATTCCGGCGTTTGTCCGCACTGCGGCGCGCAAAATGAACCGGGCAGCAAATTCTGCGGTTCCTGCGGCCAGAAAATGTAACGGGTTCTGAGGACCCAGGCACATAAAAAATTGAAATAGTCAGGAAAGTGATGAAAAATGAAGCGTTATCTCCAGAACATTCGTCAGGTAGTACCTTATGTACCGGGAGATCAGCCGGATTTTCCGGATATGATCAAGCTGAACACCAATGAAAATCCGTATCCCCCGGCACCAGGGGTGCAACGTGCCCTGGATTCGAGTAATGCAGAGCAGATGCGGCTGTATCCGGATCCCACCTGCCATCAGTTGAATGCGGCCATTGCCAAGGCCTATGGCGTTGCGGAAAATCAGGTGTTTACCGGAGTTGGCTCTGATGATGTGCTGGCTATGATTTTTCAGACCTTTTTCCAATCAGATCTGCCGATTTTGTTCCCGGATATTACATATGCCTTTTATCCGGTTTGGTGTGATCTGTTCCGGATTCCCTATGCAGTGCAGCCGCTGGATGAGCAGTTCCGGATCGTTCCGGACGATTACTGCAAGCCCAACGGGGGAATCATCTTCCCGAATCCTAACGCACCAACGGGCATTGCCCTGGAGCTGGGACAAATCGAAGAAATTCTGGAACACAATCCGGAATCCCTCGTGGTTGTAGATGAGGCCTACATTGACTTTGGCGGTCAGTCTGTTCTGCCCCTGCTGTCCAAGTATGAGAATCTGCTGGTTGTACAGACATTCTCCAAGTCGCGCTCCATGGCCGGAGAACGAATTGGATTTGCCATTGGTGCACCGGAATTGATCCGGGCAATTCATGATGTCAAGTACTCCTTCAACTCCTACACCATGAACCGTTCTGCATTGATGGCTGGAACTGCCGCAGTGGAGGACAGCGCTTATCTGAAAGAAACTACGGCAAAAATTATGGCCACCCGGGAGCGGACAAAGCGGGTGCTGGCCGAAATGGGATTCCAGTTCCCGGATTCCAAGAGCAACTTCCTCTTTGTTACACACCCGGACTGCGACGCACATGCGCTGTTTGAAGCACTGCGGCAGGCACACATTTTTGTGCGCTGGTTTGACGCGCCGCGGATTCGCAACTATCTCCGGATTTCCATTGGAACCGATGCACAGATGGATGCCCTCTTTGCCTTCCTGAAAACCTACCTGAAAAAATAAGCATCCGGATCCAGGATGCTACAAATCAAATTCAAAAAGCACAGCTGAAAACGATTTCTTTCAGCTGTGCTTTTTCTTGCCTGTAGAGAAATGCATTAGCAAACATCTTTCTCAAGAACTAGCAGATAAAGTGCTTACCTATTAGCACTCGACTGAACGGAGTGCTAATTTTCATCTAGTTTTCACAGAACAATCATCAATCTATTAGAAACCGGGGGTAATATAATACTTGTAAACGGAAAGGGAACACGGAAGATGGAAGAGATGTGAAACGTGTACCGATTCGGATACAATTCATCTGATCGAAACTTTTTAGGAGGTATGCTTTATGATGCATTATATGACACCCTTTGAACGTACAGGTTATGATTTGTTCCACTCTATGCGGGACTGGGAAAATGAGTTCTTCGGCAGTGACAAAACTGCGGCGCAGCTGCGCTCCTGCAAGACGGATATCCGGGACACCGGAGATGATTATATCATGGAAGCAGAGCTGCCGGGCTTTACCAAAGAGGAAATCAAGCTGGATGTGCAGGACGATGTTCTGACCCTGACAGCCGTGCATAAAGAAAAGACCGAAGAGGAAAAAGCCAAGGACGGCACCTATCTGCGGAAGGAACGGAGCAGATGCTCTTATCAGCAAAAGCTGGATCTGAGCGGCATTGACGTAGAGCACCTGGAGGCTTCCTATGAAAATGGTATCCTGACACTGAAAATGCCGAAAAAGAAGCCGCAGATTCCGGCTTCCAAGCAGATTGCCATTCAATAATTTGCATCAGACTCTTTAACAAGAGATTTGATTCTGTTCTCATCCAGATGCCAATGCAAACAGGTATGAGAACGGTTATTGCACCGATGAGGAGGTATGCTTTATGATGAACACTTTAACACCCTTTGAACGTACTGGTTATGAACTGTTCCGCTCGATGCGAGACTGGGAAGATGCTTTTTTCGGCGGACAGAATCAGCTGAGCGCCTGCAAAACTGATGTGCGTGATACTGGTGACAGTTACGTGATGGAAGCAGAACTCCCTGGCTTTTCCAAAGACGAAATCCAGGTGGATGTGCAGGAAGATGTCCTGACATTGAAAGCCGTCCACAAGGAAAAATCTGAGGAAGAGCAGGCAAAAGACGGCACCTATCTGCGGAAAGAACGGAGCAGTTGTTCTTATCAGCAGCAGATGTATGTGGGTGATGTGGATACCGATCACATGGAGGCTTCCTACGAAAACGGCATTTTGACGCTGAAAATGCCGAAGAAGCAGCCGGTTGTACCGGAGTCCAGACAGATCACCATTCAATAAAAACTGCAATGAGAGAAAGAGAGAGGGCGTTGCCGCGAAGGGCTGCGCCCTTTTTCGTTTTGTACAGCATGTGGCTCTTAGGTGCCCAGATAATAGGAGAGCGGCTCCGGAGTGCAGGGTTTATAGCGCTGGGTGTCCAGCTGGGGAAAAAATGCAGCCCAGTTATCGGGACTGGCCAGGAGTGCCTGCTTTTTCTGGCGGCTCAGCTGCTTGCAGTAGATTTCAAACTGTGCCGCAGCGGTGTGATCGTCTGTTTCCCAAAGGCCGCACAGTGCCTGGGGCGGATGGCTGCGGGTATACTTGGCACCGCCCCGGCATAAGCCCCAGTGCTGCCGCATGCGCCGTTTCAGATCAGGGGTAATGCCGGTGTACAGACTGCCGTCCCGGCAGGAGAGAATATAAATATAGTACATGCTGCAAAAAACACGCCTTTCTTTCGAATGTGACAGTTTATTATACCATGGGAAGAAAAATGTTGTCAATATCGCAGTGTGTTCAGGTTTCCAGATCCAGGATTGCGCCGGCGATTTGCCGCAGTACCGGTGCGGCAGTCTGATTTCCATAGCCGCCGTCCTCTGCCAGAACGGTCACCACATAGCGCGGCTGCTGTGCCGGGAAAAAGGATGTGACCCAGCCGTGACAGTATTCCTGTCCGTCTGCGTCATATCGACCTGTCTGTGCGGTAGAGGTTTTGGCACCCATGCTGACATTGCCCGGTTTCCCCTGAAAGGCTTCGTCTGCGGCGGTGTAGCACATGAGAGAACGAAGAAACGCTGCTGTTTCCGCAGAGATGCCGTTTTCCCGGCGAGAGGGAGTCTCTTGCTGTACCGTTTTTCCATCCTCAGTGCTGCCGCGAATGAGACGGATTGCAGGAAGGGTTCCGTCTCCGGCAATGGCGCAGGTCATACGGGCAATCTGGAGCGGTGTTGCCGTGAGAATGCCCTGTCCGAAGCAAAAATTTGCCTGTTCTGCCGGAAGCCGCAGCTGTTCTTTTGTGGGAAGCGTTCCGGCAGCGCCGAGAATGGTTTCCGTCAGCGGTGTTTCTGTGCCGAAGCCCAGTGCCTTTGCCATTTGCAGCATAGATGCGGCAGGGAGTTCCTGGCTCAGGGCAATAAAATAGGGATTGCAGGAATTGCGCATGGCTTCCAGCATGGACTGCTCTCCGTGGCCGTTTGCATCATGACAGCGGAAAATCTGTGTGCCAATTGCTACAGAACCAGTGCAGTTCCAGCGGAAGGAATAGGTGTTCCCCTGTTCTTTGGCGCATGCCGCGGTCACCAGCTTAAAGATGGAACCCACCGGATAGGCATAGCAGGCACGGTTGATCAGCGGGCTGTCCGGATTCTGTAAAGCCGCTTCCAGCTGTTCCGGATGATAGGTGGGAAAGCTGGAAAGTCCCAGGATATCGCCGTTTTCCGCATCCAGGACAACAACACATCCCTTTTTCAGCTGCTTTCCGGTAGTGTCACAGATTCTTTGGATGGAGGCATCCAAGGTTGTGACAACGCCCCAGGATGGATTGGCGCCATAGCGAATCTGGGTGTTTTCGCCTGCCAGGGCTGAACCGGTGCCGTCTACAGAAAAGGTAATCGTCCACTGAGACTGTTCCCGGCGCAGGAGCGAATCATAGGCGTATTCCAGCCCGGAAACGCCGGCTCCCTGTGCGGTATAGCCGATCAAATGCTGTGCCGGCTGTTCGGCGCTGTATCGCCTGGGAATTTTCAAAACGGTGACATCCGGACAGTCGATTTCCGAGGTGTCAATGGTACACACAAACGGCCGCCCGGACTCTGCCTTCTGAAAAAATGCAGCAGGATCAATCAGGTGTGGCAGCAGCGCCGTGACGGCTTCCGGTGTGGGGCAGACCACTGCTTCACAGGTATCCGATGCGTTGATCAGCGGAACGCTGTTTCGGTCGTAGATTGTCCCTTCTGCTGTGCCGGCCAGACAGGTATAGGTGCCCTGTCCGGCGGCAGTCTGCTGCAGTTCTGGCTTTTGTACCAGATGGGCAAGATAAACCGCAGTCAGAGAAAAAATCAAAATCAGACACAGCTGGAGCACTGCCAGCCGGTTTCGAATGGTTTTCATAAGCAAAAATCCGCCCCTTTTTCCAAAATTGCCGGTACTATGCGTAGTATGCCCGAAATCCGGAAAAAGAAACAAAATTTTGGTGTGTTTCCGGAAGTGATTCCGTCAGAAAGGCTGGGTTTTCCGGCAGATTGTGAAAGATGCTGTTTTTTCACGCTGTTTTCTGTGGAATCTTTTCCGATTTAACAGTTTACAGAAAAATGAAAATGTGCTATAATAAAAGAGTTCAGCAGACTTTTTTATACGGAATTTCGATAAAAAAGCGCAGAACTACTTTGAATTTTCAGAAAGGATAAAGGACATTTCCTGTAATTGGATTTTATTCGCATTTGGTGGAAAAATCGTGCAGGACTGCTCCTGCGATTGATGCTATGCGTAAAAATCAGAAGACCAAACATCCGGATACCGAAACATCAAATGTTATGATTGTACAGAATGCAGTACAGGATGAGGAGGATACCATTACCATTCCGGTTGTGGAGATTTTTCATCAGCTGAGAAAATACGTGCTGCTGTGGGTGCTGATTGCAGTAGTGGCAGCCGGTCTGGTTTTCGGCGGCTCGCTGGTTGCCTATTCCAGTAAGTGTACACCACTGACTGCTATGGTGGGCTTTTCCTATGACGGAATCGAATCTGGCCTGGATCCTAACGGCAACGAATTTGATGCCGATTCCATTAAAACCCCGTCCATTATTCAGGAAACCTTGTCTGACCTGGGACTTTCCGAGAAAAGTGTGGATCTGGTGCGCAACGGCCTGACCATTTCTGGTGTGGTTCCGGAGGATACCATTGATGAACTGACCGCATATAAGAGTATTTTTGATTCCACCAATTCCATTGAAGCAGCAAAACAGATGATGGATGTCTCTTATTATCCCACAAAGTTTGAAGTACAGTTCCAGTATACCAATCTGGGTCTGTCCCGTTCTCAGGCAGCAGACCTGCTGAATACACTCCTGAGCAATTACCGTACTTACTTTATGCGCACCTATGGATTTAACAAGTCCTTTGGTGATGCGCTCAACTCTGTGGATTATACTGGTTATGATTACCCACAGGCACTGGATTTGCTGAACAATTCCCTGAATTCTCTGCAAAATTATGTATCCACTCTGGTTGACAATGATAATACCCGGTTCCGTTCTACAGAAACCGGCTACACCTTTACCGACCTTCAGGCAGCAGTAAGTACCCTGAAAACCGTGGACTACGCTACCCTGACTTCCTACGTTCTGGGTAAAAATGTGACAAAGGACAAGTCGTCTCTGGAAACCTATTATCAGTATCAGATTGATACCCTGAACCGTTCTCTTACCAGTGCCCAGGAAAAGCTGAGTACAATTATAGATTCCATTAACAAGTATCAGAAGGATTCCTATGTACTGATGGCAAGCGCAGACGGTACTACCAGCAATGCGCTGACCCAGCCTTCTGAGGCTTATGACGATCTGATTTCCCAGAAAACCGATGCACAGTCGGATGTCTCTTCCTATCAGTCCAGAATCAAGGACTATCAGACACGTCTGGATACTCTGAAAAAGACCGCTGTTGCTTCTAAGGCAGATCAGGAAAAGGTAGACCAGGATATGGAAGCAATCTGCAACAAGCTGAATCAGGTGATCGCAGATGTAAACCAGACAGCGGATGAATATTTCGAAACTGCATCCTATGCAAATGCATATAACGTTCTGGTTCCGGCAAGCGGAAGCACATCCAGTGCAATTCATAACGCAATTTCCAACATGACACGGCCGCTGTTGATTGCAGAAGCGCTGCTGTTTGTGGTATATCTGGTATTTAGCGTGGTACGCGCGTTCCAGGTTTCTTACCGCCGGGAAAAGCTGGCTGCCGGCGCCGCAGAAGATGAAACTGAACCGGCAGAAACAGCAGAAGCAGAAAAAACAGAAACCGAGAAAAAAGAGCAGCAGTAATGACAAGTGCTGATCATGAAAAACCTGAGAAAAGGGAATCGTCTTCGGACGGTTCCTTTTTTGTCCGAATTTGGAAAAAATACCTTGACAAATCCATAGAAAAAAGATATACTATAAAAGAACATTTGTATGAAAAAACGGCACAGGACAGCATGCCGGAGAAAATCAGTACCGCCGTTTTTGCGTAGAAAAAAGCGGCTGCAATTAGGGAGGAATCTGCGTGGCAGAAAAAAAGAAAAAGCAGTTTGGACGAATTTTAATTGGTGTGGGAATTGCACTGGCAGCAATAATCATTGTCTGCCTGGTTTTGGTGTACCGGGCAGGACGCGTGTCTGCACCGGAGGAAATTCCGATTTTGACCACCACCAGCACTACAACAATGACCACTACTGTAACCACTACTGTAACCACAACCACCACTGTGACATATGACTACGATATGCAGATTGACATGGAAAAGGTGAAGCAGTATCACGAGGCCAATGCAGACGTGGTAGGCTGGGTTTATGTCAATGACACACCGATTAATTACCCCATTGTTCAGAGCAAGGACAACGAGTTCTACATCAACCGGGATTGGCAGAAGAACAACAGTTATGCCGGATCGATTTTCGAGGACTTCCGCGGTGATATCAACGAGACAAACGGCACGCTTCTCTATGGCCATAACATGGGAGACGGTTCTATGTTCCACAGCGTAAAGGACTTTAAGGAAGAAGCCTGGGGCAAAGAGCACATTTATTTTGAAGTGGCCTCTCTGGAAAAACGGTACCTTTACCGCATTGTTGCCAGTGCCGTGCTGAATGGGGAAGAGGGCGCAGCATTTGACTACTGGAACCGGATTGACATGACCGAGGACGAATACAAGAAATATATTGAAGAAATCCGTACCAATGCGCTGGTATGGTACGCGCCGGAGGATGATCTGCCCACTTATGAGGATCGGATGATTGCCCTGCAAACGTGCAACTCCGGTGCAGATGACGGCATCCGATGTGTATTGTTCGGGCAGTGCCTGGGCGCATATTAAGCACGTATACGAAAAAACATCGGAAACACCGCACAAAGACGAAGCCGTTTCTTTGTGCGGTGTTTTTGTTTAGAGATGTTCTGTTAGAATAAGAACCGGAAAGGAATGACACAGATGTTAGAACTAACACTTTCAAAAATCAGCAAAATGATTCCCAAACGTCTATGGAATGCGCAGAAAGGAGACTTCGGCCGTCTGCTTTGCATCACCGGAAGTCGTACTATGCCGGGGGCGTGCGCGCTTTCAACCAAGGCGGCGCTGCGCTCCGGTGCCGGTCTTGTAACCGTGGGAACTGCACCGGAAAATCCCATGCGCCTGGCCGGAACGCTGCCGGAAGCCATGTGGCTCCCGTTGGTGACAGATGCAGACGGCTTTTTGCTGGATGTGCCCAACCATGAGAGCCTGGAACTGCATCTGCGCCGAGCGAATGCAGTTCTGCTGGGATGCGGCATGGGCGTAACACCGGATACCAAGGCGCTGGTGAAATGGATTCTGCATCAGGCGGAGTGCCCGGTGATTCTGGATGCGGATGGTCTAAATTGTATTGCAGACTGCATAGATATAGAGGGAGGAAAGAGGACAGACTGGATTCTGACACCGCATCCCGGCGAAATGGCACGGCTGACACAGAAGAGCATCTCGGAGATTCAGGCGGAACGCATAAAGACAGCGCAGGATTTTGCGGCAAAATATCCGGTGACACTGGTGCTGAAGGGTGCCGGAACAATTGTTGCCCAGGGAAAAAATGTCTGCATGAATCCCACGGGAAACCCCGGCATGAGCCGGGGTGGGAGCGGTGATGTCCTGGCCGGTATGATTGCATCGTTGGCGGCGCAGGGACTGTCTGCGTGGAATGCAGCCTGTGCCGGGGTCTATCTGCACGGCTTTGCCGGCGATCTGGCGGCGGCACGATATTCCCAGCAAGCCATGCTGCCCAGTGATCTGCTGGATTGCCTGCCGTCTGCTTTTATCGCCATGGAGCAGGAACAATCTCCTCAATTTCTCTGACCATATCCGGGGCACACCGCTCCGGGAATCTCTGCCTGTATCCGGAAATCTTTGGTGGAAGGCATTTGACGGAGCTTCAGGAAATATACATTTGATTTCGGAAATCAGGCAGACAGTAGGAGGGAGCTTCAATATGAAATACATGCAATGGATTGCCTTATCTGCCGCAGCCGCCGGAGTTGCGGCATGCTGTATCGGATGTGCCCGCCCCGGCGGAAAAGAGGCCAGCGCTTCACAAAAACTGGGCGGCAGCTTTACCGCGGAAATGATCATGGAAATGGAAGATCTGACCGCTTCCGGAACCATTTCCAGAATCGGAGAAGGCCAGTGGAGTGTGGCCTTTGCCGAGCCGGCTTCTCTGGCCGGTGTGGTACTGGATTTTTCCGGGGATACTGTGTCGGCTTCTTATCAGGGCTTGGGCTTTTCTGTTCCGCAGTCTGCCATGCCGGCAAAATCCGTTCTGGTTTCGTTGATTCAGGCGGTGGATACCCTGGCCAAAGAGGAGAAAATCACCGGAACCGAGAAAGAAGGGGAAATCTGTATTACCGAGGAACTGGACGGAAGTCCCTATACCTTATCCCTGACAAAAAGCGGTGATCTGGCCGGATTTTCTGTAGAAAATATGGATGCTTCCCTGACGTTTTCCGCATTTCAGTCCGGCGCTGCGCCGATTGCCACAATGACTGCTGCTCTGGAAACAACAGCGCCTTGAATGCTTTGTCTCCTGCAAGCGCAATGAGAACCCATCTTCTGAATACCACAAAAAGAACCTGTATGCCAGACGGTATGAATTCGTCCTTGCATACAGGTTCTTTGTTTTTAAAGTGATTAGGGGAAGCGGTTCGCTCAGAGGTCTTCGTCCTCGTACGCCTCGTTGTCCTCGTCATATTCTTCCAGGAAAAATTCCGCCAGCATTTCCTTTGCATCATCATTTCCCTGTCTGGCCGCCAGATGAAGCCAGCGGCGCGCTTCGTCTTCGTCTGCGTCTACGCCAGTGCCGTTGAGATAGCAGTATCCCATCATGTACTGACCGCCGTCATGGCCGCATTCCGCCGCGCGTTCAAACCAATCCACCGCGTCCTCGTCCTCTTCACTGTCATCACCCACATAGGTGCAAATGCCAATCATATAGTAGGCGTTTTCGTTTTCCTGCGCAGCAGCCTTTTGGAACCATTCCAGTGCAGTTTCCCGGTCTTCTTCCTGTTCCAGGTAATAGGTGCCGATGGCACATTGTGCATCAGATAATCCCTGTGCGGCGGCGCGTTCGTACCAGTCCAGTGCGGTATCAATATCTTCTTCTACGCCGTCTCCATCCTGATAGCAGGAACCCAGGGCAAACTGGGCATAGGGGTTGTTCTGCTTTGCGGAGCGTTCCAGCCAGAGAATGGCCTCTTCCATATCCTGTTCAATGCCGGTGCCGAAATGATAGCAGCTTCCCAGCTGGAACTGGGCTTCGTCGTCTCCGGCAGCGGCGGCTTCCTGAAACAGTGCCACGGCTTTTTCCAGATCGGCGGGAACGCCGTTCCCGTCCAGATAGCAGATTCCCAGCTGGCATTTTGCCGGAATATCTCCCTGATCTGCGGCCTTCTGAAACCAGTATGCCGCTTTCCGGTCTTCCTGGTCGGTGGTGATATCCTGATAGAACAGGCACATGCCCAGAGCAAACTGAGCATCCCGGTAATTTTGCTTGGCGGCGCGTTCCAGCCATTTTTGCGCCAGCTTTTCGTTTTGGGGCACGCCCCGGCCGAAGTGATAGCAGGTGCCCAGGAAATACTGCGCAATGGGAACATCCTGATCGGCGGATTTCTGATACCACTTCACAGCAGTCGGAAGATCGGTCTTCGTGCCCAGACCATTGAAATAACAGTCAGCCAGATTATACTGTGCGGCCGGTTCTCCGGCTTCGGCGGCTTCCTGGAAGCAGGCAAAGGCCTTTTCATAATCCTGTGCAATGCCGGTGCCTTCCATATAACAGCGCCCCAGCATATTTCGGGCTTCCTGATTTCCCAGCTGGATGGCCTGCTGATAGAGAGAAACGGCGTGCTCCGGATCTGCAGGAACGCCGGTTCCGCCGGCATAGCACAAACCCAGCTGCACCATTGCGTCCGATTGCTCCTGTGCGGCGGCCTTTTCCAGCCACTGTACTGCTTCGGCTTCCCGGGCTTCTCCCAGTTCTCCGTTAAAGAGAATGCTGCCTACTGCAAACTGCGCTTCTGCCGTACCTGCTTCTGCTGCGCGCAGGAGCAGGGGATAGGCCTTTTGGAGATCCCGCGGAACCCCTAGTCCCTGATAATAGCAGTCTCCCAGGTGATAGAGGGCAGTGGGGACATCCTGCGCGGCAGCTTTTTCCAGCCAGGAAACGCCCTTTTCCGGATCGGCTTCAATACCGGTGCCGTAGATAAGGCACATGCCGGCAAATTCCTGCGCATCTGCAACGCCGATTTCTGCGGCCTGGAGAATCCAAGGCACGGCTGCTTCCGGATTGGTCTCCGTGCCCAGACCGAAGAGCAGGCAGCGGCCGGTTTCAAACATGCCGTGGGGATCGCCGGCCCTGGCGCTTTCCTGCATCAGGAGAAATCCACGGGACTCCTTTTCCGGATCGGTGCTGTTGCGGAGCAGGTAAAGTCCCAGCACAAACTGCGCATCGGAATTGTGGTGCTTTACGGCGCGTTCCAGCCAGTACAGCCCGGATTCTGCCTGTGCTTCCGTACGGTTTTCTGCCTGGAGATATTCCATGCCCAGGGCGAACTGTGCCGGATCGTATTCCAGTTCTGCGGAAGATTGCAGCAGCTGAACAGACTGTGCGGAATCCTGCTGTGTGCCGATGCCGTCCCGCAGGCATACTGCGGCAATGTACATGGCGTTTGAGAAGCCCTGATCGGCTATTTTTCGAAACCAGGCGTATCCGGCGGCTTGTTCCGAAGGGTCACTGCCTTCAATTTGTCTCAAATGATACTGATACTCTTCCGGGTTCATGGAAGAATTGGATGAAGCTCTGCCAGACCGGCTGAACCGTTGCTTTCTCATATAAAATCTGCCGCCTCCTTCTGGTGCATTTATAAAATCGAATAGATCTATTATAATGCATATTGAGAGGGTTGTCAAGCAAGTGGATTTTGTGTTGAAACCTTACTGCTGTCTTAGAGGGGAGGCATTTGCTATTATTTTTCCAAAACCTCTTGACAATTTTCATATAATCCTGTATAATAAAGACAAGGAAAAGAAATTGTAGGAAAATGGGATTTTCCAGCGCTTTTCCAGGAAAAAAGAAAGGTCTTATTTTAAGAAAGGATGATTTTTATGAGAACAAAGAAGGTATTTGGCTTTTTCACCGCTGCCGTTATGGCAGTAGCTTCACTGCCGATCTTGTCTGTCGGTGCGGCTGACAGCACGGTTCTGCTTGGGGATGTAGACCAGGACGGCGTAATTACCGGACATGATTCAGCTATGGTTAGCCGTTATCTGAATGTAGATTCCACCATGTTCACAGAGGAACAGCTGAAACTGGCCGATATCAATGAAGACGGTGTAGTCGATCAGACAGATGCGGACTTGATTCATGAAAAGGAAGTTTTCTGCATTGGAGACTTTACAAAAATAAATGAGATTTCTTCGAGTGGTGCTTTAAGAGCAATGTATTGCTATGCTTACGAGCAGGTAGGAGAGGATATCACGATTGTAAAGAAGTCATATCCTTCTGAACCTATTCGGTTTGATTCTGATTACAGTGGATGGATAACTATAGGCAGCCATGAATATGGAAGCCCGGTTTATGCTGGAAAGAGACCGATTCTTCCGGAAACAGACCCGGAGATGTATGATGTGTTATATGAACTTATGACATTTTATGATCATCCTACTGTCATTAGTGAATTGGATTACAATTTGATTGATGCAAATGGCGATGGGGTTGTAACACTTCAGGATGCAGTAAGCTTACTGTATTCTTATTGCATGACAATGGCTGGATCGGCACATGGAGAGCGCGTTTATTATTTCAGCGAAGGCCGCTATGATCTCTATGATGGTGTTTTCTATAATCCGCAATTTGAAGAAAATGCAAAGCTGTAATAAAAGCTATTTTGTTTTAATGTCATAAAGCGCGAAAGCAGGCACACGGAAACCTTTTAAGGGGGCTGTGTGCCTGCTTTTTCTTGGAAAAAACAGTTTTGACGCAATGGGAGAATCCTGTATCGACCTTACAGTTCATCAAAATATCAAAATTTAAAGTAATATTCCTGTAAGTCTACCCTAACTATAAGTTTATTTGTGAATTTTTCATTATGAATTGAGAATTAGTCTTGACAAGAGAAAGGAGATGTGCTATAATACAATTACGATAAGCGGACAGGCAGAAAGGCGGCCGCTTTCCATAAAAAATTGATTTTTGGAGGCAGTGATTATGAAAAAATTTGTATGTTCTATCTGTGGTTATGTACACGAAGGAGAAACCGCTCCGGCAGCATGTCCGATCTGTGGTGCACCGGCAGACAAGTTCGTGGAGCAGAAGGAAGACAATCTGGCATGGGCAGACCAGCATGTAGTTGGCGTTGCACAGGGTGTAGATGAAGAGATCGTACAGGGTCTGCGGGAAAACTTCAACGGAGAATGCTCTGAGGTTGGTATGTACCTGGCAATGGCACGGGTTGCATTCCGGGAGGGTTATCCGGAAATCGGCCTGTACTGGGAAAAGGCTGCCTATGAAGAAGCAGAGCATGCTGCAAAGTTCGCAGAACTGCTGGGCGAGGTTGTAACCGATTCCACAAAGAAGAATCTGGAAATGCGCGTTGCCGCTGAAAACGGCGCATGTGCCGGAAAGAAGGCACTGGCTGCAAAGGCAAAGCAGCTGAACCTGGATGCAATCCATGATACAGTTCATGAGATGGCAAAGGACGAGGCAAGACACGGCTGTGCATTTGCCGGCTTCCTGAAGCGGTATTTCAATGACTAATTGATTTGAAGAAATGATAAAAAACGGCTGTAAGGACAATTCGGAATCCTTACAGCCGTTTTGTTGTGAAGACAGGTTCTAAGTTTTCAGGCACGAAACCATGCCGTGTGATGCGTCAGATTGCTCCAGACGCGCTGAGACAGCTCCGGCAGCGCCGGAAGCCCGGAAAGGTGACCCTTGTTCCAAAAGTACAGAAAAAATGCTGTGATCATCCAGACCAGCACCGTCTGAATGGTAAGAAGCAAAATCTTTTTCATGATACCGACATCCTTTCCGTATACGCTGCAATATGATACTATCATTATACTCAATTTCCGATCTGCCTGCAAGTTTTTCCCAGCGTTTGTAATGAAATTGTAATGTCTGTTTGGAGCGCGGCGGCACCCCTTCAAACTCCGTTTTCGGTTCTGTAACCTTTTTCAGCAAAATCCTGCAAGATGCCTAAGTTTTGCGGAAAAATCGATTTGCAATCGTGAATTATTCCAACTAGACAAGTACCCGAAAGTGTGGTATGATGGTACAGAAGCAGGGATGCCGCTGGACATGTTTCTGCATGCATCCGGCATCGGAACAGAGAGGAGTTTTTTCTATGCAAAATAATTACGTGATTACGATTACACGGCAGTTCGGCAGCCGCGGCAGAGATATTGGTGTGGCATTGGCAGAAAAGCTGGGAATTCCCCTCTATGACCGCAATTCCCTGGAAAAAGAGGCGGAGGCGCTGGACGATACCATGCATTCTCTGGTGGAGTTCGGGAAAAAAGGCGTGACCGGATATTACAAGATGGCCTATCCGCTGGGAATCGGCAGCAGCCTGAAACAGGATCGGATGTTTGAACTCCAGAGCAAGCTGGTTCTGGAACATGCCGAGAAGGAAAACTGTGTGATCATCGGCCGCTGTGCAGATTATCTCCTCCGGGAACGGGAAAATGTGATTCGGTGCTATATTTTCGCCCCTTATCAGGCGCGGATTCGCAACAGCATCCAGACGCTGGGCTGCACCACCGCAGAGCCGCAGCGGATTATTGAAGAGGTGGACAAGGCACGGGCAGAATACTACCGCTCGCATACCGGCTGTGAAGTCAACAACACCCGTTATCGGGATTTGTTCCTGAACAGCAACCTGCTGGGCGTAGAGGGTTCTGCTACATTGATTGCAGAAATGGCAAAGCATAAGTTCGGCTTGTGCGATGAGACATAAAACCAGTGCAGAGGGTGTACAGAAGTTTCTGTGTGCCTTCTGCATTTTTTTTTCGCATTTTTTCGGACTTTGGCAGTTCCGGAATTGTGCATTTTGACAAATGCACTGAAAAATTGCTGTGATTGGGTATCTTTTCTTGACAATTACGGAAAAAGAGCGTATAATAAAAAGTGCCGTTTGAAAAATGGCAGAAAAAGTGTTGTTTTCGCTGGCACGGACACCTGTTCGCGGCTGAGAGAACAACCGCAGAAAGACACAGGGGCGGCTGCACACTTTTGCAGGATGCGCTGTTGTCGAACGGGAGCAATGATGAGAAGCTGTCTTCACCGAAGCAGCAATCGCTGTTTGTGGAGACTGACTCTAAAAAGCACGTATTGCGCTTGATTCACAGGAGGTATTGAAGCGATGCACAGAGTATATAACTTTAGCGCAGGCCCGGCTGTTCTGCCGGAAGAAGTTCTGCGTGAGGCAGCAGAGGAAATGCTGGACTATCAGGGAACAGGCATGTCCGTTATGGAGATGAGCCACCGCAGTGCCGCATTTGACAACATTATCAAAACCGCTGAACAGGATCTCCGGGATCTGATGGGAATTCCGGATAACTATAAGGTTCTGTTTTTGCAGGGCGGCGCTTCACAGCAGTTTTCCGCTGTTCCGATGAACCTGATGAAAAACGGCGTGGCAGATTATATTGTCACCGGCCAGTGGGCAAAGAAAGCCTATCAGGAAGCACAGAAGTACGGCAAGGCCGTAAAAATTGCCTCCTCTGAAGATGAGACATTCTCTTATATCCCGGACTGCTCTGATCTGCCCATTGACGATGATGCAGATTATGTTTACATTTGTGAGAATAATACCATTTATGGTACCAAATACAAGAAGTTGCCGAACACCAAGGGCAAGCCGCTGGTTGCAGACGTTTCTTCCTGCTTCCTGAGCGAGCCGGTGGATGTTGAAAAATACGGCGTGATCTATGGCGGTGTGCAGAAGAATGTTGGCCCGGCCGGCGTTGTCATCGCCATTATCCGGGAAGACCTGATTCCGGAAAAGCCGGCAGTAGAGAACACCCCCACCATGCTGGCATGGAAGACACAGGCGGATGCAGACTCTCTGTACAACACACCGCCCTGCTATGGCATTTACATCTGCGGCAAGGTCTTCAAGTGGCTCAAGAAAATGGGCGGCCTGGAAGAAATGCAGAAGCGGAATATCGCCAAGGCAAAGGTACTGTACGATTTCCTGGATCAGAGCAAGCTGTTCCACGGCACTGTACGCAAGGAAGACCGTTCTCTCATGAACGTTCCTTTTGTGACCGGCGACAAGGATATGGATGCAAAGTTTATCAAGGAAGCAACTGCGGCTGGCTTTGTAAACCTGAAGGGACACCGGACAGTAGGCGGCATGCGTGCTTCGATCTACAACGCAATGCCCATGGAAGGTGTAGAAAAGCTGGTTGCATTCATGAAGCAGTTTGAAGCAGACAACGCTTGAGGAGAGGACAGCATAATGAAATATTCCATTCAGACACTCAATAAGATTTCCAAGGCAGGCACAGACCGGTTTTGTGATGCTTATACCATTTCGGATCAGGCGGAAAATCCGGATGCAATTCTGGTGCGCAGTGCTTCTCTGCATGAAACCGCTTTTGGCGACAATCTGAAAGCCATTGCCCGTGCCGGTGCCGGCGTGAACAACATTCCGTTGGATCGCTGCTCGGAGGCTGGTATCTGCGTATTCAATACACCGGGCGCAAACGCCAATGCCGTAAAGGAACTGGTGCTCACCGGTCTGCTCATTTCCTCCCGTAAGATTCCGGAGGCAATGGAATGGGCAGCAACCCTGAAAGACGGCGAAACCACTGTAGCCAAGCAGGTAGAAAAGGGCAAGAGCCAGTTTGCCGGCCCGGAAATCAAGGGCAAGACCCTGGGCATCATCGGCCTGGGCGCAATCGGCGCACTGGTGGCAAATGCCGCTGTTGCACTGGGCATGAAGGTAGTGGGAACTGACCCGTTCCTGTCTGTAGGCGCTGCACTGCGCCTGGATCCTTCTGTGACAGTTGTAAAAACACAGGATGATGTTTTTGCAGTCGCAGATTATCTCACCATTCACGTGCCGTTCAACAAGGACACCGAAGGTATGATCAATGCCGCTTCTATCGCAAAGATGAAGGACGGCGTTCGGGTGCTGAACTATGCCCGCGGCGAACTGGTAAACGATGAGGATATGCTGGCCGCACTGGAAAGCGGAAAGGTGGCATACTACTGCACCGATTTCCCCAATGCCAAGACCTGCAATGCCAAGCACATCATTGCAACTCCGCACCTGGGTGCTTCCACACCGGAGAGCGAAGACAACTGTGCAAGCATGGCTGCCGATGAGCTGATGGCTTATCTGGAACAGGGTGATATTTGCAACAGTGTCAATCTGCCGAATGCACAGCTGCAGGCAGTGTATACCAAGGTTTGCGTCATTCACCGGAATGTTCCGGCAATAATTTCCGCACTGACCTCTGTTATTGGTGCAGCAGGCGCAAACATTGAAAATATGACAAACGCCAGCAAGAAGGATTATGCTTATACAATCCTGGACATTGACGGCGTAACCGATGACATGATTGCCGCATTGCAGGCAATTGATGGCGTACTGCGCGTGCGTGTCATCGAAAAATAACGGCATCTGCCCGGCTGCCTTTTACCGGGTGAAAAGCGGCGGTACACACATTGTGCTGCTGCCATAGATTGCATTTCCAGAGTAGGAAATGGTGCGTAATCAGAAGCATCGGATCGGAAAACGATTCGGGGAGTCTGGTTGAGTGCCCGACAGACGGGGAGTTGCTGCCGGGACGAAAAGCGAGTCAGATCGCTTGCGGTACTGTTTCCGCATCCCGCTGAATGCATTATAAGAAGTTTCTCTGAAAACTCCTTATGTGCACGAAGCAAGAACGTTTTTTGTGTTGCCGAAAGGCAGAAGGAGGTATTTTTCATGAGAGGCTTTTTATCTTTATTTACCGATTCCGCACGGGAACTGAAACAGGTACGTGCACTGACTGTAACGGCGCTGCTGATGGCGCTGGGAATTGTTCTCCGCAGCCTGTCGATTCCCATTGGAACCGACATCCGGATTACGTTTTCCTTTTTGGGAATCGCTGCAATTGCCATGCTGTACGGCCCGGTTGTTTCCATGATTGCATCTCTGGGTGTGGACATCATCGGCTATCTGCTGGATGGCGCCAAGATGCGGGAATATAACGTGCTGCTGGCATTGGTGGTGATGCTGAATGCTCTGATCTACGGCATGTTCCTGTATCACCGGAAGTCGAAGAAGGGTCTGATTTTCTCCGCAGTGCTGGCGCGTCTGACCATCATCGTGGTGGGCAATCTGGTGCTCAATTCTTCAATTCTGTATGCGTCTTATATCAATCCCCATTATCCGTTCCATATGAGTTCTTCCGAGTGGACAGCATTCTTCACCTGGATGCTGCCGCGTCTGGTGAAAAATGTGGGACAGTTCCCGTTTGATATCGTAATGCTGTGCGTATTCCTGCCGATTATCGCAAAGGCATATGATCAGGTATTCCATAAGTCGGTGCTCTGCACACCCAGTGCATCCTGAGCGCCGGACTGCGATTCCTGACAAACTCCCAAAATCCGAAAAACCTGGATTTATTCGTATGCACAAACATTTCTTATAAATACAGGTTATAAGAAAACCCCTGCTTTGTATCACTCTGGATGCAAAACAGGGGTTTTGTTTCTTATTTCCTATGTAGCGGTTTCAAATCAGAAGCCGTTTAGCTTTGCGCGCAGCATAATGTTGGGATAGCACTGATAGCTGTAGTCCATGTCCACATTGCCGGAAATACCGCTGACCGAGCCGGCGCTGGAATACTGCCACATGCCGTATTTCGCCTTGGAGAAGGACGGCGTGCTGACACCAAAGTGTGCTACCCAGATGTCATAGTCCTCAAAGATGGAAGCGTCTAATTTCGTGTTCAGGAAGCTGGAATAGCTGTAAACAGAGACGTAATAGCCCTTGCTCTCCATGGTTTCGCAAAAGGCACGGGTGATGGCAGAAACCTGCGCCATTGTCATTTTTGCATGTACCGGTGCTTCGATATCGAAGACCAGGGGATATTCAAACTGATAGCCCTGCACCACCTGTGCAAAGACTTCGGCTTCCTGCCGGGCATCTGCGACACTCTCTGCATAGCTGAACCAGTAAGCACCGCAGGCGATGCCGGCTTTTTGCGCATTTTTCATATTCTGATCAAAATAGGGATCCTTCTGGCTGGCATATTTTCCATAGCCGGCACGAATAATTGCAAATTCGTTTCCGGCATTCTTAACGGAGGTCCAGTTGATATTTTTCTGATATTTGGAAACATCAATGCCCTGATAGCTGGATTTTACCGGCCACTTTCCGGTGACAGAAGCGGTGGAAGCCGTTGTAGTAACGGTTGTGATCGGAGCATTTGTTGTTGTGCTGGTGCTCGTTGTGGTTTTTGTATTGGAAACCGTGGTGGTTTCTGTTCCGGTTTCGGAAGACAGTGTTGTCAGAGTGGAAGTGCCGGAATTCGAAGGGATCGTTGCTGTTGCGGTAACAGTAGAGGGCACTGGGGTAATCGTTATAGTCGTTGTAGTGGTCACTGTCGTAGTGGCGGTGGTAGTAGCAGCAGTAGTAGCAGTAGTAGTAGTTGTTGTTGTTGTGGGGGTCGTAGTTGTGGTGGTAACCGGAGCCGTAGTTTCAATGGGATCTGCTGACCAGGTGTTCAGGAACTGGATTGCAGCCGGGGGCAGAGTGCCGGAGGCAAAAAAATCCGAATACCAGGAGAGAAAGCACATGGCATCTTCGATTTCCAGTTGACCGGAATGATTCAGATCCAGAATCTGCACAGTTTCATCGGTTAGTCCATGGCCTGCGCCGGCTGACTGTACAGAATAGGCCTGTAATGTAATTCCAGCCAGACCCAGAAGGTCGGATAACTGCGTCTGCTGAAACTGCTGTTCCAGTGTGATTTGCTCCTCCTCTGCGGCAGCAGAACCGGATTCCACGGAAAACGGCACATAGGCAAGTCCGACAGCCGCTGCTGTCAGAATGCCGGCAGTTTTGGAAATAAACCTGTGTCTCATGATAGAAACCACCTTTCTTGCATGAATTTGTGCGTCAAACTGCCGGGAAACCGGCGAATCCGGCACAGGATTCATGCAGACATCAGAGTCGTTGCTGCCTTTTCAAAAAGCAGAAACGGCAAACGTGAAAATGAAAGAAGCTGTTCTGCAAATTTCAGTGTGTCGGAACAGGCGCTAGATTCTTTTAAAAACGATTTTGATAGGCCAAAAATCCGATGCCTGCCAGCTGCAACAGGGCAATCAACGGAAAACCATAGCGGAAATACCAGTGCCGGGTTTTATGGTGAAAGCACCATATGCCGGCGGTTCCGCCAATGGCACCGCCCAGAAGCGCAGTCAGAAACAGCGTTTTCTCCGGGATGCGCCACGCGCCCTTTTTTGCCCGGTGCTTGTCGCTGCCCATCATGCAGAATAAAATCAGAGACAGCACCAGCAGATATCCCAGCATCAGCCGCAGTCCGATTCGTTCCATAAGCTTGTGTATTCCTTTCCCAGGTTAAGTGGCGCTCCGCCGCAGCTTGGGCGGCAGTGCAGCCGTTATGGTTTCCAGCACAGCGGCATTGGGTGTAAAGATAATACGTGTCGGTCCATAGGCTTCTGTGGACAGGTCGGCATAATATTCGCCCTCTCCCGTATTGTCGGAGCAGAGCACCAGCGTCCGGTTGTCATCCTCTGCCAGATCCTCGGAAACCGGGCCGAATGCCTCGAATGTTTTAGTGGAAACGGTGATTAAATGTACCCGCTTTCTCTTGGCAATAATTTTGTCCACGTCCATTTCGTCATTGGTGACAGCATATTCATATTCCACCGACTGGTTGGTGATGAGGAAATATGCTCCGTAGAGAACGGCACAGGTCACAATCAGAATAAACGGGATTTTGGTAATAAGAACCAGAAATACGGTAGCGGCAGACAAAAGAACCGCCGCCAGAATGATCAGCACGGTTTTCATCCGGTCAGAAGAATCCGGCTGCTTTTTTACCATATATTCTGCAAAGTTATCCATAGGGGAAAAACTCCTTTCGTGTGGTATGAAAATTATGGAGTCCAGCAAAACCATTCCACTTTTCCACATGTTTTTTCGGCATATCAAAATGGCTCTGTTTTTATTCTACCACAGATAATGTTAAATTTCAAGAAAAAATTTTGAAAAGCACTTGCATTTTTGAAGGAGATGGAGTAAAATAAATAAGAAGCAGGCACAGACTTTCTGCTGTGCCCGGCTTTTTTTGAGAGAAAACACAGTGACGAAGCGAGTAAGCGCCTGTGCGGCCGATACAGAGAGTGGGAAACGCTGAGAACCCATGCGGCAGCCTGCGCTGAAGTTCCCTTCTGAGTGGCCGCGCTGAACCGATTTTTTCCAAGTAGGTGCGGATGTTGTGTCCGCATTAAGGGCAGAAGAGTGATGGCTCTTTGAAAATGGGTGGTTGAAAAACAAGCATTTGCCTTGTCCTGTTTTCAGGACAAGGCTTTTTTATTGGGGCACCGATTCCCCCGGGAACCGGACTGTATCACAACGGCAGACCGGTTCTGTAAAATCCCATGAGAGCCGAATACCGCAGAAACTGCGGAAGAAAGGAACGGTATTATGAAAGATCAATTGGAAGCAATCCGCAATGCTGCCAAAAAGGCATTGTCTGACTGTACGGATTCCAAGCTGCTGGAACAGCTCCGTGTCCAGTACCTGGGCAAAAAGGGTGAACTGACCGGTATTCTCAAGCAAATGGGAAAACTCTCTGCGGAAGAGCGTCCGGCAATGGGACAGCTGGCCAACCAGGTGCGCGCAGATATTGAACGCGCACTGGCCGACAAGCAGAAAAAGCTGGCAGATGCGATGCTGGCACATAAGCTGGAAGCAGAAACGATTGATATTACACTTCCCGGTACAGCACAAAAGGTGGGCAGCATGCATCCGCTGACCATCGTGGAAAACGAAATTCGGGAAATTTTCCTGGGAATGGGCTTTTCTGTGGCAGACGGCCCGGAAGTGGAATACGATTACTATAACTTTGAGGCGCTGAACCTGCCGCCGGATCACCCGGCACGGGACACACAGGATACCTTCTATATTACGGACAACATCCTGCTGCGTACCCAGACCTCTTCGGTACAGGTGCACGTCATGGAAAATCAGAAGCCGCCGATTCGTGTGATCTCTCCGGGACGGGTATACCGTTCGGATGCAGTAGATGCCACCCACTCACCGCTGTTCCATCAGATCGAAGGCCTGGTAGTGGATAAGGGCATCACCATGGCAGATCTCAAGGGTACCCTGGAACTGCTGATGCAGCGCCTGTACGGAGATGACTGCAAAATTCGTCTGCGTCCGCACCACTTCCCGTTTACAGAGCCTAGTGCAGAAGTAGACGTGATGTGTTTCCAGTGCCACGGCAAGGGCTGCCGGATGTGCAAGGGCGAAGGCTATATTGAACTGCTGGGTGCCGGCATGGTACACCCGAAGGTACTGGAAGGCTGCGGCATTGACAGCAATGTTTACTCCGGCTTTGCCTTTGGCCTGGGTCTGGAGCGTATCGCAATGCGCCGGTATAATATCGGGGACATGCGTCTGCTGTATGAGAATGACTATCGGTTCCTGGAACAGTTCTGAGCGGAGGTAAGTAACGATGAATTTATCTATGAAATGGCTGGCTGATTATGTAGACTGCGGCGTTTCCGTCAAGGACTTTTGCGCAGGTATGACCATGAGCGGCTCTAAAGTGGAAACCTATGAAACCGAAGGCGAAACCGTGAAAAATGTAATTGTCGGCAAGCTGGTTTCCATCACACCCCACGAAAATTCCGATCACCTGCAGGTATGCCAGGTAGACGTGGGCGGAGAAGCACCGATTCAGATTGTAACCGGTGCGCAGAATATTGTGGAAGGGGCACTGGTGCCGGTGGCAATGATCGGCGCAGATCTGCCCGGCGGCGTGCACATCAAAAAGGGGAAGCTCCGGGGCGTGGAGAGCAACGGCATGCTCTGCTCTCTGGGCGAGCTGGGACTGACAAAGCACGATTTCCCCTATGCCATTGAAGACGGCATTTTCCTGATTGAAGAGGACTGCAAGCCGGGACAGGATATTCATGAAGCCATCGGTCTCAATGATACTTCTGTAGAGTTTGAGATTACCTCCAACCGGCCGGACTGCCTGTCCGTTGTTGGTCTGGCCAGAGAAGCTGCCGTTACCTTCGGCAAGCCGCTTCAGGTCAAGGAACCGGAATTCCACGGCTCCGCAGACAAGCTCAGTGACAGTCTCTCTGTTGCTGTGGAAAATGCAGTGCTCTGCCCCCGGTATATTGCCGGCATGGTGAAAAATGTAAAGATCGGCCCGTCTCCCCGTTGGATGCGGGAGCGCCTGCGTGCCAGCGGCGTGCGTCCGATCAACAATCTGGTAGATATCACCAACTATGTTATGCTGGAATATGGCCAGCCGATGCACGCATTTGATCAACGCTATGTCAAGGACGGCAAGATCGTTGTACGCAATGCCAAGGACGGCGAAACTATCACCACACTGGACGGCCAGGAACGGAAGCTTTCTCCGGAAATGCTGATCATTGCAGATGCAGAAAAGCCGATTGCAGTTGCCGGCGTTATGGGCGGCGAGTACAGCGGTATTATGGATGATACCAATACTGTTATCTTTGAGTCTGCCTACTTTGAACCGGTGCAGGTGCGCCGCACTGCCAAGAAGCTGGGCATGCGTACTGATGCTTCTGCCCGGTATGAAAAGGGACTGGATCCGGACGGCTGTCCGCGTACGCTGAAGCGCGCGATGGAACTGGTAGAACTGCTGGGTGCCGGTGAACCGGTGGCAGAGTTCATCGAGGTAGACAACCGTACCGCAAAGCCGGCAGAAATCCCCTTTGATCCGGATTGGATTAACCGCTTCCTGGGAACAGAAATCTCCCGGGAGGAAATGGTGAAGACCCTGGAATCCCTGGAGATTCAGGTAAAGGGCGATGTCTGCGTTTCTCCTACCTTCCGGATTGACCTGGAACGTCCGGCAGATATTGCCGAAGAGGTTGCCCGGATTTATGGCTATAACAACATTCCGTCTACTGTAATCCGCGGCGTGGCAAAGGCACAGCTGACACCGCAGCAGCAATTCCTGCGGAAGGCAGAACAGGTGATGGTAGGACTGGGCTACTATGGTACGCTGACCTACTCCTTCACTTCGCCGAAGTGCTTTGACCGGATTGGTCTCCCGGCAGACAGCAAGCTGCGCAAGACCATTACCATTACCAATCCGCTGGGCGAGGACACCAGCATTATGCGGACGACAACACTGCCCTGCATGCTGGATGTGCTGGCAACCAACTATAAGAACCGGAATGCCGCAGTGGCACTCTATGAAATCGGAAAAGAATATCTGCCCACCGGCCCGGACACGCTTCCGGAGGAACCGAACCGCCTGACCATTGGCATGTACGGCGGCACCGCAGATTTCTTCGCCCTGAAGGGTGCAGTAAATGCCCTGATGAAGGAACTGCATCTGCCGAAATGCACCTATGTGCGCCCGGCCGAAGCAGATGCGGTATTTGAGGAATGCTGTGCGCTCCATCCTGGCAGAAGCGCTGTGATTTTCTGCGGCGAAACACCGGTGGGCTATTTGGGCGAACTGCATCCTACTGTACAGAAAACCTATGGCATCGGCACCAGAACTTATGTGGCAAAGCTGCTGATACAGGAAATGGCTGCTCTGGCAAATCCGGAGATCACCTATCAGCCACTGCCGAAGTTCCCGGCAATTACTCGTGACCTGAGCATTCTCTGTGAGGACGCAATGCCGGTCGGAAAGCTGGAAGAAGCCATCGAGCAGGCAGCCGGAAAGCTGCTGGAGCAGGTGACCTTGTTCGATGTCTATAAGGGTGACCAGATCGCTGCCGGAATGAAGAGCGTTTCCTTCTCGTTGCGGCTGCGCTCTCACGAGGGAACACTGACAGATGAGCAGGCAGATGCTGCAATGAAGCGTGTGCTGAAAGCACTGGCAGGCATCGGCGCTTCTCTGCGGGAATAATCGGAGAAGGAGGCCGCTATGGTGAAAGAGCAGAAGTCAAAAGAAAAAACACCAAAGCATAAAAAAGAAAAACGGGAGCGCACTCCGAGAGAAGCTACCTCGCTGATGCTGGGCGGCGTTTCTCTGGGACTGGCAGTCGCTGCGGTAGGCTCCCTCCTGTTCCTTTCCACTTTGGTGAGCTTGATTCTGGGAATTTGCGCCGTTCTGATCGGGTTTTCCGGTCTGATGGTGGGAAAGGGCGGCACGCTGCTGTCTGTCGTTGGGGCAGGTGCTGGTTTTTTGACCATTCTTTCTGCAATTTTGACAATGAAACTGCAATAAATTCCTGCCGGAACATCTGTGGTGCTCTGTAGGAACCCACAGTGGCGCAGGGCTTTCAATCTTTTGAAAAAACCATATCGAAGTGGATCACAGCAGAGCATGCTTCTGCATCAGACGGGCGAAAAGCGGTTTCTTGAAAAAGAATGCTTTTCGCCCATTTTGATTGCGGCGCTTTGGACTTTTGCCGCCGCAGCATGCGAAGAAAGGACAAAATGATGAAACAAGAATGTATTATGGTTTATAATCTCCGGGATTTTGATGAAAGGCCTTATTTTGAGGAATACACCGGAGAATACGGACTGTCCATGGTGACAACCGCAGAGACTCCCACGCCGGGAAATGCGGCTCTGGCGCAGGGCTGTCGCTATGTCAATATTATTACAACACCGGCAGACCGTCCGCTGCTGGAAGCGCTGTACCAGCAGGGAACCCGTTATATCGTAACCCGCACCATTGGCTATGATCACATTGATCTGGAAGCGGCCAAAGAACTGGGAATTCGCGTGGCGAATACGCCGTACGGCCCGGATGGCGTGGCGGAGTATACCATTTTATTGATGCTGATGTGCCTGCGGAATATGACTTCCATCCGGCACCGCTATTTGGGGCAGGATTTCACCTTGAAAGGCCTGATCGGGCGGGAGCTTTCTCAAATGACAGTGGGCGTAATCGGAACCGGCAGAATCGGAACCCGGCTCATCTCCATGCTGACTGGCTTTGGCTGCCGGATTCTGGCATACGCGCCGCATCCCAACGCAGAAGCGAAAAAGCATGCTGAATATGTGTCGCTGGAGACGCTCTACCGGGAATCTGATCTGATCACACTGCACGCCCCGGCAAATGCGGAAACAACACATATGATCAACGAGGATGCGCTGGCACAGATGAAAAACGGTGTGATTCTGGTAAATACCGGCCGCGGTGCGCTGATTGATACTGCGGCGCTGCTGCACGGACTGGATACCGGAAAGGTAGGCGGCGCCGGCCTGGATGTCATTGAAGAAGAGTCGGATCTCTATTACTACGACCGCCGGGAAGAACTGCTTCATCACCGGGACATGGCGCTTTTAAACAGCTATCCCAATGTGGTAGTGACCCATCATATGGCGTTCTACACGCGTCAGTGTGTGGAAACCATGGTGCGGGATTCCGTTCGGGGCATTGTGGCAGATATACAGGGTCTGAAAAATCCGTGGCGCGTGTGCTGAGGGGGAGGCTATGTCAAAAGTGTGCCTTTTATGAAAAAGGCTCCCCTAAAGGGGAGGCATTTGCTATTATTTTTCCAAAACCTCTTGACAATTTTCATATAATCCTGTATAATAAAGACAAGGAAAAGAAATTGTAGGAAAATGGGATTTTCCAGCGCTTTTCCAGGAAAAAAGAAAGGTCTTATTTTAAGAAAGGATGATTTTTATGAGAACAAAGAAGGTATTTGGCTTTTTCACCGCTGCCGTTATGGCAGTAGCTTCACTGCCGATCTTGTCTGTCGGTGCGGCTGACAGCACGGTTCTGCTTGGGGATGTAGACCAGGACGGCGTAATTACCGGACATGATTCAGCTATGGTTAGCCGTTATCTGAATGTAGATTCCACCATGTTCACAGAGGAACAGCTGAAACTGGCAGATATCAATGAAGACGGTGTAGTTGATCAGACAGATGCGGACTTGATTCACGAAAAGGAAGTCTTTTGCATTGGAGACTTTACAAAAATGAATGAAGTTTCTATAGAGGCCGCTTTGAGAGCATTGACTTGTTATGCAGAAGAAAGTGCCGGGGAAACGCTTTCCATTGTAGACAAAATGACGCTTACACAGCCAGTTCAGTTTGAAGAAGATTATGGCGGTTGGTTTTCATGGTCTGGAACCAATTACGGTGATCCGATTTATATTGGGCTGAAAGATGGGAGCATGAAACAAGTAACAGATCCGTTGCTGTATGAAGCTCTGTTTCAGAATGCTTCATGGCAGAAAAATCCGCTTGAAATCACACAGTTGGATTATAACCTGATTGATGCAAACGGTGACGGCGTTGTAGATCTTGATGATGCAACCAATTTGTTGTATTCCTTTGCCTATTCTTATGCCGCAGTAGACCATTCAAAGATGTATTTTTCGGAAGGAAGATATGATCTGTATAATGGCCAGTGGTTTAAACAGGATACATCGAAGTTCCTGGAAGAAGATTAAGCATATAGTTTTTCTTTCAAGTGAAGAGGTGGGCGTTTGTGCTCGCCTCTTTTTCTTATGCACGAACCTGTCTTCACAAGACACGTGTATCTGCTTGTGAAGACGAGTTCTAAGATTTTCCTTGCTTTTTCCAGTTAATTATGGTACAATATAAAATAAGCAAAAGCTGCTCTGTGAAAACTGATTTTAGAGTGTGTTGACACTAAGAGAGTGGCGCTTGGACACGTATTTTTGCCGGATGATCTGGGCAAAAATACGTGCTAGATTGACAAATAGAAAAGGAGTATTCCCATGGTAGTTATCGAAATGGAAAACGGAAAGAAAATTGAGATTGAACTCTATCCGGAAGTCGCACCGATTTCCTGCGAGAATTTTGAAAAGCTGGTACGGCAGGGCTTTTATGACGGCCTGACCTTTCATCGGGTAATTCCGGGCTTTATGATTCAGGGCGGATGCCCCAACGGAACCGGAACCGGCGGCCCGGGCTGGCACATTAAGGGCGAATTCGCAGCAAACGGCGTAAAGAATGACTTAAAGCATACCCGCGGCGTGCTCTCTATGGCACGTGCGATGGATCCGAACTCTGCCGGCTCTCAGTTCTTCATCATGCATGAGGATGCGCCGCATCTGGATGGCCAGTATGCTGCTTTCGGAAAGGTTGTTTCCGGCATGGATGTTGTGGATGAAATCGCTATGGTGAAAACCGATTACAGCGACAAGCCGCTGGAAGCACAGGTTATGAAAAAGGTTACCATCGTAGAATAAGACGCATTCCCGGAAGAGATGTGCCGGGATACGCGCCAAAAGCAATGCACAAGAAAAACCGCAGCAGGCACTGCATGAACTGGCAGAGACTGCTGCGGCTTTTTGGAAAGAAGGAGCGCAATGGGGTATAAGACAAAACAACGGGAATATATTCTGGAAATGCTCCGCAGCTGCGGCGGTGCTCATACCACGGCGGCAGAACTGGTGCGCCGTTTGCAGGACTGCGGAACTCCCGTGGGAACTGCCACCGTGTATCGGAATCTGGAGCAGCTGGCAGAAGAGGGCTTGGTTCGAAAATACACCCTGGATGGCAAGTGCGGTGCCTGCTATCAGTATCTGGATGAAACGGCCGGCCATTGCCGGGAGCATTTTCATCTGAAGTGCACCCGGTGCGGCAGGTTGTTTCATGTGAGCTGTGACTATCTGAATCAGCTGGGCGCACATCTGCTGGAACACCATGGCTTTGTGATTGATCATACCAAAACGGTGCTCTATGGCCTTTGCCGGGACTGCGCCGCACAGGAAACGGATGCATGAGTGTCTGTTTCTGAAAGGCAGACATAAAATACGCAGCACATGTGCGGACAAATTGTCGCGGCTGTGTGCTGCGTATTTTTTGCACAGGCTGCGAAATCGTGCAGTGTGCCGGTGCCGGACTTATCCCAGGGGAGAAGTGGGCTGATTGGGCTTAAACGGACGCTCGTAAATCCGCACAGGGGCATGGTCGGAGACAGCAGACGGCGGATTCTCCTGCATTGCGCGGTGCGGCGTGTAGATCTTCATTTCGGCCTCGTGGCTCTGCTTTCCGGAGTCAATGGGATTCGGATACATGGCGGTTCCTCCTTTACAGATAGGTTTTCAGGCGATCCATGTAGGCTTCTTCGTGGCGCAGCATGGCATGGCTCTGATGGCGGACGGATTCTGAAATGTCGGGATTCTGGTGGAGCAGCTGGGTAATCTGAATCACACCGGTGTTGGTGCCTTTCAGCATAAGCTTTGCGATTTCGCCGGAGCTGGTGCTGCCGCAGCAGTGCATCCGGATGCTGAGATCGGCGCAGAGCTTTGCCATAGCGCCCTGTTCCTTCGGTATGGCACAGGCCTTTTGCAGCTGCGTTTCCGCAGCGTGCTTCTGCTCCTTGTAATATTCCAGCTGCTTGCACAGTTCGGTTCGCAGCTTTTCCTGTTCTGCCTTTGGCAGAATGGTGCATGTGGCATCCCATCCCATGGATGCGTTTTTATACAACCCGTTCAGCACGATTCGATCCTGCTGGTTCATGGCGCGGTCACTCCTTTTTGTCGTGAAAATCCGGTTCGGAGGCCTGATTCAGGCGCTCAGAAAATACCGGGAAAACCAGAAAACAACAGGCAGATGCCGTGTTTTCTCACGAGTAGTTTGTCCGGAATTCGGCGAAATATACAGTCGGAAAAGTATGCTCTCCCTACAGAAAAGCAGAACCAGCGGAGGAAATTTATGGAATTTAAAAATTGGATGAAAGGTTTTGGAACCTATTTGTTTGCAGAAATTCTGTGCCTGTTTCTGGCACTGACGCTTTCCGCTGTGGGCGGCGGTTTATTTCGGCTGATCAGCTGTATTTGCACCATTGCAGTGCTGATCTGTCTGTGCGTCAATTATGCCTATAACCGTGCCGTAGCAGATCGAAAAAGTAAAGTGCCGGATACAATGGCGCGCCGCTTTTTTCTCAGCCTGTCTGTAGAACTGCCGTTTTTCCTGCTGGGAATCCTGCTGCTGCTGGCAAAGGCAGGGGTACTCCCGGCTGGCTTCTACCGCTGGTATAAGCTTTTGGATGCGCCGTTTTTGCAGCTGTGCAATTTACTGTGCAAGGAGATCACCGCGGCGGCGCTGTCCTGGACGAAAGCAGCAGTGCTGGCCTTGGTAAATCTGGTGCCGTTTGCGGCTGTGTGGGTGACCTATATCCTGGTGCGAAAAGGCGTTGTGCTGGAGGAACTGCAATACCGAAAGAAATAAGGAGCATAGGAGAAAATGATGAAGTTTTGGAAACGGGCAGCCGCTGTTATGGTAGCAATAACACTGTGTATGGGGATTTCTGCGTATTTTCCGGCGCAGCTGACAACGCCGCTGTCAGTGCAGGCGACGGATGTGGATGCAGACAACAGCATCACCATTGCAGATGCATATACAATTTTGCTGTATTATGCAGAGCACACTGCCGGCAATCCGATTTCCTGGGAAGAACTGCTGCACAACTAAACCCCTTTTCCACATATTCTGCCCGCACAGCACATAGACTGTACCAAATATTCTGTGTACAGGAGGAATGAATATATGCCGATTACGTGGAAAACCCTGGTGAAGCGAACGGGGATTATGCTGACTGTGTGCGGCGTGAGCATTGCTGCAATTTATTTTGGCGGAACAAGAATCCGGCGCGCCGTATCCACCATGACTGCACCAAAGCCGGAAACACCGGTGATTATTCTGGATGCTGGTCACGGCGGTGCAGACGGCGGCTGTGTTTCGGTGCATGATGTGCCGGAAAAGGGAATCAATCTCCACATTCTGCTCTGTCTCCGGGATTTGCTGCGGATGGAAGGCTATACCGTAGAGGTGACACGGGATCAGGATCAGAGCATCCACGATCCGGACATTGAAGGCTTGGCCAATCAGAAAAGCTCTGATATGGATAACCGGCTGGCGCTGTTCAATCAATATGAAAATGCCGTGTGCATTTCCATCCATCAGAATCAGTTTACAGACCCGGCCTATTCCGGGGCGCAGATGTTCTATTCCGACAATGTATCCGGAAGCGGTGAACTGGCACAGACGCTGCAAAAGGCATTTGTACAGCAGCTCCAGCCGGAAAACACCCGGGAAATAAAACAATGCGGCAAGGAATTGTACCTGTGCTATTTCAGTGAAAATCCTACCGTAATGGCGGAGTGCGGCTTCTTGTCCAACCCGGAAGAAGCCGCACTGCTGGAAACAGAAGCGTATCAGCAGAAGGTGGCATTTACCATTTTCTCCGGATTGAACCAGTATTTTGGGGAAAAGTAGAAACTTTGTGGAAAATAGGCAAGCAAGAAAAGCCGTCGCCCGGTATTCCCTTAATGGGAGCCGGGACGGCGGTTCTTTTTGAGAACCCTACCACCGCCTAACGGCGGTTTCCTCTGTCCCTTCGGGATATTTCCCCCACCCCGTGGGGAGTCACCCCTTTCAGGGGAGGCGTGTGCTGAAGTGCACCTTGCAACCCAAACAAATTTATGCTATAATAGCAATATCAAAATCACGCTAGAAGGATGCCGCTGGCTCTTTCTTGTCCTATTTTGGAAAGGAGACGCTTTATGGCGAAGCCGAAGACCATTTACCGCTGTACGGAATGCGGATTTGAAAGCGCCAAATGGAATGGCCGGTGTCCTTCCTGCGGTGCCTGGAATACCATGGAAGAGGACGTGCCGCTTCCGGCGCAGGCGGTGGGGAATGCTCGCCGGAAACCAGTAGATCTTTCTGCACAGATACAGGAACTGGAAACAGTGGATACCACGGCAGACGTGCGGTATCATACCGGCGTAGGCGAACTGGATCGGGTACTGGGCGGCGGCCTGGTGCGCGGTTCGATTGTGCTTCTGGGCGGAGAACCGGGCATCGGAAAAAGTACGCTGCTGCTGCAAATTTGCCAGTATTTCGGAGAATCTCACACGGTTCTGTATGTCTCCGGAGAAGAGTCTGCCAAGCAGATTAAACTCCGTGCCCAGCGGCTGGGCGTAACCACAAAGCAGCTGTATCTGCTGACCGTAACGGATGCACAGAGTATCTGCGATACTGTTGCATCCAGTCGGCCGGATATTGTAATTATCGATTCGGTGCAGACAATGCGCATGGAAGAGCTCTCTTCCAGTCCCGGCAGTCTCACGCAGGTACGGGAGTGTACCAACCTGTTTATGCATACGGCAAAGCAGCTGGACATCCCCTTCTGGATTGTGGGACATGTAAACAAGGACGGCGCCATTGCCGGACCAAAGGTCATGGAGCATATCGTAGATACCGTGCTGTACTTTGAGGGGGAACGCAACCTGTCCTATCGCTTGCTGCGCGCAGTGAAAAACCGTTACGGTTCTACCAATGAAATCGGCGTGTTCGAGATGCAGGACAGCGGTCTGCATGAGGTACCCAATCCATCGGCTATGCTGTTGGAGGGCCGGCCGCACGGCGTTTCCGGCACCTGTGTAACCTGTATGATGGAAGGCTCCCGGCCGATTCTGGCGGAAATCCAGGTGCTTGCCACAAAGAGCGGCTTTTCTGCGCCGCGGCGGCAGACCCAGGGGTTTGACTACAGCCGCATGGTAATTCTGATTGCAGTGCTGGAAAAGCATCTGGGCATGTTCTTCGGGACGCTGGATGTCTATTTGAATGTAGTAGGCGGCTTCCAGCTGGATGAGCCGGCCGGCGATCTGGCAGTAGCGCTGTGCCTGTTTTCATCGCTGACGGATAAGCCGATTTCCGAGAAAACAGTGGCATTTGGAGAAGTGGGGCTGGGGGGAGAAGTCCGTGCCATTGCCCACATTCGGCGGCGTGTGCAGGAAGCGGAACGCATGGGCTTTACGCGCTGTATTGTGCCGTGGCAGTGTTTGCATGAATTAAAGGGCGGTTCCTATCAGATTCGGATTGCCGGAGTAAGGAACCTGCGCCAGGCTTTTTCTGTACTGGAAAAGGACGCAAGGGAAGCAATGGAGAAGGAAACGCAGACACAGTCGGCAGAATGAAATCCGAAAGCAGCAGAAGTATTTCTCTCGAAAATAAAAAAGAACCCGGACAGGAGCTTGCAATACAAGATCTGTCCGGGTTTTTGTTGTTTTTACTGCGGCGCTTAACGAGCGCCTTTTTTCAGAATGACTGCGCCGATTGTCTGGAAAAAAATCTTAATGTCCAGTCCCAGGCTGCGCTTTTTAATGTACTGGATGTCCGATTCCACCCACTTGTCAAATTCCATGTCGCTGCGCCCTTCTGCCTGACAGATGCAGGCGAGTCCGCCCTTTACCAGGAGCCGTTCCATCTGATGGGGCGTGTATAAAACCACCTCACGGGGGAGCGGCGGCCGCGGCCCGATAATGGACATATCACCTTTGAGCACGTTCCACAGCTGGGGCAGTTCGTCAATAGAGGTCTTTCGGATAAAGTGCCCCACCTTTGTGATCCGGGGGTCGTTTTCGCTTTTAAAGGCAAGGCCGTCTGTTTCGTTCTCCTTCTGTACCTCTGCAAATCGCTTTTCTGCATCCATGCACATGGAGCGGAATTTATACATGCGAAAGACCTTGCCGTTTTTCGTCAGTCTTGCCTGAGAAAAAATCGGAGAACCGTGATCCTGGAAAAAGATGATGCCGGCCACAACTGCCATGGGAATTGCCAGAATCAACAGGGCAATCGCGGAGAGCAGGATATCCAGTGTCCGTTTGATCAGGCGGTATCCAAGGCCGCCGTTGGGAATTGTCTTGCTGCTGCGCAGTGTTTCAGAAACACCCTCCGACAGCAAATCCAGTGCACGCTGGTCAAATTCCAGAATGGGGTACGAGGTGACACCCTCCGGATTTTTTTTCATGGAGTGCAGGGTATATTCTGTTACCAGTTCTTCCGTTAAGTTTGGTTGCTTTTGAGTCATAAGCTGTTTGTTTGATTCCCCTTCTATATTTCGGTGCCTGTCTTTCTCATTTGCCGTTAAAAAAATCCGCCTATCATGTCAGCAAAGACAAGTCGTCAGAATGATCGGCAAAAACGCAAAAAGAAATGCGAGATTTCTGCCGATACTATACCAATTATCAATTGCATTTATTATACTATATTCCGCGTATTTTGTCAAACCAAAAAGAAAGGAAATTTTTTCAGTTCGAATTCTGAGACTTGAAAAATTATACGGCATGTGCTATAATAGAACAAAACTTCCGGAAACATTGGCGAAACTCGGAAAATCTGAACCAGAAAGGAATCAATGTCTATGAGTACAAATAAAACACCCATCAGCCACGCGGCAGATGAAACCCCAAAAACACCGGAATCCGCAGAAACACGCCGTCCCAAGGGCGGCAGTCATGCCAGAAAGCGGAAGCTCCGGCTTGACCGGATTGCAGTAATCGTCGTACCACTTCTGCTGATCATTGTGTTGATCGGTACCCTCTGCCTGCACAGCTGCAAGGAAAACGGCGGATTGAACAATTCTGCAAAGGTGCCGATGGCCACACCAGAGACTTCTGCCGATGCCAAATCAGAGGAGGAGTCCTCCCAGAAGGAGGACGCAAAGTCCACAAAGCCGGAAGATTCTGAGCCGGATGCGGCGCAGACCACCACAGAAGCTTCCACAGCAGAAAGCACCAAGATCACACTGTCCGCAGACGGCGTGAAGAAGGGCAATCTGATTCTGATTAACCAGGATCATGGCTATACCTTCCCGGACGGTGACCCAGATCTCGTGGGCGTGCACCAGAACAGCAACGATTCCTACAGCGTCAGCGATATGGACGTGCAGCTGGATCAGGAAACCCTGGAACATCTGAACGATATGATGGCTGCCTTTGAGGAAGAAACCGGCAACCGGAATTTGCAGGTATTCAGCGGCTACCGCACCAAGGAAGACCAGCAGGAACGGTATGACAACGGCAGCTCCGGCTTCCGCGGCGGCTATACCGATTACCACAGCGGCCGTACCTTCAATATCAAGATTAACTTTGGAGACGGTACGTCAGACTATTACAATGCAACAAAATATCCGGAATACAGCTGGATTTCAGAGCATGCCGCAGAATATGGATTCATTGTCCGCTTCCCCAAGGAAAAGGACAGCTATACCGGAGAAGAAGGACGGAGCTATACCTTCCGCTATGTGGGAACGCCTCATGCCCAGTATATGCAGGAGCATAACCTTTGCCTGGAGGAATATCTGGAACTGGTACAGGAGCACACCGCAGAAGATCCGCTGGAGATCAAGACCGCAGACGGTACCTATGATGTGTTCTATGTTTCCGTCGGCGGCACCAATGATGTCTCTGTCACCATCCCCAGCAGCGATTATACCGCTTCCGGTGATAACATGAGCGGCTATGTTGTGACCTGCCAGATGACCAAGACAGATGACGGGGAGAGCAGCAGCGATTCCTCCAAGTCAGATTCTTCCGAGGCTGCTTCGGATTCTGACAGCGAAGAGAGCAGTTCCTCGGATACAGACGAATAAACATACTTGAATTATAAGAACCTGTCTTCATAAGACACGTGTATACGCTTGTGAAGACAGGTTCTAAAAAACGGATGTTCCGTTGTCTCTGCAGGAGGCGGAACATCCGTTTTTCTGCTGTTATGCAGATGTTACGGCATTTCTTTTAGTTTTTCGCAGAAGAGGTCATAGAGCGTCTGATTGCGCTGGCTGGGATCCGGGAGACCGCTGTTGGGGTACAGCCCGAAGGAACTCTCGTGGTAGGAATGGTAGTTGAAACTGATGTCTGCCGCCGCAAAAATGTCCAGCACATCTGACAGCCAGCGGTCGCCGCCCCGATCTGCTTCGAAGCAATGTGCACCGGCGCCGAATTCGCCGCAGTAAACCGGAACGTCATAGGTTTCAGAAAAGGCGATATTCTGCGCAAAGGTTTTTTCCAGATAGGCACGGTTCAGCACCTCGATTCCGTCTGTGTCCCAGAGATCAACACGGGGACGCACCACGGCGCCGGCTTCTGCGCCGCTGACCATAAAGTAGCCGCTGGCGGCATAGCTGTGTCCCGGCGTGGGCTTGAAGTAACGGGTGCTGCAGTTGGCATCATCTGTAGTGCCTTTGATAAGGAGCGCGCCGTTTTTCTGATGTCCCACAGAGGCCAGATAATAGGAACTGCCGGAGCCGTCCTTGCTCCAGAAGGAAAGGGTATTTTTTGTATCGAAATCGTTGGTGTAAATGGTGCGTACATACTGCCCGTTTTCATCATATTCCTTCAACTCCAGATCGTCTGCCCGTGCAATGCCGGTACTGCCCAGTCCTTCCGCCTGGAACACCAGACAGATTACCTGGTTTTTGTCCGTATTCGGTGTGATGGTGCCGCTCTCTAAATATTGCCACGTTCCATCGGTAATGTCCGCCCGGTCACCGGAAAAGGTAGCACTGCTCCAGGTGGCATTTCCGGTGGAAACAGTGTAGTTTTCATCCGGATAGGTAACGAAGGAATCTTCTGTTCCGGCCCAGTCGAAGCCCTGATGGGTAAAGGCATGGGGGTCATAGTAGTGGAATTCATAGACGATATTGTCGTCTTTTATGTGTACATAGTTGTTTTCATCGTTGCAATTGATCCATTGCTCCTGTGTGCCTTCCAGATTCTGCGCGGCGCACATCCGTTCCACAAAAATCATATGGTTCTGATCCACTGTGCGGATGCTGTCTGTGATTGTCTGCGCCACGGACTGCCACAGACGAAGGCTTTCGGTTCCGTTTTCTGCGGCAACGACAGGCTCATTGACCAGGCCGTAGCCCAGAATTACCGGCTCATCGGCATAGCGTCTGGCGATTTCCGTCCAGAGTGCGCACAGACGCTTTTGATTTTCCGGTTCTGTCCAGAGCGCCGTGCCGTTTCCCTGGGACTGATAGCCGCCCTGGGGATAGTGCATGTTCAGCACCAGACGGATTCCGGCGGCCTTTGCCCAGGCGATATTTTGATCCAGCCACTGGAACCCCTCTTCCCGATAGACGTAGGGTGCCGCATCCGATTCAAACAGGGCATAGTTCAGATAAAACCGAACAGAGTCAAATCCCATTTCCGCCAGATCCTGATAGCTTTCCGCATTGTGGTGTGCAGCAGGTGGCGCGGAAGAGTTCGACCATACTTCGTTTCCGAAGGCCATTCCTTTTATAGTATACTGCTTTCCGGTTTCGTCTTTCAGGAGCCGGCCGTCTGCCCGGATAAATCCGGTGTAACCGTCCCGGATTTCTGTGGGCTGCTGTGCCTGCTGCCGGAGCCAGGCCAAATCCATGCCGTCTACTGTGCCGTCTCCGGTATAGTCCGTTCCGGTGCCGTCAGTGCGGCTCAGCAGGAAGTCCTGCAATGCGGCAAGCTCGCCGGAACCAGTTTCCAGCGCAAATCCCGGCGCTGAACAGACACCGCATGCGGTCAGGACGGCCAGCGCAGACAGGAGAAGCGGCCGGTGGATGGAACTGCGTTTCATAAAATCTACCTCATTTCTTTTGGGTAATGGTGTTTTTCCCTTGCTTCATCTGTGCAGTATAGGCACGGATTGCTGCCTCGGTCTGTGCGACTTCCTGACGGAATTCCTCTGCGGAAACACGAAGTGCGCCGTTTCCTAGGATAATCAGCTGCTCCATGCCGTCAGAGGTGGCCACACGCACCTTGTGTTCCTTGGAGAGGGTGTGCGTGGCCTTTTCAATGTAGGAATCCGCAGTTTCGGCTTCCTTGGTGTAGACTACGGTGATGTTGTGGTACTGTTCCGTTTCCTCGTGCTGTCCCTTTACTTTGTAGGCATCAAACACCAGGATAAGCCTGCATCTGCGGTAACCACAGTAGTTGCTGAGAGTGTGCATCAGCTGTCCTCTGGCACTGTCCAGACTTTCCTGGGCGAGGGCTTTCAGTTCTTCCCAGGCGAAAATGATGTTATACCCGTCCACCAGGAGATATTCCTCCTTGCTGTAGTTGGGTTCCAGCGCGCCGGCAGGAAGCGCGGCTTCTTCCTTGGGGGTGTACAGCGCCTGCTGCGGATTCCGGTCAATTTTTCCGTAGGTTCGCTCAAAAATTGCCATCAGTTCCTTGTCCTCTTCCAGGCTGCCGTGGTAGTGGGAACGGGAGAGACGGCCGGGCGTTTCCGGTTCCGGCACGGAATCACTTTGCTTGGAAAGACAGGAGGGCAGATGCATGTATTGTTCTACCTGATTCCATGGGACAACAAATCCGGCACCATGTGCACAGAATACGGAATCCGCAGAGTTGGCGAGATCACTGTCGCAGTCATAGCCAATGGATGCGATGACTTCCTCTGCATTCTGACAGGGGGCGTAGCCGTCAGAAGAACAGACCAGACGGCCGGAGCCGTGGGTATAGCTTGTCACAGCGGCAGCATAGCCCCGGAGCTTTGCCACAGGTGCCCGTCCGGCAATAACAGAACCGGTGTCCTTTGTTTCCGGCGACTGGAAATCAGCGTCCATCTGCTGGAGATCTGTCATGGCCCGGCCTACGTTTTCTGTGGGCAGCTCCAGCCGGAAGCGATACCATGGTTCCAGCAGAACTGTCTGTGCCTTGCGCAGGCCGTTTCGCACAGCACGGTAGGTGGCCTGGCGGAAGTCACCGCCTTCGGTATGCTTGAGATGGGCTTTCCCGGCGCACAGGGTAATGCGCATATCCGTAATCGGGGAACCGGTGCATACGCCCAGATGTGTTTTTTCGGCCAGATGAGTTAAAACCAGCCGCTGCCAGTTTTTGTCCAGTGCATCCTCCCGGCAGCTGGATGCAAATTGCAGGCCGCTGCCCTGGGGGAGCGGTTCCAGGAGCAGGTGCACCTCGGCATAATGACACAGCGGCTCGTAGTGTCCCACGCCCTCTACAGGTGCGGCAATGGTTTCCTTGTAGGAAATCTGTCCGGCATCAAACTGTACTTTCATTCCGAAGCGGTCGGCAATGAGCCGCTGTAAAATTTCCAGCTGAACTTCTCCCATAAGCTGCATCTGGATTTGTCCGGCCTGTTCGTCCCACACAATGTGGAGCGCCGGATCTTCTTCTTCCAGCTGTGAAAGCTGTTTCAGTGCATCGGTCGGATGCACCTGTTCCGGGAGATGGATGCCGTAGTGGAGAACCGGTTCCAGCAGTGGCTCTGCGCCGTTTTCTGTTATGCCCAGTCCCTGGCCGGCATAGGTGCGGCTCAGTCCGGTGACGGCGCAGACTGTTCCGGCTGGGGCGCTGTCTGCGGTTTCATATTTTGCTCCGGCGTAAATGCGAATCTGGCTGACCTTTTCCTGCATGGCGGTTTTGTCTCCGGCGGTATAGGAAACGGCATCCCGGACGCGGAGTGTGCCGCCGGTGATTTTCAGATAGCTCAGACGGTTCCCTTTTTCATCTGCGGCAATTTTAAAGATGCGTGCGCCGAATTGCTCCGGGTAGGGCAGGGAGAGCGTATACTGATGCAGTCCGTTCAAAAAGGCATCCACGCCTTCCAGCTTCAGGGCAGAGCCGAAGTAGCAGGGAATCAGCCGCCGGCTGGCAATGCCCTTGGAAAGCTGCTCCCGGGACAGGCAGCCATGTTCCAGGAAATGCTCCATCCAGGCCTCTTCCAAAAGAGCGGTGCGTTCATAAAAGGCATCTGTGCCGTCATCGGAAAAGTCCACACAGCGATTGCTCAGGCGCTGCTGCAATTGGGAGAGGACAGCGGCGGCATCCGCCCCGGCCAGATCCATTTTATTGACAAACAGAAAGACCGGGACATGATAGCGCTCCAGCAGGTTCCAGATAGTTTCGGTGTGACTCTGCACGCCGTCCGTTCCGCTGATTACCAGAATGGCATAGTCCAGCACCTGCATGGTGCGCTCGGTTTCTGCGGAAAAGTCTACGTGTCCGGGGGTGTCCAGGAGCGTATATGCCGCATTCTGATATTCCAGCATTGCCTGATGTGCAAAAATGGTAATGCCCCGTCCGCGTTCCATGGGGTGTGTATCTAAAAAGGCCGTCTGGTGATCGACACGGCCCAGCTTTCGGATTTCACCGGTGCGGTATAACAGTGCTTCTGCCAGCGTTGTTTTTCCGGCATCCACATGGGCAGTAATGCCCAGAACCAATCGCTTCATAAGTGGCCGCAGTGCCTGGAAAGCGTACCGGGGACAAAAGTACAGCGATGCTAAAAATTCTTCGGCGGCTTTCGGATACGGATACTGCGGCAGTTCCCTCCTTTGCATGTGATTTCATGGAGATATGCTTTCTTATAGTATACCATAGTTTCTGTATCCATTGCAAGACGGCACGGCGTATTTTTTCCGGCTTTTGCAAAATCGGGCGGCCGGAGGCCGGGCTCCGGAAAAACAGGCGAAAAAGACCTTGACATTTTCAGAAAAATATGTTATACTAAATTACATTCCTTCCAATTGGAAGAAAAGATTGGGGTATAGCCAAGTGGTAAGGCAACGGACTTTGACTCCGTCATTCCGCTGGTTCGAATCCAGCTACTCCAACCAGATCTGCGTCCCTTGTTTGACAAGGGGCGCTTTTTTTGTACAATGAACCCCCGGTTAAACTGGGGGGTTCAAAAGGCTTAAAGCTATGAGGAGAAAAAATAACCTCCAGAATTATAATAAGGTTAGGACATGCTAACCTAACAATAAAAAAACAAAGGGGATATCGTTTCGATTTTTTGAGAAATATACATTATGCATACTGAATTAGTAGGAATTTTGGTGAAACCGCCGAAATCTATTTTTGGTATTGACAAATTCCTATGGGAGTAGTATAATATAAACCACAGAAAGCATATCGAAGTAATATGAATTGAAACAAAGGAGGTTTGCAAGATGCGGCAGCTGCCGGAGAAAAAACAACAGAAACGGAAGAATACCGGTTGCCTGCACGGCTTTGCAGACATCGGAAAATGGCGGAAAATCACCGCATTGCTGCTGGCTGCGGCACTGAGCGTGCCGGCGCTGACAGGATGTGGTTCCGGAAAAAACAGCGTTTCCATTGTCAATGTTTCCTATGATCCCACGCGGGAACTTTACACCGCATACAATACGATCTTTGCGGAACATTGGAAGGAGCAGACCGGGCAGGAAGTAGAAGTTATCCAGTCCCACGGCGGCTCCGGAAAACAGGCGCTGGAGGTTGCCAACGGCCTGGAAGCAGATGTGGTAACGCTGGCGCTGGAATATGACATTGATGCCATTGCAGATGCAGGCCTGATTGAAGACGGCTGGGTGAATGAATTTGAAGATGACAGCGCTCCCTACACTTCCACGATCGTGTTCCTGGTGCGAAAGGGGAATCCCAAGCACATTCAGGACTGGGATGATCTGACCCGGGACGGCGTGGGTGTCATTACGCCGAACCCCAAGACCTCCGGCGGTGCCAGATGGAACTACCTGGCTGCCTGGGCGTATGCGGATGCGCAGGACGGCGGCGATGAAACACAGACCGAAGCCTTCCTGAAGAAGCTGTATAATAATGTACTGGTGCTGGATTCCGGTGCCAGAGGTGCCACGACCACATTTGTGGAAAACGGACAGGGTGATGTGCTGGTTGCCTGGGAGAATGAAGCGTATCTCTCCATGCGGGATGACCCGGATGCCTATGAGATTGTGACTCCCAGCATTAGTATTCTGGCGCAGCCGTCTGTGGCTGTGGTAGATTCGGTGGTAGACGATCGGGGCACAAGAGCAGTTGCCACAGAGTACCTGCAATATTTATATTCTCCGGAAGCACAGCGGATTGCAGCGGAAAATTATTTCCGGCCGTCTGATTCGGAAATCCTAAAAGAATACGCCGATGTTTTTTCACTGGATGTAGATCTGGTAACCATCCGGGATTTCGGCGGATGGGATGCCGTACAGGAAAAACATTTTGCAGACGGCGGCATATTTGATCAGATTTATGAGAAATAAGGTGCAGAAATGAAAAAGAGAGGAAAAGGGGTGATCCCCGGATTTGGAATTTCCCTGGGTGTGACCCTTTCAATACTGAGCCTGGTGGTGCTGATTCCGCTGGCTTCCCTGGTGGTATACACAGCAAAGCTCAGCCCGGCAGAAATCTGGGAGACGATTACAAGACCCCGTGTCCTGGCCAGCTTTCGCGTCAGCTTTTTCACCGCGCTGATTGCTTCGGCAGTCAACGCCGTGATGGGCGTGATTCTGGCATGGGTGCTGGTGCGGTATCAATTTCCGTTGAAGCGTGTGCTGGATGGCATGATTGAATTGCCCTTTGCACTGCCTACAGCGGTTGCCGGTATTGCGCTTACCTCCCTGACTGCCGACACCGGCATGATCGGAAAGTTCTTTGCTCGGTTCGGCATTCAGATTGCGTATACAAAGGTGGGCATTACCGTGGCAATGATCTTTGTGGGAATCCCGTTTGTAGTTCGCTCGGTGCAGCCGGTGCTGGAAAAGCTGGATCCTTCCTATGAAGAAGCAGCCGGTGTGCTGGGTGCCAGCCGGACAAAAATTTTCTGGAAGGTGATCTTTCCGGAGATTCGGCCGGCAATGCTCACAGGCTTCGGACTGGCCTTCGGCCGGTGTATCGGCGAATATGGAAGCGTTGTTTTCATCGCCGGCAACCAGCCGTTTCAAACGGAAATCACCCCTTTGATTATTATGTCAGAGTTACAGGAATTCGATTATCCCAGTGCAACCGCAATTGCACTTGTTATGCTGATTGTAGCGTTCTTCATTTTGTTCCTGACCAATCTGGTACAGGCGCACAGTGCAAAAATTGTGAAAGGAGGCATCTGACCCATGCATGCAGAAACAGCCGGTTCAAAAGCTGTAAAATGGATTTTAATTGGTGTAAGTGTTCTGTTCCTGGGCGTGATGCTGCTGCTGCCGCTGATTACGGTTGCGGCCGAGGCGCTGCGAAAGGGATGGGAAACCTACCTTACAGCAGTGACCGATAAATATACGGTGCGCGCCGTGCTCCTGACGCTGGAAGCGACTGTGTGTGCTGTGGCGGTGAATACGATTTTCGGCCTGTTTGCGGCCTGGGCGGTGACAAAATTCCGCTTCCGGGGCAAAAAGCTGCTGACCACACTGATTGATGTGCCGGTAACGGTTTCTCCCGTTATCGCCGGACTGATCTACATTCTGACATTCGGCCGGCAGAGCATCCTGTATCCGCTGCTCCAGTCGATGCACTTTAAGGTCGTTTTCGCAGTTCCGGGAATTATCCTGGCCACCATATTTGTAACATTCCCCTTTATTTCCAGAGAGCTGATTCCGGTGCTGGAAGCACAGGGAACAGATGAAGAAGAGGCCGCTGCCCTGATGGGGGCAAAGGGACTGACCATCTTCCGGCGTGTAACATTTCCGCATATTCGCTGGGCATTCCTTTACGGTGTTGTGCTCTGTGCGGCAAGAGCCATGGGTGAGTTCGGCGCGGTTTCCGTTTTGTCCGGCCACCTGCGCGGCAGAACCAATACGCTGCCCCTGCACGTGGAAATCCTGTTTAACGAATTTCAGTATGTTCCGGCGTTTGCCGTTTCTTCCATTCTGGTTCTGATGGCAATTGTCATCCTGGTGATCCGGAGTGTCATTGAATACAGAGGAAAGAAGGAGATCTGAGCGATGTATGTTGAACTGAAAGATATTAACAAGCATTACGGCAGCTATAAGGCCTCGGATCACGTAAGCTTCGGCATTGAAAAGGGAAAACTGATTGGTCTTTTAGGCCCCAGCGGAAGCGGCAAAACTACCATCCTGCGCATGATTGCCGGTCTGGAGCATCCGGACAGCGGAGAGATTATCATTGACGGAAAAGTGGTCAACGATATTCCGGCCAGCCAGCGTGGAATCGGATTTGTATTTCAGAGCTATGCGCTGTTTCGGTACATGACGGTTTATGAAAATGTGGCATTCGGCCTGCGGGTGCAGAAGGCAGACAAAAAATACATTGACCGGCGTGTCCGGGAACTGATTGAACTCATCGGGCTGAAGGGACTGGAAAAACGCTACCCCAGCCAGCTTTCCGGCGGACAGCGGCAGCGTGTGGCATTTGCACGGGCGCTGGCACCGAATCCTCAGCTGCTTCTGCTGGATGAACCCTTCGCTGCCATTGATACAAAGGTGCGGCAGGAACTGCGCAGCTGGCTGAAAAACATGATTGAGCAGCTGGGTGTGACAAGCATTTTCGTCACCCACGACCAGGACGAAGCCATTGAAGTAGCAGATGAAATCATCATTACCAATCAGGGTCGGATTGAACAGAAGGGAACGCCGCTGGCAGTTTATCAAAACCCGAAAACCGCATTCACCGCGTCCTTCTTCGGTCAGACTTCTGTGATTGAAAACTATCAGGCATTTCATACCTTTGAACAGGTTCCCGGTGCGGAAAAGGCAATTGTCCGTCCGGAATTTGTAAAGGTTACGAAGAAAAATGAAGTGCAAAAGTACAAGAGTTCTGCATCAGAGGGTGTGGTAAAGAGTGTTTCCTTCCGGGGCGATCGCCTGGAACTGAGCATTCTGGTAAACGACACGCTTCTGATTGCCAGACGAGAGCTGGACGAAAACAGCATTGCAGTGGGGGAAACCGTGGACGTGTTCCTGTATCGGATTTTTGTGACAGCCGGTGACCGGGCATATCTCCTGGCCAACCAGTCACTCCAGGAAGATTCCATCGTCATCTAATTGAAAATATTGTGGGAGGAAATGAACATGGCAAATATTTATAAGGGTGCAATTGAACTGATCGGCAACACACCGCTGGTAGAAGTTGTGAATCTGGAACAGCATCACGATCTGAAAGCAACCGTTCTGGTAAAGCTGGAATATCTGAATCCGGCTGGAAGCGTCAAGGACAGAATTGCCAAGGCAATGCTGGAAGATGCCGAAGAAAAAGGCCTGCTGAAAAAAGATTCTGTGATTATTGAGCCGACATCCGGGAATACTGGTATTGGCCTGGCTGCCATTGCAGCGGCAAAGGGCTATCGTGTGATTCTGACCATGCCGGAAACCATGAGCATTGAACGCCGCAATATTTTAAAGGCATACGGCGCAGAGATTGTTCTGACAGACGGCGTAAAGGGCATGAAGGGCGCTATCGCCAAGGCACAGGAACTGGCAGCCGAAATTCCCGGCAGCTTTATCCCCGGCCAGTTTGAAAATCCGGCAAACCCCCTGGCACACCGGAAGACAACCGGCCCGGAGATCTGGAAGGATACAGACGGCAAGGTAGACTTCTTTGTCGCAGGCGTAGGAACCGGCGGCACTGTCAGCGGCACCGGAGAATATCTGAAATCTCAGAATCCGGCTGTTAAGATTGTTGCAGTAGAACCGGATACTTCCGCAGTTCTGTCCGGCGAAAAGCCCGGCCCGCACAAGATTCAGGGCATCGGCGCAGGCTTTGTGCCGAAAACGCTGAACACGGAAATTTATGATGAAATCATCCGGATTAAAAATAATGATGCCTTTGCCGCTGCAAAGGAATTTGCCAAAACCGAGGGCATCCTGGTAGGAATTTCCTCCGGTGCTGCCATTCAGGCGGCGGTGGAACTGGCAAAGCGCCCGGAAAATGCAGGAAAGGTAATCGTTGCACTGCTGCCGGATAGCGGAGACCGTTATTATTCCACTTCGCTCTTCTCCGAATAAGCAGGAAGCATAGATGCAAAAGCAATAAGAAGGGGGCGATACTATTAAGATTTCAACCAAAGTGGAATGCGGCATTATTGCAATGATCGACATTGGACTGAATGCAGAAAACGGAGAACCGGTTACCGTAAGCAGTATCGCCGGCCGTCAGAATATTTCTGTGAAATATCTGGAACAGATTCTCATTACCCTGCGGCAGTCCAACCTGGTGCGCAGCCTGAAAGGCATCCGGGGCGGCTACGTAACGGCGCGCCCCACCGATCAGATCACCATGCGTGAGGTACTGGATGCACTGGATATGACGATTCTGGGCGATGTCAACTTCTATAATGCAGAGGAAGCCTCTCCCATTGAAACGGTGCTGAACCGGAGTCTCTGGGACGCAATGACCGCATATCTGAGAAAGTATTCGGAAAACATCCGGCTTTCCGATTTGATTGATCAATATAAAGAAGCACTTTCGGACGCAGAAGGCCCGATGTACTACATTTAAAAAATGCTGCGAGAGCAGACAGGAGGAACGATCCCATGGAATTTAATACTGCACTGCTGCATCAGAGCTATGACGGAAGCAGTTATCACGGTGCCACAGTGGTACCGGTGTATCAGGTAAATGCCTTTGCGCAGGAATCCGCAGAAAAACTGGAAAAGGTCTTTCAAAACAAGGCACCCGGCTTTGCGTATTCCCGTATCAGTAATCCCACAGTAGACTCGTTTGAACGGCGAGTGGCAGCAATGGAAGGCGGCATCGGCGCGGTTGCATGCTCTTCCGGCATGGCAGCAGTCACCATGGCACTCCTGAATGTTCTGGAAGCCGGAGATGAGATCATTGCCGGTTCCGGTTTGTTCGGCGGCACCATTGACCTGTTCCGGGATTTGGAGGCGTTCGGCATTACCACACGCTTTGCGGAAAGCGTGACGGTAGAAGAGATTGAGCCGCTGATCACCCCCAAGACAAAGGCCGTGTTCACAGAGCTGATCGGAAATCCGAAGCTGGACGTAGTAGATCTGAAAAAGGTTTCTGCACTGGTGCATGCGCACAATATCCCGTTGATTCTGGACAGCACAACGGCAACGCCGTATCTGATTCAGCCGTTTGCATACGGTGCCGATATTGTAGTGCACTCCTCTTCCAAGTACATAAACGGCAGCGGAAGCGCTATCAGTGGTGTGATTGTAGATTGCGGCAGTTTCCACTGGGATCCCAAGCGGTACCGTGGCTTTGATGCCTATGAAAAGTATGGAAAGTTTGCCTATCTTGCAAAACTCCGGGGCGGCATCTGGCGGAATGTAGGCGGCTGTATGGCACCGGTACATGCGTTCCTGGGTTGTGTAGGCCTGGAAACACTGGGTCTGCGGATGGAGCGTCTCTGCGAGAACGCCAAGGCACTGGCAGAGGCAATGGAGCAGGTAGAAGGCATCTCCGTCAACTATCCGGGACTGCCCTCCAGCCCGTATTATGATCTGGTACAGGAGCAGTTCGGCGGCAAGGGCGGCGCAATCCTGACGCTGCGTGCCGGCAGTAAGGAAAATGCCTTTACATTGATCAATCACCTGAAATACGCAGTGAATGCCACCAACATCGGCGATCTTCGCACCCTGGTCATTCATCCGGCCAGCACAATTTATATTCACAACACACCCAAGCAAATGGAAAACGCCGGCGTATTCGAGGACACCATCCGGGTGAGCGTGGGTATCGAAGACATTGCAGATTTGATTGAAGACTTTACACAGGCAGCAGCCTGTATCCAGAAACATGACTGAAACACGAGGAGGAAAAATCCCATGGCAGTAGATTATGCAACGCTGAAAAAAGGCGGCTTCATGCGTCAGAAGCAGAAAAACAACTTTTCGCTCCGGCTGCGTGTAGTAGGCGGAAACCTTACCGCAGTGCAGCTGGCAGCAATTGCAGAGGTTGCGGAAAAGTTCGGGGACGGCCATGTGCACCTGACTTCCCGGCAAAGCGTGGAAATCCCGTTTGTAAAGCTGGATCAGATTGATGCAGTCAAGGCGGCACTGGCAAAGGGCGGCGTAGAACCGGGCGTATGCGGCCCGAGAGTCCGCACCATTACCGCCTGTCAGGGCGAGGCAATCTGCCCCAGCGGCTGTATTGATACCTATGCTCTGGCAAAGAAACTGGACGAGCGGTATTTTGCCAAGGAGCTGCCCCACAAATTCAAATTCGGCATTACCGGATGTCAGAACAATTGCCTGAAATCTGAGGAAAACGACCTGGGAATCAAGGGCGGCATTCAGGTAAAATGGCGGGAAGAGGACTGCATCCAGTGTGGCGTCTGCGTCAAGGCCTGCCGCAGCGGCGCCATTACACATGCAGACGGAAAAATCACCGTAGAGGAATCCAAATGCAATTTCTGCGGACGCTGTGTAAAGGCATGTCCCACAGAAGCATGGGACACCGTACATGGATATATCGTTTCCTTCGGCGGTCTGTTCGGAAACAGTATTCATAAAGGGGAGCCGGTCATTCCGTTTATTGCGGATAAGGAAAAGCTCCTGAAGGTCTGCGATGCAACAGTACAGTTCTTCGCAGAGCATGCAAATGCCGGCGAACGGTTCCAGTTTACGTTGGAACGTGTCGGACGGGAAAAATTTGAGGAAAAAATATGGGAGGCATACAATGGCTGAATTTCAGATTGACGATACGGTAGATATCACAGATGTGGTTTGCCCGGTTACATTCGTAAAGGCAAAGGTAGCACTGGAAGAGCTGGACGACGGACAGATCCTTTCCATTCGCATGAATGACGGCGAGCCGGTACAGAACGTGCCGCGCAGCATCAAGGAAGAAGGACACAAGATCTTAAAGCTGGTTTCCAATGAGGACGGCACCTATAACCTGATTGTCAAGAAAGTGGGTGATTAAATGGCTGCACGGGTAACACAGGAGACCTTTTCCAAGGAAGTGCTGGAGGCCAAGGGACTGGTACTGGCAGATTTTTATTCCGACAGCTGTGTCCCCTGCAAGCGGCTTTCTCCGGTTCTTGCAGAACTGGAAGAAGCATACGGCGATGCACTCAAGGTAGTAAAGATCAACATCAATTTTGATCTGCCGCTGGCGGAACAGTATGAGGTGCAGGCGGTCCCCACCCTGATTTTCTTTCAGAACGGGGCGGAAAAGGACAGACACAAAGGTCTGGTCAAGAAGGCAGAACTGATGGAAATCATTGATTCCCTGAAATAACATATAAAGGAGTAAAAGAATATGAAAATCACAGTTGCAGGCGTACAAAAGGAAGTTGCAGACGGTCTGACCGTAGCACAGCTTATCGTAGACGAAAAGGTGGAGACACCGCAGTATGTTACCGTTACCATCAACGATGATTTCGTAGAAAACGGCACGTTCGAAAAGACCGTTCTCAAGGACGGTGACAGCGTAGAATTTCTCTATTTCATGGGAGGCGGTCAGTAATGGCATTTACAAACGAACAGATTGAGCGGTATTCCCGCCACATTATCCTGAAAGAAGTCGGCGTAAAGGGACAGAAAAAGCTCCTGAATGCCAAGGTCCTGATTATCGGTGCCGGCGGACTGGGCGCACCGGCTGCAATGTATCTGGCAGCTGCCGGTGTTGGCACCATCGGTATTGCAGATGCAGACGAAGTAGACCTGTCCAACCTCCAGCGGCAGATCATCCACGCTACCGCAGATGTAGGCAAGGCAAAGGTACAGTCGGCAAAGGAAACCATGGAAGCCATTAATCCGGATGTCAAGGTGAATACGTACCGGACTTTCGTCACCAGTGAAAATATCATGGATCTCATCAAGGACTATGATTTCATCATTGACGGCACAGACAATTTCCCGGCAAAGTTCCTGATCAACGATGCCTGCGTTATGGCGAAAAAGCCGTTTTCTCACGCCGGAATCATTCGGTTCCAGGGTCAGCTGATGACCTATGTGCCGGGAGAAGGCCCCTGCTATCGCTGTGTATTCAAGAATCCGCCCCCGAAGGATGCGGTTCCTACCTGCAAGCAGGCCGGCGTAATCGGCGCAATGGGCGGCGTAATCGGCAGCCTTCAGGCAATGGAAGCCGTAAAGTACATTCTGGGCATCGGCCAGCTGCTGACAGGCTATCTGCTGACCTATGATGCACTGAAAATGGAATTCCGCAAGGTAAAACTGCCGTCAGAGACCTCCGGCTGCGCCGTATGCGGCACACATCCCACAATCACAGAACTCATTGACTATGAGCAGGCAGAATGCGATGGAGTAGGACTATGATTCAATTAACAAAAGCAGATTTTGAAAAAATGCTGGCACATGCCGAAAAGGAACTGCCGGATGAGGCCTGCGGCCTGATTGCCGGTGAAGTGCAGGGAACAGACAAGATCATCAAAAAGGTGTACCTGCTGACGAATATTGATCATTCCAATGAACATTTCAGCCTGGATCCGAAGGAACAGCTGGCGGCCGTAAAGGATATGCGTGCCAACGGACTGGTGCCTTTGGGAAACTGGCATTCTCATCCGGAGTCTCCCTCCCGTCCGTCCGAAGAGGACAAGCGCCTGGCCTATGACAGCAAGGCAAGCTACATGATTCTCTCTCTGATGGATCGGGAACATCCGGTGCTCAATTCCTTCCATATTGAAGGAACAGATGCAGAAAAAGAAGACTTGCAGATCAAGGAGTAAGCTATGTATGACATCATCATCATCGGCAGCGGCCCTGCCGGACTCACAGCAGCGATTTATGCCAGCCGTGCAGGACTGCGTGCAGTTGTGGTAGAAAAAGATACCATGGGCGCAGGACAGATTTCGGTTACAGAGCAGGTGGACAATTATCCCGGCCTGCCGCATATCGGCGGCTATGAGCTGGGGGAGGCGTTCCGGGAACACGCACAGGGCATGGGTGCCGGCTTCTGTGAAAATGAAGTGGAGGCCATTGCTGCGGATGCAGCGGGCTTTCACCTTGCGATGACAGACGGCACAGCACTTTCCGGAAAGAGCGTGATCTATGCAGCCGGCACTTCCTATCGGCGTCTCTCCGTACCGGGGAGCCAGCTTCCGGGCGTGTCCTACTGCGCTACCTGTGACGGTGCCTTTTATGCTGGAAAAACCGTTGCAGTTATCGGCGGCGGCGATACGGCGCTGGAGGATGCCCTCTATCTTTCTCATATTGCAAAGCAGGTTTATCTGGTACACCGCCGGGATACTTTCCGGGCGAATGCTTCGCTGCAAGCCGCAGCCGCACAGGCGGAGAATATTACGCCGGTACTGTGTGCCGTTCCCACAGAGGTTGTGGGAGAAAAACGGGTAGAAGCGCTGAAACTGCTGCGGAATGAAAAAGAAGAAACGCTGGTGCTGGACGGCATCTTTGCCGCAATCGGCAGCATTCCCAACACAGACCTGTTAAAGGGGCTGGCGGATCTGGATGCTTCCGGTTATGTGATTGCCGGAGAAGACGGGCTTACGTCCTGTCCCGGTCTCTTTGCAGCAGGGGATGTGCGGACAAAGCCGCTGCGTCAGGTTGTGACAGCAGTGGCTGACGGTGCAAACTGTGTAGCATCTGCGGAAAAATATCTCCTGGGAATGGTGATGAAATGAAACAGAAACGACTGAAAACAGATATTCTGATTATCGGCGGCGGAACGGCCGGCTGCTATGCGGCGCTGACAATTGCGGCAAAATCAGATGCACAGATTTTGATTTGCGAAAAGGCGCATATTAAGCGAAGCGGCTGTCTGGCGGCCGGTGTCAATGCACTGAACGCCTATATTACAGAGGGACGGGTTCCCCAGGATTATGTAGACTATGCCAAAAGGGACGCAGACGGCATTGTCCGGGAAGATCTGCTCCTCACCATGTCTGAGCGGCTCAACGCTGTCACTGCGCGGCTGGAACAGCTGGGACTGGTTATTCTGAAGGATAAGGACGGCAAGTATGTCACACGCGGCAACCGAAACCTGAAGATCAACGGCGAAAACATCAAGCCGATTCTGGCCGAGGCAGTGGAAAAGCTGCCGCAGGTGACGGTTTATAATCGGGTAAACATCACAGATTTTGCCGTGGAAAACGGCAGAATCCAGGGCGCATTCGGCATCGGAATTGAAGATGAAACCTTCTATGCCATTGAGGCAAAGGCAGTTCTGGTTGCCACCGGCGGTGCTGCCGGCCTGTACAAGCCCAACAACCCCGGCTTTTCCAGACACAAGATGTGGTATCCGCCGTTTAATACCGGTGCCGGTTATGCCATGGGTATTCGCGCCGGCGCAGAGATGACCACCTTTGAAATGCGTTTCATCGCTTTGCGCTGCAAGGACACCATCGCGCCCACCGGAACCCTGGCACAGGGGGTCGGCGCCAAGCAGATCAATTCCCATGGTGAGGTCTATGAGCAGAAATACGGCCTGACCACTTCGGAACGGGTCTACGGCACTGTCAACGAAAACCTGGAAGGCCGCGGCCCCTGCTATTTGCAGACAGAGGGCATTACGCCGGAACAGGATGACGCACTGATGAAGGCCTATCTGAACATGGCACCTTCTCAGACGCTGAAATGGATTGAAAGCGGCAAGATGCCCTCACAGCAGAATGTGGAAATCGAAGGAACAGAACCGTATATCGTAGGCGGCCATACAGCCAGCGGCTACTGGGTAGATACCCGCCGTGCCACTACCATTCCGGGACTGTACGCAGCCGGCGATGTAGCCGGCGGATGTCCGCAGAAGTACGTGACCGGGGCACTGGCAGAAGGCGAAATTGCCGGAGAAGCCATGGTGGATTTCCTGAAAACCGCATCGGCACCAGCGGCTGTGGCAGAAGAAACGGTGCAGGCGCATATTGCAGAAGCGGAAAAGTTTTTGCAGGAAAAGCCGGCGCAGTTTACCACAGAACAGCTGGAAGAAGCCATGCAGACTGTCATGGATGCCTATGCCGGCGGAATCAAAACCAATTATCGGTTCAATGAAAAGCAGCTGGCCATTGCAGATGAAAAAATTGTACAGCTGATGCAGCTGTCAGATACCCTGCATGCCGCAGATTTTCAGGAACTGATGTACATATATGAGCTGCGGGAACGCCTGGTGGTATGCCGCAGCGTGATTGCCCATCTGGGTGCACGAAAGGAAACCAGATGGCACAGCTTTGCGGAAAATCTGGATTATCCGCAAAAGGATGATGCGAACTGGAAGTGCTACGTCAATTCCCGGCTGAAAAATGGGAAAATTCAGGTGATCCTGCGGGATCTGGTGACAGGAGGGCAGACCTATGAGCATAGCCATTGACAAGAAAACCTGCATCGGATGCGGGAAATGTCATGATGTCTGCCCCGGCTCCCTGATCAAACTGGACGGAACCAGAAGAGCTTACATCAAATATCCGAAGGATTGCTGGGGCTGTACTTCCTGCATTAAGGAGTGCCCGGTGCATGCCATTCGCTTTTATCTGGGAGCAGATATGGGTGGCATGGGAAGTCTGGTACATACTGAGAAAGAGGGAGACATTCTCCGCTGGATCGCAGAACGGCCGGACGGCAGCACCACAGAAATCCGCATCAATCAAAAAGAATCCAACCAATACTAGGAGGGGAGAATTATGAGCGAATTATCACATCTCGATGCACTGGAGGCAGAGGCGATCTACATTATCCGGGAGGTTGCCGCAGAGTGCGAAAAGCCCGTTATGCTCTATTCCATCGGCAAGGACAGCTCTGTCATGCTGCACCTGGCTATGAAAGCGTTTTATCCGGAAAAACCGCCGTTTCCGTTTCTCCATGTCAACACCACATGGAAGTTTAAGGAAATGATTCAGTTCCGGGATTATATCGCCAAGAAGCTGGGCATTGAAATGCTGGAATACATCAATCAGGACGGGGTAAAGCAGGGCATCAATCCCTTTGATCACGGTGCCGCTTATACCGATATTATGAAGACACAGGCGCTGAAACAGGCGCTGAATAAATACGGCTTTACCGCGGCATTCGGCGGCGGCAGACGGGATGAGGAAAAGTCCCGCGCCAAGGAGCGGATCTTCTCCTTCCGGAATGCAGCCCAGGCCTGGGATCCGAAGAACCAGCGTCCGGAAATGTGGAAGCTGTACAACACCAAAATCAAAAAGGGCGAAAGCATTCGTGTATTCCCCATCTCCAACTGGACAGAAAAGGATATCTGGCAGTACATCAAGCGGGAGAACATTGAAATTGTGCCCCTGTATTTTGCAGCAGAGCGGCCGGTAGTAGAACGGGACGGCAATCTGATCATGGTAGACGATGACCGTTTTCCGCTGAAGGAGGGAGAGGTACCGCAGATGAAATCGGTGCGCTTCCGGACACTGGGATGCTATCCGCTGACCGGCGGCATTGAATCCACAGCAGATACCCTGGATGCCATTATTGATGAAACTTTGAGTTCTGTCTCCTCAGAGCGGACTTCCAGAGTGATTGACAATGAGGCAGCAGGCAGCATGGAACGCAGAAAGCGGGAGGGATATTTCTAATGAAAGGTTTATTGAAATTTATTACCTGCGGCAGTGTGGACGATGGAAAGTCAACACTGATCGGGCATATTCTCTATGATGCAAAGCTGCTCTACGCGGATCAGGAAAAGGCGCTGGAACTGGACAGCAAGGTGGGCAGCCGCAGCGGAAAGATCGACTATTCCCTGCTGCTGGACGGCCTGATGGCAGAGCGGGAACAGGGCATTACCATTGACGTGGCATATCGTTATTTCACCACAGACAACCGGAGCTTTATCGTTGCGGACACACCGGGTCACGAAGAATATACCCGGAACATGGCAGTCGGCGCTTCCTTTGCTGACCTGGCTGTTATTCTGGTGGATGCTTCTCAGGGCGTTCTGGTACAGACACGGCGTCACGCCAGAATCTGCAAGCTCATGGGAATCCGGTACTTTGTCTTTGCCGTAAACAAGATGGATCTGGTGGATTACAGCGAATCCCGGTTCCAGGAAATCACTGCACAGATTAAAGAACTGGAAAAGGAACTGACGCTGGAAAATGTCGAGATCATTCCGCTGTCTGCAACAGAGGGCGATAATGTAACAGTAAAGTCAGATCATATCTCCTGGTATACCGGAAAGCCGCTGCTGAGCTATCTGGAAACGGTAGATGTCCATGACAGTGACGCGGAGCAGGGATTCTATATGCCGGTACAGCGTGTATGCCGTCCGGATCACACCTTCCGCGGCTTCCAGGGACAGATTGAAGCCGGAAGCGTATCTGTCGGCGATACCATCACCACCCTGCCCAGCAGTGAGCAGGCAACGGTAAAGGGTATCCTCATGACAGATCAGGAAGTGCAGACCGCAGTACAGGGCCAGCCGGTTACCATTTCTCTGGACCGGGAAGTAGACGTTTCCCGCGGCTGTGTCTTTGTCAAGGATGCCGGTGTTTCCGTTTATAAGAAGCTGACGGTTTCACTGCTGTGGATGGACGATGACACCCTCCAGGTAGGCAAGGACTATCTGGTAAAGCTGGGCACCAAGACCATTCCGGGTATTGTTACACACATTGACTATGCAATTGATGTCAACACCGGGGCACATCAGGAAACAGATACCCTGCACAAGAATGAAATCGCCGTGTGCGAAATCCTTCTGACAGAGGGTATTGTAGCAGACCGCTTTGCAAAGCATAAGACGCTGGGCGAGCTGATTCTCATTGACCGTGTTACCGATATGACTTCTGCCTGCGGTGTTGTAGAAGAGGTCAGCGAAGAGAGCGTCGGCGGCGGAGACAAGGCATCCTTCCAGTATCAGGATCTGAAGGCAAGAGGCGATATCTTTGAGGAATTCTACTATGATACCGACAGCCTCAATGTCCTGAAATACCAGCCGGTAAACCGTACCTACACGGTAGGCGATGAAATTCCGGTTGCAGGGGAGAGCTATCATTATCCGGACAGCTTTGATATTATTGTACTGCGTGACAGTGTAGCAGTTCGGGTACGTGACAGAAAGATCACCGAAATTCTGCCGGCAGACCAGTACACCTATGACGGCGTTCCGGTGATTAACGGCAGAGGCTTTGCCGTACTGGCAGAGGATAACGATGCAGTACAGGCATTCCTGAAGGAATATGCAGAGACACCGGAGACAGATCAGAAGGCGTTCTTTGCAAAATGGGTGCGGTTTGATACATACCGGAAGGTTATTTTCTCCACACCGTTATCGTAATTGAAAATCCATTCTGATAAAAACACCTGCGGCAGCATCGTGACAAAATCAATCCGGTGCTGTCCCTGAAAAAATCCGACAGCGCATCTTTTGGTTATGCATTGCCGGATTTTTTGTGCAGTACGAGTGTTACACACTGAAAAAATGGGAGGAATCATGCTGAATCAATTTTCGAGAACAGAATTGCTGTTTGGAAAAGCCGCAATGGAACATCTGCGGCAGTGTCGGGTTGCAGTGTTTGGCATTGGCGGCGTAGGCGGCTATGCCGTAGAGGCATTAGCACGCAGCGGTGTGGGAACGCTGGATCTCATTGATGATGACAAAATCTGTCTGACAAACTTAAACCGCCAGATTTTTGCCACGCGCAGCACCGTGGGCAAAGAAAAGGTGGCGGCGGCGAAAGCCCGGATTCAGGATATTTGCCCGGAAATCACCGTGCACACCCATTCCTGCTTCTTTATGCCGGATACGGCAGATCAGTTTGATTTCCATGATTTTGATTATGTGATCGATGCCATTGATACCGTAACCGGAAAGCTGAAAATTATTCTGCGCGCCAAAGCGGCCGGCGTGCCGGTGATCTCTGCAATGGGTGCCGGAAACAAGCTGGATCCCACGGCGTTTCGGGTTGCGGATATCTATGACACAAAGGTTTGTCCCCTGGCAAGAGTCATGCGGTATGAGCTGCGCAAGCGGCATGTCCGAGATGTGAAGGTGGTGTATTCTGAGGAAAAGCCCATTCGTCCCATAGAGGATATGGCGATTTCCTGCCGGAACCACTGCGTTTGTCCGCCGGGCACTGTGCGGAAATGCACCGTGCGCCGGGATATCCCCGGTTCCAATGCCTTTGTGCCTTCTGTTGCCGGATTGATTCTGGCCGGTGAGGTGATCAAGGATTTGACGGCGGACTTTATCTGCCGGGACTAAGCAGTTGTAAAAAAGCAGATAAAAAAATCACGCTGCCCCGTTTTTCAGGGACAGCGTGATTTTTTATGGGAAAGTCGGAAAATCTACAGGTTTCTCAAAAGCGGTAAGGAAATAGATTTTCCGAAAATGAAATTGTCAAAGCGTGTGCCTTAGGATGCCTGTGCCGGAATCAGCTTGGAAGCAGAAGCGGTTTCTGCCGGTTCTGTTTCCTCTTCCTGCTTCTTCAGGCGTGCCCGGAATCCGATCATCAGCAGGCCTGCAAATACCAGTGCCAGAACAGCCAGCACGATGCAGTCTGTTGTGATATCCTGGTTGGATGCAATGCCGCTCCGGAAGCCGTGTACAGTGTAGGTGAACGGCATAAACGGATTCAGAATCTGATAGAACCGATCAGACAGTTCCAGCGGATAAGTTCCGGCGCAGCCGCTCAGCTGCAATACCATGAATACCAGGAGAATAAAGTCACCGATGATATCCAGGAAGAAGTTTACACAGTATTCCAGTGTGAGGAATGCAACAGAAGCCAGGCATGCGATGATTACGGTCTTGCCCATGTATTCCGGTTCAAAGTTGTTGAACAGGGACAGGCAGAGAATCATAATCAGCGCCTGGAGAATGCCCAGCCCCCACAGCTTTCCAAGGGTGAGACCCCATGCCTTTGCTGCATTTTTGCCCTTGATTTTCTGATGATACGGAGAGAGCATAACGCAGAATGCCAGGCCGGAAACCCAAAGACCCACAGACATCATGTATGCTGCCATGGCGTTTCCGTTTGTGGGAACCTCTGTCTCAAAGAATTCTGTCGGTGTGACCGGATTGGAGAACATGTCATAGGTCTGATCTGTGGTCTGGATGCCGTTGACTTCGTCTGCACCGTCTGCCAGAGAAGAGCCAAGTGTTTCTGCACCGTCAGAGAGATCATTCAGGCCGTTGCCCAGGGTGACAGAACCGTCTGCCAGCTTTGCAGCGCCGTCCTGAATCTGTCCGGCACCGTCTGTCAGCTGTGCAGTGCCATCCAGCAGCGAGCTGTTGTTTGCAGTCAGCTGTGCAGTACCGTCTGCCAGCTGAGACGCGCCGCTCTGAAGCTGCGATACAGCATCTGTCAGTGTGGGTACGCTGTCTGCCAGCGTCTGTGCACCGTCATGGAGTGAAGATGCACCGCCCACCAGGGATGCGGTATTGGAATCCAGTGTCTTTAAGCCATCGGTCAGGCTGGAAACGCCGCCAGTATAGGCAGACACGCCGGATTCCAGTGTGTAGCTGCCGTCCGTCAGCTGATCCAGTCCTGCGGAAATGCTCTGGGATCCCGGAAGCAGCTGGCTGTCTACTGCGGACTGTACGGACTGGAGTCCGTCAGAGAGAGACGTAATGGCCTGCTGTGCGCCGGGGATTGCCTGATCTGCACCAGATGCCAGTGCGCTTACACTGGTTTTCAGCTGCTGCATGGAATCCGCAGAACTGCTCAGATCCATGCTCTTGAGCGCAGTGGAAAGGCCGGTTACCTGTGTGCCGATATCCGAAATATCTGTTGCCAGTGCGGACATCGGTGCTGAGAAGCAATCCAGAAGCTGCTGCTGGAACGCAGGATCCAGGGACTGGAAGGCCTCAGTCTGTGTCATTGCAGTCAGGGAAGACTGCATAGCTGACAGCTGATTGCCGGCATCTGCGGCACTGGTGCCGATTGCAGTAAGACTGGTAGTCAGCGTCTGTGCCAGAGCGCTGGTGTCCGGCAGCTCTGTTTTTTCCAGTGTGGCATTCAGGGTGTCAATGCCCTGCTGTAACTGTGTCAGGCCAGTGTTCAGCTGCTGCATCTGCGCCGCACTTTCCGGAGAAAGGCTGGTGCTCAGCGTACTGGACAGGGTTTGCAGTCCGGCTGTCATGGCGTCGCTGCCGGCCTGGAGCTGTGCTGCGCCGCTGGACAGAGAAGCCGCACCGTTTTGCAGCTGGCTGCTGTTGCCAGTCAGGGTTTGCGCACCGCCGAAGGCAGCGGCAACACCGTCTGTATAGCTGTTCACACCGCTGGAAAGGGTACCGGAACCGTCCGACAGTGCCACTGCACCGTCTGCCAGGGTACCTGCACCGCTTGCCAGCTGGTCCATGCCGTTTGACAAGGTTTTTGCGCCGTCATTTACAGTAGAAACGCCGTCTGTATAATCCTTGACACCGTCTTCCAGTGTCTTTGCACCATCTACGAAGGTGAGAGAGCTGTCTGCCAGTGTTTTCAGATTGTCAGAAATGGTCTTGTTGCCGTCCTGCAGCTTGGTAACACCGTCCTTTAATTGTGAAGCACCGTCTGCCGCATCGGTCATGCCATCTCCGATTGTCCCCAGCTGATCAAAAATGGTCTCCGTGTATTCCTTTGTCACACTTTCTGAAACCTGCTTTTCAATCTTTGCCAGAGCACTTTCACTCATTTTGGAAGCGATGTAGTTGGTACCCGGATTGGTACGATACTGCAATTCCATTTTCTTCGGAGAGTCATCCATCAGGGTAGATGCATTTTCAGAAAAATCAGAGGGGATGGTAATTACCATATAATAAGTACCATCGGTAATCCCTGCCTCTGCCTTTTTGGCATCTACAAAGTGGAAGTCCAGCTGGTCGTTTTCCTGGAGACGTTCTACAAGTTCATCTCCCACAGCCAGCGTTTTTCCGTCATAGTCTACGGATTTGTCCTCATTGACAACGGCCACCGGAAGCTGGTCTACATTTCCGTATGGATCCCACATGGAACCCAGAAACAGCGTGGTGTAAATGGTAGGAATCAATACGATTGCCGCCATTGCAATTCCATTAAAATGCCGCCAGAAAAAGCTGCGCTTTTTTTTGAGATCATTGCATTGCATGAGATATCTGCTCCTTTCTAAAATTGTCGCGAAAAAAACATCAATCTATTTAATAGAAAGCTGTTGACTTTTCGTCCTGTTTCTATTATAATATTTAGGAAGGGTATTTGCAACCATTAATTTTTTGGCCTATGTCTACTAATCAACATAGTGTCTATTTGTAAGGAGGATTTGATATGGCAGACAATCAAAAACAGGAGCGACGGTATCGCCGGACAGAGGCATTGCTGGTCAACGGACTGACAACACTGCTCCAAGAAAAAAGCATTAAGGAAATTACGGTTCGGGAACTGGCAGATCTGGTGGACATCAATCGTTCTACTTTTTATCTCCATTATACCGATATTTATGACTTGCTGGAAAAAACAGAGGAGCGTCTGTTTCAGCAGATTCAGGATATTATGCAGAAAGAATGGACCGGAAAAGCGGACTCCACCCATTTTTACCGCTTCCTGGAACGCACCTTTCAGGTTCTGGCGGAAAACGCACCCCTTTGTTCTGCGCTGATGGGGCCAAACGGCGATATTGCCTTTCTGCGTACGATTGAGGATATGTTCCGGAATGAAGGACTGAAAATTCTCCGCGCCTTTGCCCCGGTGGAACTGCGGGAGCAGGATTTGCAATATGCGATTTCCTTTGCGCTGGCCGGCTGCATGGGGCTGGTGGGGCGCTGGCTCAAGAACGGATGTCCGGAGACCACAACTCATATGGCAGAGCTGCTGCTTCTGCTGCTCCGGGAGGGCACTTCCTCCATTGGCACGCCTCTTCTGGAAGAATTGCCGCAGACTGCCGGCGTTCGATAAAACAATACTTTTGATTAAAACACCGCCTGTGAAAACGTTTCACAGGCGGTGTTTTGCTTGGGTATATTTCTTTTTCGTTTATGGAATGCGCAGAATTATACGCTCAGCTTCCGGTTCATCATCCATACTGTCAGCAGATAGCCAGCTACAGAGCCTGCAATGCAGAGCAGCATGGTCGGCAGATAAATGGCCGGCTGAAACAACACGTGGAGAAAATCTCCCAAGAACACTGTGCTGGATAGTCCGCTTTCCTGTGTGAACATAATTTTTCCTTCGTTATTCAGACCAGAAGCCAGATGCGTTGTGAACAGTCCGCCCAACATGCTGAAGGCGTTGATAATTGCAAACCAGAGAATTACGCCCAGAATGGTGCGTCCCTTCTGATTGCCCATTATGGTTTTCAGCAGAACAATGACAACATAGGCGGTGATAACGTTGAACACAAAGGAAATGACGGTGCTCAGGAGATACATTGCCATTCCAAGGAAGTTGTAGGCGTTAAACACCACAGATTTCAGGCCGTTTTCTGTGATGGATGCATCAAACATGGACAGCACTGCAACAATAGAGGTTCCTCTGCGCTGCAATGCCAGAAAGACATCCAGGGAAACGAGCAGAGAAAACAGAATGGTGATTCCCAGCAGCGCAAACAGGGTCATGAGCAGCTTGGAACCCACAATCTGGGCGGCGCTCCGGGGTGTGGAAAAGAGCAGATAGCCGGGCTTTTTAGAAATGTCATCGTTGAACATGATAACTCCATAGAGCAGGATGGCCATTGCGCCGAAGGCGATGCAGAGAAAACCGCCGATCAGACCGATGGCAAGGAGTATGTTGATTTCAAAGCACCAGCCGATCAGATACAACAGTTCAATCAGAAGTGTTACGCCGATAATGCCCAAGAAAATGGTACGGGAACGGCGGAATTCGTATTTTAATAAGGTACCCATAATAAAATTCTCCTTTTTATTGTACAGTGCAGTGATTATTGCAGGGGGGATTGGGGCGGATTTTGCGGAAATGCCGGATGGGAAACACCGGCGAAGTATTCCCGGTACAGGTCAGAAATGGATTTTCCGTACTGTGTGCGGATTTCTTCCAGTTCGCCTTCCAGCACCAGCGTCCCGTTTGCCATCATGACGATGTGATCTACAATTGGCTCCAGCTCGTCAAATAGGTGGCTGGAGATCAAAATAGTTGCATTGGGATTGGCTGCCCGGAGAATGCTCTGAATGATCTGGTCGCGGCCGATGAGGTCAATGCCGTTCAGCGGTTCGTCCAGCATGCAGACCTCTGCATCCCGGGAAAGGGTGGCTGCAATTTTCAGCTTTGCCGCCATACCGGAGGACAGTGCCTTTACCTTTAAATCCGGTGTCAGTTCCATAAACTGGAGCAGAGAGGCGAAACGCGCTCTGTCGAAATCCTCGAAAAAGTCCGCATAAAACTGCTCTACATCCCGGATTTTCATATAGTCATAGTAAAACGGCTCTGTGCTCATATAGGCGATGTGCTTCTTGGATTCTACGCCGATGGGCAGATCCTGATAAGTGACGCTGCCGCTGTTGACCTTTACCAGACCTGCGGCCACTTTCATCATCGTGCTTTTACCGCTGCCGTTGGGGCCGACCAAGGCGTAAACATGGCCGGGCTGAAAGGAAATGCTCAGATCCTGGAGCGCCTTTTTCCCGCCGTAAACTTTTGTAACATGTTCAAATTTCAGCATACTGTGCCTTCTTTCTTCGGATTCTGCTGGGATTGTGCTTCCAGCAAGTGTATGATTTCTTCTTTGGAAAAATGATAGGTTGCCATTTGCGTGAGAAACTGTGCACTCAGCCTCTCCCCGATTTCCTGCCGCAGCTGCTCCGGCATGCCAGGATTTTCCGTGAGGAATGTGCCGATGCCGCGCCTGGTATACGAGATGCCCTCTGCTTCCAGCTGGCGGTAAATCCGCTGTACCGTATTGGGATTGACCTGGTACGCAATGGCCAGCTCTGCATTGGAGGGCAGCTTGTCGCCAGGCTTTAATTCCCCGATGACAATGCGCCGCTTGATATCTTCTGCAATTTGCAGATAGATCGGATAATTTGCCTGAAAATTCATTTGCATGCTCCTTTCCGACTTTTCTGGTAAACTAGTTCACTAGCTATATAGTACACTATATTTGCAGCTTTGTCAAGGGGTTTTTGAAAAAAATCTGCCGGATATTTTTTCTTGAAAAAAATTTGCTTCCATGTTATAATGTATGATATTAAGATTGCGCTTCAGAAAAATGCGAAAACCGATGAAAAACGCAGCGGTTTTCCATCGGTTTGCATATCTGCCCGGTGCGGAGTAATCGGCAGAGTTATGGCTCTGCCGGAAAGACGCCGCATACCGTGAGAATATCTCCGGCAACAACAAAGCGGATTTCCAGGCCGGCAAACGGAAAGCCGTATACCCGTTCCGGGTCGTGCTGATAAGCCGGCCGGGGATCCTGTTCCAGCACCTGAATCAGCCCTTGCTGCAAGTCCGCCGGGACAAGCCGCAGCCACTGCTCCGGAAATTGTACCGTGAGCCGGTGTTCCGCCGCAGGCACGGCAAATCCCCCGGCGGCCTCCGGGTGACTGTCAATGTGGGGCAGGTAGGGCTTGATATCGTAAATGGGGGTGCCGTCCATCAGGTCTGCACCGGAAACAATCAGATAGGGTGCATCTGTGCCGTGATACACAATTTTCTCCAGCTTTACCACAGAAAGCCCGATGGGATTGGGACGAAACGGAGAACGGGTGGCAAAAACGCCCATGCGGACATTTCCGCCCAGACGGGGCGGCCGGACTGTGGGCGACCAGTTCTTGCGGATGGCCTCTGAAAACTGCCAGATGAGCCAGATGTGGGAAAATTCTTCCAGCCCCCGGAGGGCATCTGCGTTCCGGTAAGGGGGCGTGAAGAGAATCCGGGACTGGAGGGCGGTGACAAGACCGCTCTGCCGGGGAATCCCGAACTTGGTGGAAAACTGATTTTGAATCTGTGCAATGATCTGCATGGAAAACGGCTCCTTTTTTGTAATCGTGTCACCATTATAGCACAGCCGGTGCACGGATGTCCAGTGCAAGCCTTTTCTTTCGGAGGTGTTTCATGAAATTTCTTCATTTGTCCGATCTGCATTTGGGAAAACGGCTGAACGCCTTTTCTCTGTTGGAAGATCAGCAGTATATGCTGTCGCAGCTGTGCGACATTGTGGAAAGAGAACAGACCGATGCCGTCATTCTGGCCGGGGATATTTATGATAAGGCGGTTCCGTCAGCGGAGGCGGTACAGCTCTTTGACCATTTTTTGTCCCGTCTGGTACAGCTGCATCAGAACGTTCTGCTCATCAGCGGCAACCATGATTCTCCGGAGCGCATTGCCTTTGGCGCTTCTCTGATGGAATCCAGCCATGTGCACATTGCGCCGGTCTTTTCCGGCACCATTGCGCCAGTAGTGCTGCGCGATGCCTATGGAGAAATTTTCTGTTGGCTGCTGCCGTTTGTGCGCCCGGCGCAGGTGCGGCCGTTTTTCCCGGATGTTGCAATCGGCGGCTTTCAGGATGCAGTGCAGACGATTCTGGAGTCGCTGCCGCTGGATCCTGCGGCCCGGAATCTGATGGTAACGCATCAGTTCGTGGCAGGGGCTTCATTATACGACAGCGGAGAGCAGATTATCGGCGGCACCGACCAGATCTGCGCCGACTTGTTTGCCCCCTTTGATTATACGGCGCTGGGGCATATTCACCGCCCCCAGCAGGTGACGCGGGAAAACATTCGCTATAGCGGCTCGCCCTTAAAATATTCCCTTTCAGAAGCGCCGTTTGCGAAAACCGTGTCGCTGGTGGAATTGCGGGAGAAGGGATCGCTTACGGTAACAGAACTGCCCCTGCATCCCCTCCGGGATTTGCGCCGGATCCGGGGCACGTATCTGGAGCTGACCGCGCGTTCCTATTACGCAGGAACCGCAGTGGAGGATTATATCGCCGTTACACTGACCGATGAAAATGACATTCCGGATGCAGTGGGAAAGCTGCGCACCATTTATCCCAATCTCCTGGAAATCGGGTATGACAACCAGCGTACCCGGGACACCGGGAAAATCACCGGCATGGAAGAAGCTGCCGCACAGGACCCGTTTACCCTGTTTGCCGCGCTCTATGCCCAGCAGAATCACCAGCCGATGCTGCCGGAGCAGGAAGCATTTCTGCGGCAGATGATACAGGAAGTCTGGGAGGAGGATGACGCATGAGACCGATTCAACTCACAATGTCTGCCTTTGGCCCATATGCCGGAAAGACCGTCCTGGATTTTGACCGGCTGGGAACACATGGCCTCTATCTGATCACCGGAGACACCGGTGCCGGAAAGACAACGATTTTTGACGCCATTGCCTTTGCCCTGTTCGGGGAGCCAAGCGGCAATATCCGGAGCGGCAGCATGATGCGTTCAAAATATGCAAAGCCGGAGACAGAAACCTATGTGGAACTGGAATTTGCCTACCGGGACAAGCGCTATATCATCCTGCGCAATCCGGAATATCTCCGCCCGGCCAAACGGGGGAGCGGCGTTACCAAACAGACCGGCGGCGCAACGCTTACGTGTCCGGATCGGGTAATTGCCGGAAAACGGGAGGTAGACCGTGCCGTATATGCCCTGTTGGGAATTGACCGGAACCAGTTTACCCAGATTGCTATGATTGCACAGGGAGACTTTTTGAAGCTGCTGCTTGCTTCTACAGATGAGCGGATTCAGATTTTCCGCCGGATTTTCCGGACAGAGCGGTATCAGAAGCTGCAAAACCGGTTGCAGGCCGCCTATCGCACGGAAAAGGAAAAGCGTGCCGCATGTGTACAGGAAATGCAGGGGACGCTGCGGCGGATTGCACTGCCGGAGGATCCGGCGCGCCGGGAACAGCTGCAGCTGGCGCAGGAGGGGCAGCTTCTCCCGTCAGAAATACAGACTCTGCTGGAAGCGGCACTCTCTGCGGATGAGACAGCGCTCTCCGACTGTCGTGCCGCACTGGAAACCACAGAGGAACAGCAGAAGCAGCTGACGGCACAGCTGGCGCAGGCAAAGGTGCTGGCGCAGGTGCAGACAGAGCTCCGCACTGCCTGTGCAGAACGCCGCCGTCTGACAGAAACGGAATCGGCGCAGAAAAAACGCCTGGATGCAGCGCGGACAGCCGCAGCCGGGGCTGCCGGGATGCCGGAACAGCTGGCACATCTGGAACAGCAGCTGCCCCAGTATGCGGCACTGGCAGAAAAAGCGCAGTCGATGCAGCAATTGCAGACGCAGCTGGACAAAATGCAGCAGAAAAAGACCACACAGGCGGCACAGATTCAGCAGACAGAAGAAGCAGCAGCATCCGGCCGGGAACAGCTGGAACAGCTTTCGGATGCCGGGGAACAGCTGGAGAAATATCACCGTCAGTATGCAGAACTGGAAGAACAGCTCCGGAAGATCTCGGCGCTGACAGATACCATACAACAGCTGCACCAGGCGGAAGCAGAGCGGGCGCAGGCGCAGCAGAAATACCAGAAGCTGTCCCTGGCGGCGCAGGCTGTCCGGGAAACCTTTCTGGCACAGAATCAGGTGTTTCTGGATGCCCAGGCCGGCCTGCTGGCGAAATCGCTTCGCCCCGGAAAGCCCTGCCCGGTATGTGGCGCGGCAGAGCATCCTCATCCGGCACAGATACCCGACACGGCACCCAGCCGGGAAGCACTATCGAAACTGCGCCGGGAAAGCGAGCAGGCACAGGAAACTGCGGCATCTGCCAGTGCGGAGGCCGGCAGATGCAAGGGAACAGAGGATGCGCTGTTACAAAGCGTTCAGGCACAGGTACAGGCACTGCCGGAGGAGTTCCACGGCAGCGCACCGGAACAGCATGCGGCGGAAAAACAGGCTGAACTGCGGAACGAACAGACGGCCTTGCAGGAAAAAATCTGTGCAGAAGAGCGGCGCATGCAGCAAAAGGAACAGCTCCGGCGCCGGCTTCCGAAGCTGGAAGCGCAGCTGAAAGAACAGCAGGAGACGCTCCGGGAAATCGAGCCGGCCTGCATCCGGATGCAGACACAGATGCAGCAGGAACAGGAACAGCTGGTGCAGCTGCGGCAGAATCTGCCGTTTCCCGATTATGGGACGGCAAAGGCGCAGACAGACCGCCTGCGCCGGCAGTATGAAACGATTTGTCAGGAGCAGGATGCGGCAGAAGCCGGGATGCAGAAGCTGTCGGAACAGATTCATACACTGGAAGGAAAAATGACTGCCCTGCGCCGGCAGCTGGATGAAGCCGAGCCGATTGTTCCGGAGGAAATCCAGCAGAAGTCACAGGCTCTCGCTGCGGCGCGCACCCGGCTGGAAGAGCAGCGCAACGCCCTGTTCCTGCGGCAGCACACCAACGAAGAAGTGCTCCGGCAGTTTACAGCATTGCAAAAGCAGATTGACGCACTGGAACAGCGCCTGATGTGGATGGGAAGCCTGTCCGATACGGCAAACGGCACACTTGGCGGCAAGGAAAAGATCATGCTGGAAACCTTTGTGCAGATGACGCAGTTTGACCGGATTCTGGCGCGTTCCAACACCCGGCTTATGATGATGTCACGAGGGCAGTATGAGCTTTTGCGCCGGGAAGAGGCGGAAAACAAGCAGTCCCACAGCGGCCTGGATCTGGATGTGCTGGATCACTACAACGGTACCAGACGGAGCGTAAAGTCCCTTTCCGGCGGCGAATCCTTTCAGGCTTCCCTCTCTCTGGCGCTGGGATTGTCGGAAGAGATTCAGTCTGCGGCCGGCGGCATCCAGATGGATACCATGTTTATTGATGAGGGCTTCGGGGCGCTGGATGAAGAAGCCCTGGAGCAGGCGATTCGGGCGCTTTCCGGAATCAGCAGCCAGAATCGCCTGGTGGGAATTATTTCACACGTAGCAGAACTGAAAGATCAGGTGGAAAAACAAATTCTGGTCAAAAAAGATCGCACCGGCGGCAGCCGGGCAGAGATTATTCTGTAAAAAGGAGTTTCAAAATTTATGCAGCATACTTCTATTTATACTTGTCCGCATTGCGGCGAAAAGACATTCAATCCCATTACCAAGGCCTTTGCCGGCGGACTGCACACCAGGGGCGCTGTGTGCAAGGCCTGCGGCCGTCACTGTGTGAACGGACAAGGCTCCATGATTTTCAGCGCGGTGGTGTATATTCTGGCGCTGATTGCCGTGCTTTATTTGTATTTTAAATGCAACAGCGATTGGTGCTATGCCTATATGATAGGCGCGGTTGCAGCAGCATTTGTGGTGACGCGGCTCTATGATGCATTTATCGGCCCGCTGACCAAACCGATTCGCAATGACGTTTTGTGAGACCGGAAAGGCCGGCCTGTATCTGCATGTGCCGTTTTGCCGGAGAAAATGTCCCTACTGTGATTTCTATTCCGTTCCGGCGCAGGCAGAAATGCTGGAAGCGTACACAGAGGCGGTTTGCCGGAATCTGAAACAGTATGCGGATGCTGTGCCGATGGACACGGTTTATTTCGGCGGCGGTACGCCCTCGCTGCTGTCTCCTCAGCAGATCGGCAGCATTCTGGAAACAGCAGCCGCCTGCTTTCCGCTGGCGGCGGATGCCGAAGTGACACTGGAAGCGAATCCGGCCACTGTGACCAGACAGCAGCTTTCACAGCTGCGCGCGGCCGGGGTGAACCGGATTTCGTTCGGGGTGCAGTCTCTGGAACCGGAACAGCTTCGGTATCTGGGCAGGCTGCACACAGCAGATGAGGCCATCCGGACTGTAGAAGATGCAGCAGCGGCCGGCTTTCAGAGCATTTCCTGTGATCTGATGCTGGCGCTGCCGGAGCAGACCCCCCGGGCGCTTTCTCATACCATAGAAAGGCTCACGGCGCTGCCGATTCAGCATGTT
>OJNT01000066.1_pt1 | contig 74656 bp, 46 predicted proteins | sample 1597981 | NCBI WGS metagenome assembly OJNT01 (sample SAMN01915211, study PRJEB22387) | human gut metagenome | isolation source: stool | host: Homo sapiens | place: USA
AAATATATATTTTATAGTTAAGAGTTTAGGTTTCCTTTTTTTGATTTAGGAAGCTTGACGCTTACATAAAATATACTCGCAAAGCCCGTGCCAGTGAGAATGCTAATTAGACAAGTTATTGATTACTAGTGTTGTTTGTGGCTTTGGAATATGTGGTACAGTGTGGAATTGTGTGGAAAGTGTGGAATCAGGTGTGGAGAAATTCCACACTAAGGTACTCTGTTGCATACCAAGTCCGTGTCAAGCCCGTACCAAGTCCGTGTCAAGTCCGTACCTATTCTAACTGTATGGATACGGAGTAGGTACGGACTTGATGCGGTTGGGATACGGTGCAAAGAACCTTTTTAGCTCTCTATTTCGTAAAGTTTTAGCTTATTATACAGGGTTTTGCGGTCTATGCCCAACAGTTGAGCTGCCCGGCTCTTGTTATTTCCCGTTTGCCGCAATGCTTCGATTATCTGATGCTTTTCTGCTTCTTCATTACGCAAGGGCAGACCTACATGGGGATGAGTGACTTGCTGCAACTCGGTCAATTCTTTCAACGTGATAAGTTGGTCTTGTGCTAATAGGGTGGCACGGCGTACCACATTCTTCATCTGTCGCAGATTTCCCGGCCAGTGGTATTCCAGCAATGCCTGGGATGCTGCATCATCAAACCCGATCAACTGTTTGTCCAATTCCCGATTGGCTTGATCAAGGAAGAAGTTGGCAAAGAGAAGGATATCTTCTCTCCGGTCCTTGAGTTCGGGCATGCGTAGGGTGAACTCATTGATACGGTGGAACAGGTCTTGGCGGAAAGTTCCTTTTTCGATGGCTTGTTCCAAATCTTCATTTGTTGCGGAAACCAAACGCACATCTACAGTGATTTCTTTATTGGAACCTACCGGACGGATTTTCCGTTCCTGCAAGGCACGTAACAGTTGTATCTGGACCTCGTAACTGAGATTGCCTATTTCATCGAGGAAGATGGTTCCTCCGTTGGCTGCAACAAAGGCTCCAGTTTTGTCTGTCAATGCTCCGGTGAATGAACCTTTTACGTGTCCGAAGAACTCAGATGCGGCAAGTTCTTTCGGGATGGAGCCACAGTCGATGGCAACGAAAGGCTGACCGGTACGCTTGCTGAGTTGATGGATACGGTGGGCTACATATTCCTTACCCGTTCCACTGGCACCATTGATCAGTACCGACATAGTGGTGGGGGCAACCAGTCTTACATAATTATAAAGTTGCTTGGCCGCATCACTCTCTCCTTCCAGGTAGTCAGAAGACGGGGTGCCGCCTGCATCTTTTTGATGGGTACTTTCTCCTTTTCCGGAACTGATGGCTTGTCTGGGAGAAGCAGCGGGTTGTTTCACAGCCTCACTGATTTTCTTTAGAAGTTCGTCTGGATTTACGGGCTTGGCAACGTAGTCGCTGGCACCTAATTTCATAGCTTGCACCGCCGATTGTATATCGGCATAGCTCGTCATCATGATGAGCGGAATGGACAGACCTTGCTCTCCCAACCACTTCAACAGGTCGATGCCGTCCTTGTCGGGCAGACGCAGGTCGGACAAAATCAAGTCGGCACCCTCTGTCTCCAAATGTTTCTGGGCGCGGGCGATACTGCTGACGGAAGCTACCTGAAAGCCTTTTTTGCCTAACCAGGTCTTCAGCATCATACCGTAAGTAATGTCGTCTTCAACGATGAGTATAGATTTCATTGCCTTATCTTTTGTCTCTTTTAAGACACAAAGGTAAACCGATTTGTCTGAAAATCGTATATTTGCAAACTTAATTTAAATAAAAAGCGTTATGAAGAGGAATTTCATCGTATTATTAACCATACTGATTTGCAGCGTTACAGCCTGCCAATCGGGACAAAAGAAAGATAGAAACATGGATCAGGAAACTAAATTGAAGATCGAGACAACTGTGGGTGACATTATCGTGAAACTGTATAATGAGACGCCGCAACATCGTGATAACTTCATCAAACTGGCGGAAGAGGGTACATACGAAGGTACATTGTTCCACCGTGTCATCAAGGATTTTATGATACAGGCAGGCGACCCTGAGTCAAAGAATGCTCCGAAAGGAAAGATGCTGGGTGCAGGTGATGTAGGTTATACGATTCCGGCTGAGTTCGTTTATCCGAAGTATTTTCATAAGAAAGGTGCATTGTCGGCTGCGCGTCAGGGTGACAATGTGAATCCTAAGAAGGAATCGTCGGGTTGCCAGTTCTACATTGTGACGGGTAAAGTGTATAATGACACTACGTTGCTGGGTATGGAGAACCAGATGAACCAGAACCGTCTGACAACAGTGTTCAATGCTTTGGCACAGAAACACATGAAGGAAATCTATAAGATGCGTAAGGAAAATGACCAGGATGGTCTGATGAACTTGCAGGATACACTGTTTGCACAGGCTGAGGCGGAAGTTGCCAAGCAACCGGAGTTCCACTTTACACCGGAGCAGGTGAAGGCTTACACTACGGTAGGTGGTACCCCACACTTGGATGGGGAATATACTGTATTCGGCGAAGTGATCGAAGGCATGGATATAGTAGATAAGATACAGCAGGTAAAAACGGACCGTAGCGACCGCCCGGAAGAGGATGTGAAAATTGTTAAGGTCAAGGTGATAGGATGATAGGATGATAAAATGGTAAGATGGTAAGATGATAGGAGGATGGAGAAAGAGGATATTATAAAAGATAAGAGTATGGATTTTGCTATACGTGTCGTGAATTTATGTAAATATCTTAAAAAGGAAAAGCAGGAATATGAGATATCCAAACAATTAGTTCGTTCAGGTACAGCAATAGGTGCTTTACAACGCGAAGCTATGCATGCTGAAAGTCAGGCGGATTTTATTCATAAGTTTGCTATTGCGCAAAAAGAATGTAATGAAACCTTGTTTTGGTTAGAACTTCTGTATAAAACTGATTATCTTACTTCGGACGAATATTTCAGTATAATTGCAGATGCCAAATTGTTAATGGGCTTAATTCCCCGTAGTATTAAAACTGCGAAAAGTCATATACCTAGCTAATAATCCTATCATCTTACCATCTTATCATCCTATCATTCAAAATAATATGAAGATAAATAAATATAGTCTTAATAACGGTCTGCGACTGGTGCATTACCAGGATCTCAGTACTCAGATGGTAGCACTGAACATCGTTTATGATGTAGGTGCCCGGGACGAACATCCTGAACATACCGGCTTTGCCCATTTGTTCGAACATCTGATGTTTGGCGGTTCTGTGAATATACCCGACTATGATGCTCCTTTGCAGTCGGCAGGTGGCGAAAACAATGCCTGGACGAACAATGACATTACAAACTATTACCTCACTGTTCCCAAATCGAATGTAGAGATTGGCTTCTGGCTGGAGTCCGACCGTATGATGGAACTGGCATTCAGTGAACAAAGCCTTGAAGTGCAGCGCGGTGTGGTCATGGAGGAGTTCAAACAGCGTTGTCTGAACCAGCCTTACGGAGATGTGGGACATCTTATCCGTCCGTTGGCTTATGAGGTGCATCCGTACCGCTGGCCTACCATCGGAAAGGATTTATCGCATATCGAACAAGCTACACTGGAGGAAGTGAAGTCATTCTTTTACCGCTTTTATGCACCTAATAATGCTGTACTTGCCGTTACCGGAAATATATCGTGGGAAGAAACTGTCCGATTGACAGAAAAGTGGTTTGGCCCGATTCCCCGCAGGGATGTGCCTGTGCGACAATTGCCGCAGGAACCCGTACAGACAACAGAACGTAGACAGGTGGTGAAACGGCCTGTCCCCTTGGATGCACTGTTCATGGCTTATCATATGTGTAGTCGAGAGCATCCTGATTACTATGCTTTTGATATTCTTTCAGATATCCTTAGTAACGGACGTTCCAGTCGCTTGAACCGTCGGTTGGTGCAGGAACAGAAATTATTCTCCGGCATAGATGCTTATATTTCGGGTACACGTGATGCGGGATTGCTGCATATCAGCGGAAAACCGTCAGTCGGAGTGTCACTGGAACAGGCTGAGGCCGCTGTACGCAAAGAGTTGCAGGAGTTACAGCAAGTGGCGATAGAAGAACAGGAATTGGAGAAAGTAAAGAATAAGTTTGAATCTACCCAGATATTCGGGAATATCAATTACCTGAATGTAGCCACAAATCTGGCATGGTTCGAATTGACCGGACAGGCAGAGGATATAGACCGTGAGGTAGAACGGTATCGCGCAGTGACGGCAGAGCAGCTGAAGGCAGTTGCCCAAGAGACTTTCCGTGAGGAAAACTCGGTGGTATTATATTATGAGAAAGATAAATGAATAGATTAATTGCTACATACAAGGGGCATTATAAAGCCCTCTTTTACTTAGGACTTCCCATCGTTATCGGCCAGATGGGTGTCATTGTTCTCGGATTTGCCGATACTCTGATGGTGGGACACCACAGTACGGCCGAGTTGGCTGCTGCTTCTTTCACCAACAATCTTTTCACACTTTGCATTATTTTCAGTACCGGTTTCTCTTATGGACTGACGCCTGTAGTGGGTGAGTTCTACGGTAACCGTCGTTTCATGGAGGCCGGACAAGCTTTGCGCTCAAGTCTGCTTGCCAATGTGTTGGTAGCGCTGTTGCTGACACTTATTATGACTGTCGTCTATTTCTGTGTGGAATATATGGGGCAACCCGAGGACCTGATTCCGCTGATAAAGCCTTATTTTCTGGTTCTACTTGCATCCTTGGTGTTCGTCATGCTGTTCAATGGCTTTAAGCAGTTTACAGATGGCATTACTCAAACACAGACTGCCATGTGGGTGCTTCTTGGTGGAAATACATTGAATATCATTGGTAACTATATACTGATTTACGGAAAGTTTGGTTTTCCGGAATTGGGGTTGTTGGGCGCGGGTATCAGTACCCTGTTCTCGCGTATTGTTATGGTCATTGTTTTTGCACTGGTTATTTTCCGTAGTCGCAGATTCTTAAGATATAAGGCGGGGTTCTTCCGCCTGGGATGGTCAAAACAAATGTTCAGGAAATTGAATGGACTTGGGTGGCCTGTCGGTTTGCAGATGGGCATGGAGACGGCGTCATTCAGCCTCAGTACGATTATGGTCGGTTGGCTGGGAACTATTGCTTTGGCGTCGCATCAGATTATGCTTACTATTTCTCAGTTCACCTTTATGATGTTTTATGGGATGGGGGCGGCGATTGCCGTTCGCGTCAGTAACTTCAAGGGGCAGAGTGATATGGTGAATGTCCGCCGTTCGGCATATGCCGGCTTTCACCTGATTATGGCAATGGCAGTGGTGCTTCTGAGTATTGTGTTTCTGTTGCGCAATCAGGTCGGGGGCTGGTTTACGGATAGCGTGGAGGTTTCTGCCATGGTATCTTCTTTGTTCTTTCCATTCCTGGTTTACCAGTTTGGTGACGGATTGCAAATCAGTTTTGCCAATGCCCTGCGTGGTATCGCAGACGTAAAACCGATGATGTTCATTGCATTTATTTCCTATTTTGTTATATCTTTGCCTGTAGGATACTTATGTGGTTTCGTGCTGGGTTGGGGTACGGTCGGCGTATGGATGGCTTTCCCATTCGGACTGACGAGCGCAGGTATTATGCTTTGGCTGCGTTTCCGTTATAAAGCAAGATGAAGGAAAGTGATACTATCACCCTATCACTATTATAATATAAATTATGAATAATGTCTCCAAGAAGAAGATAGCTGCCGGTTATGTGGTTCTGTTGGCAGTCTTGCTTTATTCCCTGTTCTTCGTGCACCGGGAAATGGAGAACCTTATGAGCTCGGATAATAGCGATATCCTGCGTACGGATAGTCTGATAGGGCTTTTGCGGGAAAAAGATGCTAATACGGTCCGCTTGCTGCGTACGCTGAGCGAAGCCAATGACAGCATGATTTCCGCTCGGGAGGTGGAGCAGATTATAGCTGAGCAGGATACCATTATCACCCAACAGCGTGTGCAACGTCGTGTTACTGCCCGTCGTGATACCGTTGTGACACAACCTAAGAAGAAGGGTTTCTTCCGCCGTCTGGGGGAAGTTTTCGTTCCACCACGCAAAGATTCTGCTATTCAGGTACAAACTACCCTTGAAGTTGCTACGGATACTGTGCTTGATGCTTATAATCCTGTTGATTCACTGCACGCGAAATTGCGTACCGTTGCCCAGCAAAAGAAAGCAACTAATAGTGTGATACAGCGCCGTAAGCGAACTCTGCAACGCCTTGATCATGCGCTGAGTGCCCGTATTGATAGTCTTTTGAAGGGATATGAACAGGAAACTCTGCTGCGTGCCCGTGAAGAGGCCGAGTATCAGAAAGCAGTGCGTCATCGTTCTGCTACGATTATTTCTGGTATTGCTGCGGGGGCTGTTGTGTTGTCCGTTATCTTTCTTGTTATGATCTGGCGGGATGTTACTCGTAGTAACCGTTATCGGCGTCAGTTGGAAGAAGCTAACCGCTTCGCCGAAGAGTTGCTTGCCTCTCGCGAAAAGCTGATGCTTGCCATTACCCACGATTTCAAAGCTCCCTTAGGTTCTATCATGGGGTATGCAGATTTGCTCTCCCGGCTCACTGTTGACGGACGGCAACGTTTCTATCTTGACAATATGAAAACCTCCTCAGAGCATCTGCTGAAACTGGTTACCGATTTGCTCGATTTTCATCGCCTCGACTTGCACAAAGCTGAGATAAACCGTGTTACTTTCCATCCTGCACGCCTGCTGGAAGAAATATACGTCAGCTTTGAACCGTTGACTTCTGCCAAAGGATTGTCTTTGAAATGTGAGATAGACCCCGAACTGAAAGGAACCTTCATCAGTGACCCTTTACGCTTGCGCCAGATTGTCAATAACTTGCTTTCCAATGCAGTGAAGTTCACTTCGGAAGGTGGCATTACACTGACTGCCAGTTTTGTGCCGAAGGGTGATTCGGTTTTCTCCGGAAATCACTTGAAACTTTCTGTTATCGATACGGGAAAGGGAATGAAACCCGGTGACCGTGAACGCATCTTCCAGGAGTTTACCCGTTTGCCGGGAGCACAGGGAGAGGAAGGATTCGGCTTGGGATTATCTATTGTCCGTATGCTGGTGCAACTACTTGAAGGACGTATCGAAGTGGATAGTGTACTTGGAAAGGGGAGTACGTTTACGTTGCGGGTACCTTTGTATCCGGTGGCTTTGAATGATACTTCCGAGGTGAATGAACAGAATAATGCGAATTCATCCTCTTTACCTGCTCAAACTCCTGCTTTGCATATCCTCTTGATTGATGACGACCGTATCCAACTCACTCTCACTTCTGCTATGCTTGCACAGAGTGGCATCACTTCTGTTTCTTGTCTGCAATTGGATGAATTACTGGAAGCTCTCCGTACCGATACTTTCGATGTATTGCTTACCGATGTGCAAATGCCCGCCATGAATGGTTTCGACTTACTGAACCTGTTACGTGCTTCGAATATTCCGCAAGCTAAGACTATACCCGTGATTGCTGTGACTGCCCGTAGTGATATGCAACGTGAAGAGTTTCTGAAACATGGTTTTGCCGGAAGCTTGCACAAACCATTTATGGTGAATGAACTGTTTGCAGAATTGGATATTGAAAAGAGAGAAACAGGTCTTGTTACTCCACAGAAGCATGTAGAAATGGATGCTGTACAGACGGATAGGATTGCAACTGAAGCAGTTCCTGTTTCTGCATTAAATTTCTCTGCTCTCACTGCTTTCTCAGGTGATGATCCTGATGCGGCAAAATCTATTCTGGAAAGTTTTGTCACAGAAACACGTCTGAATGCTGATCGCTTGCGACAGGCATTAGATGCTGAAGATACAGATGGCATAGCTGCCATGGGGCATAAGATGCTTCCTCTGTTTACTTTACTGGGAGCCGATGAACTTGTTGCTTTATTGAAAGAGCTTGAAGACTCACGCGGGCAAGTATTCAGTGAAAAGATAAAAGAGAAATCCTTCTCAGTACTCGCTCTGATTGAAGATGTCGTGGCACAGGTAGAGGAATAAATAGCCTTTTTCTCTTCTGCATCAACCAAATGTCGTTAGAATTTGTTTACTTTGTAACGATTTAAACACTGACTATCGATTGACGTCCTAATGAAAAGAAAATGGTTGAAATGGGTAATGTGGATACTACTTACCCCTATCATATTATTTGTAGTACTGATGGTATTGCTTTATATCCCTCCTGTACAGAGCCTGATACGGAAGCAAGCCACTGCCATTGCATCCGAAGCAACGGGTATGGATATATCTGTTGACCGCATCGACCTCCGCTTTCCGCTGAACTTGCTGGTACGCGGTGTGCAGGTCATTCAGCCTATACAGGCAGATAAACAAATGCCTTCTGCTCTCGGTGACTCCCTTGCCGTGAAACAGGTTTCCGATACCCTACTGACACTGGAAAGCCTGAACGTGCGCGTGCAGGCATGGCCGCTGATACGCGGACAAGTAGAAGTGGACGAGGTTACTGTGAACGGAGTTTTCCTGAACTCTGCCGATTTGATAGAGGGTATCCGCATACGTGGTGTGCTGGGGCGTTTCTTTCTTGAAAGCCATGGTGTAGACCTGAAGAAAGAAGATGCTGTCATCAACCGTGTGGAGCTGAGTGATACTCATATGCTTGTTGTGATGAACGACACTACCACTACCGAACCGGATACCACGACTACCGCCCTTAACTGGAAAGTGGCTTTACACAAGTTAGCATTGAAGAACGTTTCTGTTGATTTGCAAATGCCGCTGGATTCCATGCGTCTTGCTGCCCGTCTGGGTGATGCAGAGGTGGATGATGCGGTTGCTGACCTGGGCGGACAGATGTACGGTCTGAAGAAATTTGAATTGAGCAGTACTACAGTAAACTATGATACGGGTAGCCAATTGCTCAGTGCTATTAATAACTTGATAGATACCGATAGTCTTGCGGCTACCGATAGCATCGGTGTGAAACCTGCCTCGGGCTTCGATGCTTCGCACATCGCCTTGCGGGATATTCGCATTGGGGTGGACTCCGTGCTTTATCATGGACGGAATATCAATGCTGTTATCCGGGAATTCTCCATGAACGAACGTTCCGGGCTGAGCATCACTTCACTGACGGGACGGGTATTTGCTGATTCCACTGTTATTCAGGTGCCTTCTTTAAAATTGCTTACCCCACACAGTGAAATGGATTTCATCGCCCAGACTTATTGGGAATTGGTAGAAATTCCCACTTCCGGACGACTCTCTGCCCGTTTCAATGCCCGCATCGGCAAGCAGGATGTAATGCTCTTTGCAGGTGATTTGCCTGACACATTTAAGGAGGCGTATCCTTTCCGTCCCCTTACTATCCGTGCCGGTACGGAAGGTAACTTCAAGCAGATGCAGATTTCCCGCTTCAATATCGACCTGCCGGGTGCTTTCACCTTGAATGGTGGTGGTGAGATTTGGAACCTCACCGACAGTTTGACGCGCAATGGAAGCATTGACTTTGATATCCGGACACAGAACCTGAATTTCCTTACCGGATTGACTGGTGTCACCCCCGATGGTTCTATAGTTGTGCCGGACAGTATGCACCTTGCTGCGCGACTTGGTTTGGATGGCCCCAATTATGATGCCAGCCTGAAATTGAAAGAGCGCGAAGGGCTGTTGAATCTGCTGGCTCGTTACAATACTTCTACCGAAGCCTATCAGGCAGACCTTCATGTAGATGCCCTGCAAGTGCACCATTTCCTGCCTAAAGATTCTATCTATACCCTTTCGGCCAAGGTTGCCGCCAAAGGAAAAGGATTTGATCCAGCCAACCATCGCACTGTGGCTGCTGTGCAAGCTTCTCTCGGTGAATTACAATACGGACACTGGAATATTTCCGGCATTGACCTGACAGCCGGATTGAAATCCGCTCTTGCCACTGTACACATGACGAGCGACAATGCCCTGCTGAAGATGCAGGCGGATGCAGATATGCGTCTTGACCGTAAATACCTGGATGGTAAGATGGCTATGAATGTGGAGAATGTCGGTCTACATGAGTTAGGTATTTCTCCTAAACCATTGAAGCATCCTTTCGCTTTCACTCTCGGTGCCGAGGCACGCCATGACTCTATCAAGATGAACATGGATGCAGGCGACCTCGACTTTCAGTTCCGTGCCCGCACTACCTTGCAGAAACTGATGGATCAGGGCACTGCCTTTGCCACACTTCTTACCCGGCAGATAGAATTGAAGCAACTCGATCATGCAGAATTACGGAAAGCACTGCCCTCAGCCGGTATGCAACTGAAAGCCGGTAAGCAGAACCCTGTCAGTTATTTCCTGGCAACCAAGGATATTTCTTTTGATGACTTTATATTGCGTTTCGGCACTACGCCCCGACGTGGTATCAACGGACGCACTGCTATACATGGTCTGCGCATGGACTCCTTGCAACTGGATACCATTTTCTTTGCCATCAGCCAGGACACTGCACGCATGAAGTTGCAGGGTGGTGTCATAAATGGTCCGAAGAACCCGCAGTTTGTCTTCCGCAGTACACTGACGGGTGAAATCCGTAATGAAGATGCCGAACTGACCCTGAATTATGTGGATGCGAAGGGAGATACCGGACTTGATCTGGGTATCAATGCCCGTCCTTTGATAGAGGGGCGGGGTAGGGGGAATGGTATTGCCTTCCGCCTGACACCTGCTGAGCCTATCATTGCTTACCAGAAGTTTCACTTTGTAGATAACAGCGATTGGATTTATCTGCACAAGAATATGCGCGTCTACGCTAATGTCGATATGGACAGTGAGGACGGTCTCTGCTTCCGTATGCAGTCCGACCGGTCTGACACCGTTTCCTTACAGAATATCAATCTGGAATTAATTCGTTTCCGCTTGGATAAACTAAGCGGCATTCTGCCTTATATGCCCCGTATCACGGGACTTTTCTCTGCGGAAGCAAACTATATACAGACGGCAACTTCACTGCAAGTCTCCGCTGAGGCCGATGTGGAAAAGCTGACTTACGAACGCCAGCTGGTAGGTAATATCGGACTAGGTGCTACATGGCTTCCGGGTGATAAAGGCACGCACTATCTGAACGCCTATTTCCGGTCGGGAGACCAGGAGGTACTGACTGCCGATGCCGTGCTGACACAGAAGAATGGACGCGATTCCTTGGATGTAAACACCACCTTCGAGCATTTCCCGCTCTCCCTTGCCAATGCTTTCGTCCCCGACCGTATGATTACTTTAACCGGTGACATCGACGGTGGGCTCAACATCAATGGTGCCATGGAGAAACCGCAATTGAGTGGTGACCTCTCGTTGGATAGCGTATCTATCTATGCACGTCAGGCCGGCGCACGATATTGGTTTGATAACCGCCCGCTGAAGATAGAAAACAATAAACTCATCTTCAATAAGTTCGCTATCTACACCACCAGCCGAAATCCCTTCACGATAGATGGTAACGTGGACTTCCGTAATATGGACAGGCCAACGGCGAACCTGAACCTACGTGCACAGAACTATACATTACTCGACGCGCCCCGTACCAAGGAAAGCATGCTCTACGGTAAAATCTTTGTAGACCTGAATGCTACCGTGCGCGGTCCGCTGGATGGGCTGACTATGCGTGGAAACATGAATTTGCTTGGAAATACGGATGTAACCTACGTGCTGACCGATTCGCCGCTGACGGTGGAAGACCGTTTGGGTGAGCTTGTGAAATTCACTTCCTTCACGGACACCACTTCGGTACAGCAGACGGAAGTGCCCACTATGTCCCTTGGTGGTATGGATATGCTGATGTCCGTGCACATAGATGATGCTGTGCGCTTGAGGGCTGACCTCAGTCCCGACCGTAGCAGCCGTGTGGAACTGGAAGGCGGAGGCGACCTGAATCTCCAATATACTCCGCAAGGCGACCTTACCTTGTCCGGTCGTTATACCTTGATTGGTGGTATGATGAAATATGCCCTGCCCGTCATTCCTCTGAAGGAATTTCAGTTCACCAACGGCAGTTATGTGGACTGGACGGGCAATCCGATGAATCCCAAACTGAACCTGACCGCTACGGAGCGTGTCCGTGCTTCGGTGGCGGATGGTGACGGTGGAAGCGGTTCACGCATGGTGAACTTCGACGTTTCCATCAGCATCAAGAATAGTCTGGAGAACCCCGACCTGAGTTTCAACCTGAGTGCGCCTGACGATGCCACCGTGCAAGGCGAACTGGCAGGTATGAGTGCGGATGAACGCAGTAAACAGGCCATTACCATGCTTGCTACAGGTATGTATCTCTACAATACTGGAAAAGGCGGTGGCCTGACAATGGGTTCTGCCTTGAACAGTGTGCTTCAAAGCCAGATCAATGCGCTGACCGGAAACCTGAAAAATGCCTCCCTCAGCGTCGGTATAGAAGACCGCACCGCTGCTGAAACGGGTGATAAGCAGACGGACTATAGTTTTCGCTACTCGCAGCGTTTTTTCAACGACCGTGTACAGATTATTATTGGCGGAAAGGTATCCAGTGGTGCCAATGCCACGAATGATGTGGAGTCGTTCATTGATAATATTTCTCTGGAATATCGTCTGGACAATAGTGGAACACGCTATGTACGTGTATTCCACAACAAGAACTATGAAAGCGTGCTCGATGGTGAAATTACCGAGACGGGCGTAGGCCTTGTGCTCCGCCGGAAAATGGATAAGTTGAGCGAACTGTTCATATTCAGGAAGAAGAAAGTTGAACCGGTGAGTGAATAATTACTCATTCGCATACATAAACTCTAAAAAATGAAGAAACTTTTATATACTCTCATAGCTTTTCTGCTTCTGGCAGCCTGCTCCACTACCAAGCACTTGCCCGAAGGCGAAGTGCTTTACACCGGTCAGAAGCCGATGATAGTGGAAAATCGCTCCGTAACCCCGGTCGGTGAAACGGCGATGGAGGAAGTAGAGGCGGCCCTTGCTAAAGCCCCTAATAACTCTTTGTTAGGTAGCTCCCAGTATCGTATTCCTTTTCCGATTGGATTGTGGATATACAATGGTTTCGCAAAGTATAATCATGGCTTTGGAAAGTGGATATTCAATCGCTTTGCGGCTACTCCTGTATTTATATCTTCTGTCAATCCGGACGTTCGTCAGAAAGTGGCAACGAATATCCTGCACGATTACGGTTACTTTAACGGTACGGTAAGTTATCAAACTTTTGTGAATCCTAAAGACAGCCTGAAAGCCAAGCTGCAATATACCGTTGATATGCGTAATCCATATTTCATCGATACCGTCTATTATCGCGGCTTCAATGATACCACTATGCGCATCATTAATCTGGGGCGTCGCCGTTCCCTCATCAGCCCGGGCGAACAGTTTAATGTTACCGACCTCGATGGTGAACGTACCCGTATCAGTGGCTTGCTGCGTAATATGGGGTATTATTATTTCCGTCCCGACTATCTTACTTATCAGGCAGACACAACGCTTGTTCCCGGTGGGCATGTCAGTTTGCGTATGATCCCGGTTCCTGGTATGCCTAAAGATGCTGAACGTCCTTTCTTTGTGGGAAATACAAACTTTTACCTTCATGGTCCGCAAGGGCAGGTGCCGAATGACAGTCTTTATTACAAGAACTTCTGGATACACTATTACAATAAACTGAAAATACGTCCCAATATGCTTTACCGCTGGTTGCATTATCAGGGATATCAGAGGAAGCGGCAGGAGTTGGATAAGGGAGGTATGCGTCGCCGTCCGGATAAACTGTACAGCCAGTATCGTCAGACCCGTATTCAGGAACGTCTGGCAAGTGTGGGCATCTTCCGGTATTTGGAAATGCAGTATACTCCCCGTGATACAGCACTTGTCTCAGATACTCTTGATGTGAATATACGTGCCATGCTGGATAAACCTTATGATGCTGAGTTTGACTTCAACGTTACCATGAAGAGTAACAACCAGACAGGTCCTGGTGCTGCTTTTACCGTAACGAAGAATAACGTCTTCGGCGGTGGTGAAACCTGGAATGTGAAGGTAAACGGCTCCTATGAGTGGCAGACGGGTAAGAATAGCAGTTCGCTGATGAACAGTTATGAGTTGGGGCTATCTTCCGCACTCACCTTTCCACGCATTGTTTTCCCTCGTATGGGAGATAAGGAGTATGACTTTCCCGCTTCTACTACCTTTCGCGTCTATATAGATCAGATGAACCGTGCCAAGTATTACAAGATGCTTGCCTTCGGCGGCAATGTTACCTATGACTTTCAGCCTGTACCTACGCGGAAGCATAGCATTACGCCTTTCCAATTGACGTTCAATGTACTTCGTAACCCTACGGCAGCTTTCGAGGAGATACAAGCTCAGAATCCTGCCCTCTACGTCAGTCTTCGTAATCAGTTTATTCCCAAGATGGAATATACTTATACTTTCGATAATGCCTCTGTACGCGGCAAGCGCAATCCTATCTGGTGGCAGACGACAGTTGGTTCTGCCGGTAACCTGACTTCCTTGATTTACAAGGCATTCGGACAGTCGTTCGGCAAGCAAGACAAGAAATTGTTGGGTGTACCTTTTGCACAGTTTTTGAAGCTAAATTCAGAGTTTCGCTATCATTACCAGATAGACAAGAACCAGATGATTGCTTCCCGTATTGCAGGAGGAGTTATTTGGTCTTATGGAAATGCGACGACTGCACCTTATACCGAACAGTTCTATATAGGTGGTGCTAACAGTATCCGTGCTTATTCCGCACGTAGCATTGGTCCCGGTGGCTACCCGCCCGATAAAGAGAAAAAGTATTCTTATATCAACCATGTGGGGGATATCCGTATGGAAGCAAATGTGGAATACCGTTTTCGAATTCTCGGTGATCTGCACGGAGCTATTTTCCTTGATGCAGGTAATGTCTGGCTGATGCGTAAAGATGTGGACCGTCCCAATGGACAGTTGACGTTGAAGAATTTCCCGAAACAGATTGCTTTGGGCACAGGTGCCGGTTTGCGCTACGATCTGGACTTCCTTGTATTCCGGCTGGATTGGGGTGTGGCGCTGCATGATCCGTATGAAACAGGAAAGAAGGGATATTATAATATACCGAAATTCAAGGACGGTATGGCATGGCATTTTGCTATCGGTTATCCATTCTAACAATAAGAATTGTACAATAGGACTAAAATATGAACCAATTGTCTACCTTTCTTGACTTTATTTTTTGTAATTTTGCCTCCGTAATCAAAACAAGGATACACTAACCTTTTTAAATAATAACTAAGTATGAAACCAACTTTATTCTTATTGGCAGCCGGAATGGGCAGCCGTTACGGTGGCTTGAAGCAATTGGACGGACTGGGTCCGAATGGCGAAACTATTATGGACTATTCAATTTATGACGCCATCAATGCCGGATTTGGTAAGCTCGTTTTCGTAATCCGTAAGGATTTTGAGAAAGACTTCCGTGATAAAATTATTTCAAAATATGAAGGTCATATCCCGTGCGAACTGGTGTTCCAGTCTATCGACGATCTGCCCGAAGGCTTCGCTTGCCCCGAAGGTCGTACGAAACCTTGGGGAACCAACCATGCCGTAATGATGGGTGCGGATGTCATTCAGGAACCGTTTGCTGTTATCAATTGCGACGACTTCTATGGTCGCGACTCTTTCCAGGTAATGGGTAAATTCCTTTCTGCACTGCCCGAAGGTTCAAAGAATGTATATTCAATGGTAGGTTTCCGCATTGGTAATACACTGAGCGATAGCGGTACTGTATCTCGCGGTCTTTGCGGTACGGATGCCAACAACCTGCTGACTTCTGTTGTAGAACGCACTAAGATCCAGCGTATGGATGGCGAAGTGAAATACATTGACGATAATGGTGAATGGGCAGCTACTCCCGAAACTACTCCGGTAAGTATGAACTTCTGGGGCTTTACTCCCGATTACTTCGCATATAGTTTCGATTTCTTCAAGAGCTTCCTGAGCGATCCGAAGAATATGGAGAACCTGAAAAGTGAATTCTTCATTCCGTTGATGGTAGATAAATTGATTCAGGACGGTGTCGCTACATGCGAAGTCCTCGATACTACAAGCAAATGGTTTGGCGTGACTTATCCTGAAGATCGTCAAAGCGTTGTAGATAAAATCCAGGCTTTAGTGGATGCGGGTGAATACCCTGCCAAGCTGTTCTAAGTCCGGGAACTTTGCGAAAGCAAATTTAGAATTAGAAATAGAAGGGAGTTATCGTAAGATGGTTCCCTTTTTTAATTTCACGGCAATGCATCTTTTAAAGTTGTATCGTTGCTTCGCAAGCCTCGGCTACTGCCGGATGATGTGTGATGAAGATGAATGTCTTGCCTGTGCAGTCTCTGCGCAGGTTTTTTATTAATTGTCGTTCTGTTTCTTCCACCGTTCTATATTTTCATTGTTCGTACTTATTGGGTTGCTACTCTTCTGATTCTTCTGAATATCGCCAGTAGCCATCGCCTTACAGGGGTTAGTTTCAGCCACCAGAAAGAATATCTCTGCCAGGCACGGCCATTGCACGGATATTCTTTTTCTTTACGGATGGCGGCAATCATTATTCCCATGACATCGTCTACGTTCGTTTGTTCGGTTATCCGTATATTACCATCGCCCTGTAGTGTTAGCTCTTTGCCGTTGCGGTGGATGATGCGGTGGAAAATGATACGTCCGTTCATATCTCTGGCGAGTACGACTGTATTCAGTTGCAGATCGTTATCGGTAAAAGGACCTAAAACAATACGGTCGCGACGGTCCACAAGAAACGGATTCATACTGTTACCTCTGACTGTCAAGGCTACAGTATGTCCTTCGCTGATGAGGCGTGCTACTTCGGGTAACAGTACCTCGTTGGGGATGATTCTTTTTCGTTCGTTATCTATCATAATAATGAATTAGTTACAAGTTACAAGCTACAAGTTACGAGTGCCTTTCGGTTCATAGCGCAGCCACTTGTAGCTTGTAGCTTTAAAACAAACTTCCGCTGCCTCCCTGTCCGGCAAGCATTTCAGAAAGTATACCGGAATATGGGCAGCAAGATATTTCACTGTCTCGATGACACTATTATTCAATTCCCTCACTTCCTTCAGATTAGAGCACGACGGCAATGGCGATGCGAATGCCCGTGTCGGACTCTTTCCCATTACGCTTTCCTTTCATAATCTATAATGTTTGATGTACCGGTGTAAAGGTAGAGGAATTCTTCTGATTGGACAACTGAATTTTACACAATATTACAGGTTTCGGTTCATTTCTCCAGTCTTTTCCGTTTCGGTATGTTCCGGGGATGCTATATCTTTGTAGGCAATGAAATCATTAATCTTGAATAAACCATGAAAACTGTACTTATCTGGTTGGCTTTGTGTTTCGGCACCCTGATGACCACCTGTGCCAATGAAACGGCTTACCTTTTTTCCTATTTCATCAATGACAGCAGAGACGGATTGCATCTGGCTTATAGTTACGATGGCCTGAACTGGACCGCCCTAAACGGTGGCAAGTCATACCTGACCCCTGCCGTGGGTAAAGATAAGCTGATGCGTGATCCGAGTATCTGTCAGGCACTTGACGGCACTTTCCACATGGTCTGGACTTCCAGTTGGACCGACCGGATTATTGGCTATGCCTCTTCCCGCGACCTGATTCATTGGAGCGAGCAGCGAGCCATCCCCGTCATGATGCACGAACCGACTGCCCACAATTGCTGGGCGCCCGAACTTTTCTACGATGAACCATCGCAGACGTATTATATATTCTGGGCAACTACCATCCCCGGTCGTCATAAGGAAGTGGCAACTAGTGAGAGTGAGAAAGGGTTGAACCATCGTATGTACTACGTAACCACGAAAGATTTCCAGACCTTCTCGAAGACCAAAATGTTTTTCAATCCCGATTTTAGCGTCATTGATGCTGCCATCGTGAAAGACCCGAAGAACGAGGACCTGATTATGGTGGTGAAGAATGAGAACTCCAATCCTCCGGAGAAGAATCTCCGCATTACCCGTACCAGAAATCTGGCGAAAGGATTCCCCACTAAAGTTTCCCCTTCTATTACCGGAAACTACTGGGCGGAAGGACCTGCCCCCTTGTTTGTGGGTGATACACTCTATGTTTATTTCGATAAATACCGCGACCACCGTTACGGCGCAGTCCGTTCACTGGATCATGGCGAGACTTGGGAAGATGTGTCCGATCTGGTTTCATTCCCCCGTGGCATCCGTCATGGGACGGCTTTTGCTGTGGATGCCTCCGTTGTGGAAACTTTGATAGCAAACCGTAATTATAATCCTTTGATTCCCGATAATCTGGCTGACCCTTCACTTTCTAAGTTTGGCGATACCTACTACCTCTATGCCACCACTGACCTGGACTATGGTCTCGGGCGTGCCGGAACGCCAGTAGTGTGGAAGTCGAAAGATTTTGTGAACTGGAGCTTTGAAGGCTCGCATATCCAGGGCTTCGACTGGGCGAAAGGCTATGATTGGGTGAATGATAAAGGGGAGAAGAAAACTGGTTATTTCCGTTATTGGGCTCCCGGAAAGGTGATTGAGCAGAATGGTACTTACTACCTCTATGTCACCTTTGTGAAACCGGATGAGCAGATGGGTACGTATGTCATGATAGCTGATCGTCCGGACGGTCCTTTCCGTTTTGCTGAAGGTAACGGGCTTTTTGCTCCGGGAATGGAAGGTATGGATAGCCCGTTTATCGTAAATGACATTGACGGAGAACCTTTTATTGATGACGATGGCAATGGTTACCTCTTCTGGCGTCGTCGGCTGGCTGCCCGCCTTTCTGCAGACAGGCTTCATATAGAAGGTGAGCCGCTGGCTATGCAGACTGCCCGTCAGGGATATTCCGAGGGTCCGTTGATGTTTAAGCGGAAAGGTATCTATTATTATGTATATACGTTGAGTGGAAATCAGAACTACGTCAATGCTTATATGATGAGCCGTGAATCTCCGCTTAGCGGTTTCGTCAAGCCGGAAGGTAATGATATCTTCCTCTTCTCCGCTACCGAAAATCAGGTTTGGGGACCCGGTCACGGGAATATCTTTTATGACGAAAAGACGGATGAGTACATTTTTCTCTATTTGGAATATGGCGACGGTGGAACTACCCGTCAGGTATATGCTAATCGGATGGAATTTAATGAAGATGGAACCATCAAGACCTTAGTGCCCGATATGCGTGGCGTAGGCTATCTGTCCGCCCCTCAGGAGACACGCCGGAACCTGGCGTTACAGGCTGACTTCCGGGCTTCCAGTGAGAAAGCTCCCCGTACGGCGGTGGTAGACATTGAGACACAACCGAATGATCCTTTGCCTGAGAAAGCCTCGGTGAAGAAATATACCCGTACACATACCTATCAGGCTGCCCATGTAGGCGATGAATCGAACGGAACCCGTTGGATGGCTGCCGTCACGGATAGCAGTCCGTACATTACGGTGGATTTGAAAGAGATGCGTAACGTTGGCGAATGCCAGTTCTATTTCACCAAGCCCACAGAAGGGCATACGTGGCGACTGGAGAAATCCGTTGATGGCAAGCATTGGCAGGCGTGTGCCGAAGAAAATAAACTTCAGGCACGGTCTCCCCATGTGACTAAAGGTATTGGTGAGGCGCGTTATCTCCGCCTGCATATCCTGCGGGGAGATGCGGGGTTGTGGGAATGGAATATATATGAGTAAGAGTCTATATCGAGCGATTCGGCATGTCGGGGAGTGGCTAATCGGTGGCGGATAGCGAGTTGCGGATAAACCACATCAATGGCTATCAGGAAAGTGAGCAGAGTCAGCAGTAACTTTTTTATGACGCAAACATAGGGATTTTTATCAAATTTCTGTATCCCCGCTATCTCATCGAGTTCCGAAACATCTGTGGCGTCACCCCCGTATGTTTCTTAAAGAATTTATTGAAGAAAGCCGCATTATTGAATCCCAGACTCAGCGCAATATCCTTCACCGACGTATTTTCTGTGCGCAGTTGTGTCTTGGCATCCATGATGAGCGTCTTATTGATAATCTCCATCACCGTATGTCCCGATTCTTTCTTGACAAGTCGGCAGAGGGCGGACGTTTGTATATTCATTTTCTTGGCATAATACGCCACCTGATGCTCCCGGACATACTCCTCATGTACCATCCGGATAAAAATCCGGTACTGCTGGAAATGCCTGCTACCCGGTGTCTCTATCAGCTTCGCTTGTTCCGGACAAAGCTCGAACACCCCCTGTAACATCAAGCTCAGGAACGACTGAGACACAGCTTCACTTAATTTCTCACCAACTTCTTTATAAAGATGCGACAGAAACGTAAACATCTCCATGTACAGTGTGGAAACCACTTTTGATAACGGGAAAACATAGTGCTTACCGATGACATAGAACTTATCCATCATATTCTTACCCATCCCCGCATTCTGGATCAGTTGCTGTGAAAACATGACAGTATGTATCTCCAAATCATCCGACGCTGCCAGCAATTGGATGAAAGATTCCGGCGGAAGTGCTATTAACTCATTCGTCCGAATCCGGTATTCGGTATGATTAATGATTGCTTTCAGGGAACCCCTGTTGCAGAGGGCAAAAATACCTCCTTCTGTCTTATAGGATTTCTCCAATAAAGGTTCCAGCTCATTAACTGTAACACACTTGTAAGCTGTGAAACCTGCATGTATATTGAATTTACTTATGCTCATCTCTTTCCTTTTAGGTATGCAAAATTGAAGGATATCGGTATATAATCAATAGAAATAACCGTTAAATTCGCTTCTTTATCCCTTTTTGTCTCGTTAAAAGATGTAAATATGCGAATGATGGAATATATCTGCGTCGAAATGGAATGTTGATTTCTTCCGTTTTGTTTGCCATCTCCCTGTTTATGCCCGAACTTTGTCCCCTTACACGATAAACATAACCTTATGAACCCCGATATACCTCAGGAAGTACGGATTGTGAACGCCATTGCTGAACAATTGTTCGATGTATGGCCCGTCAGCATTGTTATGATTGATCTTGAAGACTGCATCTGGCGTGTGAACAAGCAGATGAGCGATGAACTTCAACTGGATGCAGATGTCATTGGAAAGCCCATTGTCGATATGCTGGAGGTTGTGCAGGATAAAGAGAATGTTCTGCCCCGCTACCTGCAGGAATTGCACGAAGGCCGTCAGCGCATTATCCACTTGACTTCCAATTGCTTCATGCTCGAACCGAAGAGACATATCAGTTTTCTTATACAAGGTGCCCTGATGGGCATATATGAAGAAAAACGATTGGTAAGAATCGTACTTTACTACCGCAACGTGCTGGAAGAAAGTACCCGGGAACATCTGTTGAACATCGCCCTGAGCCGGACGCAGATATTTCAATGGTCGTACGACATGGAGCGTAACCTTATGATTATCGATCCCCGTTACTTCGAATATTTGGGCATTCCCACGCGAGACTACACTCTCACATCCGAAGAGTTTGCTTACCTGATACATCCTGACGACCGTCAGTCGTTGTTTGATGCCTTAACCCTGCAACTGGATGGCAATCTGTATGAAGCCCCCGTTGAATACCGTCTCCGCCGTGACGACGGCAGTTGGGAGTGGTTCGAAGCCCAGTCCACCTATGTCGGGCAGTTGAAAGAAACTCCTTTCCGTGTAGTCGGCATCTGCATGAGTACCCAGAAGTATAAGGATACCGAAGAACGGTTGAATGAAGCCTTGCGTAAGGCCCGGCGCAGTGATGAACTGAAAAGTATCTTTCTTGCCAATATGAGCCACGAAATACGCACGCCACTCAATGCTATCGTAGGTTTTTCTTCCCTGTTGGCCTATGGAGAATTGGACTTGACCAAAGAAGATATCATAGAATTTACCTCTCTGATCGAAAAGAACAGCCAGTTGCTGATGGTTTTGATCTCCGATATCCTGGACCTTTCCAAGATAGAGTCAAACACTATGGAATTTAACTTTTGCAACATTTCTCTCCACCAGGTATTGAATGAGATAGGCAGTACGCAAAGGATGAATATGCGCGAAGGAGTGGAGTTGTTGTTGGATCTTCCCGGGCAGGAGGTGACCGTTTATACCGATCCCGCTCGGTTGAGTCAGGTTATAAACAACCTGGTGAACAATGCTATAAAGTTTACTTCCGAAGGAAATATCCGTATCGGATACCGACCGGCCCCCTCCGAAAATGTAAAAATATTTGTGGAAGATACCGGAACAGGTATGCCAAAAGAAGTGCTCGAACATATTTTTGATCGTTTTTACAAAGGAGATGCCTTTAAGCAGGGTACGGGGTTGGGGCTGGCTATCTGCAAAACAATCGTCAAACGTTTCGAAGGCAAGATCGAAGTGGTGTCCATAGCCGGGAAGGGTACGTGCTTTACAATCACCTTACCCCTGAAAATAGAAGGATAAAGTGCTCTTTTTATGCAGAATTGATACAATAATATACGCTTCCGATGTCATATCCCACTGGAAATCGCTACCTTTGCAGCCTTGAACGATAAATTCATTGACACTATGATATCAGTAGAAGGACTGAAGGTGGAATTTAATGCAACCCCTCTGTTCGAAGACGTCTCTTACGTAATCAACAAAAAAGACCGCATCGCCCTGGTGGGCAAGAATGGTGCGGGTAAGTCTACCATGCTCAAGATATTGGCCGGACTACAGCAACCTACTTCCGGTGTCGTCGCCATTCCCCGCGAATGTACTATCGGTTACCTGCCACAGGTGATGATTCTCAGTGATAAGCGTACTGTGATGCAAGAGGCGGAACTTGCCTTCGAACACATCTTCGAAATGCAGGCGGACATCGAACGCATGAACCGGCAACTTGCCGAACGCACTGATTATGACAGCGAAGATTATCACAAACTTATCGACCGTTTCACCCACGAGAATGAACGTTTCCTGATGATGGGGGGCACTAACTTCCGTGCTGAAATAGAACGGACCTTGCAAGGTTTAGGTTTCAGTCGTGAAGACTTCGACCGCTCCACTAGTGAGTTCTCCGGTGGTTGGCGTATGCGTATTGAGCTTGCCAAACTCCTGCTTCGCCGTCCCGATGTGCTGTTGCTTGACGAGCCTACCAATCATCTGGATATAGAGAGTATCCAATGGCTTGAAAACTTCCTTTCCACACGTGCCAATGCCGTGGTATTGGTGAGTCACGACCGTGCATTCCTCAATAATGTCACCACGCGCACCATTGAAATCACTTGCGGACAGATCTACGACTACAAAGTGAAGTATGATGAATTCGTCGTACTGCGGAAGGAACGTCGCGAACAGCAACTTCGTGCTTATGAGAATCAGCAAAAACAGATAGAAGATACCGAAGCCTTCATCGAACGCTTCCGCTATAAAGCCACGAAAGCCGTGCAAGTGCAGAGCCGCATCAAGCAACTGGAAAAGATAGAACGCATTGAAGTAGACGAAGAAGACAACTCGGCATTGCGCTTGAAGTTTGCTTGCAGCAGCCGTAGCGGAAGTTACCCCGTCATCTGTGAGGATGTCCGGAAAGCCTATGGCGACCATGTCATCTTCCACGATGTAAACCTGACCATAAACCGTGGTGAGAAAGTGGCGTTCGTAGGTAAGAACGGTGAAGGTAAATCCACTCTGGTAAAATGTATCATGGGAGAAATCACCGACTATACCGGTAAACTCACCCTTGGTCATAATGTACAGATCGGTTACTTCGCCCAGAACCAGGCACAACTCCTGGATGAAAGCCTGACGGTATTCGATACCATCGACCGCGTAGCCGTAGGCGATATCCGCTTGAAGATACGTGACATCCTCGGCGCTTTCATGTTCGGCGGCGAAGCTTCTGATAAGAAGGTGAAAGTGTTGTCCGGTGGAGAGCGTACCCGCCTCGCAATGATCAAGCTCCTGCTGGAACCCGTGAATTTCCTGATATTGGACGAACCGACCAACCACCTCGATATGCGTTCGAAGGATGTACTGAAAGATGCCATCCGCGAATTTGACGGTACAGTCATTTTAGTAAGCCACGACCGTGATTTCCTGGACGGACTTGCGACTAAAGTATATGAGTTCGGTGGCGGAGTTGTGAAAGAACACCTCGGTGGCATCTACGACTTCCTGCAAAAGAAGCAGATAGAAAGTCTGAACGAATTGCAGAAAGCACCCGCACTTTCTACTTCACCCTCCGGTGGTAAAGAGAATACGGATACCACCACTCGGCCGTCCGGCGCCAAGCTTTCCTACGAGGAACAGAAGGAACTGAACAAGAAGCTCAAAAAATTGGAACGTCGCGTTGCCGATTGTGAATCGGAGATAGAGCAGACCGAATCCGCCATCGCCATCCTTGAAGCCCGCATGGCAACTCCCGAGGGGGCTTCGGATATGACCCTCTACGAGCAGCATCAGAAACTGAAGCTACAACTCGACTCTGTGATGGAAGAGTGGGATGCCGTCTCTACCGAGCTGGAAGAAGCCAAGCGAGAACAATAAAACGATACGGTGAATGCCTTCTCCTTATCACGCTATCACTTTATAACATTATTTTATATCTTATGAAAGTAACTCATTATTTACCTTTAGCTGCAGCTTGCCTTATGATGGTGGGATGTGGTGCGGGCAAGCAGAAAGCTGAAATGACAGCCGGTATCCAGCTTGCCAATCTTGACACAACTGCCCTTCCGGGGAGTAGTTTCTATCAGTACGCCTGTGGCGGTTGGATTGAAAGCCATCCACTTTCACCTGAGTATTCACAGTACGGTTCTTTTACAGAACTTGCCGAGAATAATCGTAAGCAGATACAAGGTTTGATCGAAGAACTGGCTGCCACTCAGCACGAAGCAGGCAGTGTAGCACAAAAGGTAGGCGACCTCTACAAGATTGTTATGGACAGCGTGAAGCTGAACAAGGAAGGTGTTGCTCCTATCAAAGCCGACCTGGAACAAATTGCTTCCCTGAAAGATAAAGAAGCTGTTTATGCTTTGCTCGCCGATCTGCGCAAACAGGGCATCGGTGCTTACCTCGGCCTTTATGTGGCTGCTGACGAAATGAACAGTAACGAGAACGCCGTGCAGCTTTACCAAAGCGGCTTGAGTATGGGCGAACGCGATTACTATCTGGCTACTGATTCTTCTACTACCGCTATCCGTGATGCCTTCCGTACTCATGTACAGAAAATGTATCAGTTGGCCGGCTTTGATGAGGCTACTGCCAAGAAGGGTGTGGAAGTGGTTATGGACGTGGAAACACGCCTTGCCAAAGCTTTCCGTTCCCGTACCGAACTGCGTGACCCGCATGCCAACTACAATAAGATGAGCATGGAAGAGGTGAAGAAGAATTATCCTACTTTCAACTGGGACGCTTACCTTTCAGGTCTTGGCCTGACAGATGTGAAGGAGATCATTGTCGGCCAACCCGCTTCGGTTGCTGAAGCTGCCAACATCCTGAATACCTTACCCGTCGATCAGCAAGCTCTTTATCTGCAATGGAAACTGATTGATTCAGCTGCCGGTTATTTGAATGATGAGATGGCTCAACAGAATTTCGACTTCTACGAACGTACCATGTCCGGAACGCAGGAAATGCAACCCCGTTGGAAGACTGCCGTTTCTGTGGTAAGTTCCGCACTGGGTGAAGCCGTAGGACAGATGTATGTAGAGAAATACTTCCCTGCTGCTGCCAAGGAACGTATGATATCTTTGGTGAAGAACCTTCAGACCAGCTTGGGCGAACGCATCAACAACCTTGCCTGGATGAGCGACGAAACCAAGAAGAAAGCACAGGAGAAACTGGCCACTTTCCACGTGAAGATCGGTTATCCTGATAAATGGAAAGACTACTCTACCTTGGAGATCAAAGACGATTCATATTGGAACAACATCAAACGTGCCAATCTTTGGGGATATGCCGAAATGGTTGCCAAAGCCGGTAAACCGGTGGACAAAGACGAGTGGTTGATGACTCCGCAAACCGTAAACGCTTATTACAACCCGACAACGAACGAAATCTGTTTCCCTGCCGGTATCCTGCAATATCCATTCTTCGATATGAATGCTGACGACGCCTTCAATTACGGTGCAATCGGTGTTGTAATCGGTCATGAGATGACACACGGCTTCGACGACCAGGGGCGTCAGTACGACAAAGACGGTAATCTGAAAGATTGGTGGACGGAAGAAGATGCCAAGAACTTCGAGAAACGTGCCGATGTAATGGTTGCTTTCTTTGACAGCATCGAAGTTGCACCGGGGGTACATGCCAACGGTCGTATGACACTGGGTGAGAACATTGCCGACCACGGAGGTTTGCAAGTATCTTACCAGGCATTCAAGAAGGCTACCGCTGCCGCTCCGCTGGAAGTAAAGGACGGTTTCACTCCCGAACAGCGTTTCTTCCTGGCTTATGCCAATGTTTGGGCTAACAATACTCGTCCCGAAGCCATCCTGCAATTGACGAAGATTGACGTGCACTCTTTGGGCAAATGGCGTGTAGACGCTGCATTGCCGCACATTGCAGCATGGTATGAGGCATTCGGCATTACAGAGAAAGATCCGATGTACGTACCGGTGGCAGAACGTGTCTCTATTTGGTAAGTCTTGCCATCGCTTTGGCACAGTTGTGCCATAAGTATGGCATAGTCTTGCCAAGGTGATGGCAAAACTGTGCCAAGACCGTGGCACAACTCTGGCACAGTGGAGTGGTTACTTCTCCGTTTAGCAAAAAAGAAAGAGAAAGGCAGTAAATCCTAAATAGGATTGCTGCCTTTTTTAATTATACCTAATTTATTGTGTTTGAGTATGTGTGCAAATAAACATTTTTAGTACCTTTGCACATCAAATACTTATATACGCAATTCCATGTCTGAAACAAAAAGAATTAAAACCGCTTTAGTATCGGTTTATCATAAGGAAGGTTTGGATGAAATCATCACCAAACTGCATGAAGAAGGAGTTGAGTTTCTGTCAACAGGCGGAACTCGTCAGTTTATAGAATCACTGGGTTATCCCTGTAAAGCAGTGGAAGACTTGACCACGTATCCCTCTATCCTGGGTGGACGTGTGAAGACCCTGCATCCGAAAGTGTTCGGTGGTATTCTCTGCCGTCGCGGACTGGAACAGGATATGCAACAGATAGAAAAATATGAAATTCCCGAAATAGACCTCGTTATCGTCGATTTGTATCCGTTTGAAGCTACCGTAGCTTCTGGTGCCGACGAGCCGACTATCATCGAGAAAATAGATATAGGCGGTATCTCACTGATCCGCGCTGCTGCCAAGAATTACAATGATGTGGTTATCATTGCTTCTCAGGCACAATACCAGCCGTTCCGCGATATGCTGATGGAACATGGAGCTACCACTTCGCTGGAAGAACGTCGTTGGTTTGCCAAAGAGGCGTTTTCCGTTTCTTCCCATTACGATTCAGCCATCTTCAACTACTTCGATGGCGAAGAAGGTTCTGCATTTCGTTGCTCTGCCAATAATCAGAAAACTTTGCGTTATGGCGAGAACCCGCACCAGAAGGGTTACTTCTACGGAAATCTGGAAGCTATGTTCGACCAGATTCACGGAAAGGAAATCTCTTACAACAACTTGCTCGATATCAACGCGGCAGTTGACCTGATCGATGAATTTGAAGAGACAACATTTGCTGTATTGAAGCATAACAATGCTTGCGGTCTGGCTTCACGCCCCACGGTGCTCGAAGCATGGAACGATGCATTGGCTGGTGACCCGGTTTCCGCTTTCGGTGGTGTGCTCATCACAAACGGAGTGGTTGATAAGGAGGCTGCTGAGGAAATCAATAAAATCTTCTTTGAAGTAATTATTGCCCCTGATTACGATGTAGACGCATTGGAAATCCTGGGACAGAAGAAGAATCGCATTATTCTGGTTCGCAAGCCTGCCTCACTGCCTAAGAAGCAGTTCCGTTCTCTTCTGAATGGTGTGTTGGTACAGGACCGCGACCTAAACATCGAGAAGCCTGAAAATTTGAAAACTGCAACCACGAAAGTACCTACTGCACAGGAAATAGAGGACATGCTCTTTGCTAACAAGATTGTGAAGAACAGTAAGTCTAACGCTATCGTACTGGCTAAAGGCAAGCAACTGCTGGCAAGCGGTGTGGGACAGACTTCACGTGTGGATGCTTTGAAGCAGGCCATCGAAAAAGCCAAGAACTTCGGCTTCGACCTGAAAGGTGCCGTGATGGCATCTGACGCTTTCTTCCCCTTCCCTGACTGTGTGGAGATTGCCGGAAATGAAGGTGTGACCGCAGTTATTCAACCGGGTGGCTCCATTAAGGATCAGCTTTCGTTCGACTATTGCAACGAACATGGCATCGCGATGGTGATTACGGGAATCCGCCATTTCAAACACTAATATTAATGATGAATGAAGAACTAAGAATGAAGAATCGCTGTCAAGTGGAATTCTTATTCTCAATTCTTCATTCTTAATTCTACATTTAGAATATGGGATTATTCTCTTTTACGCAAGAAATAGCGATGGACCTTGGTACTGCCAATACCATTATTACAACCAATGGTAAGATTGTGGTGGATGAGCCCTCGGTGGTAGCTCTCGACCGTCGCACCGATAAGATGATTGCCGTGGGTGATAAGGCAAAGATGATGCACGAAAAGACCCACGAAAACATACGTACCATCCGTCCGCTTCGCGACGGTGTAATTGCCGACTTCTATGCTTGCGAGCAGATGATACGCGGTTTGATAAAGATGGTGAATAATCGCAACCGTCTGTTTTCTCCTTCACTCCGTATGGTTATCGGTGTCCCCTCAGGTAGTACTGAAGTGGAGCTGCGTGCCGTGCGCGACTCTGCCGAACATGCCGGTGGACGTGATGTCTACCTGATTTTTGAACCCATGGCTGCCGCTATCGGTATCGGTATCGATGTAGAAGCTCCGGAAGGAAACATGATTGTGGATATAGGTGGTGGTTCTACGGAAATTGCCGTTATCTCCTTGGGTGGTATCGTAGCCAACAACTCCATCCGCATTGCGGGTGATGACTTGACTGCTGATATTCAGGAGTATATGAGCCGTCAACACAATGTGAAGGTCAGCGAGCGTATGGCCGAGCGTATTAAAATCAATGTAGGTGCTGCCTTGACCGAACTGGGTGAGGATGCTCCGGAAGATTATATCGTTCATGGTCCGAACCGTATCACGGCTCTGCCTATGGAAGTGCCTGTATGCTATCAGGAAGTAGCGCACTGTCTGGAGAAATCAATTTCAAAGATTGAAACAGCTATCTTGAATGCATTGGAAAATACACCTCCCGAATTGTATGCCGATATCGTGCACAACGGTATTTATCTGGCAGGTGGTGGTGCATTGCTCCGTGGACTCGATAAGCGTTTGACTGATAAGATAAACATTCCGTTCCACATTGCCGAAGATCCCCTGCACGCTGTTGCCAAAGGTACGGGTGTGGCACTGAAGAATGTGGATCGTTTCTCATTCTTGATGCGGTAATAAAGGCATATGCGAAATTTACTGAACTTTCTTATTAAATACAACTACTGGTTCCTCTTTCTACTGTTAGAGGCAGCCAGTTTTGTTTTATTGTTCCGCTTCAATTACTATCAGCAGAGTGTATTTTTCACATCGGCCAATAGTGTGGCGGGGAAAGTTTACGATGTTTCGGGAACTATAACTTCTTATTTCCATCTGAAATCTGTCAATGAGGACTTGCTCGACCGTAATATGTGGCTGGAGCAACGAGTGGCATTTCTGGAGAAAACATTGAATAATAAAGGAATGGACTCTGTCCGGCTCTATAGTCTGGAACGGCTTGAACCGGAAGAATACCAGATATTCAAGGCGAATGTCATTAAAAACAGTCTGAACCGGGTGGATAACTATATTACTCTTGATGAAGGTTCGTCTGCAGGCATCCGTCCGGAAATGGGTGTGGTGGATGCTAATGGAGTAGTGGGCATTGTCTATAAAACTTCTCCGCATTACTCTACCGTTATTCCGTTGCTGAACAGTAAATCGAGTATCAGTTGCAAGATTGTAGGCAGCGAGTATTTTGGTTATTTGAAGTGGGAATATGGAGATTCTCGCTTTGCATATCTGAAGGATTTACCTCGCCATGCAGAGTTCAACTTGGGTGATACGGTGGTGACAAGTGGTTATTCTACAGTATTCCCAGCAGGAGTCATGGTGGGAACGGTGGATGATATGTCCGACTCTCACGACGGTCTTTCTTATCTGTTGAAGATAAAACTGGCTACGGACTTCGGTAAGGTGAGCAATGTGCGGGTAATTGCCCGTACCGGACAAGAGGAGCAGAAAGTGCTGGAGAAGGAAGAGGAGAAGTGATAGAGTGATAAGGTGGTAGAGTGATAGGAGTGATAATCTAATTTAATATAGTAACCCCAATTGTCAATTATCAATTGTCAATTGTCAATTAAGAAAACGTTGGTTCTCAATTATCTGCATAAAATAGGTTGGTTTGTCGGTTTGGTACTATTGCAGGTACTGATACTGAATAATGTGCATATTGCCGGATATGCCACTCCTTTTCTATATATCTATCTCATACTGAAATTCGAGTCGGAAACGCCGCGGAATGCTTTGATGCTGTGGGCGTTTTTCCTGGGATTGACGGTGGATATCTTCTCGGATACACCGGGTATGAATGCTGCGGCTACGGTGGCTCTGGCTTTCTTACGCCCTACTTTCCTGCGTCTGTTTGTACCGCGGGATACGCTTGAAAATATAGTTCCTTCGGTTAAGTCGATGGGGATTGTTCCTTTCCTGAAGTATTTGATTGTTAGCGTTTTTATTCATCATGCAATATTACTTACCATAGAGTTCTTTTCGTTCGCCCATATCGGAACGTTGCTGCTGAGAATTGTGGCAAGTGCGTTGCTGACTGTAACCTGTATCATGGCTATAGAAGGAGTGAAGAAGAAGTAAGATGGCAAAAGATTATACACTTGAAAAGCGGAAATTAGTGATAGGTGGGGTAGCAATTGTGATTGTTATCATTTATATCATGCGTCTTTTTGTGTTGCAGATCATGACTGATACTTACAAGAAGAACGCAGATAGTAACGCTTTCCTCAATAAAATCCAGTATCCTTCGCGCGGTGCGATTTATGACCGCAATGGAAAGTTGCTGGTGTTCAATCAACCTGCGTATGATATCACATTCGTACCGCGAGAGGTGACAGAACTGGATACTCTCGATTTTTGCCGTACACTGAATATTACGAAAGAGCAGTTGCTGAAGCGAATGAAAGATGTGAAGAACCGCTGGATGAATCCCGGTTATTCCAGATATACGCATCAGGTATTTATGACGCAGCTCTCAGCGGAAGAGTGTGGTGTGTTTCAGGAAAAGCTTTTCAAATTTCCGGGTTTTTATATTCAGAGGCGTACTATCCGGCAATATACCTATAATGCTGCTGGGCATGCTTTGGGGGATATCGGTGAAGTTTCAATGAGAGATATTGAGGCTGATGATTATTATATCCGTGGTGATTATGTAGGTAAGCAAGGTATAGAGAAGTCATACGAGAAATACCTGCGTGGTGAAAAGGGGGTAGAGGTTTTGCTTCGTGATGCGCACGGGCGTATTCAGGGGCATTATATGGATGGTAAACTGGATAGGCCGTCGGTACCGGGCAAGAACCTGAAATTGGGATTGGATATTGATTTGCAGATGTTGGGTGAGCGTTTGATGAAGAATAAAATCGGTGCTATTGTGGCTATTGAGCCGGAAACGGGGGAGATTTTATGTCTGGTATCGGCACCTAATTTTGATCCGCATCTGATGATCGGACGTCAGCGTGGGAAAAACCATAATATGTTGCAGAAAGATAAACAGAAGCCGTTGTTGAACCGTGCGATTATGGGTGTTTATCCTCCGGGATCTACTTTCAAAACAGCCCAGGCGCTGACATTCTTACAAGAAGGTATCATACAGCCGTCCACATCGTTTCCCTGTTCTCATGGATTTATTTATGGAGGCCTGCGTGTGGGATGTCACGGACATGGATCTCCACTTCCGTTGATACCGGCAATTGCCACTTCGTGTAATGCTTATTTCTGTTGGGGGCTTTATCGCATGTTTGGTGATAAGAAATACGGTTCGCCGCAGAATGCACTTACTGTATGGAAAGATCACATGGTTTCTCAAGGATTTGGTTATAAGCTGGGAACGGATTTGCCGGGTGAGAAACGCGGATTTATTCCAAATGCAGGTGTTTATGATAAGGCCTATCGTGGATCATGGAATGGATTGACGGTAATCAGTATTTCTATCGGTCAGGGTGAAGTTCTAAGTACACCTTTGCAAATGGCAAACTTGGCGGCTACCATTGCCAATCGTGGTTATTTTATAACTCCGCATATCGTGAAGGATATTCAGGATGCAGAATTGGATAGTACCTACCGGGAACGTCGTTACACTTCTATCGACCGCTCTTATTATGAAGAAATTGTAGAAGGTATGCGGGCTGCTGTTACGGGAGTTACCGGAAGTGCTACTTGCCGTATAGCCGGGGCGATCCTGCCGGGGGTAGAAGTCTGTGGGAAGACGGGTACGGCACAGAATCGCGGACATGACCACTCTGCATTTATAGGTTTTGCCCCAATGGACAAGCCGAAGATCGCTATTGCTGTTTATGTGGAGAATGGTGGTTGGGGGGCAACCTACGGAGTACCTTATGGTGCTTTAATGATGGAACAGTATTTGAATGGAAAACTTTCGCCTGCCAGTGAGGAAAGAGCGGAAGAAATGAGTAATCGTGTGATAATGTATGGTGACGAGGAGAGATAGTATATGGAAATCACTGGATTGGGTAACAATCTGTGTTTACTTGATTCTGATTGCATTCGGTTGGTTCAGCGTTTGCGGGGCAAGCTATGATTATGGTGACCGCGACTTCTGGGATTTCTCCACTCGTGCAGGCAAACAATTGGTTTGGATCATCTGCTCTTTCGGATTAGGGTTTGTGCTGTTGATGCTTGAAGATGATATTTATGATATGTTTGCCTATCTGATTTATATAGCACTTGCCATATTACTTGTGGTTACTATCTTTATAGCTCCTGATACGAAGGGATCGAGGTCGTGGCTGGTTATGGGGCCAGTAAGTTTGCAGCCGGCGGAGTTTGCCAAGTTTGCTACGGCACTGGCGTTGGCCAAGTATATGAATTCCTATTCGTTCACCATGAAGAACTGGAAGAATATCTGGATGATGGTTTTTCTTATTCTGTTCCCGATGATGCTTATTATCTTGCAGCGAGAGACTGGATCCGCATTGGTATATACTGCTTTCTTTTTGGTTCTGTATCGGGAGGGGATGCCGGGTGTGGTTCTGTTTTCCGGGTTGTGTGCAGTAGTTTACTTTGTGGTAGGCGTTCGTTTTGATCAGGTGTTTATTGCCGATACGCCGACGCCGATAGGAGAGTTTGCCGTACTCTCGATGGTCTTGCTGTCTGCAGCAGGAATGGTATGGGTTTATAAAAAGAAATGGGAACCGGTACGTAATGTATTGTTAGTTACCATTGGAGTGTTGTTAATCGCTTATTTTATATCGGAATATGTGACTCCGTTTAATTTGGTTTGGGTGCAATGGGGACTGTGTGTGCTGGTAGTTGGGTATCTTATTTTCCTTTCGTTAAGTGAACGTCATCTTAGTTATTTTCTGATAGGTATGTTTGCTATCGGTTCTATCGGTTTCTTATATTCCAGTGATTACTTCTTTAATAAAGTATTGGAGCCTCACCAGCAGATACGTATCAAGGTGGTATTAGGTATGGAAGAAGATTTGGCTGGTGCCGGATACAATGTCAACCAGTCGAAGATAGCTATTGGTTCCGGTGGTCTGACAGGAAAGGGTTTCCTGAACGGTACTCAGACTAAGCTGAAATATGTACCCGAACAAGATACAGATTTCATTTTCTGTACGGTAGGTGAAGAAGAAGGATTTATAGGTTCTACTGCCGTGCTACTCTTATTCCTTATATTAATACTCCGTCTGATTGCTGTGGCGGAGCGGCAACCGTCTACTTTTGGTCGAGTCTATGGGTACTCGGTCGTTAGTATATTCCTGTTCCACTTATTTATTAATGTAGGTATGGTGTTGGGATTGACACCTGTGATTGGTATTCCGTTGCCATTCTTTAGTTATGGCGGTTCTTCGCTTTGGGGATTCACTATCTTGCTGTTCATCTTTCTGCGGATTGATGCAGGACGCAAAAAGAGACTGTCAGCGTTTTAATTTGATTCCTACATCGTTGATGCCGGGAAGAACTTCGTCCGGTAGAAGGTGTATAATTTTGAAGCGGTATTCCCCGGCTTTTCCAATACGAACGAAGCCTGCTGGGAGAGTTGATTGATATAACCCGCCCCAGCCATCTCCTAACCAAATACCTGCATTGTCAGCAAGTCGCAGTTCCAATGTATCCCGCTTGATATTTAGGGCTTCCGGACTGTCGTAGTAGATGAGTAAGGGCAGATTCTGATAAGGATAATTGTTCCGGTTTCTCACTTCTACGGATACATTGTAGAGTGTAGCGGAGTCTGTAACCGAAACATTGAAGAATAGTGTGTCATTCCGCTGCCAACCTTCTGTTGGCAGGGATTGAAAAGAATGATATACAGTCTGTTCATCGCAGGCTGTGTGGAAGCCTGCGATGAACAGTAGTATTAAACTCTTCAGGAGAGATGTTTTATTCTTGAGCAGGTTTTTCATTTCCGGCTGGTTTCTCTCCTTGTGGTCTGGGTGGATTGTTGGGGCGCTTGGGTTTGTTACGCCTGGGTTGCTCTCCCCGTCGCTGATCGCCTTGTGGTTTGAGCTGATCGCCTTGTGGTTTGGGCTGATCACCTTGCGGTCTGGGCTCACCTTGTGGGCGTGGTCTGGATTGTTGATCTCCGGATTGATTCGGATTTCCTTTTTTCTTTTTCTTGCGGTTGTTATTACCGCCGTTTCCATTTCCGCCACCGTTATTTTCTCCACCGTTTTTACCTTTACGGCTGCGGTCAAAGCGGGTTAAGCTTTCCTGTTCCAACAAATCTATCGGCTTCTTGGGTTCCACTTGGCGTGCTTCTTCTATAAGACTTTCTGGCTTAGTACCCCGTTTGTTCATACCGATGATTTCAAAAGCACGCTTACCACTGATTGTTACCAGATTGGCAGGAATGTTCTTGTCGGTAGAGTAGGTTATCTGATTGCTCAGAATATCTGCCTTAAAGAAATAGAAAGTACCGTCTTTGGTTTCCAACTCGATCTCCCTGGAAGGAAGACGCTTCTGAGCTTCCACATAGCAGTCCACTTCATAGTTGAGACAGCATTTCAGTTTGGCACATTGTCCTGCCAGTTTTTGCGGATTGAGAGAAATATCCTGATAACGGGCGGCGCTTGTGGATACTGACACGAAGGAAGTCATCCAGGTGGCACAGCAGAGCTCGCGTCCACAAGGACCGATGCCACCGATTCGTCCGGCCTCCTGGCGTGCACCAATCTGCTTCATTTCAATACGGACATGGAAAGCATCTGCTAATACCTTGATCAGCTGGCGGAAGTCTACACGTTCGTCGGCAATATAATAGAAAATAGCTTTGTTGCCGTCTCCCTGATATTCCACATCACCGATTTTCATGTTGAGATTCAGGTTGAGGGCAATCTGCCGGGCACGTATCATGGTGTCATGCTCGCGTCCCTTGGCTTCATTATATTTGTCCATATCTACCTGCTTGGCTTTGCGATAGATGCGCTTGATATCAGCCTCAGACTTGATGTTAGCTTTTCGCATTTGTAGCGGAACAAGGCGTCCGGTTAGGGTCACTACACCGATGTCATGTCCAGGCGTTGCTTCTACGGCCACGATGTCGCCCTTTTCAAGAGGTATATGGTTGCTATTGCGGAAATATCCTTTGCGGGTATTCTTGAACTGAACTTCTACCAGGTCGCTTTCTTCTCCGTTTCCGGGAATGTCGGCCAGCCAGTCGTAAGTATTCAGCTGCTTGTCTTGCCTGCCGCAACTTTTGCAGCAGAGACTTCCGCTTCCGTTATGTAGTTTAAAATCCATTTTTTTATTTATGATTGAGATTACTACTATATATCTGATTTCTACTGTTTCAATAGAACTATCATTTTCAATGAAAAATCAAAAAAGACCATCCTTGCATTTACATTTTGTTCAATATGTATCTGCGCCTCGCTCAATTCATCCATCATTCCCATTACATTCCGTTCGTTGATAAAAGGGGCGAAGCGGGTGGCAAAGTTTTGTTCGGGCAAAGTCATGTAACTCATCTCTTTGCAATGCAGGTTATAGATGAAATTCTCGCGTATCATACGCTGGGCGTATGTCAGGAAGTTCTTCTGTCGTTCGCGTCCCATGCCTGCCAGTTGCTCACTCCATTGCTTCATTTCACGTATCTTCCGTTGATAGGAAAGACGCATGAGGCTGACAAAGAGTTCAAAGAACAGTTCGTTTTCTTCGTTCAGGTGAATGGTTTCCAATGCTTTGATAAAGTCACCGTTGGCAAGATGCGCCAAGGTGAAACTATCATTAGGACGTACACCGTATTTCTGTTGCAAGGCGTTGGCAATATCCGTTTCTTCTATTTTACGGATGTTGAAACGTTGCGTACGGCTCAGGATTGTCGGCAGTATCATGTCCGGAGTTTCGGATATCAATAAGAATACTGTCTTTTCGGGAGGTTCTTCCAAAAGCTTCAATAACTTATTGGCACAAACTACGTGCATTTTCTCCGGTAACCAGACGATAGTAACTTTGTAGCCACCTTCGCTCGATTTCAGACTGAGTTTACGTACTATCTCGTCACTCTCCTTTGCATAGATGATGGCTTGTCCGTTTTCAGCATCCATCTCATTTAGCCAGTGGTTGAGACTGAAATAAGGGCTGTTCAGCACCAGGTGGCGCCAGTCAGCTATGTAATCGTCGCACACTTCTTTCTTTCCTTTTTTTACGATGGGAAAGACGAAGTGTACATCCGGATGTACCAGCTTATTCCACTTTATGCAGGAGGGACAAGTGCCACAGGCGTCTGTATCTGTACGGTTCGGGCAACAGATGTAACGGGCATAAGCCATTGCCAACGGAAGTTTTCCCACTCCCGATGGACCGCAGAAGAGCTGAGCATGAGGAATACGTCCCTCTTGCACTTCCTGCCGGAGTCGCTGTTTGGCTGCTTCTTGTCCTATTACCTCTTTGAAAAACACGATACTATATATGGTTTTATAATTTACAACTAATGTTACTTGATTTCGACCTTAGTATACCAGCTTTGCAACTTCTTTTATACTGTCCACTGCGCCGATGGAGTAGAAGTGGATACTGGGTACTCCATGTTCCATTAATTCCTTACATTGCTTAACACACCATTCGATACCCACTTGTTTGGCTTCTTCATCCGTTTTGCATTTCATCGCTTCACATGCCAGTTCTTCGGGTAAGTCCACTTTGAACGTCTTGGGTATCATGCTGATTTGAGAAATCTTCTTGAATGGTTTGATACCGGGAATGATGGGAATGGTGACTCCGGCTTTCCGGGCACGTTCTACGAAGTCGAAGTATTTCCGGTTATCGTAGAAAAGCTGTGTGACGGCATATTCTGCACCGGCTTCCATTTTCTTTTTCAGCCAGTAGATATCAGTGTCAATATTGGGAGCTTCTTCGTGTTTCTCGGGATAACAAGCTACACCATAGGAAAATGGTGTGTTGGTCACTTTCATTTCCGAGCCATCTACGAAGATGCCTTTATTGAAGTTATTGATTTGTTCTTGCAATTCAGTGGCATGATGGTAGCCATCGCCTTCGGGAGTGAAGACGGACTCATGTTTTGCTTTATCTCCACGTAACACCAGTAAGTCGGTGATGCCCAGAAATTGCAAGTCGAGCAGTACATATTCCGTCTCTTCACGGGTGAAACCACTGCAAAGAAGATGCGGAACTACAGTGATATTATATTTATTTTGGATGGCGGCAGCTACGGCAACAGTTCCAGGACGGCGGCGTAAGCGATTACGCTGAAACAAACCGTTTCCCAGATCTTTGTACACATATTCGCTGCGATGTGTGGTGATATTGATGTATTTCGGGTCAAACTCCCGTAAAGTATCTATGGTTTCGTACAGCTTCTCGATGCCTGTGCCTTTCAGCGGCGGCAGTATTTCAAAAGAGAAAGCTGTCTTCTCGTTGCTCTGTATCAGGTCGATAATTCTCATTTCTTTTTCGTTGTCTTTGTTCAGTGAACAAAACTTATTTGTACATTGGGAACAAAAATACGAAAAAGAAATGAGATATGCTTTTATTTGTCCGGCTATTCTTTTATGCAACGTATGGAAAAGGCCTTATAATAAGTTGCATTAGTGATATGAGTTGCTGCGGAAGTAAACTTTGCATCGCTTCCGGTAAAACTGACAGTTCGCTCAGGTATGCTGTTGTCTGTGCCATTAAGTGTCCAGTAACCTGTAAATTTGCCCTTATGTAAGTTTTCTCCATTGCCCCATGTACCTGTGGGGATTGCTGCAAAACCGGTTAGGTTGGTACCTGCGTCAAGAATATCACCTTCTTTTAGGACTTCCCATTCTCCGGCTTTTAGTATCGAAGCGTTGTCTTTCGTATATTCTTTTAAGGCTTGCCAGTCATCACTATCTGGAATTTTCCATTCGGCAGGTGCCAAGTTCCCGGCAAGTACGGCTTCTCCATTATAGAAATATGTTTCTGTATTCTGAGGTCTGAAATAACCTGCACCTTCTCCTAATTGAGTTTGTTTGTCCAGTGTGGTTCCATCCCTGTACGTCATTGCACATAAATCTTCTCTCATCCAATATTGAGTACCTATTTTTACGATCGGATACTCATAAGAATCTCCTTTTCTTATATCCCTAATGGTATGGCTGACTATATCTATACTGATAGGGTTATTCGTTTCTTCCAGTAGGATTTCCCCTTTTTCATTGAGATAGAATTTGTCAACGGATTGAAGGTTGCCTTCTGTATAAATAAAGGAACTATCGTCTGTATTCCACTGTATGGTTCCTCCACATATCGCTCTCTTATCATCTTGAAATTTTAGAACGACGCCTTTGCTCAGATCGCATGTTTCGTCCTCTTTGATCGGGTATGCGACAATTGCTCTCGAATCAATATTGTCAGATTTTAGATATTCTTTGCAAACTTCCGCTATCGGTTTGCCTTCATGGTAGATTCTATATATGTTCGATTGAGAGAAAGTGAGTGCGGCCAAATGAATGGTTGTGATGCCACCGCTGTTGTTCGTATCTTTGCTGTCTCCGGGCAGCCAGTCTTCAACTGTACCGGTTATTCCGGTGAGAAAATGACTGGTTGTTTGCATAGCTTCGATATCGATTTGACATTGTGTGCTTCCTGTCATATTTAGTTCCGGCATTGGACAGGTGTATAACTTTCCATTCCATTCCATTATGAAGGATTGAGTTTCGGAATCAGCGTTTTGTGGTATGATGATGAATTCTTTTCCTGTTAAGACTCCTTTGACTATGCTCCATTCACCAAATGGAATGATGTCTGCTTCTTCTCTAAGATTTGTAAAGCTGTCTGTTTCTGTGTCATATTCTGCTTTGCTTTTGAAACCTACCGCGATAATTTGAGGATTTGCTTTATAAATCTTTGTTATATCTTCTCCTGTACCGGCTGTGATTGTGATTTTTATCTTGGTCAACTTATGTTTGTAATTAAGTACAACAGCCTCTTCGCTGCTTTCTACATTCTTCTCCGAGGCTACCATGAAGTCGGATACGGATAGATCTTTTGCGCTGCTTTGGTTGGTCTGTACAGATACAGGAATCGTTGATTGTCCTGCTTCTATTCCGGTCGATAGGTAGGGATAATAGCTGATGAAGTTGAGTGTGGCATCTCCTGTCGGATAAAAAACTGTTTTTTCAGGGATGAATACATTTTTTTCTCCACATTCCAGTTGTAAATTGTCAATGTAGCGTTTCTCTGTAATTGGTGTTGATGAAAGCATTGCGTATAATCCTACTTTATCTCCCTTATCAAAGGCTGTATTAGTTACACGTGTATTGGTTTTATTGATTTTTGTGGTGAACTTGATGGGAACAGTACCGGGAGAAATCTCAGAGTCTAATTCATTGATACAAGAAATGAATAAGAAAAAGATACAGAGTGATAATAAGATCAGTCTGTTGTTTTTAATAGTTGCTTTGCTCATATAAAATTGTTTTTTTGTGAAATACGGTTATCGTATTTCAGATTAATGTATAGCTTTATTTGTTAATTAAAGCATCGGAATATCTGGGGTGGGTAAGGACCATAATTGGTATAGGAAAGTCAGTGGCTTTGGGATGCTAATTAAGTGAATTCACGCTTGAACTCCGGCTCTATTCCATCTTAATGTTTTTCAATGTTCATTAACTTTACGGATGGCAAAGGTAGGATAATATTTTAAATACATGGAAGAGAAGGTGATCTTTTATTGACATTTTTATCTATGGCGCTTTGTATGAAGAAGATAAATAACTTGAAATTGCTCTACATTTTCATTCTTTCGCGGGAGATTTCAAAATTATCACGTACCTTTGTATTCTAAATTAAAGATAATCTGATAACTTATGCCATTAAATTTACCTGATAAGCTGCCGGCGATAGAGTTGCTGAAAGAAGAGAACATATTTGTTATTGACAACTCCCGCGCCACGCAACAGGACATCCGTCCGTTGCGCATCGTTATCCTGAACTTGATGCCTTTGAAGATTACCACAGAGACAGATCTTGTGCGTTTGCTCTCCAATACACCGCTTCAGGTGGAAATCTCGTTCATGAAAATCAAGAGTCATACATCAAAGAATACGCCTGTAGAACATATGCAGACATTCTATACTGACTTTGAAAAGATGCGTGGCGAGAAGTACGACGGTATGATTATCACCGGTGCCCCTGTAGAACAACTGGATTTCGAAGAAGTGACCTACTGGGATGAAATAATGGAAATATTCGATTGGGCGCGTACGCATGTCACGTCCACCCTTTATATATGCTGGGCTGCACAGGCCGGACTTTATCATCACTACGGAGTACCCAAGTATGCGTTGGATAAGAAAATGTTCGGCATATTCGAGCATCGTCCTTTAGATCCGTTGCATGCTATTTTCCGTGGTTTTGATGATATGTTCTATGTACCTCATAGCCGCCATACCGAAGTACGGAAAGAAGATATCTTGAAAGTGCCTGAACTTACTTTACTTTCGGAATCGGAAGATGCAGGCGTACACCTGGTGGTAGCACGTGGTGGACGTGAGTTCTTTGTCACCGGACATTCGGAATACTCTCCATTAACGCTGGATACGGAATACCGCAGGGATGTGGATAAAGGTCTGCCCATTGAAGTACCTCGTAATTACTATGTGGATAATGATCCGGACAAAGGTGTGATGGTACGCTGGCGTGCTCATGCCAATCTGCTGTTCTCTAATTGGTTGAACTATTTCGTTTATCAGGAAACTCCGTACAATATTAACGATATAAAATAAGTGACAAGCTACAAGCTACGAGTTGCAAGTACCGTTCGGTATGATAGCGCGTAGCTAGTTGTAGCCTGTAACCTGTAACTTGTAACTGAATAGAATGATAAAGCAACAGAAAATAGAATTGTTGGCACCTGCCAAGAATCTGGAATGTGGTATCGAGGCTATCAATCACGGTGCGGATGCAGTGTACATCGGTGCGCCCCGCTTTGGTGCGCGTGCGGCTGCCGGTAACTCACTGGAAGATATCGCTGCTTTGGTGGCGCATGCCCATTTATATAATGCCCGGATTTATGTAACTGTCAATACGATTCTGAAGGAAGAAGAACTGGCGGAAACGGAAGCTATGATTTGGGATTTGTATCGTGCGGGTGTCGATGCACTCATTGTGCAGGATATGGGAATTACCCGTCTGAATCTGCCGCCTATCCCTCTGCATGCCAGTACGCAAATGGATAACCGTACACCGGAGAAAGTGCGTTTCCTTGCAGAAGCTGGTTTCCGACAAGTAGTATTGGCACGTGAACTTTCCTTGCAGGAAATCAGCCATATTCATAAAGCCTGTCCGGAAGTGCCGTTGGAAGTATTTGTACATGGGGCACTATGCGTTAGCTATAGCGGGCAATGTTATGTCAGCCAGGCTTGTTTCGGACGTAGTGCCAATCGGGGAGAATGTGCGCAATTCTGTCGTTTGCCTTTCAGTCTGGTGGATGCCGACGGAAAAGTAATTGTACGTGATAAGCATTTGCTATCCCTTAAAGATTTGAATCAGAGTGATATCTTGGAAGAGTTACTTGATGCAGGTGCCACTTCGCTCAAGATAGAAGGTCGTCTGAAAGATGTTTCTTATGTAAAGAATGTTACGGCTGCCTACCGCCAAAAGCTGGATGCTATCTTTACACGCCGTAAAGAATACGCCCGGGCTTCTTCCGGTACTTGTAATTATACCTTCCGTCCTCAGTTAGATAAAAGTTTTAGTCGTGGATTTACGCATTACTTCCTGCACGGACGCAGTGAGGAAATTTTCTCTTTCGATACTCCGAAATCCCTCGGTGAAGAGATGGGAACCATGAAGGAACAACGCGGAAACTACCTTACAGTAGCCGGATTGAAATCATTCAATAACGGTGACGGTGTTTGTTATATCGATGAGCAGGGACGTCTGCAAGGTTTCCGTATCAACCGTGTGGACGGGAATAAACTCTATCCGGCAGGTGAGATGCCCCGTATCCGTCAGCGTACTGTGCTTTATCGTAACTACGATCAGGAATTTGAGAAGCTGCTGGCACGTAAGTCTTCCGAACGAAAGATTTCCGTATCCTTGCTTTTGGCAGATACCGCCTTCGGCTTTACCCTGACTGCTACAGATGAGGATGATAATAGTGTAACCCTTTCTTTCCCTTATCAGAAAGAACTTGCCCGTACACCGCAGGCGGATAATCTGCGTACACAACTCGGCAAATTAGGAAATACTCCTTTTGAAGCTTGTTCCCCTGTAGGGGCGAATCATCACTCGCCCGGAACTGGTTCCGCCATTGAAATTCATTTTTCCGGCAACTGGTTTCTTCCTGCTTCTGTCGTAGCCGAATGGCGGCGCCAGATTATAGAAAAACTTATTACTGCCCGCCGCATCAACTACCGTCAGGAACTGGCTGTCTGGAAACCGACCGTCCATCCTTTCCCGCTTCCGGATACTTCGCATAAATCAGTCGCTTCCAGAACTTCATTGACGTATCTCGGCAATGTGATGAACACTCGTGCCGCTTCTTTTTATACTGACCACGGCATTGCTTCCGTGGCTCCGGCCTATGAGAAACAAGCTGTTCCGGGTGCTGTCCTGATGTTTTGCAAGCATTGCTTGCGATATAGTATGGGCTGGTGTCCTACTTTCCAAAAAGGGCGTTCGCCTTATCGGGAACCTTATTACCTGTCGGGAACCGATGGTAAGCGCTTCCGTCTGGAGTTTGATTGTAAAAATTGTCAGATGAAGGTTTATGCGGAATAAGGAAGTGAAATATGGTTCAGAAATGCGAATCAGCATAGGACTGCGTAGAGTATATGGTTTCTTTTCTCTGCGCAGGTCTGCACTTATTTGCATTTCTTTATTCTTGTGTTTTAGTTTTCTTTCTTGCCGTTATTCCCGTCCCAACCTGGATGATGAAGGTATGAGCGCCGGGACCCGCGATTCTTTGACTTACCTTTATGACCGTCACTATACGCTGAACACCAATCTGGAAGTGGTGCAAGATTCTGTTGTGCTTGCCTGTCTACCGGTGAAAGATTGCTATAATACCCTTTACAAAGGAGATCGTGTAGTAGTGGCCGAATTTGCCATTCATCCGGCGGATAGTGTGGATAGTGTCTGGGTGAAGCTGGCCCATACTCAGGAGATACAAGGCTGGATTGGTGAGCGGGAGATGATGCAGGCTTTTGTGCCGACGGATAGTATTTCCCAATTCATTTATTTGTTCAGTGATACGCATGCATCGTATTTCGTTGTCATTTTCGCATTGTTTGTGGGTGCCTGGATGCTTCGCTTGTTCCGTCGCAAACAGTTGAAGATGGTTTATTTCAATGATATAGATAGTGTGTATCCGTTGTTGCTTTGCCTGCTGATGGCATTCAGTGCCACGGTGTACGAGTCCATGCAAGTTTTTGTGCCCGAAACGTGGGAACACTTCTACTTTAATCCTACGCTTTCTCCTTTCAAAGTGCCGTTTATCCTTTCGATCTTCTTGCTGAGCATCTGGTTGTTTATCATAGTGTTGTTGGCAGTGCTTGATGATTTGTTCCGCCAGCTTTCGCCTGCTGCCGCTATGTTCTATTTGTTGGGCCTGGCATCTTGCTGCATCTTCTGCTATTTCTTCTTTATATTGACTACACAGATATATATTGGCTACGCCTTCCTTGTCGCTTTCATTTGGATTTTCATGAAAAAGATGTATACCACACTTGTTGTTTATCGCTATCGTTGTGGTAATTGCGGACAGAAGCTCAAAAAGAAAGGACGTTGTCCGGGGTGTGGTGCGATTAATGAGTAGAGGGAAGAATTTCTTCGCACACTCTCATTTCCATGCCTTTATACACCACCACAATCTTATGTAGCCGGGTGCTGCCGATAGCACGCTTTACCGTATCCGTATCAGCGTAGCGGTTGGCCTGGGCAATTGCTTCCTGACGTAACTCCTCCACATGAGTTTCGGGATCTTTGTATTTGGCATATTTCAGTTCCACGATGTAACTGTGCGCCATGTCGGCGTAGATGTCCAGCATGGGGCAGAGGAAGATGTCGACGTAGCCCGCCTGGGTGTCCTGTTCGGAGATGGGGCGGTAGAAGCGGTTCTGTGCAGTCATGGCGAGGGTGAAGCCGTGAACGAAGAATTCGCCTTTCTGTTTGTCGCGTTGCGAGGCGTAGCGTTTCAGGCAGTCGGCGATGTAGTCGAAGTAGGCTTTCCAATCACCCCGATAAGCGAGACGGCTTGCCAGTTCGCTCTTCTCGTAACTGCTGAAACTCAGTTCGGCATCATTGTAGGTGTTCAAGAGATAAGTATATAGTTGTTCCTGTACTACTAGGTTGGGGATGGTCAGTTTCGTTTTTCCTTCGTGCGTGCCGCTAATGGTGAGCATTCCGAAATAGTAGAGCAGACTCACGAAGTTGTCCGGATTGGTGATGCCGGAGGCAGGGAAGCCGGTCTTCAGTTCACCGGTGATGAAGCCTTGACTCACCAGAGTCTGAATGACGGAGGCGTCATGGGCAAACTCTTTGTCCTTGCGGATGAGCATGCGCAGTTTCTCGTAATCGATGCGGATGTTCTCTTCCACCATGTTTAGCGGTGCTTTGCCATTGTCAATATAATTCTTGACGAAGTAAAGCACCATGTTGGAGTTGTACATCGTGGTTTCACCGTAACATTCCTGCGCAAAGCAATAGTTGTCATACCACGGTTTCATGATTTCTATCAACTCGTCCACGGTGTGCTTGAAGGGGCTGTTCGTCGAGTAATAGGTCAACATTTCGCGCACTTCCTCTTCCGTGAATCCCATCATCCGGTTGAATTTCGGCGTGAGGGAGTAGTTTGTTCCGATGTTGAAGCCACTGGTAAGGTCGTCCATCGTGACAGGGCTGACGCCAGTGATGAAGCAACGCTCGATGCTTGAATAAGTTCCTGCTTTTACTTTATTGAAGAAAGCGCGCAGGTAGCCTTCGCCATGCGTTTCGTTGGTGTAGCGATGCAGGCTTTCGGGATCGGCGAGGATGGCGTTGGTGAAGTGGTCGTACTCATCGATGAAGAGATACATTTTCTGTCCGGCACGTTCGCACTCATGATAGAGGAAATCGAATTGGTTGACGGCTCCATCCTTTTCATCCAATTTTTCTTTGATACCTTCGGGCAAGAGGTCGGCATATACTTCACAGAAGTAGTCGAAACAGATTTGGCAATGTTCGTCCAGACCTTTACGATAATTGTTCAGTTCACCGGTGATACCGGAGAAATTGAGATAGAGCACCAGGTAGCTGTTGCGGCTCGGTGTGGGATGTTGTCCGATATATAGGTCGCCGAAAAGAGCTTCGAACTTGTCACGGGTGCGTATGTCGTAATAGTGTTGCAGCATATTCAGCGTCAGGCTCTTGCCGAAGCGGCGGGGACGGATAAAAAAGAAGAAACGGTCTGCCTGTTCTATCAGGGGGATATAATGAGTTTTGTCTACATAATAATAGTCCTCGCGACGGATGAGTGCAAAGTTCATCATGCCGTAGGGAAGTCTTTTTCTGCCGGGTACTATGTATTTCTGTGGATCCATCTGCTATCCTCCTGCTACTATATTATTTAATCCGTTAACGACACAAAGATAGCAAAAGTTCTTGTAGTTTGGCAACGCTTAAAAAACAACTTGGCACATCAATGATAATTTATCTCTTATTTTATGATCAGCTATTACTAATACGAATCAGTAGTTGAATATAATTCATATCCCTGCAAACAAGCCTATTTTAGCGGGCTGAGCGAGGTTTTAGAATCTGCAACACAACCCAATGCCCGCCTGTAGCCATCCTTCCTTTATGAATCCGTTACCCATGCTTTGTCGAATTGGGAATCCTGACACTTATGACAGGCATTTTTAAAATATCTTTCATTTTTCTTGTTTATGTCGGCGGCAAACTTTACATTTGCCGGGTGTGCGGAAGCGTCTGCCGCAAAGTTTTTTTAGAATAATATTTAGAAGCGTCTTGCTTCATTCTTGTCAGTAACGAAACCTGAGAAATTTCAATCCACAAGAATGATACCTGGACGGCTTCACGCTATAAGCGTGGGGCTGCATTGTATCATTTCGTGGATTAAGGGCAATCTCAGGGCCCCGTTACTGGCGAAGTGTAGCAATCAGTTCTACGCTTCGTGTTTATTTACAGGCCTGCCATGGAGCTGAGGAAGACCGTAATACTCAAAAAAAACATGATGGATACCCAACCAAAAGAGAGGTATGAGCCGCCCGAAATAGAAATATTGCAGGTGGCGGTGGAAACTGGCTTTGCAACCAGCGACACCGAATCCGGTCTTCCCACTTGGGATAAGGAAGATGGTTACTGGCAATGATGCCCACCTCCGCACGTAAGCGGATGTTCCCACTACAATTAATTTTCAAAACAAAAAAATTACTCAAACATGAAAAGATTGACTTACCTCACGGCCCTGCTTTGCACAGCCGCATTGGCAGGTTGCTCCAACGAAGAACTTATGGAGAACGGAGCTGCCACGCAACAAGATGAACTGACCCTGACTGCCACCACCGGTGCGGACACACGTACTGCGGTGGATGTAAACTATAACGTAAACTGGAGTGCAGGAGACGCTTTCTATGTCTTCGGTACATTGGTGCAAGACAATGTTTACAGCTCCACCGGAACATTTGAATTGAAAAACGGCGAGGGTGGAAGCACCGGTACTTTTAAAGGCACGGTGACGGGCGAAATGTCGGAATTGGAATATGCGGTATATCCGTCGAAGAACTACACTCCATCCACGTGCACATTGACTTTCCCCACTACTTACACTTATCCCGTGAGCAACGCGCCGATGTTCGGTAAGCTGAATGAGGCCAAGAACAAGGTGGAGTTCACGCAGTTGTTGAGCGGATTGATGCGTATCCAAGTGAGCGGCATTGAAGGCGGCGCGCAAGGTACACTGAAACTGAATGCATCCGGCATTACCGGAACAGCCGTCCTGACTCCCGGTACACCCGCCACGCTGGCTGCACTGTCGAGCACAGGCGGAGAAGTTACCCTCTCATTTACCGGAACGGGCATAGATCCGCTGATACTGGATATCCCCGTGCCCGCAGGAACGTATTCCGGAGGTATCACAGCCACCTTGAAGATAGGAACGGCAGAAGCTCAGGTGTTCCATACCACTTCCAGTTTTACAGTAACGGCCGGTACAGCCAAGGAAATGCGTCCCATCCGCATTGTGGAGATTGATGGATCAACCATCAATTTCTCACAAACCGTAGCCGATGAGGAAGCCGCCAACAAGGCTTTGGAAGAAGGCGTGAAGAATATCACAATTGAAAGTGTAGCTGCCAACGGAGAGATTGCTATCCCTTCTTCCAGTACGGCAGAAGAGCCTGTCACTATTAACATTGCTTCTGTCAGTAGCAATGAATTCACCGTGAAGGGGGCTACGGATGATACAGCCACTCCGGCTGCCGTCATCAATGTTCCCCAAGGTACCACAGGCACGCTGAACGTGAAGAACATTGAGCATGTGGAACTGAACGGAGGGGCTTGGACCAAGGTGACTTCCAGTACCGGAGCAAACACATTGGAAATCAAGGACGGCACTGTGATAGATGAACTGGTAGTCCAAAAAGGCGGCATCAACATTGCGGCGGGTGCGGAAGTGAAGAAGATTACGTTGCAAGCTGACGCAAGCATCAAGAACCGCATAGTTGTGGCAGAAGGCAAGAACATGGAGATCAATGTGGGCACACATACACTGACACTGGAAGACAAGGGCTTTCACCTTATTGCTGGAGGAGCAACACTGATCTTTAACGGTGACGGTACCAGCAAGGGTAAAATCACTGACTACAGCCAGGCCATCGCTATCAATCAAAGTATCGGAGGCAACTTCACCATGAAGAATATTGAATATGCCGCTCCTTCTGTCGGTTCGGCCGGTATCTTGATAGACCCGCGCGTAAGTTCGGCTAAGATTACAGTAGAAAACAGTACAATGAACTGCAAATATTATTGTCTTTCCTCGAATGCTGCCAAGGAAAACGGTTCCGGCCACGTAGTTACGCTCACAAATTCCACTTTCACGGCTGAGGAAACCGGCTTGATGTTCAATGTTCCCGGCACTGTGACGGCAACAAACTGTACCTTTACCGGTGGTTGGCAGGGTGCTTTCCTGCGTGGAGGCAATTTTACCTTCGATGGGTGCACGTTCAAACTGAACGTTAGCAGCAGTTATGACACGGGAATCGGCAGCAATAAGCCGGCAGGAGCTACTTCTTGGGGAGATGGCAATCAGGCGCCTTCTGCAGCCCTCACCATTGGAAATCGCGGCAGCAACACCGCCTACAACTGCCCGAAGGTAGTTGAATTGAGAAACAGTTGCACATTCAGTGTTCTGAAGGACAACGCTGCTTCCACAGACTATCCTTCCGTTTACATTGATGCCAATCCGAGCCAGAGCAGCCAGACGGTAACATTTACCTATGACGCAACTTCCGGCACTAATTTCGGCAACGCCGGAAAGGGGCTTGATATCCGCAACAAAGCGGGACAGGTCACGGTAAACGGAAAAGTTTACAGCGGCTCTACTGCGGAATAACCTTCAGTTGCAGAAGCGACGTGAGCGCCTTTGCAAATTGCGGTGCTCCTATTGAATAAAGAAAAACGCCATCGGTTTGTGCATCAGGCACAAGTCGATGGCGTTAGGTATCTTGCATATAAGCCTATAGCAATGCGGCATACTTACTCGATTCACTGTGCAAAGGTAATGCTTGTTTTTGATACTCCACTGTAAAAGTGGAAACTGTTTCGGAAATCCTGCACTTATCCGAATACAATATCAAACTTGCTCCCGTTCAGGAAAAATATTCTTATAGGAATGTATTTGCTTTCAGAACCTGCAACGCAATTCAATCCCCGCTTGTATAGGCCGTCCTTTCTGCATGAACCCGTTACCCATGCTTTCAAAGTAAAAAGCAGCATAATCTTTATCCAGTGCATTGCGAACCCAGAAGTCAATCTGTCCGTTGCCTTTCTGCAGACTGAGGCGTCCGTTCAGTGTGCCGTAGAAGGACTGGCTGACGTCATTCTGCTCTGTCCAGTAGATGCGTCCGGCACCGGTGTAGTTGGCATTTACCTGGATGCAGTCCAGCCAATGCCCCGGGTTGATGCGGAAGATGTATTGTCCGCCCAGACTCAGTGTATGTTTGGGCACGAAGGGGACGTAATTGCCGTTGTAACTTATCTCCTTTGTCTCTCTGTCCACTTTAACGTTGGTTGCGTACTCTTTGAAAGTAGCATAAGTGTATCCATAAGAAGCGTTTACCGTAAATGCAGTGGTAAGAGCGGCACGCAGGCTTGCTTCGGCACCGTAACTATGGCTTTTTCCTGCGTTCACTGTGATACGGCCCAGACCATTCTCCGCAAACTTTGCAATCTGCTGGTTGCGTGTATCCATGTAGAAAGCGGAGAGGTCGGCAAGCAAGCGCCCTTCCCAAAGCGTGAGATGGCTTCCTATTTCGTAGTTCCAGGTATATTCCGGTTTATACTTGGTGGCATCGCTTACCTCCGGCAATTCTTTTTTCATTTGTTCAATCATGGCAGAGAACCTGCTGAAGTTAGGGTCGGTCATGATGGCATCCATCATGGAGTTGCTGAGCACTCCCGTCACGAGGTCGGAGAACATCTGAATGTTATATCCTCCCGAACGATAGCCACGTGCGGCGGTTGCGTAAATATTATTTCCCTTGTTCCATTCGTATTGCAAAGCGAACTTAGGCAATAGCTGAACGTAGTCGGTAGATTCTTTGCCCAGATAAGCCGCATTTCCTTCAAGGCCTTGACTCTCGATAATCTGGGGATTGGCCGGATTTCCCATCTTCATGGAGAAGTTGAAGTTGGTGGTTGCGGCGGCAGAGTTATATTCCATCTTTACTTTCTCATAGTCCATTCGCAAACCGATGGTTGCCGACAAGCCTTTGACAAATAAATCATTGAAGGTGGACTGGTGGAAAATGGCACCGCTCAGCGTAGGGGTGTCGAAACTTCCGCTGACGGGTAAACTCTCATTATTGATGCCCAGGTGCATGACGGGTATGCCCGGCACCCCCATTGATGCGAGGTCGTCGAAAACACTGTTTGCATTTCCTTCAATTACCGAAGTGATGCCATCCCGGTGGAATAGCACCGGACCGTCCGTATGCAGGGATTGATAGAAACCGAAAGCGCCTGTGGTCCATTGCCAACGACGGTTGGGCTTGGATTTCAGAACGATTTCTTCTGAGAACGTATTTATTCTTTGCTTCTGTTCTATATTGAAGATATTGGCTGCGGAGAAATCCTGGTCCATGAACATGCGGTCGCGCAACCACTGATAGCCGGTGACGGCACTCAGAATGAAGTTTTGCGCCTGATATTCCAGATTCAGTCCGGCATTCAGCAGATTGCGGTAGTAACTGCTTTCTTCATCGTAAGCGGGTTTGGCAACAGTTCCGTTTTCTTTATCATAAAGTCCGTAAGGATAGCCGCCCTGGTCGCTATACTCATAGCTTAGGTTGAAGTCGAGCTTCCAGTTTTCGCTGGGCAGATAGATGGCACGGGCGCGTCCACCGACGGATTGTCCTTTATCTAACTTATCATTATTGCGTGCCGCATTGCGGAAGAATCCTCCCTCATAGTCATAAAACCCTCCGGCGGAGAAAGCAAACCGCTCGTTTATCCGGTGATAGTGCGTGACGGAAGTATTGTATTGGTTATGTGTGCCGGCTCCAATGCGGAAGTCGGTGCCTTGATAGGAGAAAGGAGATTTGGTATGCACTTTAATAATTCCTCCCATCGCATTTCGTCCGTACAGTGTGCCTTGCGGGCCGCGCAGCACGTCGATACGTTCAATATCGGAATAATCAAAGTCGAATGCCGACTTATCTATATAAGGTATATTGTCGACGTACAATCCTACGGACGGGGTGTTGATACGCGAGCCGATGCCGCGGATATAAACAGCGGAAGTCAGGCGCGAACCATAATCGGGGATAAATATATTGGGTACAAGTGCGGTCAGGTTTTTGATTGAGTTTACTTGTGCAGCTTGCATGTCCTGTTGTGAAAGCAGGGTGACGGCGTTGGGCAGTTCGCGCAACTTACGGTTTTCTTTGGGGGCTGCAATGATAAGGACTTCTTCAACATCCACGATTTTCAGGGTATCCACTTCCTCTGCACATACATTTCCTATTGACAGGAGTGTCAGGGCAAAGGCGAACAATTTACTCTTCTCCATTTTTTTTGCTTCTATTATTTCGTTTGCAAAGTAAGGGCATTTCTCTTTTTCCCGCAATCCTCATTAATGAGGATTTAGAGAATGGCTTAACTCTTTTCCCAGGCACTTTTATTGTTTTTTCTGCCGGATGATAAGTTTTTTATATGTGGATGCTTATTCTTTCCACCACGAGGTTCTTTTCTTTCCACCACGGAGAAAGAATAGCCGTTCACTATGATTTTTTTTAGCCGTTGCAGGGAAAAAGGATAAAAGTAGCGGTGCGGCTACTTAGTTCCGGCACTTCGCATTTTCTGTGCAAAGTGCTTATAAAATAATCTTCAGGATAAAAAATGTCGTTTGCTTTGTAACTGAGCGGTTCTGAATGAAATAATGATTTACTGAGTATCTGTGATCCTGAGCGTAGTCATTTCATTCATTACTTTTCAGTTTTAAATGAGTTGGCGAGGGAACAAGAGGTCTATATTTCAGGGTTTAGATGCGGTCTGCCTCTACATATCCGTGCATCACGGCATAGATAGTCAGTCCCGCTACCGATTTGATGCCCAGTTTCTCTGTGATATTCTTCCGGTGGGAGATGACGGTAGTCAGACTGATGTTTAGTTTGTCGGCTATTTCCTTATTGATGAGTCCTTTGGTAATCAGCACCAGCACTTCTATTTCGCGAGGAGAGAGGTCGTGTTCGGCATACGAATTGCCGCAAGGGTGCCCTCCGGGGTGTCCTGTTGCCGGATGTGGATGTCCATGCGGATGCCCCTCTTTATGTCCGAACTGGTGTAGCTGCAAAATACTTTTTATCAATACCTTTTCATCCTGATAAATATTCAGGGTCGGTATTCCCGCCAGTTGCGGTTGGTTATCGCCGTTTGCCAATACAATTGTTTTGGGTTTGCGGGGCAGGAAGAAAGCCGTATGCTCAAAGTATATCTGTGCCGAGACGAAATAATGCGCATACATGTCGGGCGTATCATCCACCAGCTCCTCGAACGAACTGAACACGCGGATGACGGCCATCGGGATGATTTCTTCCATCAGATTCTGCAATCCCAGACACGACAGGGTGTTGGAGTCAACAATTGCTATTTCGGGGGCTACCATATAATTCCTTAAATTTCTGCAAAAATACAGATTATTTTTATGAAACAGGCCATTGGGGCTGAAAAACAGCAACTTCCCTTGTTGATACTTATAGAACTTTGCTCTCTTCTTGTTTGTTGTTACTGCATAAATAACTTAATACTACTGATTTATGAAATATGATATAGCTATCATCGGCGGCGGTCCTGCCGGTTATACGGCAGCCGAAAGAGCGGCTGCAAACGGACTGCAAACAGTCTTGTTTGAGAAGAAAGCCATTGGTGGCGTCTGCCTCAACGAGGGGTGCATTCCTACCAAGACTTTGCTCTATTCCGCCAAGTTGTGGGACAATATGAAAAGCGCGTCGAAGTATGGCATTTCCGTGCCCGACGGTTCGGCGTTCGATATGCAGAAGATGATTGAACGCAAGGATAAGATTGTGAAAAAGCTGACCGGCGGTGTGCAGATGACTGTTAATTCCTACGGTGCTGTCATTGTACCTCACGAAGCTGTGATTACGGGCGAAGCGGACGGACGCTTCCGGGTTTCGGCATCGGGGGAGACGTACGAAGTAACCTACCTGTTGGTGTGTACCGGTTCCGACACGGTTATCCCGCCTATTAAAGGTTTGTCCGGAGTTGATTACTGGACGTCAAAAGAGGCCCTGGAGAGCACTGTGCTGCCATCTTCACTGGTCATCATCGGTGGCGGTGTCATCGGGATGGAGTTCGCTTCTTTTTTCAATAGTATGGGCGTGCAGGTGCATGTGGTCGAGATGATGCCCGAAGTACTGGGTGCTATGGATAAAGAAACCAGTGGCATGCTGCGTGCGGAATATCAGAAACGCGGAGTCAAATTCCATCTGAATACCAAAGTGGTTGAAGTTAGTCCCGAAGGAGTCACCATTGAGAAGGATGGCAAAACGTCGCTCATCGAGACTGAAAAGATATTAGTCAGCGTCGGTCGGAAAGCCAACCTGCTGCAGGTGGGCTTGGATAAACTGAACATAGAACTGCTGCGCAACGGCGTGAAAGTGGATGAACACATGCAAACTTCCCATCCATGCGTGTATGCTTGTGGCGACATCACCGGGCATTCTATGCTGGCGCATACCGCCATCCGCGAGAGTGAGGTTGCCATCAATCATATTCTGGAGGTGGAAGACCGGATGAATTACGATTGCGTGCCGGGCGTAGTGTATACTAATCCCGAAGTGGCCGGCGTGGGTAAAACTGAGGAAGAACTGAAAGCATCCGGTATCAGCTATCATGTGCAGAAATTGCCGATGGCCTATTCCGGCCGTTTCGTAGCCGAGAACGAGCAGGGAAACGGGCTTTGCAAGCTGATACTGGATGATGATGACCGGATAATAGGTTGCCACATGCTGGGCAATCCGGCTTCCGAGTTGATTGTACTTGCCGGAATTGCCGTGCAGCACGGATATACGGTGGAAGAATTTCAGAAGACTGTCTTCCCACACCCGACGGTCGGTGAAATCTTCCATGAAACACTCTTTGCATAATGTTCTGCATTGATAATCGCTGTACGGATATCTATTTTAATCTGGCAGCAGAAGAGTATTTGTTGAAGCAGAAGCGAGACAACTTCTTTATGCTTTGGCAGTCGGAACCTTCCGTTGTGATAGGGAAACATCAGAGTGTGGCGGCGGAAGCGGACGAGAGGTTTCTGGATGAAAAGGGAATAACCCTGGCACGCCGTTTCTCCGGTGGAGGGGCTGTATATCATGACCGGGGAAACATTAACCTGAGTTTTATTGAAACCAGGAAGCAACCGGATTTTGAATATTACCTGCAATTGGTGGTCGACTTCCTCGAGAAGGTGGGCATCACGGCTTATGCCGACCAGCGTCTGGGCATTTATGTGGACGAGCAGAAAATTTCGGGTAGTGCGCAGTGCATACATAAAGACCGGGTGATGTATCATTGTACTTTGTTGTTTTCCACTGATCTGGATATGTTGAATGCGGCGTTGAATGGCGATCCGGATGCGGAAAGTCGTTTACCAGGCTCTCGTACTATGCGTGCAGTACCTTCCGTACGGAGTGAAGTTGCGAATATAAAAGAGTTTTTGTCTGGGCCTATGGACGTCAAACGTTTCATGCATTTGCTCTTTCACTCCTTTGTGGAGGATGACGATAACCGGATTTACCGCTTCTCTGCCGGAGATATGGAAGCCATCGAACGGTTGAAAGCGGAAAAGTATGCCTGCAAAGAGTGGATATATCATAAATCTGCATTAACTTTTACTTAAGTTAAAAACTTACTACTCAGTTGTTTGTTGTATAATAAACCGAGAACCTAAAACTTAACTATATGTCAAGATTTGAAATAAAGATGCCCAAATTGGGTGAAAGTATAACCGAAGGTACCATCATCTCGTGGTCGGTACAAGTAGGAGACGTCATCAAGGAAGATGATGTGTTATTTGAAGTAAATACCGCTAAAGTCAGTGCCGAAATACCGTCTCCGGTAGAAGGCAAAGTCGTGGAGATTTTATTTAAAGAAGGAGATACCGTAGCTGTGGGTACGGTGGTGGCTATTGTCGATATCGGAGGTGAGAACTCCGGGGATGAGGGTGTTGTGGTTGTTTCTAAGACTGCCTCTGAGGAAACTCCTCAAGTCAAGACTGTAAAAACGGAAGAAGAGCGTTGGTACTCGCCTATAGTTCTTCAGTTGGCTCGTGAGGCTGGCATTCAGCCTAAAGAACTGGATACTATTCCAGGTACCGGATATCAGGGGCGGGTGAGCAAGAAGGACATCAAGAGTTACATTGTCCGGAAACAAAGTGGTGGTATAATGACTGCTAAACCTGCTGCAACTCCTGAAATACAACGTACTGCACCTGCTTCCGGCACATTCTCAGCAGAAGGTGTTGAAGTAAAAGAGATGGATCGTGTACGCAAGGTGATAGCCGACCACATGGTAATGTCGAAACATACTTCCCCGCACGTAACCAATGTTGTGGAAGTGGATGTAACGAAACTTGTGAAGTGGCGTGATAAAAATAAAGATGCTTTCTTCCGTCGTGAAGGAGTGAAACTAACTTATATGCCTGCCATCACAGAAGCTGTGGCGAAGGCGCTGGCTGCTTACCCACAAGTGAATGTATCGGTAGAGGGATATAATATACTGTTCAAGAAGCATATCAATATCGGCATTGCCGTTTCTCTGAATGATGGCAATCTGATTGTTCCGGTGGTTCGTGATGCCGATCGTCTGAACCTGAACGGACTTGCCGTAGCCATTGATTCACTGGCACTCAAGGCTCGTGATAATAAGCTGATGCCCGATGATATTTCCGGTGGCACTTTTACGATTACGAACTTCGGTACATTCAAGTCTTTGTTCGGTACACCTATCATCAATCAGCCTCAGGTAGCTATCCTGGGAGTAGGATACATCGAGAAGAAGCCTGCTGTAATAGAGACCCCAGAAGGGGATGTGATAGCCATCCGTCATAAGATGTATCTGTCCCTTTCTTATGACCATAGAGTCGTGGATGGTTCATTAGGTGGCAACTTCCTCTATTTTATTAAAGAGTATCTGGAAAACTGGAAAGAATAACTTAATACCTTGATAAGTATGAAAAAGTACAATATAAAAACCACAGATGTGGAATTACTGAAGAAATGGTATTACCTGATGACGCTGGGGCGTGCGCTCGATGAAAAGGCGCCCGCTTACCTGTTGCAGTCCCTTGGCTGGTCCTTTCATGCTCCGTATGCCGGACATGACGGGATACAGTTGGCCATCGGACAGGTATTTACCAAAGGAGAAGATTTCCTTTTCCCTTACTACCGTGATATGCTGACTGCCCTTTCCGCCGGAATGACGGCAGAAGAACTTATACTGAACGGTATTTCCAAAGCCACTGATCCGGGAAGTGGCGGACGCCACATGTCCAATCACTTTGCCAAACTCGAATGGCATATCGAGAACATATCCTCGGCTACAGGTACGCATGATCTTCATGCAGCCGGTGTGGCACGTGCAATGGTATATTATGACCATAAAGGAGTTGTTATTACTTCACACGGCGAATCTGCTTCCTCTGAAGGTTTTGTCTACGAAGCTGTCAATGGTGCCAGCCTTGAACGCCTGCCCGTTATTTTTGTATGGCAAGATAATGGATATGGTATATCTGTTCCGAAGAAAGACCAGACGGCAGCCCGTAAAGTGGCGGATAATTTCTCCGGATTCAAGAATCTGAAGATTATCCATTGTAATGGAAAAGATGTGTTCGACTCCATGAATGCCATGACTGAGGCCCGTGAGTATGCATTGTTGAACCGGAATCCGGTAATCGTACATGCCAATTGTGTCCGTATCGGTTCCCATTCCAACTCTGACAAAGATACTTTGTACAGGGATGAAAATGAACTGGCTTATGTGAAAGAAGCTGATCCGTTGCTGAAGTTCCGCCGGATGCTGTTGCGTTACAAGCGTCTCACGGAGGAAGAGCTGAAAGAAATAGAGGAGAAAGCAAAGAAAGATCTGGCTGCAGCTAATCGTAAGGCGCTGACAGCTCCCGATCCTGACCCTAAAACCATTTTCAACTATGTATTGCCGGAACCTTACGAACCGGAAAAATATAAAGATGGAACACATCGTGAGACAGAAGGAGAGAAGAAATTCTTTGTAACTGCCATCAATGAAACGCTGAAAGCAGAGTTCCGCTATAATCCTAATACCTTCATCTGGGGGCAGGATGTTGCCAATCGGGATAAAGGAGGAGTGTTCAATGTAACCAAAGGTATGCAGCAGGAATTCGGCGAAGCTCGTGTATTCAGTGCACCTATCGCTGAAGATTATATTGTCGGCACAGCAAATGGAATGAGCCGTTTTGATCCTAAAATCCGGGTAGTGATAGAGGGGGCGGAGTTTGCCGACTATTTCTGGCCTGCCGTAGAACAATATGTGGAATGTACCCATGAGTATTGGCGCAGCAACGGACAGTTTGTTCCTAATGTAACTTTGCGTTTGGCTTCCGGTGGTTATATCGGTGGCGGACTCTATCACTCACAAAATCTGGAGGGTGCTTTGGCTACTTTGCCCGGAGCGCGGATTGTTTGTCCATCCTTTGCTGATGATGCTGCCGGACTGCTCCGTACAAGTATACGTTCCCGTGGTTTTACGCTGTTTATTGAACCGAAAGCATTGTATAATTCTGTAGAAGCAGCCACCATCGTTCCTGATGATTTTGAAGTTCCTTTTGGGAAAGCGCGTATTCGCCGTGAGGGCAGTGACCTGAGTATTATCACCTATGGTAATACAACGCATTTCTGCTTGAATGTTGCCGAACGTTTGGAAAAAGAAGGTGGTTGGAGTGTGGAAGTGATTGATATCCGTTCTTTGATACCGTTGGATAAAGAAACCATTTATGAGTCTGTGAAGAAGACCAGCAAAGCCCTGATTGTTCATGAAGATAAAGTCTTTGGTGGCTTCGGCGGTGAGATAGCAGCCAGTATTGGTACAGACTTGTTCCGTTACCTGGATGCACCGGTGCAGCGTGTAGGTTCTACCTTTACTCCTGTAGGTTTTAATCCGATATTGGAACGTGCCATTCTGCCGGGTGCAGATAGAATTTATGAAGCAGCCAAGAAGCTGTTGGAATATTAATTTAATAATAAGTTATTATGAAAGAGATAGGATTATTTTATGCAATGAATGCTGCCAAGACTTCTCATATCGCAGAGAAGATACGTGAGAAGCTCGGACACAAAGAAGTAGAAATGATCATGATAGAAAAAGCTTGGCAGAATGATTTCCAGGCTTATGATAAACTGATAGTAGGTGCTTCTACTTGGTTTGACGGTGAATTGCCCACCTATTGGGATGAGATGATACCGGAAATAGAAAGCCTCGATCTGAAAGACAAGAAAGTAGCCCTCTTCGGGCTTGGTGATCAAATCGGTTATCCCGATAATTTTGTGGATGGTCTGGGAATACTGGCTGATGCTTTTGAAAAGGCAGGGGCTATCCTTGTCGGATTTACGTCTGCCGAAGGTTATTCATTTAACCGGTCAAGAGCTTTGAGGGATGGTAAATGGTGTGGACTGGTGATTGATATAGAGAACCAGTCGAAGCTGACGGATAAACGTATAACGGACTGGTGTGAACAGTTGAAAGAGGAATTTTGATATAATATGAGGGGCTCGTTAGAGAGCCCCTTATTTTATATTACTTTGATTCCATCAGGAGCTTTGACCGTAGAAACTATTTTCCCATCAGCTCCTTTGACATGCTTGATGTAGACTATCCCCAATGGAGTAGGGAAGGTGCCTTCCGCCCATTCCAAATCACCAAGATGGGGAGTTATGCGAAGAGTTTTACAGCCTGCATCCACTATCTCAACACCTAAAATATGCTGTGTCATCCAAGGGGTAGGGCCGGAAGCCCAGCCGTGGCAGAAGCTATGTCGGAAACTGGGATAACAATAATCGCCGAAATCTCCATGAATATCATCTTTGCCCTCGGGAACGAAATCATCCAGTCTGGCGGCATTATGGGTCCAGTCCAGATTGAAATCTTCCCAAAAAGTGGTTGCTCCTAAATCTAACATTCCTCCCCAGTACTGACGGATAATGTCAAGAGCTTGCTGGTATTCGCCTGCTTGTGCAAGGGCCTGCAACATGTAGTAGCCATAAAAAGTGGAAAAGTCCTTGGCACCATCTACTGAGATAACTTCGCTGCATGCTTGCTCGGGCTTCATTAATCCTGCGATGGACATTAGTGCGGCTGCTTGTTTCAAACCGTTAGGTTGTTTTATTTGTTTTTTCAGTCGCTTGGATATGGCACGGCATTTTTTTGCATGTTCTTGTTCTTCCAGTAGATTGCATAATACCTCTGCATCTTTCAAAGCCCAGCTAAGCAATGCTCTGCATCCTGCTTCAACCCCCGGCTGATTAGGACTTGACGGCCAATCCAGAAAACGTTGTTTTGCCAGATTTTCATTGCCTTCCTCGTCTACACATTCATCTATGCGGTCGATAACTCCGGTGATGTAGGCGCGATGGTGACGTAAAAAATCAATGTTTCCATTATGCATATACCATTCGTGCTGGATAATCAGGTACCACATTGAATAAGTACTGATGCCATTCAGCCATTGGGGCAGGGGGAACTGTTCGCAAGCCAGGTCTATGCTCTTGTTTACTACTTCGTTATGCCCGAATACGCTCATAATGGTTGCTACTTCGGGGTGCATGTCGCCCAGCCATATCAGGCGGTCGCGCTTTATGCCATCCCATAAATATTCCTGCATATTCAGGTGGACGGTGTATGCTCCGGTCATCCATATATCATTCAGACGCTGATCGGTGCAACGGAATGAACCCAGATAAGGGATATTCCGGTAGCGGAAAATGGCGGGAGCTTCTTTCAGATAGATAGTCATATCGGGAGATAGACAGTCGATACGGATGAAGCGGAATCCGGTGCTTCCTATTTCAATTTGTCCGTCACTTGGAACCTGCATAACCATATCACGCATGGCATGGTCGTTTGTGGAATATCCCTTTCTCCGTTTGCCGCCATCATTCTGGCTACAGGCCTCACTTACGGATTCTCCGAAACGAATGCGTACAGAAGCTGTTCTCCAAGGTTTTGCCGAACCTAATACAAGTTTTAAGCCTCCGTGCAACTCCCGTCCATAATCCAGTAGGATGGAAGCTGTATCACTTTTTGTAGTATGCATGGAGCACATGCTCTTTCTGCCAAGTTCCGCTTGTCCCGTACCGGGAAGAAGCAGTACTTCCGCATTGCTGACTAAAGAGTCATTGCTAATCCACATGACCTTTTGAGGAGGTACATATAGGCGTGTCATTTCATCCGTATGGATGTTCAGACTGTCTGCGCCAAAAACGGGAGGAACGTAAGTCTGGGCTTTTGTTACTCCTGCTATGCATAAAGCTATTGCTGTTATTGCTACTCTTATCATACAAATTCTTTGTTACTGTCGTTTACTTAACTTAAAGCAATCAATATCCGGTGCCCATCCGAAGTTGTTTCCCATACGGATTACGTTGTTACCGGCTACTAAAGTTACAGGAATGGTTACGGATGTTACTTTTTCTTTGTTGCCGCTATTCAGGTCTTTTATTTCTGTCTTGGTTTCATTTACAGATACTTCCAGTTTCCTGTTTTTGTCGCAGCTATAATAAATAGTCATATCATATTCGCCCCCTTTCTCACTGTACACTTCTTTCCATTCCGCAATATTTTCTTCACTGCCTCCGATATTTGATACTTTCATCTTACCGGAACAAGCCGGAGATGCAGCATAGAATATTTGTTTAGGGTTCTTGCCCAAGTCATCATAACAAGGTAAATAGGCCCATTCTGCCTCATAGAAAGTCGGTTCCAGACGCTTCTCTGCTTCCAATCTCCATATTGCAACGCTATGTGGGGAAACTGATAACCGGATGGTGTCTGTCATATCTCCCAAATCCTTGCATTGTATCACATCGCGAACTTTTACCGTTCCACCCATTTCCAATTTTTCGAAAGGTACATTGAAGTTGCATACCGTATCCGATGGATTATATAAAGCAACAGCACGCACAAGTCCCCGTTTTTGTTCAAGGTCTTTCACCAGTACATACTCTTCAGCCTCATGCTGTACCACGTATGCTTGCAGTCCTAACGGATCCTGATTCAGTGCTATCAACTCCTTATTCTTCAGCAAAGCTAATGAAGCTTCGGGAATGGTTGTCATATCGCAACCGATAAGCAGGGGCGAGCTCATGATACACCACATTCCAAAATGTACTTCTTCCTCTTCCTGCTTCAATCCGCGACCGATTTCCAGCATATCCATGTCATTATAATGCCCTTCACCGGCATAAGCTGATAAATAGAGATTCTTTCGGATAATATTCTTCACGGATTCCCAGCGGGGACGTATATCCGGACTGATGCGCCAGGAACGCGCCATGCTTTTTGCCCAAGTACCAGGGAAAGCCCATCGGCAAATATTAATGGAAACATCGGTGCGTCCGGTATTCTTGATTGCTTCGCAAATGGTTGCGTAACGCTTTTCTTCATCAAGCCCTAATTCTCTGCCACCGCAATAATCTATCTTGATGAAGTCATAGTTCCATTCTTTCAGATAAAGGTCCATATCCTGTTGCTCGTGCCCGTAGAGACCGGATCCTATTCCGTTGGCATCATCATCATAGATGGAACCGCAGGTATTGTCGCCTGCATCCGAATAGATACCTGCTTTCAGACCTAATGAATGGATATAGTCGGATATAGGTCTCATGCTGTTAGGAAAACGTTCGGGATGTGCATGCATTTTTCCTGTTTCATCACGCCAGCCGAAAAATCCGTCATCCACGTTTATATATAGATAACCGGCGTCTTTCAACCCATGAGTAACTAACGCATCCGCTTGTTTCTTTATCAATTCCTCGTTGATATTCACATGATAGGTGTTCCAGGAACTCCAACCCATCAGGGGTGGTGAGAAGGATTCCTGCGTGATCTTTTCATTTGTTGATGTGCAGGAGCTTGCAGCAAGTATAAGAGCAAGAAGCGCTCCTGTCATAAAATGTCTTTTCATAAGTATTTTTACTTTTATGTCCGAAAGTTAATCAATTAATTTGAATTTGTATGTACCTGGCTTCCTTAATGTTAATGGCTTACCTTCTCCTTTGGTGATAACCTTAACTATACAACCATTGGGAATTTCGATTGTACTTTCGCCGGTTGCATTCAGTTTTACACTGATAAAGCCTTCTTTGACGGGAATCCTTGAGGTTATCCATTTGAGGTGTAAAAGTTCAGGCTTAATGGTGTATTCATTGGGCTTTTCTGTCGATTGGCTGAAACCAATAAGCCCGTTTAAGGCTCCTACTACCGCAGGCACTCCGTTGGCACCGTGGCAAAGGCTTAAACCGTAAGGGCGTCTATAAAACTCCAGTTGTTTGGCTCTTGAAGCCTCTGTCTGGAAGTTTTCGGGAAAGCGGGTATGTCCTTGATCCATCCAATCACCGAAGACACGGTACATGAAATCCCATAACTCCTTTATCCGTCCTGCCTTGGCATATGCCAGGAATTCATATCCTTTTTCGTAGCTGACAGTGGTATAATAATGGGGCAGATTGGGAAGGATATTCTCGAATAAATTGTCATAATGTTCTTTCGGAAATATATCTGCCAGGATAGCCCAATATTGTGCATGATGTGAAATTCGCTTGTCAATAGTGGTGCCGTCATTCATCGTGCCATTGATGAATGATTTTCTTTCATCATCCCAGAAGTGTTTGAATATCTTTCTCTTTAAATCTTGTGCCAGCTTATTGTATTTGCTTGCAAGTGCTTTCTCTTTCCATAAGTTGGCAAAGTAAGCACCTGCCATGTAATTGTAATACAACATGATCTGTGCATAAGCAGCCACACCTTTTCGCGCAGGACCATTGTAGGTAGACCATCCCGGAGTATAACCGAACTGTCTGTCACCATAGTTACCATGTACAAACCCGTTCTCATCAACGATGGAAGCATAAAAGTCAAGTAGTTGGGTAATCCGGTCTTTGTATTGGAGGGAGGTTGTTAAATCTCCGAAACGCAGGTAATTCTGCTTTAACCCAAATAGTGCGTGGAGCGGATAGTCGGGTATACCTATATCGGATAGTTTGGGGTTAAGCGGCATCAGTGCTATGGATATTCCGTTTTTTGAAACCTGTTGATCACCGAACAGGTAGTCGCCTCCCAGTGTGCTGACCAGTGCATCCATCGACCAGGGGAGGAAATCACGTTTCACTCCATCCAGATAGAAGCGGTGCATACTGGTGTGAAGTGTAGCGCTACTCATTTTGAACAGATTGTTGATGTACTCATCATCCGTTTCAAACTGCATCTGATATTCTACCGGCCACATGGAGGCATCAAATTTTAGGGAAGTAATTTCAGCACCTTCATCACATTCAAGAGAAGCATATCTGAGTGCACGTTCAGGTATGCTGATGACACTGCCTGTTTCTGACAATTTGATGGGAGGCAACGGGTATTGTTCCAGCTTCTTGTCATCTCTTTCCAGAGCTTCTTCCGGAGTTTCACCTACTCGTACGGTTACAGTGCCTTTTCCCTTTGCCTGAAAAGTGAGAGTACCGATTTCCAGATGAAAAAAGTCTATTAAAGCATAGCCGTTCTTGCCGATTTGTACTCCATCTGTTCCAATGGTTCTGGCATTACGCATTGGAAGAATTTCTTGTGGCTTGATTTGAGCGATTATGTTTTGAGGAGCATCTGGTCGAGTGGCGGGCTTATTATACATGGAGGCACTCTCAGGAATGGTCCAGTAGTTTTTATCCATGCTGACTTGCCATTCATTTGGATTTTCCATACCGTCACCTTTTAGTATAATGCAAGGCAAAGAATCGTTCGTTATCACTTCAAATAAAAGGGAAGATTTACCTGCGGGCAGTGTTATCTGCTTATTAGTTGTGGATTGTTTTATTCCATTGACGTAAAGGATAATATCGGATGGGCCTTCCCAACGAAGATTATTTTCCTTGTGCAATTTTATTTCTCTTTTGAAATAAGCGCGGTTGTTTTTAGCAAAGAACTTTCCCGGGTATCCTACGTTCACACAGCGTTCTTTGGAAATTTTGGCTGATTGTTGTTGATAGAAGGCGGCTAATTGTCCCGGATACCACATATAATTACTGTTCCATTCTTCCTGGGAAGGTGCTGGGATTACCGTGACTTTAGAGTCTAATAGGGGGTCGAATTCTTTGATTTGAGCATAACAGTTAATGGTGGTTACCCAAAAAATGCCTGCTATTAATTTTAGTCTTTTATTCATGTCTTTAATGGATATAGTTTAATTTTTCTCATAATTCCTTTGTTAGTTACCTGCAGGTTTTTCCGAGCGATCTATCGGTGTTGCTGGCCAATAGAAATTTTGCCAGTTGTCATAATGCTGGGGAAGAAAATCCTGCCAGTTCGGGCGGAGATATTTTACAAGTTCAAGATTATTAGATTTCAATCCCATGATAACAAGTTTACATATCTCATATGCCCCGAAAGCGTTGCTATGAGTATCATCTTTGAGTTCCTTTTTCTGACCGGGATAACTGTTTACAGGATAGTGCACAAAAAGTCTTTTACTGAGCGAATCACCCATTGCATTATATAGTTCGGTAGTAGACATTGTAAGATCTATGAGTGGCAATCTTTCACGTTTAGCTATGGTGCGAATGGCCTTAGGGTAGTCACCGTGAGTTGCATTGATTTTTCCATTCTTGAAATTGCGGCGTTCCGTAGGTGTAGCCAGGATGATATTTGCTCCCTTTGGACGTAGTCTGTCGATGAATTGTTTCAGATTATACGTGAAGTTGTACCATGCACCGCTGCCCGGATTACTATCTTTTTCATCATTGTGCCCAAATTCTATCAATACATAATCTCCAGGTTTGATTTCTTGTACTATCTTTTCCAATCGATTTTGGACAATAAACGATGTCGTACGCAATCCACTCATGGCAATATTCTCAACCGAAACATTTTCATCAAACCAGTAAGGCAATATTTGTCCCCAACTGGTATAAGGTTCCCCATCCTGATCTGTTACAGTAGAATTGCCACAAAGCCAAATTTTTGTCTTTGGTTGGTTGGGTTCAATTTTGATTCTGCTTACAGCCGGCCTTTCACCATTGAATTCTAACGTTAATCGGTTATCCCAACCCCAGTCTTTTTTTTCGCGGTTTTGCAATTCAACCGTTTTTTGACCGTCAATATACGGGGTTCGTACGTTTACGTTAAACGTTGCATTCCGTAACTCACCTTTTTGGGTTGTCATTCTCTCTACGACCATTCGTCGCGTTTCTGCTCTTAAAGCTGTTATGCCGGCATATTGTCGGCTACCGATTGTCACCGTTACTTTATAGTCTCCTTCAGGAACTTTGACGGAAAAAAACATTGGCAGATTGTGCTTCTTAGACACAGCCGAGGTGCCTCGGTCATAGCCGAAACCGATATCGTCATTATAACAAGGTTGTGGCTTACTCATATCAAAGTCAAAACTTAGAGTCTGACCATAGATGGCAGTAACAAGATGAGCCACAGGCAATAATAAAATTAGTAGAATGACATTTTTCTTCATTTTTCAATATATTTCTATTGTTATTTCTTCTAATTGATGATTGTTTTCAGACGAAGAGTTCCTTTTAAACTTGCTGAAGTAACATTTAGTTTCACTTCACCTGTTTCCCGATTACTGCGGAGGATAATTTGCATACGTCCTTGATGCATCCGTTTGGTAGTGATGCCATTGAAAAGATCGGATGTATAATGGTCGCTGTTGTCCAATGCTACTAACCGGGCAGAACCTTCTATTTGCAAGGTAAGCGGTTCGTTGTATGTCCACACGGGGCGTCCTTTTTTATCAACTGCTGTGACATTGATGTATTGCAAGTCCATACCATCGGCTTTCCAGTCGGTTGGTGTTTCCGCTTCTATCTTGAGTGCTACAGCTTTTTCTGCACTTTCAATGCGATGACGAGCAACTTCATTTCCATTTTTATCGCGGGCAATAGCCTCCAGTGAGCCACCATTGCCATATGGGACATCTTTCCAATAGATCATATTACGCAGATTGATCTTTGTCGTATCGTTTAGCTGGGTGCCTATACTTTTACCATTTACCAATAGTTCTACTGAGTGGGCATTGGTGTAGGTGAAGAGTGATTGCTTGCTGCCCGGTTCGTAATTCCAACGTTCATTAAGTGCCATGCGCCCCACTATCACGTCATTCCAACTGACACTCTCGGCACCGGCTGCATCTACTACACCAATATGTACTTCCGGAACATCTGGCATGAAGGCGGATTTGATAAGATAAGCTTGGGGATAAGGATGCATGGTATGGTCAAAGAATGAATAATTCCATCCTTTTTTGGGCCATTGGTTAGATTCTCCCCAGTATTCGGCAGAGCCCCAATAGGCTATACCTACTGTGCGCTTTTTATCCATGTTATAGAAGGGCTCCAGTAATTTGTAGGTCTCGGCTTCACTTTGAAACAGTATGAGGTCTGGTTTATGCTGAAGATAAGCAGCGTACTTATCCGATTGATAATTGAATGAAGCAATTTCTGTGGCGTAAGCCAGTTCGGGCGGAACAAGATAACTGTCGAAGTCTTTGTCGTGGCGAGTGATAGCACCGGCACGTGCGGGGAACATCGCAACTGTTGTCAGACGGCTGTCATCAAAGCGCTTCACTAATTGATTGAAGATGCGATAGGTGGTGATGCCCCAATCATTAATCCCTTTAAAACCTGCCCATCCTTCACGAATTTGCAACTCGTTGCCTAAACTCCAAAGAATGATTGATGGACGGTTACGGTCACGTTTTATCCACTCTATAATCAGGTCAGACCAAATCTGAGTGAATGGTCGGCGTCCACCCCAATAATCATTATCACTCCATTTGTCTGTCAATTCATCTACAATGAGCATACCTACGCGGTCTGCAATACGGGCGAAACTGTCACTGTAGGGATTGTGCGAACAACGAATTGTATTATAACCGAAAGCTTTCAACTGTAACATCATGCGTTCAATAGCTCTATCGTAAGAAGCAGCCCCTAATGCGCCGAGATCATGATGGTTGGCATTGCCTTGTAGAAATATCTTTTCTCCATTGAGTTTGAAACCAAATTCAGGTGAAAACTCTAACTTGCGGATACCGAATTGTTCTGTAATACTGTCTACTACCATACCATCTGCTACCACAGCCACATCTGCACTATACAGTTGCGGTGTATTGCACGACCAGAGTTGTGGGTTCTTCAAAGTTATTGCAGGTAACTTTAACTCAGTACAAGTTTGGTGAGTATGTTTGGGCATGGTGTTATGGGCAGAACCCACAACTTTTCCTTCTGGGTTGCGAACTGTGGTGCGAACCAATACATCATGTTTTTGCCAACCATCTACTTCCACCTGTACGGCAACTGTTGCTTTATCCGATGCAACTTCGGGGGTAGTAATGTAAATCCCGTGTCGTGCTATATGGGTAGGATTTTGAACTTGCAGATAAACATCGCGGAACAATCCGCCACCTGTATACCAACGAGAACCTTTTTTAGGACCGGTAGATGCATATACGGCTACTATATTTTCCTTGTCAAAATGCAGATAAGGAGTAAGGTCTGCTTCAATGCCTACATATCCATAATCCGTTGAGGCTATCTTGTGTCCATTCAGGTAGACATCACCTAAGTAGATGATTCCCCCGAAATCCATTACTACGCGTTTTCCTTTCCATAATGGAGCTGCCTGGAAAGATTTGCGATACCATCCCTCGCACATAGGTTTAAAGCCGCGTGCACCGCCACCAGCTTGTGTCCACGGTTGTTCAAATTGGAAATCATGTGGCAGGTCAAGAACACGCCAGGAGGAGTCATCTAATGAAGGGGAGGCGAAATCAGTATCCTTATTTTCTTCTGTAACTAACTGAAATTTCCAATCAAAATTGAAAAGTGTTTTTTGCTGCGATACAAATTTTTCTAAAGGTGCATTCACTAAAGGGGCTTTTTCCTGCACATTCTGATATTGTGCCACAATTACACTGCTTGGAATAAGCATTGATAGTAAAGTAATAAGAATGTTTTTCATCGAGTACATTATTATATAAAAAGATTCAAGTCGAATAAATTCAACTGGTTATTATTTTATTGTTTTGCTTGATATTTATCATTATACAAATGTCGGAACTTCAAGAAGGTTAGAGAATGTATTTCAGTTCAAAAAACTGTATTTTTGTACGAAAACAAAAGGGTGTGGAGCTTGAATAGACGATAACTATTAAACTTTTACTTTTTTGTTTGATAAATATCCAAGGGCATTTCAACTAACTATTTGCTGAAATGCCCTTTTTAGAGAATAAGTTAATATCTTATTTTTCAGCAGGCATATCTGGCTCTATCGGCCAATATGGATTCTGATAAAGGGGAGAATTCTCTACGGTTTTATTGTCAGGAGCTGTAAGCATAAACTGTTTTACCATTATAGGGTGCAGGTAATGAGCCATACGCCAAGTCAGGCCGTTATAACAGGTTTGTTTAGAATTCTTCTGATAAGGACGGAGGTATTCACTGGCATTAGGCGAGGAAACATTTGCGGCGTCTGACCCATCATAGAGTAAATCTGTATACCAGGTTTCCATTGGAGAATTCCATAAATGAAAACCTTCTGGTATATAGGGGTGATCGATCAATTGATCCATAGCGCGCCACCTGCATAAATCCATATAACGAAGCCCGTCTCCAATAAATTCGCACCGACGTTCACGACGTATATTATAGAGAGTTGCATCTATCAATTTTCCACCAGAATATGCTCCCCAGTCATTTTCAGCCTCTTTAGTCATATCTGTTAAATTAATGGTCTTTTGAATATTTTCATCTATATGAGAACGACGACGGATAATTTTCCAATATTCTGTAGCTATTTCATCCAGAGCATTGTTTTTTTCATAACTGGCTTCCATGTAATTTAGCAGAGCTTCTGTTGCCCGATAAGCTATGGATGCTGTATACCCTTTTGAATTTGAATAATATTTCTGATGAAAAGGACCACCTTTGCGGAGGGCATATCCAGTTACATAACGACGTGCACCATCTGTAATTGTAATAAGTGGGTATGTTTCTTCTATATTGGCTGTTTCGCCAATGATATCTTTAACTAAAATATTATGTTGTCCCGGTTCCTTCAGAAAAATCATTAAACGGCTATCTCGATTCTGGCGAACGTCATGTAGGGTTTTGTCCCCCATGTAATATCCATCACCATTGGCATAATTACCATGCGTATAAACAGGAGAACCATCATTCATTAGAAAATTGTTCACAAAACTTCTGGTTATTCCTACTCCGTTATTACCCCAACTCGCACAAACGCACACATTATGTCTGACTAAGTCATAAGCATATTTACGCCATAATAATACTTCATCTACTGAAGATAAGTCTTCTTGAGCAAACATGTCAAAGTAGGGGTTAATGGGATCGCTTACAGACTGTTGCAAGAGACCTGTGTTTACTGCTAACCTGTTTTTATATCGTTCTGCTATATCTTTCGAGGCAGTCATTGCAATATCGAGGAAATAGTCTATTTCACTATCGATACTTCCATTAGGATATTGATAATTGGAACTGTAATCTTTCGATTTCCCTGGCCAGCCATCACCATTGGGGACAAAAGCTGTGTTTTTGAAGTATTTCAGCCAAGTACCCTCAAATAAAGCGACTCGCGATTTCAAAAGAATGGCAGCATCTGTATTGATTCTAGTTGTTGACATACTTTTTGCACTTAGTAGAGTAATGGACTTGTCTAAATCTTGCAGAATAAAGCGGGCTACTTCATTCCGTGGTGAACGTTTACTAGCTTCGGTCAATGTTCCCTTATCGTCAGGTAAGGGTTGAGTAAGAATAGGGAAATCACCAAATAGCTGGTAGCGTTTAAAATACTCACAAGCACGCAAGAAAAATAGCTCACCAATATAGTGCTTAATTTCATTTATATCACCTCTTATCGTATTAGATGTGCCGCTTAAGTTACTTCCATCTGCTGTACTATCTCCGAATTTGGGTAAAACATTAGATAATACAAAGTTGATTTTGTAGATATTATTGAAGTTCCAATTAGTGGTTTCTGCATTGTCTACTTTCCATAAATTTGAGGTAAAGCGGTTGGGAGCATTAACTTCAATTTGGTTATCTGTTGTAGCATCATCTTTATAGATTCCATACGTGTTCCCAGTTCCATGGGATGGAAGAATGCTTGCGTACAGATTATCAGTGGAAGCTTGAATGTGTGTTACATCTGTAAAATACACTTCTGGAGAAATTGTTGCTTCGGGCGTTTCATCCAAATAACTATCACAAGAAACGAAAGCTGTTCCTAATGAGGCTACAAATACAGATAGAATTATATTCTTTGTTTTCATTATTGCTTGTTAATTAAAGGGTTAAACTTAAACCAAATGACCATGTACTTGATAAAGGGTAAGTATTTCCGCCATTACCACCACTAATGGTCTCTGGATCAAATAGAGAAGATAACGATGTTCCTGTCCAAAGATTCTCGCCAGAGATAAAGAAACGACATTTGTTTAAACCTATTCTCTGCATCCATTTAGATGGTAAGGTATAGCCTATTTGAAAGTTCTTTAAACGAATATAGGAAGCATCCTGTAAATATCGTGTTTGTATTTCCTGATTCTTACCGCCATCAGTGAAAATAGGTCGAGGATAATAAGCATCAAGATTAGCAGGTATTACACGTCCCTGTAATCCAATATCTTCCGCACGGAAATAATCTTCATGTTCTTTTAATCCTCGGGCACCCCACATACTCTGAGTTCCGTAAGCGCCAAACAGATAGCCGCAAAAGTTACCACTTCCCCAGAAATCGCGTTTCAGCACTCCTTGAAAGAAGAGCCGTATATCAAATCCTTTCCAGTCAGCATTCAAGTCAATTCCAAAGAAATATCTCGGAGTGCTATTACCTATAACTTTCAAATCACCATGATCATCTAGAGTACCAGCACTTTTGGAAACTTTTCCATCACCGTTTATATCGCGATACATGATGTCACCGGCAGACCATTTGGAACCGATTGCATCTTGTCCTCCATTAGGTAGTGAAGAAAGGTGTGCCTGCATTTCACTTTCGGATTTTGCAATGCCTATTGTTTCCAATCCCCAAATTTCACCAATTTCACGTCCTTCAACATATTTGTTTAAACCGATAGTATTGGTTGCATTACTTGGGTAACTGGTTACGATTGTTTTAGCGTCTGAAAGCGTTAAGTTGGCACTATATCCAAGTCCATTTTTTAAACGGTCCCTCCATCTGACGGATAATTCCCATCCGTTGGTCCTTAAATTACAGTTGTTAGTTTTAGGAGCAGCTGTTCCTAAAGTAGAGGGGAGTTCTGGAGCAAGTCCTACCATACCATCTGTATAGCGGATATAATAATCAAAGCTACCTGTCAAGCGATTATTAAAGAACCCATAATCTAAGCCGGCATCCCAGGTACGAACTTTCTCCCAAGTTAAAGAACTACTAACTAAATCACCTACTTCGGCTGTATTGGGTTTCACGTTATTCTGAAGCCACTCGCCGTTAGATGATTTCAGTGTCATGTTACGATAAGTAGGATACCAGATTGTCGTATTTTGGTTTCCTAATTCACCATAAGATATACGTAATTTAAGTGCGTTGGCGACGTTGGTCAAGGGCTCCCAGAATTTTTCTTGTGCGATGTTCCAACCCAAAGAGAATGAAGGAGACCATTGCCAGCGACTACCGCGACGAAAGCGGGAAGAGCCATCATAGCGCATATTGACCTCTGCTAAGTAACGTCCCATATAATCATAGTTTGCACGACCAAAGAAACCTGCTGTTTTCCATCTTTTTCCATATCCAGTAGCTTCTGTGGCTTTTGCATTTCCTTGTCCGTCCAATCCGGTTGTAATGTCAAAATAAGGCATACCTTCCATCATCACACCATATTTCTTTGTAGAAGAAAATTCTTGTTTCATATCCTCAGTTTGAAAGCCAAACATAATTTTGGTATTATGGATATCATTAAAAGAATGGGAGTATTCACTATAAACATTTAGATTCAAGAAATTTTCCTTAGTCTGATCTTGATAGAGGTAAGAGGTACCATTCGTATTTATTATATTACCTTCTACATCATGATTATAAGTTGGTATTGAGGTCTCTTTAATTGAAGAGTTCATAATACTGTAATTGAACTCTACATGTGTAACCCAGTTTTTGATGGGTTCAATAATTAAAGATGCCTGTTGGTAAAGACGATCTGTCTGCGCATTACGTTTTCCACCTTCGACAAGATTCTGGACAGGATTTGTCCAACCGTTATTAGTGTAATATCCATTAGGATCTTTTACAGGCATATTAGGCCAAGTGGCACGACCTAATTGATCATAAAATGAATTGTTAAAACTGGTAGGTCGCCATACATCGTTACGAGTAAAGCGTGTACTATAATTAAATTTTAACCATTTAGTTAAGTTAGAGTTGATTTTGGCTGTAACATTATAGCGATGGAGTCCATCATCACCTGCTTTTAAGAGTCCTCCTTGATCCAAGTAATTGAAAGAGGTATAATATGATATACTTTCGTTACCTCCATTGAGACTGACATTATGTTCTTGGGAAAAAGTGGAAGACTTATACACTTCATCGTACCAGTTAGTATTAGCCCAAGCTGTGGTAAATGGATCATATTCCGGCTTCCCCCATTGACCATTAGACGAAGCCTTTACACCGCCAGTGCTACCTCCTCCTGCAGCTTGCCAATCTAACATATCCTGCATGAGCTCTTCTGTAAAAATGAGTCCACCTCCTTGATTCAGAGAGCCACTGTTCATAAAATTGGCAAAGGCGTAAGAGTCCATCATCTCTGGCATATTTACAGGAGTTGATATACGGAAATTATTATTGTAATTTACTGATACCTTTCCTTTACTTCCAGACTTTGTAGTTACAAGAATTACACCGAATGGTGCCCGAGAACCATATATTGAAGATGCTGCTGCATCCTTCAATACTGAGATGTTTTCTATATCTTGTGGATTGACAGTGTTTAAATCTCCTTCCATGCCATCTATTAGGATAAGTGGAGCGCCACTAGAACCTTCTCCAATGGTACCTGTGCCACGTATACTTATTTCTGAAGTTTTGTCTAATTCACCTGTACTTGTCGAAATCTGTAAGCCGGGAACCAATCCTTGCAGAGCCTGGACGGCAGAGGTTACTGGTCGGGATTCTATTTCTTTAGCTGTAGCAATGCCTATGGAACCTGTTAAATTCACCTTCTTTTGTGTACCAAATCCCACAACAACTACTTCATCCAAAGCCTTAGTATCTTCTTTTAAAGTGATACTAAGCTCCTTTTTATTTCCGACATTTATTTCTTGAGGAATGTATCCAATATATGTAATTTGCAAAATGGCATTAGTTGGTGCATTGAGTGTAAATTGCCCGTCTATATCTGTAATTGTACCTATTGATTGACCTTTGATTGTAATATTAGCGCCGATAATGGGTTCACCATTAATATCTTTAATGACACCCTTTATTTTGTTTTCTGTCTGCTGTACGGAAGTGCTTTCTTTTGCCCTACTCATCAGCATGATATTCTTGCCTTCCATGGCATAATAAATGTTAGTTCCTTCAAATACCTCTTTTAGAACCTCAGCTACCGGCTTATTCTCTGCATTTACTTGTACAGTGCGTTTCAAATTTACTTCATTCACATTGTATACGAATAAATAATCGGTTTGTTTTTCTATTTCATTAATAATTTTACCTGTTGATATTTTATCAGCCACAACAGTCACTTTCAGTACCTGAGAATAAGTTTCCGTGGCAAAAGCTGTTCCGGCAAATATGAACAGGATTAAGGCTGTGATTTTCATAATATGGAATAAATGTTTAATTTCTACAATAGATTCCTGATACAAAATATTTTTCATATA
>OJNT01000071.1_pt1 | contig 74106 bp, 60 predicted proteins | sample 1597981 | NCBI WGS metagenome assembly OJNT01 (sample SAMN01915211, study PRJEB22387) | human gut metagenome | isolation source: stool | host: Homo sapiens | place: USA
CATGGATTTTCTTTGTTTTTATTTTCCCTTATTTTGCATACATTGGCTAATGGGCAACCATCTACTGCCAGCAAATCCTGTTGGGGATGTTGACCATCTTCGGACCGATACAGTGGGCATTCAGTCTTCTGCCCAAATGGGAAGGTGCCTGGGCAAAGTGGCTCATACGTTATCTGACTGTACACTTCTACGGAGCTATGCTGTACTTCGTTGGATTCTATATACTGCTCCTATTTGACATTGTCCTGTGCATACAGGTAGAGAATCTGACTGCCATTACCGAAAGCGAACAGACCATGGCGGCCTATCTGCAGAACTCGTTCTTCTCAGCCGGCTATCTCATGGCCGCAAGTATTGTGGCACTGAAATGTCTCAACCTTGTACCTGATTTGGCCGCATGGATGATACCGGAAGGCGATACAGCATTCTCAACTCGAAACTTCGGTGAAGGAGTCGCACAGCAAGCCAAAGTATCAACCCAAGGCATGATTAGCAAAGTAATGTAAGCAATAAATCAATATGGAATATTATGGTAATTAAGAATCTTGAAAACAAAATCAAACTGGTGCTGATTATATGTTCCCTTTTCCTTGCAGGCTGCATCATCATCTGCATCTCCAGCATTTGGACAGCCAGGACAATGGTCTCGGATGCCCATAAGAAAGTCTATGTTTTGGACGGCAATGTGCCTATTCTTGTTCATCGGAGCACAATGGACGAAACGCTTGACGTAGAAGCTAAGTCTCACATCGAGATGTTCCATCATCTGTTTTTCACTCTGGCTCCAGATGACAAATATATCAAGTACACAATGGATAAAGCGATGTATTTAGTGGACGAGACAGGTCTTGCCCAGTATAATACATTGAAAGAAAAAGGATTCTACTCGAATATTATGGGTACGAGTGCTGTGTTCAGCATATTCTGCGACAGTATAAAATTCGATAAGGAAAAGATGGAGTTCATGTATTATGGCAAACAGCGTATAGAACGACGGACAAGCATTCTTACCAGAGAACTGGTCACTGCAGGTCAGCTCAAACGTGTACCGAGGACTGACAATAACCCTCACGGATTGCTCATCACAAACTGGAGGACACTTATGAATAAGGATATTGAACAAAAGAACAAAATGAACTACTAATATGGGATGGAAAAAATTATTTGTCGGAGAGAAGATGCCAGATAAGAATGATCCGAAATATAAGCAAAGATACGAAAGTGAAGTCAATGCCGGTCGCAAGTTCGCACGTATGATGAAACTTGATGTGCTTGCCGGAATGGTTCAGAACTTTGCCAACAACCACAGGAAACTGTTTCTTGTCATTGTTTTCGGACTTATCATACTCTGTCTATGTCTGAATATCTACAGAATGGCATTTGTGTTTAACAGGCAGCAATCCGTCCAAAGTGCCACAGAAAGGCAGGAGTTGATATGGCGTAAACATTATAACAAGGGCAATGAAACATCCAACCGTGTTCACGAAGTACCTTCTACCGCCTATGACGAATCTAATAATAACAACGTAAACATAAAGAACGATGGACGCACTGAAGAAAATTAACTGGAAGCAGCCAAAGTATATGATTCCAATAATCATCTACTTTCCCCTGTTGTTTGTCGGTTACTTTGTCATAGATCTGTTTCATACGGAGAAGGCAGAGACTCCTAACGGACTCACTACGACTGATTATCTGAACCCAGAATTGCCTGATGCCAACATGAAAGGCGATGGAATTGGCAATAAGTATGACAATATGCTTAAATCATATGGGAAAATAGATGACTATACTGCTTTAGGAAACATTGACCGTAATGAAGAAGACAACAAAGAAGAGTATGATTCAAAATATTCAGAAGAAGAGCTTAAACAATTGGAATCTCAGAAACAGGAAGCCGAGAAACTCGCTGAGATGCAAAGACAACTACAGGAGAGCGCACAGAAAGGTCAGGAAGTCGCACAAGGCGACGGTACTTCTGAAGAAGACCGCTTAGCCCTCAGTAAACAACGTGAGCAAGAAGCCATGGAGGAGCTGAACCGGGCTATTGCCCAAGCCAGATTACAAGGTCTGCAAGCTACAAATTTGCCGACTGATACGGATACACTTACAAAGAGGAATGAAAAGAATCTGGAAGTGTCTGATGAAAAAGAAAATAACGATGAACCCCTGGAAGTGGTCAAGAAAGTCAGAGTAACGTCCGACTATTTCAATACTATCTGTGAGAATGAAAAAGAGCAGAAGTTAATTAAAGCCATCATAGATGAAAACATCAAGGCAGTTGACGGCTCAAGAGTCCGTCTCCGATTAATAGATGATGTGGAAATCAATGAAGTTGTTGTTCCCAAAGGATCATACCTTTATGCAACTATGAGCGGTTTTGGCTCACAGCGTGTTAAAGGCAATGTTACAAGCATCATGGTAGATGGTGAGATTATCAAAGTAAACCTTGCCCTCTATGATACAGACGGATTAGAAGGACTGTATGTTCCAAGCAGCCAGTTCCGTGAAACGACAAAAGACGTGGGTAGCGGTGCGCTAAGCAATACATCTACACTCACCAATACAACCACATCTGGAAACAGTCTGGCATCATGGGGAGCGCAAGCTATTTCCAATGCAGTCCAGAAAAGCAGTAATGCCGTCAGCAAGGCAATCAAAAAAAATAAAGCCAAGCTCAAATATGGCACTTTTGTTTACCTAATTAATTCTCATTCAAACAACAAAGAAAAATAATTTAAGCACGTAGATATTATGAAACTGAAGACTTTTAAAAGAATCGGCGCATTGGCGGTATGTGTTTTGGCACCCCTCCCCTCTATGGCTCAGCAGACGTATCAGGAAATCGAACAGCTCACCGTTAATGAGAATGTGACAACTGTTATCACAGCCACAGAACCAGTACGCTTTGTCGACATCTCCACTGATGCCGTTGTTGGAGACCAGCCCATCAACAATACCATCCGTCTTAAACCTAAAGAAGGAGCTGACATACATGCCGATGGAGATATTCTTGCCATTGTGACGATTGTAACAGAACGCTATCGTACACAATATGCGCTCATCTATACCACACGTATGCAGGAGGCAGTGTCTGACAAACAAATCCAGCCGGAAGAGAAAATTCCATACCACAACCCGGCAGTCTCAATGAGTACAGAAGAGATGACCAGATATGCCAGAACGATATGGAACTCCCCTGCGAGAATACGTAATGTGAGTACCAGACAGCATCGTATGACTATGCGGTTGAATAACATCTACTCAGTTGGTGAATATTTCTTTTTGGATTTCAGCATAGAGAACCGCACCAACATACGGTTTGACATCGATGAGTTGCGCATCAAGCTAAACGACAAGAAAATATCCAAGGCAACCAACGCACAGATGATAGAGCTGACTCCGGTCTTGGCACTCGAAAAGGCCCAAAGTTTCAAGCATGGATACAGAAATGTCATAGTTCTGAAGAAGATGACCTTCCCCAATGACAAAGTCCTAACTATTGAACTTTCTGAGAAACAAATCAGTGGCCGAACCATCAGCCTTGACATCGATTATGAAGATGTGCTGTATGCGGACTCTTTCAACTCATGTCTAATGATGGAGGAATAAGCCATGAAGAAAATCATCTTATCATTGATAATGGTACTCAGTTGTACCATTTCTTCATTTGCACAAAGTCACAGTGACCGTTTATCCTTGGGAGTTGGTGCACTTTATGAACGTGGGCTGGATGCTACCATCGCATGGGAACATGAAACACGTCACCATAACGCTTGGGAGTATTTCATCAACGGCTATATTAAATGGGACGAATGTGCTTCATGTGGTCATATCTGTCCTGATTCATTTTGGAACAACTATCGGACATGGGGAATTGGAGTCGCATACAAACCTTGTTTAGTCAGAGGACGTAACCATTACGGGAATCTGCGCATAGGAGCTTCTGGAGGCAGTGACACAGATAAATTCATTGCCGGTATTCATGCCGGTTACGAGCATAATTTATCACTCCGTCATGGCTGGGGACTGTATATTCAGGCCAAATGCGACCTTATCGTCCCTGACCGTAAGGATTTGTCCCGAACTGGTATAGTAATAGGATTTAAAATACCCACATCAAAAAGATAAAGAAGATGAAGATATTTCACACCATTTGTGCCGCTTTCATGGCGGCAACCATAGCATCATGTGATGCACATCAGGACTTTCCGGATACCTCAATGAAGATTGGAGACATCCTGTGTACCGATGGAAAAGTCGTCAGATATGAAAAAATGAAAGCACAGGAAAAGACACCCATAGCCGTGGTTTTCTATGTCAATCAAAAAGAGGATATTGAAGGTACTGGATATGCAGTCTATCTGAAAGATATAGAGCCTTGCGCCTACTCTGATAGTATTGGAATAAAGCATGATACTTCCGCAGACCTGGCAGCCTTCGATGGGAACAGCAATACCCATGCCATGTATTCTACCTATACTTCGCCTGCAGCCGAAGCTGTTTTTGACATGTGGCAATATGGACAGAGCGCCTACATCCCTTCCGTTGCTCAGTTATACCTGTTGTATGAAGTAAGAAATAAAATTAATGAATATATCCGTAAATGTGGTGGAGATGAGATACAGGACAATCCTGATGAATGCTGGTACTGGACATCAACAGAAGTAAAGGAGCAGGAAACCGATAAAGCATGGTTGTTCTCACTTGCCTCTGGAGCCATTCAGGAAACGCCGAAAACACAAGCACATAAAATCAGACCAATCATCACATTATACAATTGATTAAAGAACCGCTTGAATGGAAGAAACTAAAGAACTACAGACCACGTATAAAATATTCCGCTACTTGATTTATCTGTCACTGATAGTGGAATTTTTCGAATATGCCATTAATCCTGAACTACTGGATTATTGGGGTGGCATTCTGTGCGATATTCATGGCCGTATAAAACGGTGGTATATTTATCAGGACGGCAACCTTATATGGAGTAAAATAGCCACCTTTATACTTATCTGCATCACCTGTATAGGAACACGTAATAAGAAGCATCTGGAATTTGATGCTCGTCATCAGGTATTCTATCCGCTGTTTGGTGGACTCGTTATAATAATATTGTCTATTTGGCTTTACGGCCAGAGTATGGGTATGAAATTCTATACGATCAGTTTGAACTACTGGTTGTATATGGTTGCGTCAATCATTGGCACCATATGTATACATGTAGCCCTTGACAATATATCCAAGTTCTTAAAGGAAGGGCTTCTTAAAGACCGTTTTAATTTCGAGAATGAGTCTTTTGAACAATGCCAGGAGTTGCAGGAAAACAAGTACAGTGTCAACATCCCTATGCGCTATTATTATAAGGGAAAATTCCGTAAAGGATGGGTGAACATTGTCAATCCCCTCCGTGGCACGTGGGTTGTCGGTACACCGGGTTCAGGTAAGACTTTCTCCATTATCGAACCATTTATCCGTCAGCACAGCGCAAAGGGCTTTGCCATGGTCGTGTACGATTATAAATTTCCGACACTTGCCCAGAAATTATACTATCATTATAAGATTAATCAGAAGGCCGGGAAAGTTCCTAAGGACTGTAAGTTCAATATCATCAACTTTGTAGATGTAGAGTATTCCAGACGTGTCAATCCTATCCAACAGAAGTACATCGGAAACCTTGCTGCTGCCAGCGAAACTGCTGAAACTCTGTTGGAATCACTGCAGAAAGGTAAGAAAGAAGGCGGTGGCGGTAGCGACCAGTTCTTCCAGACTTCTGCTGTGAACTTCCTCGCTGCCTGCATCTACTTCTTTGTCAACTATAAAAAAGTGCCTTACGACAAAGACGGCCATGCCCTCGTTGCAGAGATGACCACAGAACCGAAGACGTACCGACCCAAGCCTACAGGCCGAGTATTTGACCAGACAGGCAAGGAAGTGGAACCTGAATATTGGTTGGGAAAATACAGCGACATGCCTCATATCCTATCCTTTCTGAATCAAGACTATCAGACCATCTTTGAGGTATTGGAGACAGACCCTGAAGTAGCTCCCCTATTGGGGCCGTTCCAAACAGCCATGAAGAACAAGGCGATGGAACAGTTGGAAGGTATGATTGGTACGCTGCGTGTCTATACATCCCGCCTGGCCACCAAGGAGTCCTATTGGATATTTCATAAGGATGGAGATGACTTTGACTTGAAGGTGTCTGATCCGAAGAATCCGAGCTATCTGTTAATAGCCAATGACCCGGAGATGGAAAGCATTATCGGTGCATTGAATGCACTGATTCTGAACCGTCTCGTAACCCGTGTGAATACCGGTCAAGGTAAGAATATTCCTGTGAGCATCATAGTGGATGAGTTGCCTACTCTCTATTTTCACAAGATAGACCGACTGATTGGTACCGCCCGAAGTAACAAAGTGAGTGTCACACTGGGCTTTCAGGAACTGCCACAGCTCGAATCCGATTATGGGAAAGTGGGTATGCAGAAAGTTATCACAACAGTGGGCAACGTAGTCAGTGGCTCAGCAAGAGCAAAAGAGACTTTAGAGTGGCTTTCTAACGACATCTTCGGTAAGATTGTCCAGCTAAAAAAAGGTGTAACCATTGACCGTGACAAGACCTCCATCAATCTCAATGAGAATATGGACAGCCTTGTTCCGGCAAGTAAAATTTCGGATATGCCCACCGGATGGATTTGTGGCCAGTCTGCTCGTGATTTTATCAAGACCAAGACAGGACGTGGTGATAGCATGAACATTCAGGAGTCTGCCGAGTTCCAGACCTCCAAGTTCTATTGCAAGACTGATTTCGACATGAAGAAGATTGCCGAAGAGGAAGCGAACTACAAGAATTATCAAATACCGAAATTCTACACCTTCCCTTCAAAGGATGCCAAGGAACGTATTCTGTACCAGAACTTCGTGAGTGTCAATCTTGATGTCAAGAACATGATTGACGAGATAACAAAATTTAAAGTAAAATGAGTTTCAGGATAATAGCAGCTTTTGTCATATTCTTATTTGGTATGAGAGTTAACGCCCAGACGGTAATGCCGTCTGAGCCACTCTCTAAAGCCCTAACTATTTTTGAGCTTCCACCTTTTGAAAGGGCCGTCTGTTGTATCAAGTACTATGAGGGACTACATCGAAAAAAAGATTATCCTTACGTTGGATATGGACATCGACTGCGACCCGGAGAAAGGTATTCATCCGAGATGACTGCCACAGAATCAGAGTCACTTCTCCGTAAAGACCTTAAAGAGCTCTGTTCCTTGTTTCGTCCCTACGGTAAAGACTCACTATTGCTCGCAGCATTAGCTTATAATATTGGAACTTTCAAGCTTTTAGGATTAAAAGGTAAATACCCAAAGAGTATAATCCTGAAAAAACTCGATTCAGGAGACAGAAATATAAAAAATGACTATGTGAAGTATTGCCACTGGCGTGGCAAAAAGATTGCTTCCATCGAGCGACGACGATATGCTGAATTTATGCTGTTATTCGATTCATGAATATGTAATTCCACTGGTAAAATGCCTCGGTGTCTTACCAGTGGAATTTATATTTAGTACACATGACAGTCAGGTTTATTTCCCATTACTATATTCATGTACAACAGCCTTCTGAGCCTCATTAAGGGCATCCCATTGTGTTGCCCCAGGAGTTAACACCATATCCATAATTGCCTTTCTGGTTTCCTTTGGTAAAGACTTCCATTGTTCTTTTTCCTTATCAGAGAATGCACCAGGTACTAACATATTTAAGACATCCAAAGCAGTAAACTCATTATTAGTAGCCTCTGACAACGACTTCTTCACATCTCTTTTAGTTGCACAAGTATCAACGGATAAAGCCAAACCGGTAGTGTCATTTGATACTGAAATTCCACAAAATCCAAACATCTTAGCAAGCAAGTCTTTGGAGATAGTAAATTGAGCATTTCCCCTTTTGCTTTTGTTTGCCCTGCTTTTGGATAGAGAATTGTGAACCATCGTCTGCGTCTTAGGCAAAGCCATACGAACCTGTGACTGAGCACAAATTCGAGGGATGGCCACAAACATTGCCAATACCACTATAATTAAATATCTACTCATATTTATTCCTTAATATAATCTACAAATTTACAAAGAATTAGCTTAAATGAATTACATAAGTCAATATAAATGCAGTTTTTCCTCTCTAAGCTAAATTCCATTATCTCCGAATGTTCCAGCTTATACAATGTAAAGCACCACCTTCCTCTGCTACTTCAGCCATTTCAATTTGATGAATCTCGCAATCAGGGAATGCTTCATGTAAATATTGCCAAGCAATAGCATCCTCATTAATATTGAATATTGGCATGATAATCTTGTTACCGACTTGCAGGAAATTGATGTAAGCCCAATTTAAGTCTGTCCGTGGCGAACCAACCTTGTTCGCAAATCGCATCTCTGTGACTTCAAAGCCATATTTTTCAAGAATGTGTCGGATAGCAGCAGCTTCTTCCGGGTATTGATCTCCATGATTACCCATCAGGATACTGTTGCCACCACACCATTTGACAAACCCATCCGAATGACCGTACTTGTCTGTATCACGAGCATTAAAGTCACCGTGCATTTTCCATGGAATTATAATCACGGGATGTCCAAGTTCTGACTCCAACTCAGCTTTGAACACTGTATCCTCTTTTTCTTTACCATTCTCTGTAAACACCTTATCCGTCATCACAATATAAGGGCCACATGGAACCATATTTCCGCCGTCAATTATTAGCTTTGTTGAACGACAGTTTATCCCCATTCCACGTAGTACATTAGTACATTCGGTTCTTGTTTCAGCATCCTCTGGATTGTTGCTCTTCATCAGATAGTCCGGATAATATTGGTACTTCAAGAACTCATTCTCATTCAACTGAATAGGCATGTAGTCGCGTGCCCAATAATCTCTGGTACATTTCAACTCTTTGGGTTCTATGTCGCAATTCTTCAGAAGATTAGTCAGACGCTGGTAAAATTCCGGATGTCCATCCTTCTTATCCTTCAGCCAGGGTGACAAATAGACTTCATTTGTTTCACTGTCATGTAGCAACTGGTCACACCGCACATATCTGTATCGCTTATCCTTAAAAGAGGAAAACGCTTCGTGTAACTCTGTTCGGTCTGGATGTGATAGATATTCTCCAAGTATATAATCCACTTTACTTTCAATAGTCTGCTTACCGGTTAGAAGATTCAATCTGGGTTTACAGATATATCCAATCATACCGTTATTTCGCTCTACAAGAAAAGGGAAATTATTGTCCTGTTCTAAGGCATGATGAAGTCTGAACAGCTCTGCACAAGCCCAGGGGCCTTCTAAAATATCGCTTTTATCCTCGCTGACTAACTGACGGATCAGAATGCCTCCAAAGTAAGAGCTATCATCCAATATATACTTATCTACTTTTTTCCCAGTGCTGTCAATCCCATCCTTTTTACAAATCTCACTTGGGAAATTCAAATCAATACCTCCAAAGTCATTCATGTACCAGTATAAAGAATCGGAGAAACGGGGATGAGTGATAATGTCACGATGATGCTTATTGTAGAAGTAAAACTCAATCTCTTTAAAAAGATAGATTTTTTCTCCCTTTTGTATTGCAAAATTTTCAAACAGCAATTTGGCTATTTGAGTAAATCGTGACTCTATCTCTGCTGCATTCATTTCACCATTCAGAGACATTAGCTCTTTGAATTTTGTTGTTATCATCATCATTTATTATTTCCTGTATTAATACCCTAATATCCACTTCATATCATCATAAGGACGCCATTTACAGAAGAGCGTCTCGATATAAAGTACCATACCAAACTGATATGTTGAAAGTTTTTGGGCAAGTTCTTTTTTATCCTTACTTAATGACTTCATGATCTTTTCCGCATATTGTCTCCAGTATTCAATATCAATGTGCTCCTTACAGAACATCATCTCTCCATACCAAAACCTACCCTTAACATCATCCTTCCATTGATCGGGACACTTATCTTCTCCTTGGTAATATTTACATAAAGAGGCGTAGCTATCCGCTTCATATATGCCTTTTATTTTACGTAATCCGCAACTTTCAGTTAGTGCACACGATAAAGCCTGGCAGAAATCTTTCCACGATCGTTCACCAGATAACTGTGTATCAGTTATCATCCAATTTTCTCCTTCATGTTTCAATTTGAATCGACCAATCAAGCATTTACTTCTATAAACATACATCCAACCATCATCTAAGTATAGGCCATATCTGTTATCCCAACCGGTAGGAGAACATCTCAAAATGAGTCGATGTTCCTCCTTCGTAAAACTTATTCTATCAAATAAATTCAGAACACTCTGCCAATGATGCCATTCTACATTAGTTAAGGCATTGTTTTTCGGATAAAATGAACGGAACTTATTATCACGGTCATACATTGCCCAAAAGACAGAAGAGTCGTATTTTAAGCGTTTGATAAGGTCTAATATATTAAAACCGTGTAATATTTCATTGCCTTTTACAAACTTCTTCTTAATTATATTAAACTGACATCCATACATCGCACTTGCAAATGAAGCCGTCAACATAGCAATCAAATGCCTGTCGCCACCCCATTTCATAGCGTTATGAATGGATGAAGTAAAATCAAATCCCCTATAAAAGGAATCCCATGCACGAAATACATATATGAGAAGACCATTAAATACTTTATTGGTAGAAATTCCATCAAGAGGCTTCCATTTACATTTCCAAGATTTAATAATACTTTCAAAAGATTCAACAGAATGAAACACTTCACTCTTAGTTTTCCCTTGTCTCAGCCCTCTAATAATGTCCACGACAAACAAGCGGGCGTAAAATTCCTCTTTATCTGTATATGGAGCATAGTTTAGCCCTTTAGGATAGTCCAAATTATCATTCCATGCAGACATGAGTTGCCACATAAGCCACTGCCCGGTTACAGAAAGTAAATCGGTTGGAGAATAATCTGTAATATCAAGAGTATAAGTCTCACGATTTGATAAAGCAGACAGATTCCAACTTGCCGCCTGCATATAAGCACGGCCAAACTCAGACAAACTTACTTTGTCATCGTAAGATATGAGCTGATTCCAGAACGCTTCTCTATCATGTTCATACGTCCACGCGGCTATGTCCCCAATTATTGCTCCTATCATTAGCTAATATTATTTTGTCAATTTACATATTTCTACACTCTCTTCAGTGGTGGAAAACCGAGCTACACCATCTAAGTAGAACAAAATTAATATTGAAAGGAAGTCCCTAACACATAAACTCGTGCTTAGTAAAATCCATACGAAGCTTCCTGGTCTGCCTTCATTATGCAACGAAAAGCCTCCATGACAGGCCATCAAGCTTCAAAGACAGGCAAAGGACTTTGCAATAAGCCTTCTTCTAAGGTCATTCTACCAAGCTATGAAACGCTTATCTAGGTTTCTATTGGCAAAGTCTTCATCTTTTCATAAAGAATCTGAGCTATTTCAATATCCTCTTGGTTTATTTTCATAATGCTTTGAGATCTTACTCTTGTGAAAAATCAGACAACTTATCCCAGTCTACCTTGAAATCAGGATTCTGGCTTTCCATCCACTTTAAATACTGGGAATCTGCCAAGAATACACTTTGCAGTGTTTTCCCTTTGTACTTACCAAAGGAGATTACATCATCTGGCTGTAGAATCTTTATTTTCCCTTTATGATACTCTACAATAGCATCTATATCGGCAATTAAACGTTGAGAATCAATAATTGCCCATTTCACATAATTCCAGTCAGTGTCGATAACTTCTTTAATGGTCTTATCCTTATATTTACCAAAAGTGAATATATCATCCAGTCCAAGCACTTTAACCTCATTCCCCTCTATAGGTTCACCTTGTATATCTAAAAGGAACCAGGAACCGCAACCGCAACATGGAATCTCTTTTGGCTCTGTATCGTCTTTTTTACACCATGAATTTTCCGGTGAATCAGAACTATCAGCCCTTTCTCCATTACGAAAATAGTAACCATAGACTTTTCCGTATTTTCCGAATCTCCCATGTGGCTCAACTTTAACAACTTGAACATATTGATTTCTATACCAGTCTGATACTCTACCATCTGGAAATCTTTGTGCTGTGAATGGTAGAATTCTACCAATGTTATAATAAATTTCTGTCAGATTATTTTGAGGAAACTTGCAATTTACAGCATCTATAAGCTTCTGGTTATTATTCATGGCATTATATTTAATTATTTATTCTCCATTCAAACAAATCTCTATCCGTTATTATCGGATAATCAAACCGTTCAATCAATTCCCTCTCAGTGAAGGCTCTTTTGAATGTGTTACCTAACAATAGAACAATCATATCGTCCATTATATTGTTACAGTTGTTGATTACAGGATGATATAAGTTTTGGACGACATTAATTCCAATATATGTTCCTGTTCGTTTATCCAACTTAACAGAAAGCATATTCTCAAAGTCTTCTATTGCTATTCTGTAGCGAAGTAGTATCGTCAAAAGTTGCTCCCTATCTGAATCAGTCTGGAAATGTTTCAACAAATGCTCCATCTTCCATTTTTCTTCAGTTGTCTGACATAGCTTTTGTTTCAAAAGAGTAAGATCAGCATTACTAAATTCAGAATGAGACAAGACATCTTTATTTTCAGAATTAAGAAAAACGCTTCCTATTATATCAAATGGTTCAAACATGCAGGATTCCAGACCCAAATAAGCACGAATAACAGAAGTTACCCGAAGAATCCTTACTTGATTATCCCATGGCAAGTTTTTGAATGGGACAGTATCGTTTACCATCCAAGCAATTTTCACATATTCATTTACAAGCCTATGAGCATTCCAAGATGCGCAATCGCAAGATAGAATGTTGTTAAATTGTCCAACGTTCATATTATTGTACTTTTAAAGCTATTCATATGCAAAGATTGAACCAATCTATGCAGCCTATCTGCATTTTAAACGGAAATCTCCATAATTTGCAACCATTAAATCAATAGCAAAGATAAGAAAATCAACTCAGGAATTGTCGTTATAATCATTTTTTTGAGTTATATCACTCATTTATTCTATTATTAGAATATTATTTCGGATAATTACATTACTTTTGTATCTATAGTGTAACCAAAAAAAATGAAATATGGGTAAAGATTTAAATCGCCTAAAAGTGGTTCTTGCTGAAAAAAAGAAGACAAACAAATGGCTTGCCGAACAATTAGGTAAAGATCCGGCAACAATATCTAAATGGTGCACCAACAGTGCCCAACCCAACTTAGAGAATTTAGTTGAAATAGCCAAATGCCTTGAAGTTACAGTAAATGATTTAATTCGTTAATATTAGATTAAGCCCAATATGCCAACAAATAAAAATGCTGCGATACGTTACCAGACTCTCGATAAATGCTTTCGGGATCGACGACATAAGTATTACATCGAGGATCTCATTGATAAATGTGATGAAGCCATTTACTATTATAATGGGATTGGAGGTGTAAGCCGTCGCCAGATATTTGAAGACATTAAGTTTATGGAGAGTGAAACAGGATGGAGTGTGCCTCTTGAAAGAAAGCAGGATGGCAGAAGGGTTTACTATCGTTACAGTGACCCAAACTTCACTATTAATGCTCAACCATTGACTGAAGAGGAAGCCACTCAACTACGTTCCGTTATCATCACGCTTAACCGTTTTAAAGGACTGCCCAGCAACGAATGGGTTGAAGAAGTTATTTCCAATCTTGAATGGCGATTCGGCCTTAGGGGAAAAAACGAAAACATTCTTGGTTTCGAACAAAATCCTTATTTGAAAGGTCTGAACTTCTTATCTGACATTATAGATGCGGCCATTAATCATCAGGCCATAAGAATCATATATCGTAATTACAAAAATTATGACAACGAGCGCAATGTCATTGTTCATCCTTGGTACATAAAGCAGTATAATAACCGTTGGTTTCTTATGACTTACGATGCGGAAGCAAATCGTATCTCCAATTTTGCTCTTGACCGTATCCAGGAAATAGGTATAGAGGAAGATGTTGACTTTATTTCAAATAATAAGATAGATTTTGAGCATTATTTTGATGAAGTGTTCGGAGTTACTATTCCGCCCGATGACGTAGAAAAGATACGTGTTGTCCTTCAATTTTCTAAAAGACAATATCCCTATATCGTTTCCAAGCCGATACATCATACACAGAAAATCATTGACGATGAAGAATGTATATTGTCAGTAGAGCTTCGGCCTACTTACGAATTTACTCAGCTGATTCTGTCGTTCGGTTATGATGTGAAGGTGCTTGAACCTGAAACATACAAACAAGAAATAATAACAAATATACGTAGGAATTTGCAGAATTATGATATTATGCAGATAGACTGCACCGATTAAATTGAATTTTATTTCAGAATATTTAAAGATGAGAAATAACAATAGTCCATATACTGCAGCAATAACCGGATGTTCGTTCCTTTTTTACGAGTTTCAGCGAATGCTACCGCTATTGCTATCCGAAGAAAGAGATAAACTCGTATCTGATGAGATTGAGAACAATCAAATTCTTCAGATCAACTCCCGGAAAGCAAGGCGTACATTTGTTTTGGAATTTAAGCGCCGTTTTGCCTCTGTTCCTGTTTATTTCTGGGATTTCTGGCAAAACATGAGCGAGGCTGGACAACGCATAGGCTTGTTTTATGTGATAATGAAAACATACAAGCTAATCTTTGATTTTCATATCAATGTCACAATGAAGAAATGGAACTCTATAAATCATCAGATATTAAAGTCTGATATTATGATGGAGTTCTATGAAATAGCTTCCCGTGACGAGTTTGTAAACAGTTGGTCGGACAATACCAAAAGTAGATGTGCTAGTGCATATTTAACTATACTTAGACAGGCAGGACTGCTTGAAGAAAAAACGAATACATTGAAGCCGATTAAGCTCAATTCAAACGAATTTGCTTACTACATTCGTACAGGTGAAGAATGGTTTCTTGAAGCTTGCTTCCTCTATCCCTATGAAATTAAAGATATTAAAACCCAGGTATTATGAGATCAATGACAATTCCAGAGTTATATGAATATTTGCGTTCTGAAGCATTTATGAAACAAGACGGAAATATGTTCTATAACTACTATATATATCAGTATCCTGCTAGTAAGGAATATGAAATGCGTAAACAAATTCAGGAGTTCAAAGAAAAATTAGAACGTCCTACCACTTTCGTTGATGCTCTAGTACTTGATCTCTTCAAAGTATTCTGCGACTATCTGGCTAATGAAAAATTTGGTGACACATCTCTTTTAGATGATACATTTGAAGGTGATAAGATACATCCAGATTTGGTTACTACAGAATTAACAGCTGAAGCCAATTCAGACAACTTTATTAGTTATGTACGTGACATTATAGAGGAACATATTAATTCAAATAATGGCTATAAGCATCCATATGTATTTATTCACGGTATTGGAAAGATATTCCCATACCTTAGAACAAATGTGTTTCTTACTAGATATGAGAAATATAATGATACATCCAAGTACAAGATAATCCTATTTTATCCTGGACACCAAGAGGGTAATTCGTTTTGTCTTTTCGATACGCTCGAAGATTCACATACCTATAGAGCCACTTTATTAGTAAACAAATAAAAATCCAGCATATTATGAAATTTCAAGACTTATACGAAAAAGGACTTGATCGAAAGGTTAATCCTGCTGTCTCTGCATCTGATCTTACAGAAGCTACCGTTCAGACGGAGATTAAGGAGTATGTTTTCACTGAAGAGATTATTGTCAATTTATTTAATATTTTAAGTAATATAAAACATAACCAAGGAAGCCATGTCGGTATTTGGATTAATGGTTACTATGGATCTGGTAAGTCTCATTTCTTAAAATATGCAAGTTATTGTCTTTCTCAAAACAAGCAACGTTGTGAGGAAGCTTTTAAGCGTCTCATTGAAGCAACTGAAGACATCATGCTTCACACAACAGGCATATCCAGACTTGAACAAGAAGGAGTTTCTATTTCTGAGCTGAGGGCACTTCAGAATTGGTATGTATCCAAATCAGAAGTGGAAATGGTGATGTTCAACATTGGAGATGTGCACAATGTGAATGCAGATCAAAAAACAGCCTTTACCACCATATTCTGGAATCAGTTTAATGCTAAACGCGGATATAACTCTTTCAATTTGGCATTAGCTCAGTATTTAGAGAAAGCACTTGATGATGATGGAAAGTTTCAGGAGTTCAAGGATTATGTAAAGGGTAAAGGCTACGATTGGGAACGTAATATATCTCGTTTTGCTGCAGGTCGTCTTGATCTTGCATTGCAAATGGCAAAAGAAGTTGATCCAGATTTGGCTATAGATGTTATAAGAAAAAAAATTAAGGATAATGACATTTCTGTGTCAGTAGAATCTTTCGCAGCCGAGATGAAAGAATACATTGATAGTAAACAGAATAGCAATTTCCGTATTCTTTTCTTTGTAGATGAAGTTAGTCAGTTTATTGGAGAACATAGAGATCTTATCCTTCAACTTCAGTCACTCGTTAAACGATTGGAAGAGGTATGTGAATCTCGTTGTTGGATTGCTTGTACTGCTCAACAAACACTTGAAGAAGTTGTCACAAATGTAGGTGGTAATACTTCGAATCCAGAAGATGAAGTTGGAAAGATCTTAGGACGATTTGAAGTCCGTGCCTCGTTACAAGGAACATCACCAGAGTACATTACTCAAAAGCGTATTCTCAGCAAAAAAGGTGAAGTAGAGATTATGCTTGGCGAAATGTTTGAAAAGGATAAAGCAAAGTTAGATGCTCAGTTCGTTCTTCCAAGTACTTATAAAGCTTATACGAGTAAGGAGGACTTCGAAGCTTGTTACCCATTTGTGCCTTATCAGTTCCAGCTTATAATGAAGGTGCTGGATTCTTTCGTGAACATGAACTTTGTAGACAAACAGGTAAAGGGAAACGAACGTTCGCTTATTAACATCACCTTCTCGATAGCTAAAGATACTGCAAATATGGAGGTCGGAGAATTTATTTCTTTCGACAAATTCTTTGGTGCCATGTTCCAAGGTTCAATGCAGCATCTTGGTCAAAGAGCATTGTCAAATGCTCGTCAAGCACTTGATTTGATTACGGATCCAAATAAACAAGAATTCTATCGCAGAGTAGTATATGTTCTGTTCATGGTGTGCAACTTGTCTGATGTTGACAAACAATCTTTCTCAGCTACAATAGACAATATTGTAACTCTATTAATGACAAAAATAGATGCTAGCAAAGCGGCCATTAAGCAAGAAGTAAGCAATGTCCTTGCATTTCTTATTGATAAAGCTGTTATCCGTAAAGTTAAAACGGAAACCGGCAGTGAAATTTATGAGTTTTATACTGAGGAAGAGTCAAAAGTCGCACAACTTATCAGCAACCAACAGGTAGACAGTAATACATATATCGATGAATTGAAAACTATTTTCTTTAACCATTTTGGTAACCCAAGCAATAAAGAAAACTTTGCAACACGTTCATTCAATGTTGGAATCAATATCGATGGGCGTAATTATCTGAGTAATAATGCTGACATATGTGTTGACTTTGTAACGAATGCAAGTACTGATTCTGTAGATCAGTATGCATTTAGCATAGGAAACTCATCACAAAGCACTCATTTAATATACTTCATTTATCCCCTCTTTAAGGATAATCAAGAGCTTCGTGCAAATTTCCTATACTATTGTCGTGTTCAAAAATTTGCCCAAGAACCGGCTATCAGTGAAGAACGTCAACGAACCAAACAGATTTTTCAGCAAAGAGCGAAAGAGTTATATGATAAAGAGATAAAACCCCAATTCCAACATATATTAGATACATGTCCCATTATTTCATGTGGAAATGTTCTATCATTAACTGAAGTTGGAACAGCAAAGAAAGTTGATCGTTATAAGACTCTTATCAATCGCCATATGGAGTCTTTATATCACTTTGCACAATTGGTAAATAATAGTGAGGTACCAAAGAGTCAGGCAGATCTTACAGCAAAAATCAATCGTCCTGTAGAAGATACTTTAATTTCGATGCCACTTTCTATCCCCGAAAAAAAGGTAAAGGATTATCTTGACCGTACTCCTCATGATGTTACAGTGGCTGATGCCATACGTTATTTTACAAAAGTTCCATACGGATGGTCGGATTACGCTACCATTTTTTATATAAATGAGTTAGTAAGAAGGCATCTATATGCTTTTAATTACAATAACAATCCCAACGTCTCACGTGAGGACACTGCTCGTAACATTGTTCGTGAAGCGGGTAAGTTTACAATTGAAAAGGCAAAAGCAATTTCGCAGGATGTACTCAACGAATTTATCGATGCTTGGAAACACATATTTAATGTGATGTCTGTAAAGGGAAGCAATGACAGTACGGAACTATATCGCAACTGTAAAGAAACCAATGACAGTGTACTGAATACGCTTCTTAAGAATTATCGTGAGCTTTCACGCAAATTGAATGGATGTCCATTTGTAGTGTCTATAGATCAGGCAATAGAACTGATGGAGAATTGGCTCACTATCCGTGATCATCTTAAGTTCTTTCAAACAATCATAGACGCACGTGAAGAAGCATGTATTCTATTTGATCGTTGTAAAAGTATCAATTCTTTCCATAACGATCAGTTTGAGTTATATGAGAAGATACGCAATTTCTTGGATGTAAACCGAGATAATTTTGCATTTCTTCCTCCTGAACAGCAAAAAACTGTAGAAGCTTTACGTGTAATCAACAAGGATGTTGAGCCGTGGGAAAAGATGCCTTCATATAATAAGATGATGAAGACACTTAATGGTATGCTTCAGGATTGCAAAGCCAAGCTCATAGAAGATGTTAAGGATAAGTACAACAAGGTTTTTGATGAACTTGAACAATATGCGCAGGAAGTAAAAGTAGCACGTGATAAATTTGCGAAACGTGATATTACCATTTCTCTAAAGACAAACACAAGCAATTTTTATGCACTTCAGGCAAATGCAAATACTTCAGAATTTTATGAAGATGAAATGCGTAAAATAAATAGCGCAATCCCAGCTTCACCAACTACTGTCATCGGTGGTGATTCAAAGACTCCAGCATCAGCACCAATACCGACACGTATCCGCAAAGTTGTGCATCTAAACACTCACACCATCCAACCAATGCGTTCTGAGGCAGATGTAGACAAATACTTAGCTGGGTTAAAAGTTGAACTAATGAAGTATATCAATGATAATAACGATATTATTGTGAACTAGGTAATTATGATGTCTGTATTCGGTTGATGATAGGCCGGAAGATATGAAAGAGAAATAAATAAAGCTAATCGGATATATATAATAACATTTTTAGTAGAACGCTCTTTAAATATATTCAGCAGACACTTTCTTAAGTGTTTTTGCATATTTAGAAAGATAAAAAGATGGATACAAATAAGCTTAAACGCTTCGCAACCGAAGCTCGTACTATATTGATGCAAGGTGTAAAGCACCGTCTGCAAGCATTAGGTTTTGACCTTAAAACTGGTCAGCCATCTGAAATTCCACAGCAGATGGAAGGTGGAGCCGTATTCATGGGTGATATAGTATCGACTGATTTCTATAATAGATGGATGTCATTACATAATAATGTACAAAGTCGAAGTTTAAAGGAAATCGCAGAAGAAGCTGCCTATACATGGTTCAACCGCTTCATGGCTATTCGCATCATGGCAAAACAGAAATTCATAGCTCCAGTATTGGAGTATGAAAGCGAGGAGGTGCGTATTCCTATCATTGTGAGTGAGGCTCGCCAAGGTCGTATACCTCAGATGAAGGAAGACTTACGTTCACGATTGATGGAACTTCTCGATGATGACAGTAAGACAAACGAACAGTTTGCCCTTCTCATTGTGGCTTACTGCCATGAGAATCCTATCATCAACAACTGTTTTGGGGCTATTACCGATTATACAGAGCTTCTATTACCTCAAAACATTCTCTCTGATGGTGGTTTTGTAGATATGATTAACCATACAGAGTTTATTACGGAAGAACATTATGCCAGTGCCGAACTCATTGGCTGGCTTTATCAGTTCTATATATCAGACCGTAAGGATGAAGCCTTTGCTAAGAAAGGGAAATACAATGCAGATGAGATAGCTCCTGCTACCCAGATATTTACTCCGAATTGGATTGTAAAGTATATGGTAGAGAATACTCTTGGTCGTATTTATATTGACAACAATCCATATTGCGACTTAAAGGATGAACTTCAGTATTTAGTTGACATGAAGCCAAATAATGAAATCTTGAAAGTGAGCGACATATCTGATATGAAAGTTGCTGACCTTGCTTGCGGTTCAGGCCATATACTCAACGAGTGCTTTGATATGCTCTTTAAGATTTATATAGAAGAAGGCTACAGCCGTCGCTCTGCGATTCAAGAGATTCTTTCTAAGAACCTTGTTGGTATTGATATTGATACTCGTGCCAAACAGCTTGCCACCTTTGCACTATTAATGAAGGCTTGTCAGAAAGACCAATCATTCCTTGATGGAAATGTAATGCCTCGCGTATACAACATGCCAAGACCTTATTGTGAGGTGATGAAAAAGGACTATAAGGACAAGACAGATGAGAAGACTTTCATCTGCAGTATGTTGGCACACTTTATCATGGGTGAAGATAAAGAAATGCTTAATGAGTTGGCAGAAGCAGTTATGTTGATAGACCATTCCAACACATTAGGCAGTATAATGAAATTCGAAATTTCTTCGCGAACACGTAATATATTAAAGATACGTTTGGAGGAGTATGAGAAGTTGGATTTTGTTCCTGAAGAAATTCAACAGTTACTTCCGTACATTCGTATTATACTGGCACTTACAGATAAGTATGCAGCCATCTGTATGAATCCTCCTTACATGGGAAGTGGACGTTTCGACAGTACACTCTCCAAATATGTGAAGGACAACTATCCACATTCAAAAGAAGACCTGTTCTCTATTTTTATGGATGTGGCTATACACCGACTCCTGTCTAATGGCAAATATGGTATGATTAATATGCACTCATGGATGTTTTTATCATCTTTTGAAAAGCTTCGTCGTGAGCTTCTTAATAACTATCATATTGACTCTTTACTTCATTTAGGACCGCGGACATTCGATGAACTGAACGGTGAAGTTGTTCAGAACTCAGTTTTCGTAGTTGCTAATCATAAGTCTGACGAAGGTGGTGTATATTTTCGTCTGGTTGATGGGAAGAATTGTACAGACAAGAAAGAAATGTTCTTACTAGCATTACAGAAGCAGACATCCAAGATATACTTTCCAAATGTTTCTCAATCTAACTTCGAAAAAATCCCAGGAAGCCCAATTGGATATTGGGTGAGCAGAAATCTTTCTAAAGTTTTTGACATTGGTGTCAATATAACTAATTATATTGATTCATTTCAAGGTATTATTACAGGTGATAATAATAAATTTTTGAGATTATGGTCTGAATTAGAGATTAGTAAAATTGCACTACACAAAGGTAATATAAATGAGATCTCATTAAATAATACATATTGGATTCCTTATAACAAAGGTGGAATTTTCAGAAAGTGGTATGGCATACAAGATGTTGTTGTATATTGGAAAAATGGACCGCGTGATAAAACTAGAGGTAAAGAAGGATTTCAAAAATATTATCTAAAAGAATATGTCGCATGGTCTTATACTGTAAATAATTCTATTGCTACAAGATACTATCCTAAAGGTTTTTTATGGGATGTTCGCGGTTCTGGTATTATGGATAAAGGAAAGAATATGCTATTTTATTTGCAGGCTTTTATTACAAGTAAGGTAGGCTTTAAAACATTTAGAGTTAATGGTTCAAATTTATCATGTCAAGTTGAAAATATTCTCCAGTTACCAATAATATATAATGAGAATAAGAAAATATTTGTCGATTCTTTAGTAAAAAAGAATATCGCCATTTCCAGATTCGATTGGGATTCTCATGAGACATCCTGGGACTTCGAAACCAATCCCCTTTTGGCAGTGGACGAGAATACATATATTGACAATATAAACCACGAGATTGAGCTGCACGAAAAGGAAACAGGTAAACACATATGTATTGATTTAGTAACTCCACAACTTGGCAGTCTGCAATGGCGTATGGAACAATACAAGAAAAAGTGGAAATACCTCTTCATGCAGCTTCACGAAAACGAAGAAGAACTAAACCGTCAATTCATTGACATTTATGGTCTTCAGGATGAACTCACTCCTGAAGTTCCTCTCGATGAAATCACCATTCTACAACAAGGAGAAATAAATGTCGTAGATAATGGTCTTAATTGGAACGATGATGTACTGATAAAACAGTTAATCAGCTACGCTATTGGTTGTATGATGGGACGATATTCTATTGATAGAAAAGGCCTTGTCCTTGCAAATCAAGGGGACGGATTGAAGGAATATGAAGACCTTGTTCCTAATAGCAGATTTAAAGTTGATGATGATGGTATCATTCCTCTTATGTCATCTGACACTGATTTTGCAGACAACGCCACAAAACGTTTTAAACATTGGTTGGCCATAGCCTTTGGAGAAGATACACTGGTGGAGAATCTAAACTTTATTGAAGGAGTGCTTAAAAAAAATCTTACTGACTATTTTGTAAAGGATTTTTGGAAAGATCACAAAAAAATGTATCAGAATCGTCCTATATACTGGTTGTTCTCGTCAAAGAAAGGAGCTTTCCAGTGTATTACATATATGCATCGCATGAACCCATATACAGCAGAATGTATTCGCACTAAATACCTTCTTCCTCATATAGAATGGCTTTTGCAGAAGCAAAATGAGATGAAAGCTAATAGTACTAATCTCTCAATTGGTGAACGTAAACAATTAGATAATATTAATAAGCAAATTGACGAATGTAGAGAATATCACGACCGTCTGCATGTTATTGCTGACCAACAGATTGCTTTTGATCTCGATGATGGTGTAGTAGTAAACTATGCAAAGTTCGGTGACGTTTTGCAAAAATTGAAATAATAAAGTACAATGGATAATTCAATCAACCAATATGCCATAGGCGAACTCCTTGACGGAAGGTATTTCTATATACCATCCTACCAGAGAGGATATAGATGGACTGAGAAACAGGTAGGTGATCTCTTGCGTGACCTTCTCTGTTTTGCAAACGATTTTGCTAATGAAGGAAAAGAAAAAAAACAGGATCAGTTTTATTGTCTTCAACCTGTCATAGCTCGTCCAATCACAGATGAAGATAAGCTTAAATCTATGTTTGGAGCTGAATACAATGAAAGCATTCTGAGTCATGGCGTGTGGGAGATTATAGATGGGCAGCAACGTCTGACAACTATATTCCTGCTATACAAGTACCTTCTTGATCAGAAAGGATGGGATGCTGAAACTTTGAAAGAAGAGGAAGATGGTAAAGAGCTATATCATATCTGCTATGCTACTCGTGATGGTTCTACAGAATTCCTTGAAGGAATGACGATGAAGACCATCAAGGATAGCGATGAGGAGATTCTGAAAGACAACGTGGATTACTTTCACATGGCAAATGCATTCAAATATATTGGTGAATGGATTAAGACAGATGGCAAAACTATCAATATCCGCTATCAATTAGGTGGCAGTCTTGATAACATTAGAACTTCATTCTTTAAACTTCTAAATGGCATGAGCGACACCAAAGGTGGCTCTGTCCAGGTATTGTGGTATGAAATAGCAGAAGTTAAGGAAAAAAATAATATTAAAGAATTTCAGAAGATCAATACAGGAAAGATTCGTCTTACAGATGCGGAACTTATCAAAGGATTATTCTTGTTAAAAAAGAACTTTACTTCCGGTGATAAATATATTAAGCAATCCGAATTAGCTCTGGAATGGGAATATATTGAGAACACACTTCATGCAAACAATTTCTGGTATTTCCTTCAGAAAAAGGGATATGATATGCCTAACCGTATTGATCTGCTTTTTAATCTAATTTACAAAAAGAATGCTCTTAAAGAAATTCCTGAAACCGAATGGGATGCCAAGATAAAGGAGATTGATGCTCTGTTAATGGACACAAGACAAAGTGAGATATTCCGTTTCTACTACAACCGCTTTGAAGGAAAGATGGGCGAAGATCTTCAACATGAAGTTGCTATTGCTTGGGATGAAGTAATGGAATTATTTAGAACACTTGATGACTGGTTCTGTACCCCTTCTATTTATAACTACATTGGTTTACTTAGCCAGTGTGGTGAAGATCTTTGTAGGCTTGTTCTTCATTTTGAATATATGCCGGAAACTACATGCCGAGATGATTTTGAGAAATATCTTAAAAAACGAATCTCATATCACTTACGTGGTGCGAAAGTTGATGATGAGAACAAACAGATTCTTAATACATACGATAAAGATCACGATACAATATACAAGTTATTACTGACCCTAAATATACATCTTCTGAATGAACAGAATCAAAAGTTGGAATCAGAATCAGATGTATATAAATTCCCATTTGATGTTCTTAGTGCTCAAAACTGGGATATTGAACATATTGACTCATTTCATACCAATGCTTTGAAAAAGGAAAAAGACAAGCGAGATTGGATTGAAACTGCTATGGCTGACCGCAAAGATGAATTGAAGGATGATGAACTTGCTGTTTTAAAACAAAAATTAGATGAAAATGCTTTAGATGACGTCATAAATATACTGAAAAAGAATGCCCAAGAGGTGGATGCAGACGAAGAAATCAAGAATACAATAGGCAACTTGACACTTCTTGATGCAGCTACCAATAGAATGTATGGAAACAGTTTGTTCTGCACTAAAAGGCGCATCATAATAGAACGAATCAAACAAGGTGTCTTTGTTCCCATTGCAACACAATATATCTTCGCCAAATTCTTTGATGAAAAAGGTACCAATCGTTCTTTATGGACGAAGGAAGACATGGAAGCATATCACAAATACATCTATGAAGCCTTGAAAGAATATATAAAATTAGAGGAGGTTGAAGAATGAGCAATAGATATACTTTTTTAGATATATACAAGAATGATTTAGATCTTAATAAAGATACAAAGGTTAAAATCAGTCAGATAGTTATCCCTAAGATTCAGCGTCCATATGCTCAGGGAAGACCTGATGGTGTATGTACTTATGTACGTAATACACTTCTGAATGAAATGTTTGCAAATTTCAAAACAGATGAAGTTTTTGATTTCAACTTCATATATGGTATTGTTCGTCCTTCTAATGAAACCTATGTAATGGAATTATTGGATGGTCAGCAACGTATGACGACCTTATTCTTAGTTTATTGGTATGTTGCAAATCGCGAACTTAATGAAGGCGAAGAGGCTGATACTGAGATTCGCAATGCACTTGGACGTTTCGTATATGAGACACGTTCCACTTCAACCGTATTTTGCCAAAGATTAGCATCATACCACATAGACCTTTCAAATACAAAACCTTCTAAGGCAATTAAGAAAGCAAAGTGGTACTTCAAGTCATTCGATAGAGATAGCACCATAAGTGCTATGCTTATCATGCTTGACGCTATTCATGATAGATACAATAAACAGGATAGCAATGAACTCTATAAGAAGCTTGAAAATATTCAGTTCTATGTAAAGTCTCTTGGCTACTTTAATCTGTCCGAGGAACTCTATATCAAAATGAATGCACGAGGTTTACAGTTGAGTCCATTTGAGAATTTTAAGGCAGATCTCATCAATTTCATAAATAATAAAGAGTATGCCCCATATAAGAAACTTGTTCCTTTATATAAGAAAGGCAGCGATGACGAAGTGGAATTTAACTTTAACTTCTCTGTTAAGCTCGATTCAAAGTGGATAGATATTTTCTGGAAAAAGGGAAATGAAAACTTTGACGCTGCATACATGAGTTTCTTCTCTCGTTTCTTTGCCTGCAAGTATATAGTATCGACAAAAGACATTGTGTCCGATAAAGATATGCGACAGGACAAAACGATACGTCAGCTATATACTGAGTCTGAAAATAGAACTGATGCAAATGAATACCTTGGTTTCCAAGAGTTTGAGAATTTACTTTTAGAGCATCCAGAATTTATCATAACATTGGATAAGGTTTTGGATGTATTCTTTGAGTATGACCATAAAGATGGTAAAGAATTTATCTATAAATCAATGCTTCCGTCATGGGAGAAGAAGAATCCTGAAGACGGCGATGATTTCTATTGTAACATATCATCCAAGATGACTCATACCAAACTTATTTTACTGGGAGCAGTCATAGAGTTTATTGAAGCATACAATGCTTTTGACACAAATGTGTTCAAACAATGGATGCGAGTAGTATGGAACATTGTAGAGAATACGAATATTGACAGCTTAACGCCTGTGTCTTCATTGATACGTAAGCTTTCTGCTGTTATTCATAATACAGCGATTAGATCATCAGAAGGTTTGTCATTCTATGCAGCCCTTTCTCAATGGAAAGATGATAGCAATGACGAACGTGAAAATAGAGCTCTGCTCGAAGAAATAGAAAAAGCAAAGCGTATTTCAGAGAATAATGATTGGCTTAACATGTTCAAACAGGCAGAAGAGCATCCTTTTTTTAAGGGTATGGTATTGTTTTTCTATGAGCCAGGATTATCGTTGGAAAATTTCAGACACCGATATGAGTTAGCAAAAGACATGTTTGATGAAAATGGTATATCTAAATTATATCGTACAGATCATTTGTTAATTCGTGCCATTGTTAGTCAATTCAATTCATGGAATGAACTGGAGGAAAGATATATTACTGAACGAGCAGAGTCTAACAAATATTTAAAGAACATTCTCGCTTCTCATGAAAGAGTGCGTAATATGTTCTCAGAGTTACTGAATGAGGCTGATGAATCTGCTGTTGAGAATCATCTACATGAATACATAGATGAAGAGAAGGAATTCATATCATTAAATGGTGATAATGACGGATACTGCAATATGGCAGTAAAAAGACTTAGAAAAGACGTCAAACTTTATGATTGGATTGCAGCAGAGGAAAGACAAAACAAATCTGTTTTCCGTATTTACGAGTATGAGGGTCATATTATGTTCGCAGTTCCAAGAAAGCAGTACGCAAAAGTTGCCCTCGATACAGAACGAGCAAAGACAGCATATAAAATTGCCGAAAGCTACGGGATGGACTATTATGATAACAACCAGTTACAGATGTATAAAGAGTATGGAGATAGTTTCGGTAACGAGATTTGGCTCAAACAAGATAGACAGAATTGTACTCTATGGATTGGTTTCTGTCAGCATCATGATTTAAGGATTCAGATAGAATGTAAGACAAAGAAATATGCCAAGGAATTATTGAAAGTGTTTGAAGGAAGTGACTATATCGATGATGATGAAAGATGGATAAAACTACCATATCAGAAACACTTCAAGAATCAAAAAACATATAGAGACTTGGCAAACGTTCTGGAGAATATATTTGATATTATACCTGAACTCTAATTCTTAATTTAAAGAAAGAGGTCAAAGTTAACAGCTAAAAGTATTGGAGGTTATATGTGGCATGGATATTATCAGATGACTCCGTACAAAGATAGCTTATAAGTATTTGACGATGGATATTACAATATATTCAGGTTTGAGTTTTACAGAAAGATAGTCTGCAATACAATAAAAGATATGTAAGTTATATATTATATATGAACGCATTACAAAAGAAAATATACGATTACTTTGAGCGTGATCCGATGTTGAAGGTGTTATTCATCTTTGACAATGGCTTCATGTCAATAGAATTAGAAAATGTAGATTGGCTCAGTGGATTCAAATATATTGAATTCAAGGGAGACTGGTTTACCATAAAATACAATCTTGATAATTTATGGCAAAAAGAAAAAGTTATTTTGCTTTTTCACCAACCTTCGCCTTTAAAAGTGAAGTCACTGCAAGCATCATTCCCTCTTATGGATATTCTTGCGGCCAATATGGAGTATCACTCGCAAGACTATACTGCATATATTCAGCAATATGGTTTACCAGAATCGGACAAAAAATTATGTCGCTTCGTTGAGAAAAATATAAATCAGTTACAATCTGACAAAATACTGAAGCTTATGATGCCATATTATAAAGATAGAAGCATCTCTTATGATATGATGGTTAGAGGATTTATATGCTCTTATCTTGGCTTACAACGAATTCTTGACTGGGACAATATTATTGTAAGAATTTTACTTTTAGGAAGACAAAGTGAACATCAAAAGCGACTTGATTTTTATGTAAAACTACATGGCTCTATAGAAGTTGAGAATGCCCTAAACAATCGTCTGCTTGAGATATTCGGTTCTTCAATAGAAAACAATACAGAAGAAAAGGTCGGTCATATTGTTCAGGTCCTGAAATATAACGCTATAGTTCAAAATTTGGCTCCAGTCGAAGCTGATAACTATAAGCAGAATAGGATTACAGATAGTTATGCATTACAACATCTTAATCGAATACTGGAGTTAGCACTAAGTCAGGAAAAAACCTCACAAGCTTTAATGGAAGTGCTAGAGGAACTTGGCGTAGATATACATGATTCAGAAATTATAAGATGGTACGGTACAGAAGCAAATTACTATTTTGTACCAAGGAATCTCTGTACACCTATTATCAAAACATTACTGAATGAGAAAATAGAGACAGAGCCTGAGATTGTTATCAATCGCATAGAAGAGTTGATGTTAAAACATAATGACAGTTCTAATGTAATGGACTATGCGGTTATTGTTGCAAAACTTTACGAAAAGGCAAATAGTCTTGGTTCATTAACATTGGACAATGCTGATGATTATATTATTCGTTATCAGTCTGATTATTATACTATAGACCAATACTACCGCCAGGCAACTGAGATATACTTTAATATAAGCCCGACTAATGAGTTGTTTGAAACTGTTCAGAACGTGAAGTCAAAACTTGACCAGAATTATAGTAAAATTTGCAACCGGATAAATATGGAATGGACACGCTGTTTAAGAGATACTGGTGGAATAAACAGTTTACATATCCTGAGACAGCAAGATTTCTATGATGACCAGATTAAACCAATTAGAAAAAAGGTAGCTATAATTGTAAGTGATGCATTAAGATATGAAGTTGCCCAAGAACTTATAGGTGAGTTGGCAAAATCTAAGCATGTCGCATCATTGAAACCGGGTTTAGCCATGATTCCAACAGAGACAAAGTATTGTAAACCATCACTTTTACCTCACAGAAGTTTAAAATTATATGGGCAGATTGACAATCAAAACATGGCTGTTGATGATAAGCTTCTTGTTACTGTTGAAAAACGAAGTGAACATCTTCAAAACTATAGGGATGGTGCTATTTGTGTAAATTTTGATGTGGTAGCCGAATATAATCAGACAAAGAATCGTGAAATATTCAAGCATTCTTTGGTGTATATATTCCATGACAACATCGATAAGCAAGGGCATGATGGATCTGCAAAGCAAATCGTACAGAGCTGCCGGGAAACAATTAATGCGATAGCAACAATGATTCCTAAAATTCATTCTTCATATAACGTAACGGAAGTATATGTAACAAGCGATCATGGTTTCCTTTTCAACGACATTGACTTTTGCGATAAAGATAAGCATAAGGTTTCGGATGATTTTCTTGAACGTAGTTCTCGATACTATCTTACAAGATCAGATGAATCTATTTCTGGGGTAATGAAATTCAAATTGTCTGACGTTTCTGGTATGTGCAATGTTGATGACATATATGTAGCTGTTCCTGAAGGAACGAATAGGTTTGCTGCTCAATCTGGTGGATATATGTTCTGTCATGGAGGAGCTTCACTGCAGGAAGTTATTATTCCAATTATAATCAGTAGACAAGAGAGAACGGATATAAAACAACCTGTTGGTGTAATGTTGCTTGATAGAAAACTATCCATACAGTCTTCACGTCTTCGTATTAAGTTACTCCAGACCGAGGCTGTATCTATGGATATGAAAGAAAGAATAATCAGAGTAGCTATATATGATAATGACAAACCTGTTACACCAGTAAAAGAGATTATATTAGACAAAACAGACCCGATACTTGACAATAGAAAGATTCTGGTTGATCTTACGCTTAACAGGAACGTTAATGCAAAAGTGTTGCAATTAAAAGTGTTTGATGTTAGTGACGAATTAAATCCTTTGATAAAGGAAAATGTTACAAACAATACACTTATAGAAAATGATTTTGATTTTTAATAACAATACTATAATATGAATCTACAGCAGAAAGTATTAAATGCCTTCATTGGCAAAGTAGTAAGAAAAGACCTGGCGTTCTTGGTTAAGGGGGGACTTCCTGTACCAACTTACGTACTGGAATACTTGCTTGGACAGTATTGTGCCAGTGATGATGAAGAGATCATTAACGAAGGACTGGAAAAAGTTAAGGATGTCATCAAAAACAATTATGTACATCGTGCTGAAGCTGAATCTGTAAAAGGACTTATCCGTGAACACGGCAAGCATCGTATCATAGATAAAGTGACGGTAGTGCTTAACGAGAAAAACGATGAATACCAAGCAACTTTTGCCAATCTCGGGCTCTCCGGTGTGCCAATAGGAACTGACTATGTACGCAAGAACCCGAAGCTTCTGAGCGGAAACGGTGTATGGTGCATCGTCACCATTGGCTACATCTGCGGAGAAGATGTAAAAGTGAGATGGGAAATCCAGACATTAAAGCCTATACAGATTTCGAATATCGACTTGCAGGAGTATATAGATCAACGTAAAAACTTTACCACAGAGGAATGGATTGATCTGCTCATGCATACGGTAGGTTTAAATCCTGATACGATGAACCGACGGGAAAAGTTTATCACTCTTGCCCGTTTGCTTCCTCATGTGGAGAATAACTTCAATTTTATGGAGCTTGGTCCTAAAGGTACCGGAAAATCTCATGTGTTTCAGGAACTGTCACCCTATGGAGTACTTGTATCTGGTGGTGATGTGACAAGTGCCCGACTGTTCGTAAAGATGCAGGGGAATAAGGAAATCCTTGGATTAGTGGGCTACTGGGATGTGGTTGCATGGGATGAGTTTGAACAACAGAAAGGACGTGCAGTTGATGCCGTGCTCATTGATACCATGCAGAATTATCTGGCTAATAAATCCTTCAACCGAGGCAAAGGAACACACGAGGCAAGTGCCTCCATGGTTTTTGTGGGAAATACTAAACATACAGTTCCCTTCATGTTGAAGAATACGCATCTTTTTGAATCTATACCGACATCCTTTATCAAAGGTGCTTTTCTTGACAGAATCCATCTGTATAATCCTGGCTGGGAAATCAAGATGCTGAAGAAAGACAGTTTCTCCAAGGGCTATGGACTTATTACGGATTACATAGCTGCAGTGCTTCATGCTTTACGCAACGATGATCGTACTGCAGTTTTGAAGGACTATGCAAAGTTTGATGGTTCTCTCTCCGAGCGTGACCATCTGGCCATACGTAAGACATTCTCAGGAATGATGAAACTTATCTATCCTGATGGGAAAATGACAGATGAAGAAGCCTACGAATTGGTAGACTTTGCCGCTGAATGTAGAAAGCGTGTAAAAGACCAGTTATACGTGATTGACGAAACGTTTAAGGCAGAGCCAGCACGATTTAAGTACATCAATCTAAAGACTGGCATAGAGATGAATGTGGAAACACTTGAGGAAGTAAGTAATCCGTTCAAAAGCCCTGTCAGTTTCTCTAAGGAAGAAAACGCTGACAGTCAGCAAACAAATGAAGAGACATCTGAAAATAATTCAAATGGGGAAAATGTTTCTGCTAATCGCGGAATAAGAAGACCACGCATTCCAATTCTGCAAGAGAAAAGTATGACTTTCAGAATGGGCCAAACAGGTGTCAGCTATGAGAAACTGTTTGCATCATACATGGCAAATGCAAGTGAAATTACGGTTGAAGATCCGTATATACGTGCTCCTTGGCAAATCAAAAACTTTATGGAGTTTGCTTTGATGCTAATAAATACTCGCCCTGTTGATGATTTAAAGCTCAACCTTATTACGAATGAGGAAGAAGATAAAATCCCCGAGCTTATAGATCGTTTGGATGACATTAAGGATGACCTTGCTACATATGGTATAAACTTTGAATACAAATTTAGAGATTTCCATGACCGATGTATCAAAACAGATACGGGATGGACAATCTCACTTGGACGTGGACTGGATATGTTCGAGAAATATAATACTTTCTCAATAGCATCTTCAAGACAGGATATGCGAAAATGCAAGGAGTTTACTGCTACATTTATGAAGACAAAAAATGTATAACTAATATATCAAATGCTTGAGCATTAATCTAAATGTTTACAGTGAACATATAGCCAAAAATATAACGGTATTTAGTGATAAATTAGTACGAACTAACAATAATAATAATGTTAGCTCGTACTTTTTTTTGTTTTGCAGATAGGCTGCATAACAATTATATATGTTTGCGAATAAAACATATAAACGACAATTGATTATGAAACCATCTACTATTGTATGCTTAGTACTATCAGGAAACTTCCTTGTTTCCTGTGGTTACAAGAAAGAGGCAAAAGAAGTTACACAAGATTTTTTCTCAGCTATCAAAAATGATAAGGAAGAAAAAATGGTTGAATTATATCCTGAAGTTGGAAACCTTAAAAACTATTACAAATCAGACACAATTATCTTGAAAGAAGTTACAGAACTCGAAGACAAGAAATACAGTGTTGCATTAACAAACAAGTTCACCAATGGATTCGGCAAAAGCACGGAATCACAAATCATTTTGTACACAAAACCGAAGGACGACAAGAAGCCAAGTGATGGTTATGTAATCTATGATTCCAAAGGACTTTGTAATCTTTCTGATGATCCTATATATAAGTTTGCAAAAAGAAAAGGCTATATACAAGGAGACTCACTTACAGACCAACAGATTTCAAAAAAATATTCTGAGGCATCAACTGCACTTATTACACTCTCATTAAAGTTCTATACCTATCTTACAGAGAATGTAACCGTGGCAAACTGGAACTGGGAAACAAGTGACTATAGTTATTCCGCAAGTGGAAGAGGGGTTGTAAAGAATAATACCCAATATACTATACCAAATGTAAAATACGTGGTTACGTATTTGAAAGGAAATGGTACTGAAGTAACTCAGGATGATGGCTACGTTACATACGACGAAATACGTCCATACGGGATGAAATCCTTTTCATTCTATACGTCATATGTTGGCGATGCATCCAGAGCAAAAATAAGGCTTGAATTTGATAATGATTTTATTCTTAAAACAGTGGCTGATGGTGAATTTGAATAGCTGATTTTTTATAGAATAAAAAAAGAGTACAGCAGGTAAAAATAGTGCAAAAATGGCATATAAATAAACAGCTAAAAAGCTGACATTATGGCATATAAAATAGATATTTATAGACTAAAATATTTATTGACAAGATTTTTCGAGTTGGCATGATATTTGTATTATTTATTTATAAATAATGTTATATGGGGAAACATCCTTTTAAGATTTTATGTATTGATGGAGGGGGAATAAAGGGGCTATTTTCAGCACAAATTCTCGCTAAATTCGAAGAAGTTTACGACACGAAAATTTCAGAACAATTTGACTTAATATGTGGAACATCGACTGGAGGAATTATTGCCTTGGCTGCATCTGCTAATATCTCAATGTCTGATGTTGTAAACTTTTACAAAGAAAAAGGGCCAAAAATCTTCGCTCAAAAGAGGAAAAAAAATTTGGGAAAGTTATGGCTTAAAATAAAGCAAATATGCTATAAAGGTAAATATAGTAATGAAGAATTAAGAAAAGCTTTAGCTGAAGTCTTTAAAGACAAAAAAATATACGAAAGTTCTAATCTACTTTGTATTCCTGCTTTTGACATAATTACGGCTACGCCAAGAGTTTTCAAAAGGGACTATAAAAAATTTACAGAAGATAATAAAAAGACATATGTAGATGTTGCTCTTGCAACATCTGCTGCACCAACATACTTACCTATACATAATCTTGAATCAAGTCAATATGTAGATGGAGGAGTATGGGCCAACAATCCAAGTTTGGTCGGACTTATGGAATTTTTATATCAATTTGCCGATGATGAGAGATTTAATGGTGTTGATATATTGTCTATTAGTAGTCTTGAGGTGGCCCAGGGAAATGCCCCAAAACGAAACTGTAACTCATTTATTGACTGGAACGAGAATCTTATTGAATTATTTTCAATAGGGCAAGCTAAAAATATGACAAAACTCTTTGAGTTCTTAGATGGGAAATTAAAATTCCCGATGAATTACGTTAGAATCACAAATGAACCTCTGTCAGCAGAGCATATGAAAAATATATCTATGGATAATGCTTCAGACCGTTCATTAAAAATACTTCAGTCCATTGGCAATGCTACTGCAATAAAAGCTAAAATGGACCCGAAAGTAGAGAGATTTTTCACGACAGGTAAAACATTATATTTCTAAAAATATGGCAAATAATCACGAACAATTTATTGCTTTTAATGACACAATTAAAGCATCAAAATTAAGAAGAGATACACTTAAAAAAAATCGTGAATCTATTAGAAAGAAAATTCGTAATTACTTCAAGAATAATTGGCCGGATAAAATTCAGCCCCAATTTCATTGGCAAGGTTCATACTCTATGTATACTTTGCTGAATCCGATTAAGGATGAAGATGGACTTGGTGCATATGATTTGGATGATGGAATATATTTTATTGGTTCGTCTGAAGATGAACGTGAAACTGTACAATGGTATCATAACCAAATTTATGAAGCAGTAAAGGACCACACAACACAGGGTGCAAAAGACAATAATCCATGCGTTACTGTGTATTATGCAGATAACCATCATATTGATTTGCCAGCATATTTTATGGTAGATGGAGATGAGCATCCCAAAATGGCTCACAAAAAAAATCCATGGATGGATTCAGATCCAAGAGAAACGACCAATTGGTTTAATGGAAAATCAGAACATCCACAACTGAGGAGAATTGTACGATATGTAAAAGCATGGGCTGACTATGTGAACAATCAGGGAAAAGGGAAAATGCCAACGGGATGTATACTTACCATTCTTGTTGAAAAGAATTTCACTTCAAATGATAGAGATGACATAGCATTAAGGGATGTTCTCGTAAAAATGAATAATAGTCTCAGCGCTAAAGATGGTTTTCATTGTTATCGCCCTACATTCCCAGTAGGAGAAGATTTATTTGAGCATTACAAAACAAGCCGCAAAGATTTTTTCCTTAAAGAATTGAACTCTTTTGCGTCTGACGCTGATAAAGCTGTAAATTCATCTAATCAAAAAGATGGTTGTTTAAAATGGCAAAATCACTTAGGTGAACGTTTCTCTTGCTCAACAGCAAAAGACGAAGATGAAGATGCTCAGAAAAAGAATCTATCAGGAACATTAAAAACAAATAGTCGCTTTGCATAACAAAGAATTACTTAAAACTTGCTTTGCTGGAATAAGTAAGGAAGACGATGTAGAACTTGTTGGTCAGATTCCAACAACTTCACAGCATTCATACATTGAGTGTTGGAAATTGAGTACCTATATTTCAGTAGCTCCTGTTGCTGAAAAAATAGAACTATATATAGGATTCCCAAATTCATTTCCATATGAATGTCCAGATATTTTCTATTTTGATACGAAGTATGACTACTTCCCTCATATAGATTATACTTATCGAAGACTCTGTTATCTTGAAGATGGAATAACTTATTCTCCAGATCAACCTATTTCAGTATTACGTGAATGTATTAGGCAAGCTAAACGCTTGATAGAGAAAGGGGCAAAACGTGAAAATGAGGATGATTTTATCAAAGAAATATATAGTTATTGGGTAGGAACATATCCAAACGAACAAACTATTAATGATGATTGGTTGATTTATGGTGATATACCTACCACATCACAAATCCTTAAGGTTTGGTCATATAAAGAGACTCTATATACGGAAAAAGGAGCTTCTCATAATTTAATTATGCAAAACGATAATATTGATATTGATTTTGAACATTATCTAAAGCGTAAACCTTACTTCTCTGAAAATGAAACATTATTCCTCAGAAGTGTTGAGATTCCTTATACGCCTCCATATTCAATAAGCCCTTTAACGTTTTTAGAATGGATTAAAGATCCTGATGATAAAAAATTGTTCAAAAAAGTTCTCAACAAGAAGAAAAAAGTAATTGTTACGTTTCCACTACTTCATACAAAATATCTTGGTGGATGCTATATACCATTGCAACCCGCCTTTAGAAAAGGCTATCGAAATCTTACTGCATTTGAAGAACTTACACGTTTTGAGAAAAAAAATAGGTGCCTTCAACGGCTCATTGGCAAAATATATTCCTCTGATAGAATAGACCAACGTACTTCAGGAAGGAAGTTGGGAACAAGGAAATTTGCTGTTATAGGACTTGGAAGCATCGGAAGTAACTTATGTTATTTTTTAAGTGGATGGTCTAATACGGAATATATACTTGTTGATAATGATATTATGCAACCAGAAAATATTGGAAGGCATTTACATGGTATGAAATATATTCAACAAAGCAAAGTTCATTCCGTTGAAGAGTTTCTGCGAGAGAAAAGGCCTGATTCATTAATAAAAAGTTATGGTGATTCAATAGAGAACGTTATAGAAAAAGATCTAGATGAGTTCAATAGATGTTCTGCATTATTCATGTGCGTAGGAGATTGTATGTCAGAACAATATGTATTGTCATTGGTAAAAAAAGGCATTTTACACACTCCAATATTTATTCTATGGCTTGAGCCTTTTGCAATAGCTGGACATCTAGTATACATAAATCCTGCCAATAGTCCTAATTTGGATAACATTTTAGAAAAAGATACAATGTTATATAAGCATAATATAATACCTTCCTCTGAATACGTCAGTAGAGGTGAAACAGAATTTATTAGTAGAGATGCTGGATGCAATGGGGCTTATGCACATTATTCAGGAAATGATGTTATACTTTTTTTGTCGGCTATATATCCAATTATCAATAACCTAATAAAAGAACCTTTTAATTCAATGTGCTATCGATGGGTAGGAAATATAAATATTGCAATAGAGAAAAAAATAAAATTGATAGAAGGGGAACACATTTCCGGAAGTATCACAAAAATACCTCTATAGATTATAAAAAAATAAAGGTTGAAATAAAGGAATCCGCATTAAAGAAACTTCAAACTTTTCAGCAGAAAGAAGGATTTGAGATTGGTGGTGTGTTTACAGGGTCTGAATTAGAAGAATCTAAATTTCGTATAGCAAAAGTTTCCGATCCATGTACAATATTTAATGGATCTACTAAATACAACTGCACAAGAGATGCGAGATTAGCAAATCTTTTTATAGAAGAGGATTATAAAGTATCAAACCGCTCCAGATATTATTTAGGGGAATGGCATACCCATCCTGAGGATAATCCTCAACCTTCAAATATAGATGTCGCTTCCATCAAAAATATATATTCTACGTCAAAACTTCCTATTAATGGAGTTTTTCTGATAATTGTTGGACTAAGAAGCAACTATTATGGTTTTTATGATGGTAAAAACATTCATAAAATTGACGTTACTTTATGTACATAACTTTATTCACACAGTTTAAGAGGATGATAGGGTCAATAGCCTTACCATCCTTTTTTGTTGTCAGGTGCAGATGAGGACCTATTGACATACCTGTATTACCAGACACCCCGATTATCTCACCGGCCTTAACATATTGTCCGATTGTAACCTTAGATGATGACAGATGACAATAGCTGACCGTGTAGTTGCCAGTCAGAATTGTGATGTATCTGCCAGAACGCTTATCATGAGCAGCCTTCACCACTTTCCCTGGAAGCATGGAAAACACAGGTTCGTAGCGTGCCTGAAGATCCACTCCATTATGCATACAATATTTATGTGTTACAGGGTGACGACGCATTCCAAACTCTGAGTTTATCTGAACACTCTTTAATGGATAAGCCATATTCAAATATTGAAGAATATCATCAGATGTATGAGAAGAGGTACCTACATCCTCCCCGCATGAATTTACGACATTTTTATATGATGAAACATTCTTCAAAGAATCTTTCAACATCAGATTATCCACAATAGGAGAAGCATTAGTCTCTTGTGGATTTTTTGTTTTGTTAGCTGGGTGATTATACAAACATCCAACCGTATTAAACTGAGCTTTTATTGTAGTACCTGACATCAACGACAGAAGCACCATCATGAGTATATTTCTAATATTCATGAGGCAAAATTACATATCTCCATTACCATGAATTAAAACTCATATACTTCAAGTGATTTTTCTAACTTTATTTATGCTAATAGTATGATTTTAATCGATAAATCATACTTCTTTCATAATGATATATAAAACTTAAGGTATGATATACCCATTCTTCTGATTCTCTAATCACACCTTTTATTTTTGTTTCTGAATTAACTATTAATAAAGTACTTCATAAGAAAATGAAATACTGTTATAGCAAAAATAATAACGCATTAAAAAAGGTAACAAATGATTTACAACTTTGATGAGAATGAAATGCCCTACGGCACTCTCGAACGTTTTGGACTCACACAGGAGATGATTGAGGATCTGCCGACTGATGTTCTGCAGAATATTCTCAATGGCCGGCATTCTCCAGTCTTACCTGTACACATCATTGCTGATGATGGTGAAGAAGTAAAGGCAAGAACACGATTCTGCCTTGTAAGAACGCCAGAAGGCAATGTAGATGTTCTCTTCTTTCCGAAGCTTGACGAGTATGACTTAAAAGTATTCAATGAGCAGCAGAGGCAAAGCCTTCTTGCAGGCAAACCCATCATCGGACATTTGGAAAGCAACGAAACGGGACACGAGCTTGGCACAAAATGTTTCTTCCAGCTTGACCAGGATAGCAAACAGGTACTGAGCGTGCCGACACCAGTCATAGGCAGGAACATTCAATATCTTACCGACCGCTATCATCTTACGGGGACAGAGATGCAGAAACTGCAGAACGGAGAAATTCTCTCAATCATTGAAGACGATGATGAGATTTCCATCGGTATCGATCTGAATTCAAATACGGGTATCCGTCTCTCCGCAGGTAATGAACAAGTCTGGCGCAGAGAAGCCAAACGGGAATGGGACAAATACAACTTCGGTATTTTCGGTTGTTGGACCATGGACGAAAATGGTAATCTTGACTATATCCATGAGGAGGACTACTCTGAAGAAATCTGGAATGAGCAGAAGAAACAAGGTATGCGCATGATGCAACGATAAACCAATGTAACAACCATCAATAACAATGGCAAATATCAAATACTATCCAGAAGACGAGCTTGTACAGAAAGTACAGAGTGGAGAATACGGTTGGCTCGATTACATCAATCACCACTCACCGGAATGGCAGGAAGAATACACCGAATTCTGTAATGAAAGGAACCTTGTAGTTAACGAAGAATCAGCCGAAGATTTTATCGAATGGAAAGGCGAGCTTGTTGAAACTGGCGAATAATCAACATTTAAAATCAATCACAATATGTCAATCAGATCAAATGCACTACCAGTAGGTAGAGATTTGTCACCTGAGCTGCAGGATATTCTCCGTCGCAACGGTATGCAAGCACATATCATCCGACAAGGAGAAAACTATCTTCTGGCGGTTCAAGGGCATGACTCACCTCTCCTAACCTATCATATCAGTGCCCGGCAGATGAGGGACTTGGCAGATTGGGGTACAAACTCGGCTAACAAAAAAGCCTATAACACCTTTGCTGATTTAGTGAAGAAAGACTTCTATATGCCAAGAGACTTTGTCCATGCCCGTAATGCCAACGGTCGTGTGGCCATGGGACTTCACGGCTACCGGATTGGTGTTGGCGAATACGGCAGACTGCCGTGGGACAAACGCCGTACCTTTATGATGATGGATCCGTTTCATGGACGATTTTTGGGATGGACACCACGCAATCAGGAAGGCTTCCACATGCGCCGTGTCGGTGGTGCCATGTTCCTGCAGGGAGCCCCTATGGTTCCGGAACGTCCTGATGGCAGAATCAAACCAGGTGAATTACTCAATGGAGGCTATGGCTTCTATTACAAAGGAGAACAGCTAAATATGGCACAGCAGCCCTCACAGGATGTACTCGCAGATTTGGAAGCTGTAATTCCACCTGTTGAAATACCTACCCGTCCACAGGAGCCGGCAAAACCATACAAGGAACTTATCACCTCAGACGTATACTTCAGTAACGAAAAATGGCAGGAATGCCTGTCTTCTCATGGAGTAATTATAGATGCCAACAGCAAGACACTGACCATTCAGTCGGCTACCACCCAGCATGATCTTGTTTACGACCTGACGGATGAAGAAGTTACCCGGCTTACAGACAATTCCATCAAGAATGTACCTGTACAGAACCGCCTGGACATCATCAACAACGTCATCAAAAATGATTTTTCAGATAGATTGACGATAGACATGCTCAATTCCAATGAACAGATAGCCCTGAATCTTACTCCTGAAGTGGAAGCAGAACTGAATGCCAGACAAGAAGTAGTGGCAGAACATGCGTTTCCTCTTACTCAGGGAAATGAATATGTCATTGCGGAGCAGGAAGACCGAAGCGTAGCCCATGTGGATGGCAACAGCCTTTATGACATAAACCAAGATAAAGGTTGGTTTCGGGAAGGAAGAAACGGACGTGAGGTACAGGTGGACGACATCAGAGTTGAGCCTGTACGAAACGAGCAAGGAGAAATCCAGCAAGACGAAAAAGGCAATACTATGTTCCGTATGACCGCTGTTATCAATGGCGAAAGCATCAGTCACGAGATAAGCCAAAAACAATATGAAAAGTTCATGGCCGTAGATGACTATCATCGCATGAAACTCTTCTCTAAAATCTTTGACGAAGTAGACATGAAGAATGCGCCGGGACATGGAAGGAATATAGGTGCCATGATTGGAGGTGCTCTACTTGCAGGTCTTACTGTTATGCGAGAACTCGGAAGAGACCATTATCCTCCAGCCGTGTTTGTTGAACATCATCATGCACCAGGGCCACATGTCTATTTCAAAGGAGGTGTGGACTCACCGCAGGATCTTGCTTCAAGAGCATTTGATGCCGGACTCAATGCAGCTGAGCATGGAGTCGGCTTAGGACATGGCAGATAATACTTAATTATCATAGAACACAATGAACGAAGAGCAGAAATTTGAAGATTATCGCAACCGTCTTAATATCAGAGACGTGTTGACGGATGCAGGTTATACACTTCACAAGCGGGACGGCTTGCGCTATCCTGCCTATGTACGTCTGGATAATGATGGACGCAGAATCAGGGGTGACAAATTTATTGTCATGCCCAATAAAAACTGTTGTTTCCAACCTCCAACGATAAAGCTGTATTCTGTCACATCCTTCATTTGGGAACATCCAAATCTCTTTCCTGAATACAATCAAGGAATGAAAGAGTCTGCTCTTGTTCACAAAGTCTGTCAGCGGCTATTGAATATTCCTGTGGAGCAACGTAACCAGAATGTGCTTGCTCCTACCCGTGATGCAAAGCCTTTCAATATCAAAGATTATAAGATTGAGCGTTTTCATCCTGATGAAGCTGACTCTCAGAAACCTTTTTACGCTTTCTTCAAGTCAAGAGGAATCGATTTTGCTACACGTTGTGCTTTTCACCGTAACTTCTTTCTTGCTTCCAAGGCCGCAGACAATGGAGCAAGTTATAAGAACCTTTCTTTTCCCATGTATATACCGGGGCATCCTGAGAAATGTGTCGGTTTGGAAGAAAGAGGCTATCCACGTAAGGATGGCTCTGCACGAAAAGGTATGGCAGCCGGTACAAATGCAAGTGAAGGCCTGTGGATGGCAAGTCCGAAAGACATGGAACTGAAAGATGCGAAAGATGTATATGTGTTTGAGAGTGCATACGATGCCATGGCATTCTACCAGTTGAGAATGAAGAAAGACTCCAGACTGGACTACAAAGCAAGACAGGAGCTGAAGTCAGCCGTATTTATCTCCACCGGAGGAAATCCCAGTTACGGGCAGATACAGGGAGTGGTCAAGGCTGCTCCTGGTGCTACTTTCCATCTTGGCTTTGACAATGACCTGGCGGGAAAACAGTTCGTCTTCAACTTTGAATCCATCGTACAAAAGATGAATCCGTTGCATCCTGAGTCCGTTGCATCAGACATGAAAGGTTTCATTGAAACTTTCAAGGAAGGTATCACATCTACCAAAGAACTGCTTGATATTGACGATGACAGATATGTGGAACTCCCTGAAGGACTACAGAAGCTTTACCTCGCTTATGACACAGCAAGAAATGAGGCATGGGAATACCATTATTCTCCCTTTCTGTGTAAGGAAGACAAGCAGGAAGCGGCTGACAGGATGAACAAAGCCTATCAGGAGTTTAAACAGGCCCTGTTTCAAAAGCTCCATGTGCAGGACGGACAAGACCTGAATCCAATAGGAATAGTACGTGAACTGCCGTCTGAAGGCTATAAGGATTTTAATGATGAACTGTTGGAAAAGAAACAATACTCAATGACCGATGTCGTTGAGACAGCCTTTGACGAAAATGGTGTTTCTCTCACTGAAGAGAGAGAAGAAGAAAATGAAGAAACCAAAAAGAGCGGACTAAAACGATAAATGATATGACAGACTCAAACAGACGGTTCAGCATAATCACATTGCACCCTCACTGGGCGCAATACATTATCTCACAAGGCATGGCATTTCTTATCAGTTGTGCCCTGTTCTTGGCAGCCGGTCACGAAAGCATCACCTATAAGATGCCTTTTGTGGTACTCGGGGCAATCATGACGTGCATCATGCTCTACGGTTGTCTTTATCTACACAAACTGAGCTATATCATCACATCCGAACAACTGATTATCCAACATGGTGTACTTATCAGGAAGAGTGACTACATTGAACTCTACAGGGTGGTTGACTTCAGTGAAAACCGTGGTATCGTGGAACAGCTGTTCGGATTGAAGACTGTCTCGATTTTCAGCGGAGACCGTTCCAATCCCAAACTGGACATATTTGGAATCAAGGAGCGCATTGATGTTGTAGGAATTATCCGTGAACGAGTTGAGTATAACAAACAAAGGAAAGGTATCTATGAAATCACGAACAGATAATATATCGTCAGAAGCCAAGACTTCCAAAGGCATTGCTTACGACAGCAGATGGATGATTATCTCGGCCATTGCTTTGGCCTTGTTCCTATTCCGTCTTGAAGGTCGTGCCCAATTGGTTTCCAGCAATCCGATGGAATATGTGGCATTAGCTGAAGGTAATGAGCTTATCAACGGTCAAATCAAGAATCAGATTGAAGACCAGCAGAAGACGGCACTACTACAAAATACCATTGCGGCAGAGTTCACTCAGATAAAGCAATGGGAGAGAAAGTACAACAGCTACCTGAAAACCGTGTCTGGCTATGCCTCCACACTTAAAGCATGCAGTCATCTCTATGATGACGGTGTAAGGATATTCATCAGTCTTTGTGATTTGAAGAAAGCCATATCACAGAATCCACAAGGGATAATGGCCACAATGAGTATGAATAACCTTTATATCGAAACAGCGACTGAACTCATCACTGTATACAGCATCCTGAAAGATGCCGTAGCCAAAGGTGGAGCAAGCAATATGCTTACGGGTGCGGAACGCAGTAAGATTCTTTGGGAGTTGAATGACCGTCTGGCACAATTCAACAAAAGACTTTCACAGCTCTCCATCAGCATCCGTTATTACACAATGGCCGATGTATGGAACAGAGCCACTGCAGGAATGATAGACAGGAACACCGCTGAGATTGCCGGTCAAGCTTTGGACAGGTGGCATAGATGCGCACGAATAGTAACACCATAAAAGATTATCAGGATAACACAATGAAACGCTTATTGCTGTTTTTTGCCATGCTTATTTCTCTCACCCTCCCTTTTGAAGGGCTGGGTGGGAGTTTTCTCCGGGCTCAGGGCAACGACCCTGTTTTGGCCGGAATGATTCTGGCATACACAAATAAGGCAGAAAAAGAACTGAAGCAGCAGGAACAAATGATGCTTCTGGAATCTACAGGTCATCTGTGGATAAAGGAAGAAGTACAAGGAGTGACTGACCTGCAAAAGGAGTTCAACACTTATTTGGATAACTTTCATAGCATCATCAGTTATGCGGCACAGATATATGGATTCTATCATGAAATAGACCGACTCGTGAAACACCTGGGAACTTTTAATGACCAGATCCAGCACCAGACAGGAAATGCCCTGGCAGTAGCATTGTCTTCAAACAGGAATAAAATCTATAGAGAACTTATCATGAATAGTGTTGATATAGTCAATGACATCCGGCAACTGTGCCTCTCCGATACCAAGATGACAGAGAAGGAACGACTGGAAGTTCTCTTTTCCATCCGTCCGAAACTTAAACTCATGAATCAAAAGCTCAAAAGGCTTACGAGAGCTATTAAATATACTTCACTCTCTGACATATGGGCGGAGATAGACTACAATGGTAGAAGTGAGGTGGACAAGCCCAATATTGTACAGAAATGCAAGGAAAGATGGAAGAGGAACGCAAAGCCAAAGTAAGTATTCAGGTATAAAGATAATTCAGGATAACAATTTAACAATCAAACTTTAAGTATGGGTTGGGGAGCATTATTGAAAGCAGCAGTCAGCTTGGGAGGAAGAGCTATAAAAGCTGTAGCTAAATCGGCAGGGGGTGCAGTAGTACATCCACAGCAAACGCTAAAAGGATTAGGAAGTGCCACCAAGTCTGCGGCCATAGGTGGAAGCCTGGGCTACATCGGTTGGGAGAAACTGACTACAGACAAAAGCGTAGTGGGTATTGTCAGCGATGCTGTCATTGGCGAAGAAACGACACAAAAGATTGGAGATACGGTTTCGAATATCGGTGAAGGTATGAAAGAGGTGAAAGACTCTGTAACTGGTCTCACTGAAAATGTCAATGATGCCATCACCAGTGCAGACAGCAAATGGAGCGGTATGAGCAAGTTCCTACAAGGTGTTTTCTCTGGGAACGGTGGAAACATGATGGGAAACTTTTTCAGCAATATAGGTAAAGGGAATGTTTCCAGTCTGAGTCTCATCGGACTTGTAGTGGCTGCACTACTTGTTTTCGGAAGATTCGGATGGATGGGCAAGATAGCTGGAGCTGTGCTTGCCATGATGATGATAGGAAATAATGTAAATATGAACGAGGCACTTGCCAGTGAGAAGAAACGACCTGCTGCACAAAGTCAAGACGAAAGTCAACAGTCGGAGGTTGCGCAAGGCACTGGTGGCGGCAGACGGAGATGATAGTAAAATTTATAAACAGATATAATATGCAATATACACAGGAAATGATTCTTCGTTCGGACAGCGGATACTGTATGCCCTACGAAGAAAAAGGCCGTGACGTACAGATGAGTCTTGGCTACGGTAAACAGAAACATCCGCATACAGGGGAACCTTTTTTTCATCATGGTGTGGATTTCAAGGCCAACCATTATCTTCTTTCAGCAGTTGCAACAGGAAAGATCACTGGACTTGGGAATGATGCCGTACATGGTATCTATCAGGTGACACGCTATGGAGACTACGAGGTAAAATACGCACACCTCTCGAATGTTTTTGGCAACTACGGAAGTGAAGTCAAGGCCGGTCAGGTTATTGCCGTAAGTGGGGAAATACTCCACATGGAGGTCAAGTATAAAGGAGAAGAGCTTAATCCTCTGGAGTTCCTGACCATGATATACAGTAATTTGAAAGTCATGGAACAGAACGGACAACCTGGTGCAGTACCACAATTTGTGACACTGGATATGGATGTCAGAACCATGTATGACAAAGACAGCAAGGAGATAGAGAATCTGATGATGCGTTTTTTTCCGGACTACATGAAAGACATCAGTCTTGGAGCCTACACGTTGCCGGAACATACACAGTTCACTTTGAGAAATATTCTCTCACTGTCGGCTACAAAAAATTACTTCTATGAAACCATCCCTAGTATGGCCAATCCATTGGGTATGGGCGCACGAAGTATACCGATTGCAGAACGGGTACAGAATCTGCTTATCGGTGATTTCCTGAACTATCTTGCCCTGCGTCATCAGATATTCCTTTCCAGTTTAAGTGATCACGAAAAAAAAAAGCACAAGAACTTGCCATAGCAACCAGTGGACTTATTGATCCATTGGCAGAGCTCGATATTGATGTTCAAAGCTTCGATATTCCCCGTATGGTGAGCGTGTATCCGGATAAGTCCGGTATCAGATGGTGGACAAAAGCATGGTTCAATGGTAGTGAGAAAGGAGAAGCTGCGATAGAGATTGAACGTGAGCTGGCTATCAAGTTTATCAATGAAAACATTGAAAAGGATGAATGGCTGGAAGAATATTTCCCGAAACAGATGGAAGTATATCACAATGCCATAGAACAGACACGCGAGCAATTACTCAACCAGATAAATCTATAAAGGGCATATAAATTATCAATCATATAAAACAGCAACTCATGGCAGAGTCAGAACAAGATAGAATATTCAGGAAAAAGGTCATTCCAATCATGAACAAGGTCCGGAATGAACTGCAAGATAAGATGGCAGCAGAGCTTAAAGAGCACACCTCATCATTTGCAGGATTGATGGCCAGTGCCATTGGTCCTGATGGTGGAATGTCTGCCAGACAGACACAGATGCAGTCTTTGCGTTACACAGGTGAATGGAACTCGAAAACGGCTGAAGATTATATTGAAATGGTCAAGAAAGAACTTCAACGCCAGCACATCACCGTTGATTCCGCCATGGAGAAAAAGATGATAGACAAGATGATTCAGGATAAGATTCCACGCTCATCCATTGAATACATCTTAAAGAAGGCAGCAACTAACACCATCTTTTATCTCCCCCAGGAAGTTGCAAAATCACCATTAGAACATCATATGGATACAGAAGCCGAAAAGAGATACAACCCATCTGCGTGGGAAAAGAACACAGGTATAATTCTCGGATCCGTAACTGATCTCGCATGTATGGGTGGAGCCGGTGGCGGTTGGAAAACAGCGGCCACATGGGTCGGCGGTGACTTCCTGTTATCTAAATTCTCTGACAAACAGGAAGACCGTTCAGACATACCTTCAATAGTGCGCCCGGGATGCGAGGAACAATATAGACAAGACCAGGAGAAAATGAAAAAGCAGTCAGAAGAAAAGCCACAGACTAAGACTTCATCAGCAGAGACTGCACCGGAACAAGAAGAAGCGGTCGAAGAGGAACAACCAACAGAAGAACAGACCTCCCCGAAGCCGGAACAGACCAATATGGACGGATGGCAAGGGTTGCTGACCTCTTTCGGACTCAATGGCATTAGCGACATTGGACACAATATCGGATATGTACTGGCCATGCTACCTGACATGCTTGTAGGACTCTTCACGGGAAAAACAAAGTCAATCAATCTGAAGGACAATATGATGCCTATTGCCAGTATCGTTACAGGCATGTTTGTCAAGAATCCAATCCTGAAAATGATACTTATCGGTATGGGAGGACTCAATCTGCTGAACAAGGCCGGGCATGAGACTTTGGATGATTTCAAAGCACATCAGCACCCTGAAGCAGGAAACAGCCCAGTGAATTATCGGGTTTATCCTGATGAACCGCTCAATCCCCGGATTGTCAATCCTCAGATTAGGTCCAACTGTCTGATTGCTACAATAGACAAGGTTCCTTGCAGCATCACTTTGCCGGATAAAGTTGTGGATGCTTATCAGCAGGGAGCTTTACCTCTCAACACACTTGCAAATGCAATACTGGCCAAGAATGACCAGATGCGTAAGATTGTTTCTGAAAACTACGAAGCAAGCGAACGGCAAACAGTAGCAAGACCACTTGCACAAAGATAAAAGGATAACAATATAATAATCAGACTTATGGAAGAGAAGAACCAACAAGAGAAAATGGCAATAGTACGTCAGGTTGAGCTGTTTGAGAATGCTTTCAATAAAGCCAAAGAAAATGGAGGAATGTGGCTTGACAACGATGGTCGCAAAGCACCGAAACTATATCTGAAGCCTTTGCAGATTTCTGCTTTCAATGCTATCATATTGGGAATGCACAGCGACCAGAATGGATACAAAACAAATCAATATACGCTTTTTTCTGAAGCAAAGAAACGCGGTGAATCTGTCCAGACCAAAGAAAAGGGAGTACCTTTTCTCTGGTATAATTGGAATGAGTATGTAAACAAACATAATCCTGAAGAGAAAATCAGTCGCTCAGACTATCAAGCACTGCCAGCTGACAAGCAAGAGGATTATAAAGGAATCAGAAACCGTGAAGTCCGCTCACTTTTCAATATCGAGCAGACCACACTCCCTATGGTTGATAAAACAACATTTGATACAGTAGTAAAAAAGACCGGTCCTCTGAAAGACCGTACAGATATAGAGTCAGCTTCGAATGAAATCCGTCAGGGTGTCGAAAATCTTCTGGAACAGTCACGAAAAAATTTGGTTGATATACGCACTGATACTACAGGTGTAGCGCATTACGACAGCAAGAAGGATATTGTCTTCCTGCCACCTGCTTCATCTTATGAATATTATGAAGACTATGCCCGAGATGCAGTATCCATGCTTATATCTGCAACAGGACACCAACAGAGGCTCGCCCGTGAAGGAATGGTAGTCAAGAACGACAAGATTTCAGAGGATGCCGTGAAGCAGGAAAGGCTGGTTGTGGAAGTAGCTTCAGCTGTTAAGCTGCAGGAGTTGGGTATCTCAGCTAAACTCTCTCCGGACAGCATGAAGATGACCGATTATTGGATCAGAGAGCTGAAAGAAGACCCGCATCTGCCAGATATTCTGGAGAGAGACGTAAACAACGCTATAGATATGGTTCATAAGGCTGAACGTGGTGAGAAAGTAGAACTCAACAACAGAGTCCTACAGAAACAGATAGCAGATATTAAGCACATTCTTCCAAAACACTATTATGTAGCCGATGAAATCAAGACGTTGCCCAATATTGATACTAAAGAGTTCGTGGTTATAAAAGAACCTGAACAGAAAATGGCTGATGTGGTTCTCCCATCTGGAGCTTCATTAGGAGTCGAGAATGAGATTCCTGGAATGAACAAAGGCCGTATCGAACATGCACTTCAAAAAGAGGGATATGAAACGGTTACATTCTACAACGTAGATGGTTCTATGGGGTATCGTCCCGATGACAGTTTCTTTGACGGCAAGGAAGTTTCCGTGAACCGCATGAACAAGTGGAATCTGGAGACCCTTACATTACTTGATGTGTCCGATGCCGTCAAACGCTCCGGTGCCATAGACTTTGAAAAGATACTCATGTTGCGTAATGACGAAGGGAAATGGGCACTTTATCTGAAGCCCGAAAATGAAAAGAGCTTCAGCGTTTACCCCGAGAAGGCAGATCTTAACCTTTTCTTTACCACTGTAAAGCAAGGTGACGAAGAAACTTCAGAAAAAGTACGTCAGGATATGGCCCAAAAATACTATATGGCCGCCCAGAACAGTCCGGACATTAAGATTGACCTCTTCAAAAGTGATGCAACAGCAGAAGAACTCGCAAGGATAGACCGTGTGAATATATTCAAGACCAAAGGTACTGAGAGTACTCCCAGTGTGATATTATGTATGCCCACAGTCAACGGTGAGAAATTGACAGCCCGTGAAGTAAGTCCACAGCAATGGCAACGTATGTGGCTGGCAGAAGATATGCAAGATTACAAGAAACATCTTGCAGCAAGTCTTTTTGCCGATGTGCTCCGTAAGGACCGTACAGATGCTGTTGCAGTAGGTACGGATAAATCAGAACAGGAGACTCAGTCAAAAAATCCAAATCAGCAAACGGAAGTATATGAGGAACAGACCGAAGAGAAGAGTAGACAGAGTGAATCTCATGGGCCATCCGAATCTAAGGGCAATAAGAGCAAGGATGAAAGTCCTAAGACTGAAACAAAAGTAACCGCTGAGCTCTCTCCGATGCTGAAGCAATTCTATGAATTAAAATCGAAGCATCCTGATGCAATTTTGCTCTTCAGATGTGGAGACTTCTATGAAACTTACAGCAACGATGCAGAGAAAGCAGCCAAAATACTTGGAATCACGCTCAGCAAAAGCAATCACACAAAAGATGCTGAAGGAAAACCTCTTATGATAGCAGGGTTTCCTCACCATGCGCTCGATGTTTACCTTCCTAAACTGATCCGTGCCGGTGAGCGAATTGCCATCTGTGACCAATTGGAAACTCCCAGGCAAGAAAAAGACGTTACTGAAAAACAGAAAAATGAACCCGACAATCAGGAAGAGAGCAAGGTTTCAAGAATGCACAGATAACATGTAACCGCAATGTCAAAGAATCAAGAATATATCCAACAATATGCAGAGTATGCCATGGAACAGATGCGCAGATATGGCATACCTGCCTCTGTCACGCTTGCACAGGGTATCTGCGAAAGTGCCAGTGGCCAGAGTGAACTGTCCCGTAAGGGAAACAACCATTTTGGGATCAAAGCCACCTCCAGCTGGATTGAGAATGGAGGCAAATATCTTGTATATACCGATGACCGTCCAAACGAAAAGTTTTGCCAGTATGCGAATGTTGGAGATTCCTATGAGCATCATTCTCAGTTCCTGAAAAGGAACGGAAGATACGCCGAGCTGTTCCAACTCTCTCCTGATGACTACAAAGGATGGACAAACGGATTACAGGATGCAGGATATGCGTCAAGCAAACAATACGCAGCAACCCTTCAGAATATTATCGAGAAGAACGGATTGCAAAAATATGACCAGATGGTAATGCAGGAGATGAAAGCAGAGGGTAAATCCTTTGGAACAACTGATAATCCCCGTCAAGCCACATCAGATGATGTTTCCGTGCAGGATACTGAAGAAAAGAAATATTCCTTCCCGTTAAAAAGAGATGAATTTATACTGGTTACTTCTCCCTTTGGTACAAGAAAGGATCCTTTGGACGCAAGTAAGTCCCAGTTGCATAAAGGGATTGACATTCAGACAAATCATGAGGCAGTCCTTGCAACAGAAGATAAAGGAAAAGTTGTCAACGTGAACAGCAATGCTAATACAAACGGAGGACGGTCTGTTACAGTTGAGTACAACAGAAACGATGGCAGCATATATCAATGTACCTACATGCATCTGGACAGTATATCCGTCAAGGTCGGTGATGAGGTTGCTGCCGGACAGAAGCTTGGCATTTCAGGAAACACTGGGTATCGGACTACTGGTGAACATCTTCATTTTGGAGTTAAATCCATATCCACAGATGGAACAAAAAGAGATATTGACCCGGCTGCATATCTTGCTGAGATTTCACAAAAAGGGAACATCTCACTACAGGTTCTCAGTAACGGAAAAGATCTGACTGCGCAATACAAGAGTGCGAGTAAATCCGATGCCAATGTGCAGCCAGATACAGCCATGAGTCCGGATGAGTGGATGAAGAAAATTCTGTCCTCTGAAGACAGTGGGGTGAATATGCCTATAGCTGATCCTGTAATAGAGATGGCCATGACTATGTTCACCTCACTCATGGCTCTTGCCCTCCAGATAGACAAGTCAAGTGAGGAGGAAAAGATGCAGAAGGCCACTGATGCAGCTGTCAGTAAAAGCATAGACCTTACTCCTATCCTCCCATTCTATAAGACCTGCACCATAAGCCTGCATGATGGTAAACCCAATCTGTATGCAGACAATGGAGTTGTACAACTCAACAGAGAACTGAGTAATGCAGAAATAAACAAGATCCAACAGACACTTGGCAGTACCATGATGAACGATGATGAGAAACGACGTAGCATCGCCTCTGTTATTAACTCTGCCGTGGTCACGCTGCAGATGTCACAAAACTATCAGAACAATCTGGAGAACCAACAAGGCAGACAGGAGTCTGTACAGTTGAAATAATTTGCTTTTTAAGTATAACAATCAATTCGTTTTATTATGATTAAATGTAATGTAACCGTGTGTGGCACCGTTTCCCGCCAGGCACAAATGCGTGCTAACAAAGAAGGTACGCAGTTCGCATCATTCGGTATTAATATAGTTATTCCGGCAAAATCAGGAATTAACAAGACAGTTGAAATCAGTGTGGCCAAGACCTGCAACAGCCTATCTGAGTTACCACCAATTCAAGTTGGGACTCACATTGAAGTAGCCGGTATTCTAATGTTTCACAAAAAGGGAGAAGCATTATACCTTAACCTGTCTGCAACTGGCATTAACACATTCAATGCAAGCAATAACGACGGCATTAACGGTACAATGGAGTTCAGAGGTACTTTAGGCAAACAAATTGAGGACAAGACAACTAAAAGTGGTAAGTCCTTTACGGTGTTTTCCGCTTATAGTAGCGAAAAGGATGGAGATAATTACACCTATACTTGGGTACGCTTTATGCAATTCGACAAAAGAAAAGAAGCATGGATGCAACCCAAAGCCGGAATCAATGCTAAGGGGGAATTGGAATTAGGTGTGTACAATAACAGACTTGACCTTACATGCCGCATAAGCGAATGCTCTCTTTGGGAGAAAAGCTCTAACTCTTACCAACACTAATGACTATGACAGGTAAAAAGATTTATAATTCAGATGGCCGTAGCAGTGAAGATAAGGCCTTGGATAAATTCGCAGAGATGATGATTGAGAAAATCAAGACTTTGCAGAATGACTGGAAGAAGCCTTGGTTTACAGATAAATCCATCTCCTGGCCGAGAAATCTTTCTGGCCGCGAATACAATGGAATGAATGCACTCTTACTCATGATGCACTGTGAGAAACAGGGATATAAACTGCCTGTATTCTGTACTTTTGACCGTGTGGCCGGTCTGAACTACACCAAAGACAAACAGGGAGTACGTCAGCCGATAAAAGATAATAATGGTCAGGAACTACCAAAGGTCTCCATCCTGAAAGGAGAAAAGAGTTTCCCGGTGTTCATCACGACATTCACTGTTGTCGATAAAGAGACAAAAGAGAAAATTAAATACGATGAGTATAAACAGCTAAGTGAGGAGGAAAAGAAAGGCTACAACGTCTATCCGAAGCTTCAGGTATATAACGTGTTCAATGTGGCCCAGACCAATCTTCAGGAAGCTCGTCCTGATTTATATAAGAAACTTGCTGATGCAGGAAAACAGATAAGTCCACAATCTGAAGGTAAAGAATTTTCCTTTGCTCCTATCGACCGGATAATAAAGGATAACGAATGGATCTGCCCTATCAAGCCTACTTACGGAGACAGTGCCTACTACAGCATTTCGAAGAATGAGATTGTCGTTCCTGAGAAAAAGCAGTTCAAGGATGGTGAGTCATTCTATACCAACCTGGGGCATGAAATGGCCCATTCCACAGGAGCAGAAAATCAGTTGGGAAGACTACAGCCGACATCCTTTGGTAGTAAGGAATATGCCCGGGAAGAGCTTGTGGCCGAGCTAAGTGCAGCCCTCGTTGCACAACGCTATGGTATGACCAAGCATCTGAAAGAAGACAGTGCCAGCTACCTCAAAAGCTGGCTTGACAGCTTGAATGAATCTCCGGAATTCATCAAAACTACACTGACAGATGTGAAAAAGGCATCAAGTATGATTACAAAATGTATTGATACCATGCAACAGAAAATTGACCAGGAACAAAACATAGAAGTAGTCCAAAGTAATAGCCAAGAGCCTGTGTACTATGCTTCTATAGCCTACCTTCAAATGGGTGAAGACACAGACAGACTTGACAAGCTACAAGAAAAGGGCGATTATGAGGCACTATTGAAGGAAGCCATTGAGTACGATGCCGGTGATGCCATAGACCTGTCCAACACTTACCTGTCTCCTACAAAATACCGTGGAGATGACCTGTTGGTGGAGAACGAACACTATGCCGTGGTATATAACCCGTCTGTTGGAGGAACCTATGATGTGATGCGTAAAGTCACTGCTGAAGAAGTCAGACAGAACATCACCCGTTACGGATTGCCTGATAACGCCACTGCTGATGTCAAGTCCATTGCTGAAAAACAGGAACAGAAAATGGAAACTGTCGCACAAGAAGAGACTCACTTTCATCGAGGAAGATAATGGAATATTCTTATGAGATTGGGAATAGTGATGAATTTATTTCAGAACTCATGTTATTAATTGCTGAAAAACACCTACCTTTGTTCTATCAATAATAGACGTTATATAGAATAAGGTTTAGGGTACTGATAACCAATAGCCCTATTCCTTATTCTTTATAAGTTCTGATGATAACTAAAAATATACAAATGAAAGCAACCATAATAGAAATAGAAAGCCAACGACTTAGTGATTTTTGTTACTATCACGGTGGAATTCGTGTCGCTGACGAATGGCTTGATGCTGAAGGAAAGACGTTAAGATTTCTAACACAAGATAAGAAGCACTCTTCGTATGAATACTATTCCTATGTTTATATATCAAAGGAAATAGGAAGGTCTCGCCCATTTGATTTTATGTTCGGAAATAATGAAAGTACAGTAGCTACATGTAAAGATGAAGAGGGAGATGAGTGCTTTATATTATGCAAACATCCCAAATTGGGACAAGTAGTTGAATTTGAAAAAGAAGGCTTTTACCCCTATGACAACAATCCTGAGCCCAATCGTTGGGGTAGAAATTATGATGACTGAAATTTTTATAACCCCCAATCATAATAACCGATTTGGGGATTATAAATCTATAGTCTCTTTATAGTAATAAATTCAGGCGCTGAAGAATAGCTCCTGACGGCCTAATTTAATAAGGCAACATAATGTATCTTTCCCTCTCGTATTTTCAAAAATAAATCCACTTGTATTAGGCTTCGTCATTCGAAGTTCTAAGACAAGTAGATAAATTTGTATATAGGTGATTTTCTACCTGTTACGTATTCTCTATGGAAACAGGTAGTTCTTTTACTAAATATTACCTTATATGGTAAGAGTTTTTACTTATCCATAATTTCTACAATCGGAACAGTTTTCTCCATTTCACTACGCGAGATGTATTTGTAAGTACCTACTTGCATTACACGTTTGTCTGATGGAACATCTATTTTTTGATTATCATAATATGAAATTTCTTTATCAGCAAGGAATAAAACAATCATTCCTATATTAGAAATATCTTCTACCGTTGCCAATGCACTCCCATCTGGAAGTACTTGCATAATCTCAAAGGAATGGACATTAATTTCTTGCTGTGGCTTTTCAAACATAACGACATTATTGTCAGATGGCGTTCCGTTTGTATTTCCTAATGCTACAAAGAAAAAAAATGCAAAAGTAAGAATGATACCCGTTATGATACCACCTAAATAGATTAAAATAGATTTTTTACGTGAGTTCATAAATATTTTAGATTTTAGTTGTTTTGGTTCTTTTTAATTTACCGGAAAATAGGAACAATAAAAGGATTTTCTTTTGGTCATTCATATCAAGATAAGCAAAACGTCGTTGTATTTCGGATACGTGCATCAACTAATTTGCCTTTCTCACGTTTGACAAACCATTTAATGAGTTTAGCTATAGGACGATTGTGCATACAATTACAGCTTACTATTTAACGAATGAAATGCAAAGCAACAATAATAATGATACCAGCAATAATAATCCAACGATTGATGTTAATTGCTTTCGTCGTAGCTTCAGAAGAAGTCGCTAATTCATTTTGCAAATTCTTAGTCTCGTTAATTATATTATCAGTTGAACTTTTAATGGTATTGCATGAAGTCTGTATACAATTAATTATATTGGTAATTGCATCAACTTTTGTTTCAATAGATTTTATCTTTGGAGAAATATCATCTATTAACTTTTTCAGCTCCTGATTCCATTGATTCAACTTCGTAGTAATGCTATCAGCATGTTCCTTAATATTTGAGGGAAGGTCATCAACATTTTGACTGATTGATGCAATGGCATTATCTTGCCCCTTTTGAGATTCTTTCAAATCTTTGGAAATGTCAAAAAGAAACTTTTTAATGGTTTGAATCTCTTTTGTGGTTGATTTTATCTCTTCACGAAGAGCGCTAAGTTCTTCGACCCTTTCAGATAGCAAGTTATTCTGCTCGGTAAATTCTTGCAAAGAAGCATCGACTGAAGATGTGAAACTAGACGTAATATTCTCGCAAGCAGAGGTCATTTTACCCACTGACTTCTGCACTTCTTCTGAAATTCCAACCTGTGCTCCTTCTAATTGTTTCTCCCACTCTTTGATTTCTTTAACAAGAGAATTGATTGAAGCGACATAACCAGCAACGGCATTTTGCAGTCCTTCACTTGCTTGAACAGTGTTTTCAACTTGTTTTCTTGCAGAATCAAGTTGCTTTAGGTTCTGTTCTAACCTTTCCAAAGTAGCGTTAATATCGTATGTCATTTTGATATAATTATTTTAGATATTTCTTTGTTATTTCATTTAACTTATCCTCATGGACAAACAGTGTTATCGTTTTCTTACCATCGTCAACCAAGTTCTGCTTGATAAACTTATCATCTTTACGAACTTTGGCTTTTAGATAAGATGTAAAAGTGTCAATGTCACTCCAAACCTGCTTATTATCCCTATTATACAAAGTCATAAAGCCTTCGATATAATTGTTGTAAGCATTATTTTTCAGTGTCTGGTTATTCCCTGCGCCTAAAAAAGTAATGCAATAAGCGAGCAAAAGCTGCAAAGCAGCATTATCAGGATGTGCTCTCAGACAAAGTAAGGTCGCGCCATACAGATGTTTGACATTATCCACTTCACTGCCAGAGTTATCATTAACAGGGTCAATTATTTCAATATACTTCTTAACGACATCGAATCCATCTTTTCCTTCTATATCTGTATCATCCTTCAGGGAATAAGGCTTTCCATTAACTTCATAGCCGGTTCGCGCATACTTAGAGTTGAAGTACAGATGAATAAACTCCTTCAGCCATTCATCGTTACCATTTGCTTGACGTTCTATGATACTGTCCTCACATGCTATACACATGTCCTCGATGGCACGATAACGCTTCTTTTCAAGGTTTTCATACACAAAGGCTGTTAAATAGCCCAGGCAACGGTCTAAATAATTACGCCCTGGCTGTTTGTCAATTTCATCCACCTTCTTCTGAGCTTGCTCCAAAGAATAATACTTACGGAAGAAATCCAACATATACTGTTTGAACTCTTCATCAGTTCGTTTGTGGATTTTAAGTTCGTATGTTTGTGACAGATAATCAATAGTCACATCATCTACAAGCCCTATGCAGCACATTCTGTATATTGCTTTATCTGTATCATCTTTATCTCTTTTCTTACAAAAAGCCATTCGTAGCCTTTTATAGATGCTTTTATTTGCATGATTGCGAAGCCATCTAGTATCACCTGAGCATTTGGCTATCTTAGCTATCAACTCATTAAAATCACCAATTTTTTTCAAATCCAACTTTCCGTATCTGTCCTCATTGATATTTTGCCATCCCTGTTCCTCAGAAATAGCAAGAATTTCCTTTTTGATTGAAGCTTCAAAACCTTCAGGATCTTGTTGAACATTATTCTCCCAAGAAACAACAACACTTGCATTGCCGTCTTCATCAGCATGTGCCATTGCCTGATATATACCCTCTGTGATATTGTCTTCTCCCTCCAAAGGGCGCATAAGTGTCTTAGGAGAATAATCTTCATATGATTGGAGTATCTGGATCAAACAATTAGATATATACGAGCATAATGAATATTCAAAACCTAGATAATTATAAGTCGGGCGTAGGCTGTCGAGGAAGATATAACCATATTGTTTGTTATTATCTTCTTCCGAAACGATTTTAACTGCATTTTTTCTTGTATCTATCTTTAAGCACACATCCTCGTTTCCTGCTTCGTCTCTCAACTTTGCCTGAATCTCTGTTAAAAGTGTAGGCTTAGCATTGATTATTCTATCAGTGAGTTCAACAAGAATGACCTTCTCCTTGAATAGACCACGGAACGAGTTATTATGGAACCACAAGTTAATGTCCTTGTCTATGTTCTCCAGAAATCCTTGCTTTCTGATAATATCAAGAATCTTATCTGTCTGTTCTTTGGTACAGTTATTATATTTGCACAATGCAGGAATATCATCTGCAAGAACAAACTTATTTATATATCGTTCAAGCCATGTTGGGTCTTCATCCCCCATCAAATATCGAATATCATTTATTTTATCTATAGTAAATTCAATGAATTCTGTCGGATCATATAAAACATAAGATATGGCATGCTTCTTATCACGACCACAACGACCTGCCTCTTGAACATAACTTTCAATGGATGAAGGGTGATTTATATGAATTGTATATCTGATATTTGGCTTATCTATACCCATACCGAACGCTTTAGTGGCCACCATCAGATTTTGGTCATTTTCATTAAATGACTTCATATCACCAGAAGGCTTGTCACCGCCAACAAACGTACCCATCGACAATTCCGGCTCATGCTCTCGCAATTCAGTGGAGATACCAGTCCTGGTACCCCAAACATTATCTTCTACACCGAAAGTTCCATGTGCATGTGGACAGAATACTATTCCAGCATTTTTATAGTGTTGTTCACTATCTGCCGAATAGAAATCCTCTGCTGAAAAATCCTCTATATGAGCAACCCTTGATTTCTCAGTCTCATGCTGATTGACTTGCACTATATCTGAAGGTATTTCATGCAGTAGCTCATACATCTTATTCTTTTTTGCTGTTGCTACAACATCTTTAAGTTCCCAATCTGATTTTGCTTTAAGCAAGAACTGCTCATTAGGTTCTCTCAATTCATCAAAATTAGAAAAGACCTCAATAATACGATATGTTAGTTCAGGACGTGAATCAGACTCAGGACGTACAATTGTTTCACTGTCAATAGTAAGGTTTCCACCAAGAGTCAATTCACGCTCAACGTCTGCAAGAACATCAAACGATGCTGTAGCCGTCAAACCTATAATAGACAATGGACGACCTGATTTCGTATTCATGAAATTTATCATGTTTCGTCCAAGGTGGAGATAAGAAGTACGGAAATCATGTCCCCATTCAGATACGCAATGAACCTCATCAATAATGCCATAAGAGAAATACACATGATTCTTCTCTGTCATTGTAAGCAAACTTGAACGAAAATTCTCCATCATAAATCTTTCCGGAGAAAGGAGCATGAACAAGACAGAACCATTTTGAAGAAGATTCAGTTTTTTAGCCTTCTCTTTGGCATTCATTCCACTATTAACACATTCACAAGCATCAATTCGTGCTTCGCGCAACCCTCGAACCTGGTCAACCATAAGTGAAACGAGAGGGTCAACAATTATAGAAACGCCAGGTTGTAAAATGCATGATAACTGATATGTCAAAGACTTACCGCCACCAGTAGGAAGTAATCCTATTGTAGTTTTATCAGCTAAAGCATGGCTAAGAATAGGCAACTGCCCAGGACGGAAAGATGGCTTGCGGAAAATATCACGCAAGAAATATGTAAGGACATCTTCCCTTTCCTTTATATTTACATAAGACCCTGTGCCATCTTTTGTAACCAATGGAGGATATTGTATATTGTCTGCAGCGCAGATTGTTCGCTCACGTTTCTTGTAATGAGAAGAACGGATAAGATAGACAGTATCTGCATCGACATTCAAAGGAAGGGCATCAATGTTGTCTCTAAGTAACATTGATATATCCAAGCATAGGTCAAAATGTCCTTCTGGCATTTGAGTAGCGACACGGTTTCCCAAATGCAATGGAGATTTTTTGAATTCTTCTGTTGATATGATCTGAAGCTTTATCTCCGGCAGTCTATCTGATGAAGCTGCTAATTCACAAATATACCTATATTTTTCAGCAAGGTCCTTTATAGCCAATGCAGAACATGGGATGTCACGTTCTACAATGGCAATATTCCATACATCGCTATCAAGACTAAGAGCACCGGACATCATTGCCTCCACCAACATTCGTTCTACTCGTGCAATTGCCATTGGTGCAAGAACTATTTGCAAAGTGTCCAACCAATTTCCAGACAGAGCCTTTTTGTAATTAGCCTTTATAATCTGTAAGTAGTCAACTGAAGCAGCGTCACTTTCCCAATTTTGCATGAACGCCATATTATTCAGTTGTTCAATACGATATGTATCCCAGCCTCCATTGAGAGCCATTCGGTCACGTCGCTCATCGCTAATTCTACTGAATATATTAGAATGATAACGCAGACCGTCCATCTCAAGAATGAAGCCGGTTCTTGCATCACCATAAGGAATTTCCAACGCAAAATCTACTCGTTGATCTTTGCTGAATCTTCTATCAGGAATATCTACAATTGATGAAAGATTACGTTGTGGCTCAAAAACTTGAATCAGATATTCACTTTGAGAACCTTCCAAGTATTTTTCAATAAAATCTTTCTCAAAGGAACTGTCAAGCATATCTCCATTATAGAAATCTACATTAAAACGAGGATCTATAATATGCAGGGCTTCATAAATTTCCTGCACCGAAACTTTATGAGTAGATTTATAATCAAGTATCGCTCCTTCTTTTGGCTTGGTTGAAATATGGAATAAATCAGAAAAAGTATTCTCTAATAACAACGGAGCCTTTGTTGGCAAACCTCTTGATATGATATTTGCCAAGACTGCAAGTTTGGAGTCTGTATTTGAATTATAAGCAAGAGGTATATTTGATTTGACATCGAAAGCAGAAAGAGAACGATAAAGTTCTTCAGCATTATCTGCCTTATCAGATTTGCTATATTCCTCTGCGACAGCATCAAGAACAAATCCAGCAAAGAACTGTTCTTTCTTATGCGAATCTTCAATACGTTTACGAATATTCTCAACGGTCTCAATGCGGTCGAAATGTTTGAAGAATATACGCATTGAGATTGTCCAGTCACCCTGCCATGTCCCACGTTCCTTATTCATCGTGGCATACATAATATCAGGTGCTGTGGCAGCTACGAATTCATCAACACGTCTGTTGTTGCTGTAATAAGGACCGATGCACACAAAATAGTTATCACTTCCGAATAGCTGTTGGAACAAGTGAATGAATCGTGCAAGGTCAAAAGCTTCTACATCGAGAATATTACTGAAAAGATGTACTTTCCTAATATTCGATTTCTTGAAATCTTCCGGACTCAAAGAGTCAAAATCCTTAGTAATGGACTTTACGAAATATGCAGAACTAAAACTTTCAATAACCTGTGTTGCTCTTTCGACAGCAGCAGAAGAAGGCTCTACCAAGCAAAAATGCTTGATATTAGGTGATATATTCTTTGAATGTAGAAAATCCAATAAGCATACTGAGGCTGTTCCTTGACCGCAACCCCAATCGTAAATCTCCACTTCTTCTGAGAAGATTTCAGAAATATCAGGAATGCAACCAAAAGCAGCATCAAGCTTCGCTTTATGCATTTTACCGAAGCTATGTAAATACATATTTAGATGGTCTTCGTCATCTAATATGCCTTTACCTCGTTCTAAATCCTGATACAGCTTATTACGACTCGTTCGATCAGCAGGAAGAAGAGTCAATGCTGCATCTCTCATACCGACAAACGAGATATTTCTGTTTCTTCTGAATATATCTATAAAATTTGACATAATTATTTCCCTGTTATTGTATCAGCATTTTTATTCTGCTGATGACGTTTCCAATTCTCTAAAGCTAAATGCTTAGTTGTATTTGCATAGCAGTATTCACATAGATGTGGACAAGTGTTATATTCACCAATATCTTTAGCTGCCATACATCCACACAGGGCTCTTTGTCCTGGATCTTTCTTGTGAGCACTTAGGAAGAATTGATTGTGTGGCAGAATAATTGCACCATCAGGTAATGATGGTGAATCTTCAAACAATGACGGTGCTGGCATCTGCTGAATTTTAACCTTCATAAAATCCATAAGAACCTTATCGTCCCACGCCAAGCGAGTTATTAGATCTCCATCAATACACCTATTATGAGCTATTCCATATCTATCAATATCTATCTGCTCTCCGCAAGTAGCAAGCTGGAAATTCCAGTTTCTTTCACTATTCATTTTTGATAATTTCATAGCGAACTTCTCCATTTGCGCAGTTTCCCACTCATGATATGGAATGCCATTCTTTTCAAGATTCAATTTAACCTTTTTATAAAGCTTGATGTCAGCATACGAAAACACCAATTTCTTCGTATATCCTTTGAGCTGGTCACCAATCTTCTCAACTTTACTAATAAGGTCATCTATAGTAATATCATCTGTAAGAATCATCGGATCGAAACGCCAAACAACAGCGTCCGCTCCAAGTTTATCAGATAACATTTTGAATGTCTCAATGCGATTTAAAAGTGAAGGTACTTTCTCCAATCCCTCCTTCTCATAATCATTCAATGTGTATTGTATATAGCACCTTATATTTCTTTCTTTGAGATAATCAAGATATGGAAGAAGCGGACGAGGATTCTTTGACCAAAAAACTATAAAGCGAGTTTTATCATACGATACATAAGACTTCACGCCATTAAATGGGTTGGTCCATGCTGAGTAACCTTTCTTTAAGCGGTCAAAAAACCAATCGGCATAGAATGCAGGAATATCCGTACTTCTACTTGCCGACACGATGATAGGAGCCTGCGCTTTCACAGGCTGCCCATCAACGATTATGTCTGTATGTTCCCAAGATGCCATACTTTATTCACTAAACATTATCAAGTAATAGAAATCATCTTCATTAGGAAGATTATTGATTATAAATGCAACAATCTTACCTTTCTGTTGAGTTATTTGAAATAATGAAACATATTCTTTACCACTTGAAGCAGATTCCCAAGAATTTCCGACTTCAGCAGAAGCTGCCTCGAAATCGTTACCTTGTGATTGGTAATCAAATTGTGGAACAAATGTAGGATTCTGCTGAAGTATTCTTTTTGAACGAAGTTCTGCTATATTGCTAATATCAAAAGTAACAGTTCCGTTTGTCTCTTTTCTCACAATTCTAGCATAAGCAGATGAGTCCGTCTCGATAATTTGTGCGTCACCATGATAAGGTTGTTTGACAACCTTAACCTTTGGTAACTTCAAATTAAATGTAAAACCATTGGCTACTGCACTAATTGAGATGTTGTTATTGAAAGGTTTGTCATCTTCTTTCGGCTCTTCCTTTTTAATGATTGACGAATGCAAATACTCCAGGCGTATATTGCGGTCATACATATGAAGCACACACTTTTCCACTTGCCCATTTTTGAAATAAACTACAAAACCATAGTCGCTGTAATCTACTTCTTGCCAACCGAAAGGAGATCGTGCCTCGATAGGGAAACCACGCAATTCTACCATGTCTGCCGTTTTTTTCACAACCTTCATAGGTTTGTCTGACATGTTCGGCTTACCCAGGTCATCATTGTATATCTTTACGATGTAACCAACGCCGGGGGCTAACTTGTAACCAGGGCAACCATCAGTGTTCTTTACCATACTGACAGTACGAATACACTCCTGTAAACCCATAACAGGAGTGTCGTTTTCATAACGCTGATGACAATTGGAACGAAATGTAAAAGGCTGTATTGACTCTTTCTGTTCACGTTCTGCTTTCAGTTTGGCTTGACGTTCAAGTTCTTTACGACGGTTCTCTTCCAACCTACGTTCTCTTTCACGTGCAATACGCTCTTCCTCCAACTTTTGTTGGCTAGCTTGCTCTTCAGCGCGACGGCGTTCTTGTTCTTCCTTTTCACGCTTCTTTTTGAAATAATTAAAAGGCCACATATCGATAATATTTTAATTAATATAGTATTCCACATTGATGTTCAAATAAAGTCTTTCGTTATATTCCATGAAATGAAGCCTTGCCATTCGATAAGGAACACATTACTCTACTGATTATTCTTCCACAAAAAGGCACTCAGCAGTTTATCCATTTGCGACATGGCATAGAGTGGGCAGATTTGTACGTGACGTACTGCATTATTATCCTTGACATCCTGATACTCAAAACTTCCATAGTTCTCCATTGAGCATCTAAGAGCATTGTCCAAATGCTTTTCGTTCATAAACAGCCAAAGGCTCTTCATTCCGCCTTGCATTCCCGCCTTCACCTCGATGGGAACAACTTGCTGCTTATATGTTACAAGATAATCAATCTCTGCAGAGGAATTTTTCGCCATTCTAAGCCAGTAAAACAAGTCATGGCGGATGTTCGGAGTTTTGTAGTGCAGTATTTCCAGTCCTGCAACCATTTCTGCCATTGGTCCTTTGTTTGCCAATTCTGAAACATCAGATGTTAGGATTTGGGTTGTCAGCTCACTTACATCACCGGTCGTCATATTCAGCAGACGCAACATCAAACCAGTGTCGAGCAAAAGCATCTTACGATAGGAATAATCAGCCTCACTTCCTAAAGGTACGCCATTGGCTGACGTATGTGTGACAGGAATCAGTATGCCTGCAAGAATAAGCATTTCAAGGGCTTTCTTCACTTCTGAAGTACTATAACTGCCGCCGACCTGAGAATAGACAAACTTTTTAGTGGCTTGAACGGCTGCACTACGCATGGTCAGGCGCAAAAGCATAGGATCAACACGCTTCTTATATTTCGGAAAATCGTCTTCATAGGTAACGACAATATCATCCTGCACCTCCTGGCAAGCCAGATAGTCGTGGGTCTCCACCCATTTGCTCACGGCTTCAGGCATTCCGCCAACAAGCATGAAAGTACGGAGTAGCCCCACCAACTTTTCATATAGAGGAGCTGACAGTGGTGCTGATGACGTAGCTTGATTCCGCGCCTCAATAAGCAAATTCTCGCCATTAGCAAGCAGGAACTCATCGAACGTCATCGGAAACATAAACATCGAGTGAATCCTGCCGACACCAAATGTTGGCAGTTCTTCAAGTGCGAACTCTAACAAAGAGCCTGCAGCTATCACATGAAGTTCGGGCATGTCCTCTTTGAAAAATCGGAGTGACATGATGGCTTCGGGACAAGCCTGAATCTCATCAAGAAACAGAAGTGTGCTTCCTGGTTCTATCGGCTTACCGGCAATAGCCGCCATTTGTGGAACAATTCGTTTCACATCAATATCGCCTTGAAATAGCTGCTTATATGAAGGTTGCCGTTCAAAGTTCACCTCCACAAAGCTCTTGAACTTCTGACTCAGATGACGAACTGCTGTTGACTTTCCTACTTGACGCGCACCTCTTAACAGCAAAGGTTTATGTGAAGACCTTTGTGACCATTCCAGCAAATATCCGTCTATCATTCTTGGATAATACATAACTCTAAGATACTTTATAATTTGTCTGTAAAGGTACAAAATTAAAATTATCCAAGGAAATATTTCTCAATAAATTTCAAAAATACAAGGTATTATTTAAGTATCATTGAATATTTTCCCATCTAATAAAATCGTTAAAAATCAACTTTTCCAATCATTTTCGATATTCATCTGATTTTGTCTTGAGACATCAATTCCCAACATTTAAGTTGTAGTATGAAAAACATTTCCATGTTAGCCCACATAAAAAAGGTATGCAAGGAAAATCCAAGCATACCTTCTCGACAAATTTTTAAATATGAGATTTAAATTTTAATGAAAGTCTCAAGACTTTTTAGCTTATACAAAAAACAACTTCTATCATTCAGTAAGCATGACTACCGCAAAGCGGTTTGAGTCATTGACCTTATATTTATCTATTCCACCAAAGCTATGCAGATGAATGAGACTTTCGGATACCCCTTTATCCACAAGCATTTGAGCAATATATCTGGCACGACGCTGAGCAAGTTCCTGATTGATGGACTGTGTACCAGTGGCGCTGTCAGCTGCTCCGGATATGGCCACTTTTAAATTATGTGCCTTGGATATTTTTGCAATGTCATCAAGGTTCACGATCTGGGATTCATCTACAAGCTTATCAGAATTTAGCTGGAAGAAGAAGTACACTGGAACACCCACAGTTATCTTAGAATGACCTGAAATTGCAATTGAGTCCAATGCATTATTATTTGCAGACATAAGATTATCAGATATATTCTGACCAGCAGACAAAAGTGAATCTGAGTGGCAGTTTCCAATCTGTACATACGTATCCACAAGACCGATTTCAGCATCATCAGCCGAGTTTTCAGCTATACCGTCAATACCAGATTTGCTTTCTGGTGAGCCAGACTTTTTCCCGGACAACCGTGCTCTTAGTGAGTTAAGCCCACTATAGTTATTCTTGGGATAGACAGTCTGTACCTCTTTATCTCCAGACATTTTTTTCTGCAATCGTATATTCTCATCCTTCATATAGGAGATGTAATCCTTGAGATAAGCATTCTGCTTGATATAAGGTTTAGCATCAACCACACGCTTCCATCCAGTCTTGCCTAATGTGATGGAGAGACCGGCTGAGACCGTAAGCATATTATCCTTGAATTTTATAGAGCTACCCATATTATCAAAATTCTGGGCTGTAGTCAGTCCACTGACTCCGACAACAAGTTTTACCCTGTTGCCAATTCTGTAACCTATCTCCAGTCCATAGGTAAAGGCGAACGGACGGCTGCCATCTGAACCTCTGCCACATGAGCATGGATCAGACCAGTTCGCATTATGAATCATACCCACTCCCACATAAGGAACAATATCCCAAAGAGAGAATCCGTACTCATTCTGACGGAGTCCGGAAGTCAGATTGTACATCAGGTCTGCATGATAGAACTGATACTTCATGGATTTGAACTCAGCGTTCTTGAACGTCAGTCCCTGGAAACCTACACGTCCACCGATTGCGGGTGTGAACCACTTTCCAACGCCGACCTGGAAGGCTGGTGTTATTCGATCGAACACATCACCGCAACCAATGGGTGATCCGAGAAAAGCTGAAGCCCCGCCCTTAATTTCTATAAACCAATTTCTACCCCAGTTGGCTGCTTCGCTTACATTCTTCAGATATGTAGGATTCATAGGCAAGAGCATCTGCTCCTGACTGAAAGTATTCTGCTTATAAATGCTGTCAGCATTGTGATTGATGTTACTTGCAGAGACTGTCATCGCAGCAAGACATCCGGTTAAAAACATAAGAATATTCTTTCTCATATAGTTTGTACTTTAATAATTGATACTGTCATAAGCCAAAAGGCTTACTTTTACATTCTCTTTTTCCGTTTGACAGATGGCGCACACATCTTGCGTGCCATTGCCAGACACCTACGTGCCCACTCACGGTCATCATCTTCCGGCCGTCTTCCCCAACCAGTGGAGGGGCCACCGCCACCTCCATGAGTCTTAGCAATAGTCGTTGCATCGTCCACATAACCGCACACAAGGTTCAAGGCAACCATGACAACATGATTCCCCTGTTCTGCCAGTTGACAGAGCAGTGTATCGTCAAACATGGATTTTGTTTCCTCCGGCAGATGGTGATAGCGGGATGTGAACTCCTGTGACATTGTGTCAAGCATTGCACCGTTCAAGTGATAGCTCATGTTATGAGCCCATGAAAGTTCAGACTGATTGGCCTTGTTTTCCAGTTCCCCGGCTTGCTGCTCGATGTTAGCCTTATCTTCACGAAGAGCTTCAAGCAACTGGTTAGTCTCATCAAGCTTCTTTTCCTTGTCTGCCAGTTTAGCTTCGACCTGAGCCTTCTGGTATTCGAGATTTTGAATCTTACGTGCTATCTCTGCACTGATACTCTCGCTATTGGCCTGCATTGCCCGAAGAGGACGGAGTTCATCTTCCAGACGGTCTTTCTCCGTCTTCAGATTATCAATCATAGTCGTAAATGACTTCTGTTTCTTCTGGGCTATTGCCAGTTCCTCGTTCAGTGACTTCAGCAACTTGCTGTTGTTCTCCAACTGGGCTTCAAGTGTCACACAGGCGTTGGCCAACCATCTTCGGTACTCCTCTGTGGAGCGATGTCTCGCACCAGATTCTACAACCGACACCCCTCTTGTAAGACCCCATTTTTCATTGACCTTTGCAAGCTCATCGTGCAGGGCAAGCATATAATTCTTAAACTCCAGACGGTTCTGTCCATGGAAAATCTGCTTGAAAGCAAACTTGCCGTTCTGGTCTATCGGTAGTAGAGCACAGTGAACATGCGGATTTTTCTCATCACAGTGGACTATAAAGGAAATAATGTTTTCCTCTCCATATTTATCTGCCACGAAGCGATAAATGTCACGAGCCCATTCTTCTATTTCCGGCATACGCCGTACATGCCCGTTACCTCCTTTGCTCTCAAAGTCAACTTCCTGATTGCCGAAGGCCAGCTCACGCATACGGTCGGTTGAGCCTCCGAATATGAAGTTGACTACTGTCCGGAAACGTGGCTCGGCAAGTCCTTCGTTCGGATCTTTAATGCCACGTGACGCAAGGTTTTCTGCCATGCGTTTTGTCAGCGGACGCTTCTTGTCTATCGGTGTGACTATGCCACCTTTCTGCACCTCGAAATTAAGATGCTCACGGCTACGGTCATAGTTTCCTTCACGCATAGCCTGTTCCCATCCCTTATCGGTCCAGGCACGTAACTCCTCATTACTCGTCTGTGAGAGCCCTTTGGAAGTCTTTATATCCATGACTTGTTTTGATGTAGTACCCATATTTAAATTCTATTTTTGCGTTATTCTGAGCCTTTTTTCAGTCTCCTTTGCGGTCATACGTACACTTAGAGAACTGACCCTGCTTGCTGTTTATATGGTCAGCCCTCCCGCCGCTTCATAGCGGTCGGGGTATTAGGCTTCCCGAGACTGTAAAAAAGTGGCACGTGCAAGCACGCTGCCTGTCGTTACCTCCATCCGTTAGCGGGACAAAGACGAAGTGTACAAAAGCGTATGACATGCCGTGCATCGTTAATAAGGCGTTTAATCCGTTCCGTTTTCAACAGAGGAAGTGCCCCCAGGCTTATAATCCGTTTTGTTCCCCACGGGGCTTAAATCAGGCCGAGGAGGGTCATCGTAATAAAATGATCCCTGGTCAGATACATAGTATTCAAAGATGCTGTCAAGGAGAATAATCTCTGCCTTCGTATAACAGGACACGGTTTCTACCATATAACTGGGCTTCCTGTTTTCACGTATCGCAACAACCAGAATGCCAAGGATGTCTATTACTTTCTGCCAGTCCCAGACATGGTCTTTACCAAAGAGAAGACCGGTTGAATCCGTCATTTCTTCAGGCATTTCCTTCTCCATTTTCAATATCTGAAATATGGACTTTACCAATGAATCGAATACCAGACTCTGCTGTTTCAGAACATGGCAATCAGGTCTGCCTCCGTCATTTTCCGTTACCGCCAATTCCATTACCTTATTGAAATAACAATTATAGGATTGGGCTACCTGACTGGAAGTATTGCGTCCTTTAAGGAACCGCACAAACTGAAGTGCGTTAAAGTCCAATATATCAGACGGAGTCTCAACAAAGAGAGAAAGACGTTGTTTCTGGCTTACAGAAAACACGTAGCTTTTTGAATACTGCTCCATGTTAAGATGGCCCAGATTGACAAGACCGGTCAGGAACTGACGGACTGTTGCACGTTGCCACTGCCATTTCCGCGCAAGCTCAGATATGGTGGCAACAAACTGGCCGGGGAGTATTTTCAGATTTCCTACCACAACAGATGTGGAGTATGTTCCTGATGTCGCTCTTGTGAGCAGATCACAATAGGCTTCCAATTTACTGTATCGGTCTTCTGATTTAGGCTTCAGATACTCCAACAAAGAGCGGTCTATGCCTTGTGGGTCATTCAATCCAGAAGCATAATTGTTTTTATTGTTAGTCATTTGCGTCATTTTTAGATTACATTAAAAAAGTGGAAAACAAGCAAGCAAAGAATATATATTCCACATGTAAGTGGCATTAATAGTAGTTCTTCATTATCCATTCAACCTGGCTTTTAAAACTGTCGCAGTCTTCAAGTACGCTTTTCTGCTGAAGAACTCTTTCAGACGGATAAAAGACAGTTGCCACACTTAGCAGGAAAAAAAGCTGGAACACACTGTTCATATAAGTCGTGGCATAACATACCACTGCTATCAGGAGTGTGATATACCAAAACCGTTTCCTTTCATGCAGAATATGAAGGGTACTATCGGCAATCCTTCTGTTCAAAAGTGCCAGCGTCAGGATGCTTGACAGTCCAACTGCCAGATTCGGTTCTGTCATACAACAGCACCAGTTAATGAAGATGAGCGCAAGCATCATAATACTTACATAAAACTTTCTTGCACTGTCAAATACGACCATTCTCCACATGAAGCTTTTCATGCAGCGGTACTGTTTCTTGTATAAACAGAAGAATGCCAGGAGAAGCAAAAACGGAAACAAAAAACGGATGAAGGTTAATGTATGCATCATAGTGAATCCATTTAGTTATTTGCATTCTCAACGTGTCCCTGCCCTTTTCTTTGGATTGACTCCAACCGTTTAGCGATGCGCTTGTTCAACTGGACATTATAGCTGAACGATTTCTGGTCAATAGTGGGGTCTTTTGAAAGCTCCTCATCCGTTTTGATGAGAAGATTCAGATAAAAATCCAAATTAGAATCGTGATTCCTTTTCTCATCTCCTATGGCATAATCATCAGTCAATGAAGTCACCTTTTCCAAGGTATCAGGGTCAACATCATCGGCCAGGTCATAGGCCCTTTTAATGCTTCTCATAACCATCAGGCAAGAGAATATGAGGAAACACAGTATAGCCTTGATTATTATATTCAGGTCAAATACCATCATCGCCAGTACAGCCAGCAGGATGACTGTAAAATAAAAAACATAAATTTTCCTGTTAGTATTCATAATCGTCAAGTTCAAGTTTTATTATACCGAAAGAAGCTTTCTCTATAATGTATTCGACATCACGCAAAGTGAGCGCATCATGCTTTATCCGTTCAGAGGCTGAAGGATCTTTTTTACAAAGAGCCAACAATCCCATTCTCAAATCGTATTCATTGATGTTCCAGGTACAGGACCTCTTGAAACAGAAATGTTCCCTATAGCTTTTCAAAGTGATAGCTTTAAACAGTAGCGGCTTCAACATTCCATCCTGAAGTATTCGCATCTCTACCAGTTTCTCTGTGCCTATAACCTTTATCCATGTCCTGTTTTTATGTATGATGTCTGCAATGAGGTAATACGTCTGCCTGTTCATTCAAAGTCCGCAGTTGAAGTCATTCATTATCTGGACATGCTCTCGCTTTTCTATGAATTTTCCACGACGTTCATGTAGTCGCAAATCCTCAAAAATGTCAGCAGACATAACCTCAATGGAATTATAGATAGTAACATATAACTCATGGATAAGACCGTCCGTATGTGTCTTGCAGTTTATCTTGAACATACGTTCCGTCACCGGATAACAGTAGGCGCAGCATTCATGTCCGTATGCGGTAGCGGATGATGGCACCATGTGGTAAAGAATGGCAAGATCCGCATTCATCTCAAACATGTCCAGAACCTTTTCGAGAGGCTGAGGTTCGTGTACTTCATAAGGGAGTACGGCATAATCTTCGTAAGTCTTGATTTCCCCAAGCCAGTAATTATCAATAATGGCTGGCAACAATATGGGACCAGATGATCTGAATTTTAAAATAGCTTCCTGTAACATGATATTTATTTGATTAGATGGTTGATATGTATAATCGAATTAGCTGATTCGGAATTTTTGTGGCCACATCCCGATCGATTAAGTGTTTGCTGTCCAATCTGGATATGATAGCCGGATAATCCTTTGCAATATCCTTCATAAGCCGAATCTGTTCCGGTGTCAGCATTGTTATGGCAAGGGCATCTATCGAGAGATAAGGTTGTAGCATCATCCACAAGTAAGCATTGGCATATTGCGAATCCTTTACTATACCACGTTTCAGTTTCTCATGACAGACTTTGGCATTCAGAAGCAGACGGCGGCCTGTCCTCATGGACATATAGGTAATAGTTTCATCTGCCTTGATTTTACCATTTGATGCTTCCTTATAAATGCTGTCACAAATATTGGCCGTCATATCAGTAATATCCGCCATACCCAAAGCTGAGCACTCGTCAATGGAAGCAAGAAAGCTTCGGAAGAAGAAGTCTTCCATACGGATAAATCGAAGAAGCGCATCTTCTGAGTGTACCCCATGTAATTTATATGAAAGCAGAAACTCTGAGTAATCGGCAAGCAAGTCTCTAATATTCCCGGTACATACAGGAATACTGTCCAATGAGGAAAAGAATACTGTTGCATGTCGCTTTAATGAGTCAAGTTCCTTATCCTGACCATAGATAGAAGTATGAAGTTTGACATATGCCACATCGCTTAGAGTAAAGTTGTCCGCAAGCTCCATCAACCTCGTGCGAATGGAATCCGTTATACTGTCAAACCTCATGGTCAGATCGGCATGAGCCGTAAACGAAGGGTCTTTCTGAATGAATTTGTAGACCGTGTCTGAATATTCATACCACAGATTGATAAATGAGGCAAGCTGCTCGGCATTACATATATCCTGTACACTGATAGTTTTATAAAGGTTGCCGTATTCATTCAGAGCTTCACCAGAGGAGTCAAAATCATATTTCTCATGATTATTGCATGAGTAAAACAAGAATATAGAGCATAAAAAAATCAAGTGAAAGATTAAACTCATTTGAGTATTTTTTCTTTCACTTGATTTACTTTCTTTCACTTGTTTTCCTGAACCTGCGTCAGACATACCAATCAAACCGCTACTACAGTGATTCTGACCGATTAAATTTCTATATATCATTGGCATAATTTTGTTTGTTATGTGGCAAATGTACAGATAAAATTCCACATTGTCAGTATAAAATATTCAGTTTATACTAATTTATATTTCATACTCATAATAGTATGATTTATAATGTATATCCGTTAGTAATAGGAATTTGGGAAAAGAAAAGCCAATCATAAAACTACCATGTCAGTATGATTACTAATATGAATATAATTTATACCTTTGCATCAGAGTAGTGTTCATTATACTCTTGGAGAATTATTATACTATATATTTTTCAAGACAAGATAAGACAACTGTTTGATTATCAGTCAAAACCTTTATAATATGGCAAAGATAGGTTACATCATGGCAATATCCCAGTATGACAAACTGGAAGAAGACAGGGAGTGGATGAATAACTTCGGATGTATACGCATTATTGAGGAGTGCGATGAGAACGAACGCAACAGACCGCTTTGGAAGCAACTCATGGTTGCCCTGCAAAGGGGAGATGAACTTGTTATCCCTAAATTTTCAAATGCCATCCGTGGCAGTCGAGAACTGGCTACATTCCTGGAATTTTGCCGGGTAAAAGCTATTCGCGTCATAAGCATACACGACCGGATTGATTCCAAGAACCAGCTTTTTCCTGAAACCAAGCCATCGGATGTGCTGGAAATGATGGGTGCCTTACCTGAAGAAGTACTTGCTTTGAGAAAGACTGCCGAGCATGTGGTGAACCTGCAGGCGAAAATGATTGCATCATTACCGAAGGTTTCTTCCACAAAATTACAAAAGCTCGACAGAGAAAAGACAGTCATCAATCTGTATGCAGCCGGTCATCCTATAGATGAGATATGGAGAGCAAGCGGCTTCAAAAGCAGAAGTTCTGTGTTCCGTATTCTGAACAAGCATGGCATCAAACTCAATAGAGGGAACCATTCCGGACCTATCAAAAAGAAAAATGAAGAGGATACATCGAAAGATGTGAATAAAAGCTGATTATAATGAAAAAGATACTTTTCCTTCACGGATTCTTTGCCACAGGAAGTTGTCCGATGGCAGTTGCTCTGAAAGAAGCATTTGAAAATCATGCCTCCGTCTTAACACCCGACCTTCCGCTTCATCCCAAGGAGGCATTAAAACAGGTACGCTCCATC
>OJNT01000078.1_pt1 | contig 72147 bp, 69 predicted proteins | sample 1597981 | NCBI WGS metagenome assembly OJNT01 (sample SAMN01915211, study PRJEB22387) | human gut metagenome | isolation source: stool | host: Homo sapiens | place: USA
ACGGTCACACCGCCCGTTTTCTTTCTCGGGAAAGAAAATGGGGGGTGTGCTCCTGCCGCCCGCAGGCGGCATATCCCTCCGCGCTGTGCGCGGAAAATATTGTGTTCCTGCTATTGCAGGAACCTTATTTTTCCTCAGGATTGAGCTTTGCCAGCATATCGATCGCCATAGTATAGCTCTCGAACCCGTGTCCGCGGATCTGGGCGATGCAGGCGGGGGCGGTGACGGACAGGTGGCGGAACTCCTCGCGCTTCTGGATGTCGGACATGTGGACCTCGACGGCGGGGATGCTGACGGCCTTGAGCGCATCGTGGATGGCGTAGCTGTAATGCGTGTAAGCGCCGGGGTTGATGACGATGCCGTCAAACGCCGTGTCGGCCTCCTGAATGGCGTCGATGATCGCGCCCTCGTGGTTGGACTGGAAGCACTCCACGGCCACACCGCGGCTCTGTGCGTGCTCATAGATGCGGGCGCAGAGGGCGGCGTAGTCCTCCTTGCCGTAGATGTCCGGCTCGCGGCGGCCGAGCATGTTCATGTTTGCGCCGTTGATGACTAAGATTTTCATATGAGTATTCCTCCTGTGCTTGCCTTACGCCTGTTTGTCGGCGTGGGCGCGGTATTCCTTGCTTTTTTCAAGATAGAGCGCGGCGTTGGCCAGAATGCTCTCCTTTTCCTTCTCCGTCAGCTCGCGCACGACCTTGGCCGGGGAGCCGAGGATCATCGAGCCGTCCGGCGCGTTCATCTTGCCCGTGACAAGAGCGCCCGCGCCGATGATGCAGTCGTTGCCGATGACAGCGCCGTCGAGCACCGTCGCGCCCATGCCGACGATCACGCGGTCGCCGATGGTCGCGCCGTGGACGGTGGCGCAGTGGCCGACGGACACATCGTCGCCGATGGTGACCTTGTTGTGGATCAGGGCGAGGTCCTGAATGTTGCAGCGCTTGCCGATGCGCACGCTCTGCATCTCGCCGCGGCAAACACTGTTGTACCAGAACGCCGTGCCTTCACCCGCGACGACGTCGCCGAGCACCTGCGCGCCCTCCATGATGAGAATTTTGTCATCGGTGGAAAGACGGTTAAAATTCATAGACATGGTTTTTCTCCTTTGTGAGCGGGCAAGCGCCCGCAGTATCATTTTTTACAGGGCAAAGTTGCCGTTGACGAACACGGGAATCTCGCGCCCGTCTTTCGTCGTGCCGATGATGGAAAGGTCAGCGGTGCCGACCATGAAATCGACGTGCGTGTTGGAATCATTCAGGCCCGCGGCCTTGAGCTCTTCCTTGCTCATGGCCTCGCCGCCCTTGACGCACTCGGGGTACGCCTCACCGAAGGCGAGGTGGCAGGCCGCATTTTCGTCGAAGAGCGTGTTGTAGAAGAGAATCTTCTGGTTCGAAATGGGACTGTCGTAGGGAACGAGTGCGACCTCGCCGAAATACGCCGCGCCCTCGTCCTCGGCGATGGCGGCTTTCAGAATGTCCTCGCCCTTTTCCGCGTGCGCCTCGACGATCTTGCCATCCTTGATGACGAAGTGGAAGTTTTCAATGATGTTGCCGTTGTGCACGAGCGGCAGGGCTGCGTAAACGACGCCGTCGATGCCGTCTCTGAGCGGGGCGGTGAAGACCTCCTCCGTCGGCATATTGGCGACGAACGGAAAGCCTGCGCGGCTGGTGTTGTCGCCGCCGGCCCAGACGTGCGTCTCGGGGAGCTTGATGTTGAGGCTCGTGCCGAGGGAGTTCTGGTAATAGAGCGAGGTGAAGTGCAGCTCGTTGAGCTTTGCGATGCGGCTTTTGAGCAGCGCGACGTGCTCGCGCCAGCGCGCGACGGCGTCGCCCTTGCCGCTGATGCGGACGGAGGTGAAGATCGCGTCCCAGAGCTTGTCCATCGCCTCCTGCTCGGGAAGCTCGGGGAAGACCTTCTTCGCCCAGCTCGGAATGGGGACGGATGCGACGCACCAGGGGCAGGCATTGGACATTACGGCGCTTACGTAAGGCTGGATGGCCGTCTCGCTGCGGCTCGCGCGCGTCAGGCGGTCGGGGTCTACGCCGAGCAGCGCCTCAGGATCACGGGCGGAGATATTGAGAAATGCTGCGCCCTCGTCAGCATAGCCGTTGAGCATTTCTGCCTGCCAGGCGGGAAAGACGTCGAACACGGAGTCATCCGCGCGCAGAAAGCGCTCGCGTTCAAGAAAATCATCCGACCAGCGCATCACGACCTCGCGGCAGCCGACGTCGTAGGCGGCGGAGGCGCACAGACGCGCGAAAAACGCGCAGTCGACGGGACAGGAGATGACGAGCGTCTGCCCTTTTTGAACGTTCAGGCCCACTTCGATGAGCAGCTTTGCATATTCTCTGAGTTTTTCTTCCATGAAGATCCTCCTCAAAAAGAAGGGCGGCCGTGCGTGGCACAGCCGCCTTTTCCTATCGTACGATGCCATACAACATGCATCATAACACAGTTCATGCGCGATTGAAAAGAGTTTTTCGTATTTTTATCAGATTCCGAGAAGAAGCGAGGCAAAGTTGAAGTAGATCATCAGCGAGATGGCGTCCACGACCGTCGTGATGAACGGCGAGGCCATGACCGCGGGGTCGAAGCCGATCTTCTTGGCGAGCAGCGGCAGCGTGCAGCCCACGACCTTGGCCGCAAACACCGTGACCACGAGCGTCAGGCAGATGACGAGCGCGACCGTGATGGTGATGGGATTGCCGAAGATCATCTTGTCGACGAGCATGAGCTTGACGAAATTCGCTGCGGCAAGCGTGGCGCCGCAGACGACCGCCACGCGGATCTCCTTCCAGATGACGCGAAAGAGGTCGGAAAATTCGATCTCGTCGAGCGAGATACCACGGATGACCGTGACGCTCGCCTGTGAGCCGCAGTTACCGCCCGTGTCCATCAGCATCGGGATATAAGCCGTCAGAATGGCGAACGCGCTGAGCGCGTCTTCAAAGCGGGCGATGATCTGGCCGGTGAACGTGGCCGAGACCATCAGAAGCAGCAGCCAGGGGATACGGGATTTGTACGTATCCCAGACGCTCGTCTTGAGGTACGGCTTATCCGTCGGCAGCATAGCCGCCATCTTTTCGATATCCTCGGTCGTCTCCTCTTCCATGACGTCGATGGCGTCGTCGACCGTGATGATGCCGACGAGGCGGTCTTCCTTGTCGACGACCGGAAGGGCGATGAAGTTGTACTTCGAGAAGGTCTGCGCAACGTCCTCTTTATCCTCGAGCGTGGAGACAGAGATGACGTGCGTCTCCATGATCTCGTCGATGGTGTCGTCCTCATCGGAGAGGAGGATCGTTCGCAGCGAGACGATACCCTGCAGCTTGCGCGCCGGATCGACGACATAGCAGACGTTGATGGTCTCTTTGTCCGTACCGGTGCGGCGGATGCGCTTGAGCGCGTCCTCGACGGTCATATCGCGCTTTAAGTCGACAAACTCCGTCGTCATCAGCGCGCCCGCACTGTCGTCGGGGTATTTGAGAATTTCATTGATGCTCTTGCGCGTGTCGGGGTCCGCGTGCTTTAAGATGCGCTTGACGACGTTCGCGGGCATTTCCTCCACGATGTCGACCGCATCGTCCAGATACAGCTCGTCAAGGACCTCTTTGAGCTCGGTGTTCGAAAAGCCGCGGATCAGCATCTCCTGCGCGTCGGGATCGAGCTCGACGAACACCTCCGCCGCGGGCTCTTTGGGAAGGAGCCGGAACAAAAGGGGAATGCTGTCCTCGTCCAAATCTTCAAAAAGCGAGGCGATATCCGCGGGCTCCAGGTCTGCAAGCAGGTCGCGCAGCGCGGTATATTGTTTTCGCTTGAGCAGATCCTCGATTCTTTCCAGCAGTTCGTCGCGCATTTCTTCAAAGCCGACCATACCGACTCCTCCTTTCTGAAGATAGTGCCAAATCAAAGTGTTCAGGTGAATTTTGCGATAAAAAAATCCCCCATATCCTGCGTCCGGCGACGCGGCTATGGGAGCGACAATCAAGAAACACCCGCCCCTGGCGAGAAGTTTCCTTACCGTTCAAGCTTTAGCATCACGAGGCGGTGAAACTGCATTAGATGGCACCTTGCTTTCGATGCAACCTGTTCAAACCCTCTCATAGTGTCTCCACTACTCCGCGGCAGCAGTCCGTATCCTTGTGGTAGCCTTACCTACCGGACGATGTATGAACTTAACGGCACTATATTATGCACATTTTCCCGTGCTGTCAACCCCTTTTCCGGCTTTATTTCTGTAAAAAGTATGTCATGGTGCGCTTTTGCGCTTCCCTTTCGTAATGGGCTGTGCTATACTACATAAATTAAAGAGAAATCGACTTTTGAGGAGGTGAGCATCGCCCTTGCAGCAGTATCTTGACCGGCACCGCTTTTTGAAAGGCATCTACCTGATGGTCAGGCGGTACTTCGATCATCATGTCGGCCGCGACAGTGCGGCGCTCACATACTACCTTTTGTTTGCGCTTTTCCCGCTTTTGATCTTTTTGAGCAACTTAGTCGGCATCATGTCCGTGGATATCAGCGGCTTTCTATATGAAATTCGCGCATTCATCCCGCAGGAGGCGCTCGAGATCATCGAGCAGTATTTCACTTATGTCAGCCGCGATTCAAGCCCACGGCTTTTGTGGTTCTCACTGATTTTTTCCATTTACTTTCCTTACCGCGCGGCAAGCTCGCTTCTGGGCTCTGTCCGTCGGGCCTACGGCGAGCACCGGCCCACGCAGTTTTTGCGCTATCAGCTCAAGCTCCTGCTTTATACGCTGAGCCTGATTTTAATGGTCGTTTTGTCCATCGGACTGTCCGTCGTCGGCGGGCGGGTGCTGAACTACGTGTCGAGCCACCTGTCGGCCTATATCACGCTGAGCGACGGCTTTATCCGCCTGTGGTCGAGCCTGCGCTTTGTTATCATCGGCGGCATCGTATTCTTCCTCATCGCGATGATGTACGGCCTTGCGCAGGAGTCGCACCGGATGAACCGTATCTGGCCGGGCGCGGTGTTCTCGCTCGTGATGTGGCTCGTATTGTCATTCCTTTTTTCGTATTATGTTGAAAACATCGCGCGCTACTCCGTCATTTACGGCACGCTCGGCGCGGTGATCGTATTGCTTTTGTGGCTGTATCTCGCCTCGGTCATGCTGATCATGGGGGCGGAATTCAACAGCGTTTTGATGGTGCTGCGTAAGCAGCACACGGCGGAAGCCGAAGAGAATTTAGGAGAAACACAGAAATGAAAATCATCATTGTCGGTATCGGTAAGGTCGGCTACGCCATCGCCGAGCAGATGACGGGCGAAAACCACGATCTGGTCGTCATCGACCGCAACAACGCCGTGCTCGACCACGTTGACTCCATGCTCGACGTCATGTGTGTGGAGGGCAACGGCGCGAGCGCCAGCGCCCTTTTGGAGGCGGGCGTGCGCGAGGCGGACCTTCTCATCGCCGTTTCGGAAAACGACGAGGTCAACCTCATCTGCTGCCTGATGGCGAAAAAGCTCGGCGCGAAGCACACGGTCGCCCGCGTACGCAACCCCGAGTATTTCCGCGATGCACAGATCCTGCGCCGCGAGATCGGGCTTGATATGATCATCAACCCCGAAAATGCCGCCGCGCAGGAAATTTCGCGCATTCTGCGCGTGCCGTCTGCGTTCAGCGTGGAGACGTTTGCCAGCGGACTTGTCGAGCTCATCGGCTTTCAGACCGAAGAGAGCGACAGCCTTGTCGGCAAGTCCCTCATCGACTACAACCGCGAAAATCCCAACAGCATCCTCATGTGCGCGGCCAAGCGCGGGGAAGAGGTCATCGTGCCGAACGGCTCGTTCGTCCCGCAGACGGGCGACCGCGTGTACGTCATCGGCACGCCCGCGGAGACGACGCGCGTGCTGCGCTCGATGGGCAGGGCCATGGCGCCCATCCGCCGCGTGAGCATCCTTGGCGGCAGCCGCATCGCACAGTACCTTGCCTGGGTGCTCACCGACATCGGCACGCACGTGACGATCGTGGAAAAGGACGAGGCCAAGTGCCTGATGCTGGCGGAAAAGCTGCCGAAAGTCACCGTCATCCACGGCGACGGCACGAATCACGACCTGCTCGAATCCGAGGGTATCTTCCACTGCGACGCGTTCATCGCCGTGACGGACCGCGATGAGGAAAACCTCCTCATGGCGCTCACGGCGAAGCGCTACGGCGTGAAAAAGGTCGTGCCGAAGATGTCGCGCATGGGGTATCTCGACATCGTGAACCTCACGGGCCTCGACACGGTCATCTCGCCCAAGGCCATCATTGCAAGCCAGATCTCAAGTTACGTCCGCGGCCTTGCCAACTCGCAGGGCAGCGCGGTGGAGAGCCTGCACTATATCCTCGGTGGCGCGATCGAGGCGGTCGAATTCACCGCGACGAGTGCCACGCACTTTCTCGACCGGCCGCTCAGCGACCTGCATTTTCGAAACGGCCTGCTCGTTGCGGCCATCGTGCACAACGGCCGGATGGAGATCCCAAACGGTCATTCCCAGATCCATGCGGGCGACCGCGTGATCGTGGTGGCGAAAAAGCTCTTTTTGCAGGACCTCAACGATATTCTCGGCTGATGTGCCGGCTGCTTGCGGCAAGGAAGTTTCATTATGAACCAAAATCTTATTCTCAGAATCGTGGGCGTCATTCTCTGTATCGAGGCGCTTTGTATGATCCCGCCGCTGCTGCTGAGCGTGTTCGACGGTGGTGTTGACCAGAGGGCCTTTTTGTACGCGCTGCTTATCTGCGGCGGCGTGGGAGTGCTGCTCTCGCTCATCCGCGCGGACAACGCGCGGCTCCAGACGCGCGACGGCTTTGTCTGCGTGGCACTGTGCTGGATCGCGCTGAGCGTGTTCGGCGCGCTGCCGTATTTTTTCAGCGGCAGCTGCAGCTTTATCGACGCCATTTTCGAGACCGTCTCCGGCCTGACGACGACCGGCGCGTCCATCTTCCCGTCGCCTGCGTCGCTGCCGCAGGGCATCCAATTCTGGCGCGCGCTCACGCAGTGGATGGGCGGCATGGGTATCCTCGTTTTGATGCTGGCGCTGCTGCCCAAGCTCAGCGAGGGCAGCGTGAACCTGATGAAAGCGGAATCCCCCGGCCCCATCAGCACAAAGCTCCGCCCCCGCACGGGTGAGACGGCGCGCATCCTGTACCGCATCTACATCGCGCTCACCGTGGCGGAGGCGCTGCTGCTGCGCATTGCGGGTCTCCCGCTGTTCGATGCGATCACCACGGCGCTGACGACGATCTCTACCGGCGGCTTTTCCATCCGGGATGCGAGCATCGCGTATTATCAGTCGCATCTTGTCAACTGGATCCTCATTTTCTTCATGTTTGCCGCAAGCGTGAACTTTACGCTCCTCTACCTCTGCGTGACGCGCCGCTTCCGCGAGGCGCTCAAGAGCGAGGAGCTGCGCGTTTACTCGCTGGTCGTGGTCGGCGCGTCGGCGATGATCGCGGCGGACCTGATCGTGCGCACAGGGCGCGACATCGGCTCGGCCATCGAGAATGCGGCCTTTCAGGTAACAACGCTCATTTCAACGACCGGCTACTGCACGGAGGATTTTGACCTCTGGCCGCAGTTCTGCCGCTGTATCCTCGTGCTGGTGATGCTTTTCGGCGGCTGCGCGGGCTCTACGGCGGGCGGCGTCAAGGTCTCGCGCATCGTGCTTTTGTGCAAGTCGCTGCGGCGTGATCTGCGGCGCGTGATGCACTCGCGCGAGGTGCGCCCCATCACGCTCGACGGACATCGCGTGACGGAGGAGACCGTCTCGTCCGTTTCGGTCTTCTTCTTCACCTATATCTCGATTTTGCTGCTTGGCACGCTGATTTTGTCGCTTGACAACATCGACTTTACCGCGGCGTTCACCGCCTCGCTCACGGCCATCAGCAACGTGGGCCCGGGCCTTGGCGCAGTGGGACCGACGTGCAACTTCGGCTTCCTCTCCGGCATCAGCAAGCTCACGATGAGCGCCATCATGCTGCTCGGCCGTCTTGAGATCATGCCGCTGCTTGTCCTCTTGATGCCCTCTGTCTGGCGCAGAAAATAAAAGAAAATCAAAAAGAGTGGATCGCAATTTTGCAATCCACTCTTTTTGAAAAGGATTCGCTGCGCTTCGTGCCTTGCCGCTCGCAGCGCGGCTGCGACACACGCTCCGCGCAAAGAGTAAATTCCGACGCGCCTGTCGTCGGAATTTACGATCAAACAGATTTCGCGCCTGCGGACGCGAAACTCTGCGAGGCGGTTCGCCTCCATTTTAGCAGCAGGGCCGAGTTTGTGATGACAAGCACGCTGCCTGCGTTATGGACCAGCGCGCCGACATCAGGGTTCAGTGTGCCGATGATGGCGAGCACGATGGCGATGAAGTTGAGCGTGAGCGAGAATGTTATATTGAGCTTGATGGTGCGCATCATGCGCTTGGAGAGCGCGATGAGGTGCGGCAGCTCCTTGACTTCTCGTCGACGAGCGCGATATCCGCGGTGTCCACGGCGATGTCGCTGTCCACGCCGGCCGACATCGGCGGCCTTGAGCGCGGGCGCGTCGTTCACGCCGTCGCCGATCATGCAGACCTTATCGCCCGCGGCCTGATAGGCGCGGATGTGGACGAGCTTTTCGATGCCCGCGCGGGCGCGGGCGACGGTCAGCTCTTCGAGAAGACCGCCGAGCTGCATGATGAACGCGACCTCACCCGCGGCGAAGTCTTCGCCGATGCAGACCGACGCGATCAGCGCGAGCGAGACGAGCACGTCTGCCTTGATGTCGAACGCCGTGACAAGGCCGATGACGGCCTCTAAAATGATGGGGATGCCGCAGAGGATGATCGCGGCCCACGAGGCGTCGAACGGCAAGGGGACGAGATCAAAAATGCTGACGATCAGCGCGATGCCGGAGATCACGAGCAGTGTGATATCTTTTTTTTGTGCCGCCCAGCTCTAAAAAATGCTCCAGCTTTTCCATTGCCAGTTTCACGGAAGTGGCTCCTTTCTGTAACATAGGGGGTATGGGCTTCTTATACATATGGGGGTATAGGTTATAAAGCGCGCAAAAAGAGAGAAGCAGCACAAAACTGCTTCTCTTCTTTCGTGCAATTCTACTGAAAACGGGCGCGTGAGAGGGTTTATCTCCTGCTCAGCCCATGTTCGAAAAGCGCTCGACCGCCTTCGTAAAGTTCTCGATCGTTTTGTCCGCGTCGCCGTGCTCGATGCCGTCGCGCACGCAGTGCTTGATGTGCCCCTCAAGCACGACCTTGCCGCAGCCGTGCAGCGCGGATTTGGCCGCATTGATCTGCGCAAGAATATCCTCGCAAGGGACGTCCTCGTCCACCATGCGGTCGATGGCCTGCACCTGACCGATGATCTTTTTGAGCCGACGGTGCAGATTGTCGGCGTCCATACACTGTTTCATCGTTTGACCTCCATACCTGTTGGGGTATCTGCATTGTACACTCTGCGCCGCGATTTTGCCAATATGCGCTGCTGCGCCGGTTTTGTGCGCCTTTGGCGAAAAAATGGCGTTTTGCGGCAATTTTCTCTTCCTCCGCGGTGTTGCAGAGCATAAAAAAGTGTGATAGGATATATTAGAAATAGTATGACCGGCGGCCATATTGCCGTCGGAGCGATTTTGAGGTATCCGAATGAAAAAAAGCGACAAAACACCAAAGCAGACCCACCGCCGCGCGGACCCGAACGTCATGGGCCTCCACGCGGATGTGGTGGAGCAGAATATCACAGAGACGCTGGAAACGAACTACATGCCCTACGCGATGTCCGTCATCGTTTCGCGCGCCATTCCGGAGATCGACGGTTTCAAGCCCTCGCACCGAAAGCTCCTTTACACGATGTACAAGATGGGGCTTCTCACCGGTGCGCGCACGAAGAGCGCGAACATCGTCGGACAGACGATGCGCTTAAACCCCCACGGCGACGCCGCCATCTACGACACGATGGTGCGCCTTTCCAAGGGCTACGGCGCGCTGCTGCACCCGTTCGTCGACTCGAAGGGCAACTTCGGCAAGGTCTATTCGCGCGATATGGCGTGGGCGGCCAGCCGATACACCGAGGCGAAGCTCGCGCCCATCTGCGCCGAACTCTTCCGCGACATCGACTCCGACACCGTTGATTTTGTCGACAACTACGATAACTCGATGAAAGAGCCGGCGCTGCTGCCAACAACGTTCCCGAATATCCTGGTCTCGGCCAACCAGGGCATCGCGGTCGGCATGGCGAGCCAGCTGTGCGGCTTTAACTTGGGCGAGGTCTGCGACACGACGATCGCCTTTTTGAAAAATCCTGAGGTGCGCATCAGCGAAACGCTGCTCGCGCCCGACTTCCCGACCGGCGGCGAGGTATTGTACGACCCGCGCGCCATTGAGGACATTTACAACACCGGCCGCGGCGGCGTGAAGGTGCGCGCCCGCTGGCGCTACGACAAAAAAGAAAATCTCATCGAAATTTATGAAATTCCCTACACCACCACGACCGAGGCCATCATGGACAAGGTCGCCGAACTCATCAAGGCGGGCAAGGTCAAGGAAATTTCCGACATGCGTGACGAGACCGACCTCTCCGGCCTCAAGCTGACGATCGACTTAAAGCGCGGTGCCGACCCCGACAAGCTGATGCAGAAGCTCTTCAAGGCGACGACACTGCAGGATACGGCGTCGTGCAACTTCAACGTCCTGATCGGCGGCATGCCGCGCGTGATGGGCGTGCGCGAGCTTTTAGACGAGTGGTGCGCGTGGCGCACCGAGAGCGTCAAGCGGCGCGTGTACTTCGTGCTCAAAAAGCGGCAGGACAAGCTGCACCTCTTGAAGGGCCTTAAAAAGATCCTGCTCGACATCGACAAGGCCATCAAGATCATCCGCGAGACGGAGAAGGAGGCCGACGTCGTGCCGAACCTGATGATCGGCTTCGGCATCGACCAGATCCAGGCGGAATACGTCGCCGAGATCAAGCTGCGCAATATCAACCGCGAGTATATCCTGAAGCGCGTGGAGGAGACGGCATCGCTCGAGGCGGAGATCGAAGACCTCGAGGATACGCTTGCGCGCCCGTCGCGCATCCGCAAGATCATCGTCAGCGAGCTTGAGGACGTGCGCAAAAAGTACGCCGAGCCCCGCCGCACCGGCATCCTCTACGACTATGCCGAGGACGCCGAGAGCGAGGAGGACGCCATCGAGGACTATCCCGTGACGCTGTTTTTGTCGCAGCACGGGTACTTTAAAAAGATCACGCCGCAGTCGCTGCGCATGTCCGGCGAGCAGAAGTTCAAGGAGGACGACGCGCTCAGCATGAGCGTGGAGAGCTCTAACGCCGCCGAGCTGATGTTCTTCACCGATAAGGCGCAGGTCTACAAGACGCGCGCAAGCGACTTTGCCGACGGCAAGGCGAGCCAGCTGGGTGACTACTTACCCGCCAAGCTCGGCATGGACGAGGGCGAGAGCGTCATGGGCATGGTGCTTCCCGGCGATTACAGCGGCTATATGATCTTCTTCTTTGAAAACGGCAAGGCCGCGAAGGTCGAGCTGTCGGCCTACAAGACGACCTCGAACCGCCGCCGCCTGACCGGCGCTTACAGCGACAAGAGCCCGCTCAAAGCGCTGTTGCATCTCAAGGAAGACCGCGAGATCGCCGTCTATTCGACAGAGCCGCGCGTGCTGATCGTCAACACGGCGCTTCTTGGTGTGAAGACGACGCGCACGACGCAGGGCGTCGCGCTTTTGACGCTCAAAAAGAAGTACGTGCTCGACACGGTGCGCTTCCCGGAGGAGACCGGCATCACCGACCTTGCCCGCTACCGCGGCCGCAGTATTCCCGCGACGGGCGCGCTGCTCAAGACGGAGGACAGCGACGACAAGCAGCTCTCGCTGATTTGACGTCGGAAGCCTGAGAGAAACATGTGAGGGGAGAAAATTTATGAAAAATAAAAAACTGCGCGAGCAGGTGAAAAGCTATATCATTGTCACGCTTGCCTGCGTGCTGTATGCCTTGTCGTTCGATTGGTTCTATGCACCGAATGGCTTTACGGTCGGCGGCTTTACGGGTATTTCGCAGATCATTAACTTTTTTGCACCCATTCTGCCGGTCGGTACGATGGTCATCGTGCTCAATGTGCCGCTTTTTATCGTGGGACTTAAAAAATTCGGCTTCGCATTTTTGTGCAAGTCCATCTACACGATGACGCTGAGCTCCATTTTGATCGACGTTGTCGCGGCCATCCACGAGTTTGCGCCCATGGACCCGCTGCTTGCGTGCCTGTACGGCGGCGTGACGCTCGGTATCGCCTCAGGCCTGCTGTTCCGCGAGGAGACGACGACGGGCGGCTCGGAGCTCGGCGCGTGGATCGTGCGGTCGCACGTTGAACGGCTGTCAATCGGCAACATCTGCCTCGGCATCGACCTGACGATCATTCTGATTTACGCCGCGGTGTTCCACAGCCTCAACAACGCGCTCTACGGCGCGCTCGCGCTCTATATCACGACGAAGGTGCTCGACCTGGTCGTCTACGGCCAGAACACGGCAAAGGTCGCCTACATCATCAGCGACAAGTATGAGGAGATCATGCAGGAGATGCTGCGGCGCGACATGGGCGTCACGCTCCTGAACGGCAAGGGCGGCTACACGGGCGCGGAGCGTCCGCTGCTGTTCTGCGCCATCCGCAAGAAGGAAGCGGTTTCGATCAAGCGCTATATCAAGGAGCTCGACCCCGACGCCTTTTTCATCGTCTGCGACGCGAGCGAGGTGCTCGGTGAGGGCTTTGGCGAATACGACCCGCAGGGCCTCTAAGGATATCAGGATACAAGGAGGAAGCAGGAATGGATCTTACGACGGTGGAGAAGAATCTCAAAGAGCGCGGCTTCAAGGTATCTGCCTTCGCGACGGCGAAGGAAGCGGCGGACTATCTGAACGCGCAGATCGACGGAGAGAGCGTGTCGTTCGGCGGCAGCATGACGCTCTCTCAGATGGGGCTTTTTGAAAGCCTCGGCAAGCACAACAAGATGTTCAGCCACTGGAACGTGCCCGACGGCATGAACGCTGCCGAGGTGCTCAAAAACGCCTCGACGTGCGACAACTACCTGCTCTCGGCCAACGGCCTTGCCGAAACGGGCGAGATCATCAACATCGACGGGACGGGCAACCGTGTGTCCTCATCGCTCTATGGCCACAAGAGGGTGTGGTTCGTCGTCGGCAGCAACAAGATCGCGCCGACCTATGACGAAGCGCTCTGGCGCGCCCGCAACATCGCTGCACCGAAAAACGCGCAGCGCCTCGGCGTGAAGACGCCGTGTGCCGTGAACGGCGACCGCTGCTACGACTGCAAGAGCCCGCAGCGCATCTGCCGCGGCCTTGTCGTGCTGTGGGAGGCCATCCGCAGCTGCGAGACCGAGGTCGTGCTCGTCGACGAGCCGCTTGGCTACTGAGAAAGAGAGATTTCGCCCAAAAGGAGGGAGCGCCGTGCGCAAAAAGTTCATTCTGCTTTCGCTGGCGCTCTGCCTGACGCTCTCGGGCTGCGGCGGCAACGTCGTGCTTGAGCGTTCCTACAGCGTCTCCACGCCGCACAGCGAGGTCTACTGGGAAAACGAGGGTGCGGACACCCTGCGCGCCGACAGCTATCAGGACCTCGTCAATGCGCTGCTGCTGCTCCTTGGCGAGCACAGCGAGGAAGGCGTTGTGCGTATTTACAGCGAGGAAGACGCCGCGGCCATGGCCGAGCAGGCCTGTAAGGAGGTGCAGGAGGAGACGGCACTGGGCGCGTATCTTCTTGACTACATCAGCTACACCGACACGCAGGAGCGCGCCTATTACGAGATGCACGTGCGCCTCGGCTACCGCCGCACGGCGGAGGAGCAGGCGGGCATTGTCACCGCGACGAGCACCGAGGCGCTGCCTGACCTTCTGCGCCTGACGGCGCGCGAGGGTTCGCTCAGCCGTATCGCCGTGCGCTTCACGTACTTCACCGCGGACCGTGACGGCATCCGCGACATGGTACGATCTGTGCAGGAGGAGGTCGACACCGGCTTTACTGAGCCGTGGCAGGTGAACTTCTACCCCGATACCGACGATGTCGGCATTGTCGAGGTCGTGCTGCGGGAAGCGTAAAAAAGGATAAGAAAAGAGCCTGAACAAAGCGTTCAAGCTCTTTTTGTGCTTTATAGGGGAGAGAGAAAACGTTAGGAGAGGATCGCGCGGTCGTTGGCGAACTCGTCGCCGCTGGCCTTCGTGAACTGCTCAAGAAGATCGGGCACGGTCAGCTTCTTCTTCTCCTCGCCCGCAATGTCGAGGATGACGTGGCCGTCGTGCAGCATGATGAGGCGGTTGCCGTACTGAATGGCATCGCGCATGTTGTGCGTGATCATCAGCGTGGTGAGCTGGCCCTCGCGCACGATGCGGTCGGTGAGCTCCATGACCTTGGCGGCGGTCTTCGGGTCGAGTGCCGCGGTGTGCTCATCGAGCAGCAGCAGCTTGGGGCGCTTGAGCGTTGCCATCAGCAGCGTGAGCGCCTGGCGCTGGCCGCCGGAGAGCGTCGAGACCTTCGTGGTCAGGCGGGACTCAAGGCCGAGGCCGAGACCGCCGAGCAGCTCGCGGTACTGCTCCTTTTCCTCCTTCGTCACGCCCCAGGAAAGACCGCGGCGCTGGCCGCGGCGGGCGGCGAGGGCGAGGTTCTCTTCGATCCACATCGAGGGGGCGGTGCCCATCATCGGGTCCTGGAACACGCGGCCGATGAATGCCGCGCGCTTGTGCTCGGGCAGGTTCGTGACGTCGGAGCCGTCGATGATGACCTTGCCGGAGTCGACAAAGAACGTGCCGGCGGTGGCGTTGAGCATCGTGGACTTGCCCGCGCCGTTGCCGCCGATGACGGTGACGAAGTCGCCGTCGTTCAGCGTCAGACTCAGGCCGTTCAGCGCGGTCTTGGCGTTGATGGTGCCGGGGTTGAAGGTCTTATAAAGTTCCTTGAGTTCAAGCATGGCCGTTGCCTCCGTTCTTTGCGCTCTGGGGCTGCACCTTGCGGCGGAACATCTTGCTCTTCCAGTAGGGGATGGCGAGGAAGACCGCCACGATCAGCGCCGTGATGAGCTTTAAGTCGTTGGTGTTCAGACCGAGCTGCAGCACGATCTGGAGCACGATGTAGTAGATGATCGCGCCGATGGAAACGGCCAGCAGCGTGAGGCCGAAGTTCGTGAAGATCTTGCCGAAGATGACCTCGCCGATGATGACGGCGGCAAGGCCGATGACGATGGCGCCGCGGCCCATGTTGATGTCGCTCGAGCCCTGATACTGCGCCAGCAGCGCGCCGGAGAGGGCGACAAGACCGTTCGAGACCATCAGGCCAAGCACGATATTCGAGTTCGTGTTGATGCCCTGTGCGCGCGCCATGTGGGGGTTTGCGCCGGTCGCGCGCAGCGAGCTGCCCTTCTCCGTGCCGAAGAACCAGTACAGGATGGCGATGACCGCGGCTGTGAAGAGAAGCAGCAGCGGCAGGGGATTGTTCATCGAGAGCTCGCGCACATAGCGCTGCGAAAGCAGCAGCGGATATTTATCAACGCTGAGTGCCTGGTTTGCCTTGCTGTCCATGATGCGCAGATTGATCGAATACAGCGCAAGCTGCGTCAGGATACCGGCGAGAATGGCCGGAATACCGCAGCGCGTGTGGAAAAGACCGGTGACGAGGCCTGCCAGCATACCGGCGAGCATCGCGCACAGCAGGGCGATCCAGGGATTGAAGCCGCCGCGGATCAGCATGACGCAGACAGCGCCGCCGGTGGCCAGCGAGCCGTCGACGGTCAGGTCCGCCACGTCCAGAATGCGGAAGGTGATGTAAACGCCGATGGCCATAATGCCCCAGGCGAGACCCTGTGCGGCAGCGCCGGGCAGGGCGTTCATCAGCGACGAAAGAAAACTCATGGGTTCTCTCCTCCTATCTCTTGTTGAGGCAGGAACGGGCTAAGCCCGTCCCTGCCTGCGGGGGGATGTGATCAGATTACTCTTCGATGGCAGTGTAGCCCTCGAGAGGCTCGATGCCGAGCGTCTCGCACATGGAGGCGTTGTACTTCGGGGTGGCCTCGGTGAACTCGATGGGCATCTCGGAGATGTCGGCCTCGCCGGTCAGGATCTTGGCGGCCATCTTACCGGTGGTCACGCCGAGGTCATAGTAGCTGATGGAGAGGGTCGCGACGCCGCAGCCCTTGCAGATGCCCTCTTCGCCGCAGATGGCAGGCACGCCCGCGGGAACGAGAACGTTTGCGATGGCCTCGGTGTTGGAAGCGGCGGTGTTATCGGTGGGGACGTAGACAACGTCGGAGTAGTCGGCAGCGGACTGCGTGACGGAAGCGACGTCGTTGGTGTCGGTAAAGGCAAATTCCTTCGTTTCAATGCCCTTATCGGAGAGGCACTTGGCGACCTCTCCGATCTGGTAGCGGGAGTTGGGCTCGGCGGAGCAGAACAGCAGGCCGACCTTCTTGGCCTCGGGGAACCACTCGGTGATCATGTTGGCCTGAGCCTCGAGGTCAGCGAGGTCGGAGGTGCCGGAGATGTTGCCGCCGACAGTGCCGTTGAAGTCGTCAATATCAAGAGCGACGCCGTAAGCGGTGATGGAGGTGCCGAGGATGGGAATGTCGCTCGTGGCGGCAGCGGCGGCGGTCAGCGCGCCGGTGGCGTTCGCCATGATGAGGTCAACGCCGTCGGAAACGAAGCCGTTGACGATGGTGGAGCAGTTGGCGTTGTCGCCGGAAGCGTTCTTGTTCTGGAATTCGACCTGGCCGGGCAGCGCCTCATTCAGCGCGTCGATGAAGCCCTGGGTGGCAGCGTCGAGTGCCTCGTGCTGCACGAGCTGGCAGATGCCGACGGTGTACTTCGTGCCTTCGCCGTCGGTGCTGCCCTGATTGTCGTCCTGTGCGGCCTTATCGCCGCAGCCGGTCAGACCCACGCTCAGGCTGAGAACGAGGGCAAGAGAGGCAACAAGAGAAATGATGCGTTTGGTGTTCATGCTTTTTTTCCTCCAATTTTTATTTCTCGCTGATAACAATAAAACCCGCTGTAAGGACTTGTGGTCCATACGGCGGGTTCCTTGACTCAACTCTTTTTGAAGTGACCTTCAAGTGTTGGTTCGAAAGACCTTTCAGCTACGGGCATCACAAATCGCTCTTACCTTGTCCTTAAAGTAAAAGTAAGAGTAATAGTAAAAGCGATATGCAACGTTGCTTACAACAGTCTTCATCACTCAAGCTCCAAGTCCTTTCAAAAAGGATGGTAGTAATATAGCACACACAAAAATGGCCGTCAATAGCATTTTTATCCAAAAAACACTATTTATGTAGGAATTTGGCAGGGCACAGCACCGAAAAGTATGCTATTTGCATTAGGAAACGGCATGGGTGTGCTCGCAAAGCTCATTGATCTTCTGCTGTAAGCCCTTGAAATCCTCAAACGACTCGGGCCTGCGGCGCGGATCGCGCAGCAGTGCCGCGGGGTGATACACGGCCATCATCTGAAAGCCGTTCTTTTCGAACCACTGCCCGTGCTCACGCGTGATCTTGAAGTCGGGCTTGATGATGCGCATGGCCGCGATGCGTCCGAGACAGACAATAATCTTGGGCCGCAGCAGCGCGACCTGACGGCGAAGATAGCCGATGCAGGCGTCCTGCTCCACGCCGAGCGGGTCGCGGTTTTCCGGCGGGCGGCACTTGACGATGTTGGCGATATACACATCGTCGCGCTTGAGGCCGATGATCTCAAGCATGTCGTCGAGCAGATGACCGGCCCTGCCGACGAATGGCACGCCCTGCGCATCCTCGTTCGCGCCGGGGCCTTCGCCGATGAATAAAACTTCAGCATTCTGATTGCCGACGCCGAAGACGACGTTCGTGCGCGTCTCCCACAGCGAGCATTCGCGGCAATTTTTACAGTCGTGTTCCAGAGCTTCCCAGGTATCAGGCATAGTTGTGTTCTCCTGTCGATTTTTTGTCATTTTACCATGATTCACCGCGCTTTGCAACGCGCGCGGCGCGCATTTTTCCATCTGCGCGGGCCATACTGAAAAAAACGGACGCGGAGGAAGAAATGGATCATATCTGGTACTGGTTTGCTTACAGCTTTTTGGGCTATTGCTTGGAAAAGCTCTTCGCCGCAGCGACGAGATCGAGCCACCGGCTGCGGCGGTGCTTCGTGTTCCTGCCGCTGTGTCCGGTGTACGGCTTTGCAATGGTCACGATTTTATTGCTGGGGGCGGAAAAGCTCCCCGGCGCGTGGGAGCAGATCTTGCTCGGTATGCTCGCGGCGACGGCGATGGAATACGCCGTGCACTGGGGCTATGAAAGGCTGTTTCAAGTGCAGTTCTGGGACTATTCTTCGACCAAATGCGACGTGAACGGCCGCATCTGCCTGCCGTTTTCCATCTGCTGGGGAATATTGTCGATGCTCGCCGTGCGGTATGTGCAGCCGGTTCTGGAGGGCTATGCCGCACTGCTTCCAGAGTGGGCCGCGGCGCTGGCGGTGTTCCTCGTCACGCTTGACGGCATCCTGACCGCGCGCGTCCTGCTCACGACGCACGATATCGACGCTTTGACGCCGCGAACGTTGCTCCGAAGTAAAAGAAGGCGAACCGCCTGACGGTTCGCCTTCCTGACTTTATTCATAAATGTTTTTCGATCCAGCTCCACAGGTCGTTATAGACCACGGCACGGCAGTCTTCATTCAGAATCTCGTGCCGCAGGCCCTTGTAGAGCTTCAGCTCCACGTCGCGCACGCCGGCGCGGCGGAAGGCCTCGTATGCGCGCTTGACGCCCTTGCCCATCTCGCCGACAGGGTCCTTGTCGCCGGAGATGAAGAGAATGGGCGTGTTGCGGTTCATCGACGCGATGTTTTTCGGCGTGCTGATGAAGCGGATGCCGCCGAGCATCTCGTAGAAGAGGCCGATGCTCGCCTTCTGACCGCAGAGGGGGTCGGCAATGTAGGCGTCGACATTGTTGTCGCTCGCGCTGAGCCAGTCGACCTCCGTGCGGTTGGGCGCGAACGCCTTGTTGTAAGCACCGAAAGCCAGCGCCTCCACGCGCGGAGAGTGCGCCTTGAAGCCGTGGCGCTTGCCCGCGGCCTTGGCAATGGCGCGCCCGCCCGCGACGATCGCGGGGGACTGGTGCCCCGTGCCCATGATGATGGCGGCATCGACGGTGCCGGGATAGCGGATGAGATAGGTGCGCGTCAGGAACGAGCCCATCGAGTGGCCCATGAGAAAATAGGGGACGTTGGGATATTTTTCCTTCGTGCGGCAGCGCAGGGCGTACATGTCGTCCACAACATGCTTCCAGCCGTCGCGCGGGCCGAAATAGAGCGTGTCGGCGTCCTTCTCGGCGGAAAGGCCGTGGCCGAGGTGGTCGTTCGCCACGATGGCAAAGCCGTGCTCGGTCATGAATTCGGCAAACGGCGCGTACCGCATGCCGTATTCCGCCACGCCGTGCGCGATCTGTAAAACGCCGATGATCTCACCGCTCTCGGGTGTCCACTCCGTCGCGTGAATGCGCGAGGAGCCGTCCGACGAGGGAAAGTAAAATTCCCTGCAAATAGCCATGGCGCAAAACCCTCCTGCATGATATAATCTTATTCATTAGTATAGCATAAGGCGGTCCAAATGAACAAGGGGGTATCTTCATGCAGCGGTATATTTTGGCGCTCGATCAGGGGACGACCAGCTCGCGCGCCATTCTGTTCGGGCGCGATGGCAGTGTCGGCGGACACGCGCAGCGGCCGTTTCGGCAGTATTATCCGCAGCCCGGCTGGGTCGAGCACGACCCGAACGAGATATGGGAGAGCGAGCGCGCCGTTGCCGCGCAGGCCTTGCGCGAATCGGGCCTTGGCCGCGCGGTCGCGGCGATCGGCATCACGAACCAGCGCGAGACGACGATTCTTTGGGATCGCGCGACGGGCGAACCCATCCACAACGCCATCGTCTGGCAGTGCCGCCGCACGGCGGACATCGCGGATGCCCTTCGCGAAAAGCGCGGCGTGAGCGAGCTTGTGGCCGAGAAAACAGGATTGCACATCGACGCCTACTTTTCCGCGACGAAGATCAAGTGGCTGCTCGACCACGTCCCCAGCGCACGGGAAAGGGCCGAGCGCGGCGAAATTTTATTCGGTACGGTGGAGACATGGCTCATCTGGAGGCTGACGGGCGGCAAGGTCCACGTGACGGACTACTCGAACGCCAGCCGCACGATGCTCTTCAACATCCACACGCTTTCGTGGGATGAAGAGCTCTGCGCGCTGCTGGACATTCCGATGAACATTCTGCCGCGTCCCGTGTCCAACTCCGAGGTCTACGGCACGGTGGCGGAGGGCATCGAAGGGCTCGAAGAGCTCGCGGGCGTGCCGATCTGCGGCGCGGCGGGTGACCAGCAGGCGGCGCTGTTCGGGCAGGGCTGCTTTACGCGCGGACAGGCGAAGAACACCTACGGCACGGGCTGCTTCACGTTGATGAACGTCGGCGGCGCGCCGGTGCGCTCGCGCGCGGGACTGGTGACGACGGTGGGCTGGAGCTTAAACGGCGAGACGACCTACGCGCTCGAGGGCAGCGTCTTCAACGCGGGCTCGGCCATTCAATGGCTGCGCGACGAGCTGCAAGTCATTTCGACCTCGCACGAGTGCGACATTCTGGCAGAATCCGTTCCCGACAGCGGCGGCATTTACTTAGTGCCCGCGTTTACGGGCCTCGGTGCGCCGTATTGGGATATGTATGCGCGCGGCTGCGTCGTGGGCATCACGCGCGGCACGACGAAGGCGCACTTCGCCCGCGCAGTGCTCGAATCCATCGCCTATCAGGTCACCGACCTGATGACCGCCATGCGGCAGGACGCCGACTGCGAGATCTCCCTTCTGCGTGTCGACGGCGGCGCGAGCGTCAGCGATTTGATGATGCAGTTTCAGGCGGATTTGCTGCGCATTCCGGTCGACCGGCCCGCGATGGTCGAGACGACGGCGTTTGGCGCGGCATCGCTCGCGGGTCTGGCCGCGGGCGTGTGGAAGGACTTGGACGAGCTGAGCACTCTCCGGTGCAGCGAGCGCGTCTTCACCCCCGAGCGGGCGCAGTACGAGTGTGAGGAGCTGTACCGCGGCTGGAAGCGCGCCGTCGGCTGCGCGCAGGGCTGGGTCGAGAAAAAGTGAACGCTGTCACAAAAAATTTATACTTTTGTCGTAAATTATCCATTGAAATGAAAGCCCCGGTAGCTTATACTGTCAATAACAAACCCGAGGACACGGTTTGAAAGGAGAAAGTACTATGGCATTTTTCGATAACTTCAGCAAGAAGGTTCAGGACGTCGCGTTCGTGGCGACTGAGAAGGCACAGCAGGTCGCGGCCGTTGCCGGTGAAAAGGCAAATGCCGTTGCCGATAAGGCCAAGACCGAGTATGAGATGGCATCTGAGCGCCGCAGCATGGACAAGAACTACCGCGCCATCGGCGAGTGGTATGTCTCCACGCTCGAGGGTGACGCGCCCGAAGCGGTCGCCGATATCGTCGCGGCCATCAAGGCCTCTCAGGAGAAGCTCGCCGCTTACGAGGCCGCCAAGGCTGAGGCTGCCGCTGCCAAGAAGGCGCAGGAGCCCATCATCAAGGTGACCATCGAGAAGGACGCGGAAGAGGAAGCGCCCGCTGCGGAGGAACCCAAGGAGCCTTCCGAAGCCGAGGAGACCAAGGAGGACTAAATCCTTCCCAATGTGCGGCGCAGCTCTGGCTGCGCCGCTTTTTTCCAGCTTAGGGCAAATCTGGTCTGCATAATTTGTTTTGTTTTGACTATATGAATAATACCAGGACGGGATATAATACAGCCAACAACCAAAACAAAGGAGCACCCGATCATGAACGATAAAAAGATCAGAAAGCTTGTCCTTGCCGCACTGCTTGCGGCGCTTGTCTGCGTGGCGACGATGGTCGTGCAGATTCCCTCTCCGATGCAGGGCTATGTGAATCTGGGCGACTGCTTCGTGCTGCTGTCCGGCTGGCTGCTGGGCCCCTGGTATGGCTTTGCGGCGGGCGGCATCGGCTCGATGCTGGCAGACATTTTCCTCGGCTATGCGCACTACGCTCCGGGCACCCTGGTCATCAAGGGCGTGATGGCGCTGGTCGCTGCGCTGATGTATGAAAAGATGGGCCGCACTGCGACCTCCCGCATCGCCGGCGGCGTTGTGAGCGAGATCATCATGGTGCTCGGCTATTTCGGCTACGCTTCTCTCCTGCTGGGCAAGGGCCTTGCCGCTGCGGCAAGCATCCCCGGCAACATCTTCCAGGGTGCGGTCGGCCTCGTGGTCGGCGTGCTGCTGGTCACGGTGCTTGAGCGCGCCAAGGTGACGGAGAAGCTGGCATAATAAATTTCTAAAGAGGTGTCAGATCATGGCGGGAATCGTACATGAGGTAGAAAATCATCGCCTGGTGGAACAGGCGGAGCAGGAGGCGGCAGAGGCGGCGCGCGAGCTTGCGGAGATCGCACATCTGCGCCGCGGACAGATCGTCGTCATCGGCTGCAGCACGAGCGAGGTCGTGGGCCATCAGGTCGGCAGCTGGTCGACGCCGGAGGTGGCGGACGCCATCTTCCGAGGGCTCTCCAGCGTATTTTCGCCCATGGGCGTGTATCTAGCCGCCCAGTGCTGCGAGCATTTGAACCGCGCGCTGATCGTGGAGCACGAGGCTGTGCCGAACGGCGAGATCGTCAACGTCCTGCCTCAGCCCAAGGCGGGCAGCTCGTTTGCGACGGCCGCGTACAAAGCGTTCCGCCATCCCGTGGCGCTCGAAGAGATACACGCTGACGCCGGACTTGACATCGGCGGCACGCTGATCGGCATGCACCTCAAAAAGGTCGCCGTTCCTGTTCGCTTGAAGCAGAACCGCATCGGTCAGGCCATTGTGCTGGCCGCGCGGACGCGTCCCAAATTCATCGGCGGCGAGCGTGCGATCTACGATGAGTCTCTCAAAGACGGTTATCCTGATTTCACCGATTGAACCAACACAGCAACAGAAAAAGCGCGATGCCCGATCTCGGGCGTCGCGCTTTTTCGTCGGTTCCTATCAAATTTTTCAGGCGAGGAAGCCCTTGAGAATCGTGTCTTCGGCCTCCTCCTCGGTGAGACCAAGGGTCTGGAGCTTTAAGAGCTGGTCGCCTGCGATCTTGCCGATGGCAGCCTCGTGGATGAGCTGCGCGTCGGTCGAATTCGCGGTGATGGCGGGGATGGATTCGATCGTGGCCTTGCCCATGATGATCGAGTCGCACTGCACATGGCCGAAGCACTTGCTGTTGCCGACGACCACGGGATGGAAGATCTGCTTGGACTCATCCTGCGCAACAGAGCGGGAGATGACGCGGCCGCGCGCATCTTCGCCGTTGAGCTCGATCTCCATGTCGCTCTCGGCGTGCTGTTTGCCGTGAGTGAGAAGGCGCTCGGTGATGACGGCCTCGGCGTCCTTGCCGCAGACGATCTTCGTCTTGCGCACGGTGGAGTCGATGCCGCGGATCTGCACGGTCTCCATCTGGATGCTCGCGCCCTCGTCAAGGTAGACGATCGTGGTGGGGTTCATCACGCGAGAACCCTCGCCGTCGCCCTCGCCGTAGTGCTTTTCCACATAGCGTACGTGGGAGTTTTTGCCAATGTAGAAGGTGTGGATGCCGTCATGGCGGCTCTCGTTGCAGCCGGAGTTGTGGATGCCGCAGCCTGCGACGATCTCAACATCGCAATTCTCGCCGACGTAGAAGTCGTTGTAGACCATTTCGGTCACGCCGCTCTTGCTGATGATGACGGGGATGTGGCACTGCTCGCCCTTCGTACCGTCCTTGATGCGGATGATGATGCCGCTTTTGCCCTCGGGCTGCGGGTCGATGGCGATGTGCTCGGTGGACTGGCGCGCCTCGCATCCGCTGTCCTTTCGAATGTTGAACGCGCCGACGGGCTTGCCCGTCAGGTCGGCGATCTTTTCAAGCAGGGAAGCGTCGATTTCGGTGATCATATTGTGTACTACCTCCTTACTTGTTCAGCACCGGGCAGGAGCCCAGCGTGTCCGCCATGATGAGCGGGAAAATTTCTTCTGTGCTGCCGCGGTGCTTGAGCTCGCCGCCGCCCACGACGACGATCTCGTCGGCGAGCTGGATGATGCGCTCCTGATGCGAGATGATGATCATCGTCGCAAGCTCGCGCTGGCGCAGCTGCTCGAACGTCTCAGTCAGGCGGGCGAAGCTCCACAGGTCGATGCCGGCCTCAGGCTCGTCGAAGATCATCAGCTCGCTGCCGCGGGCAAGGAGCGTTGCGATCTCGATGCGCTTGACCTCGCCGCCGGAGAGGGAGACGTCGACCTCGCGGTCGAGATAGTCGTTGGCGCAGAGGCCTACCTGCGTGAGGTACTTGCAGCACTTGTCCTTGCTGAGGTTTGCATCGCCCGAGGCGATGGTCAGAAGGTTGCGCACCGTGATGCCCTTGAAGCGCGGCGGCTGCTGAAAGCCGTAGCTGATGCCGAGTTTCGCACGCTCGGTGATGCCAAGGTGCGTGATGTCCTGACCGTTGAAGAGGATCTGGCCGCCCGTCGGCGTGACAAGGCCCATGATGACCTTGGCGAGCGTCGTCTTGCCGCCGCCGTTGGGGCCGGTGAAGACGATGAGCTTGCGGTCAGGAATGTCGATGGAAATGTCGTTTAAGATCGTCTGCTCTCCCTCAGGGGTGGAGACGGTATAGGTGATGTGCTTCAGTTCCAGCATGAAAAGAAGACCTCCTTACAGAAACTGCCATTGCTTGTCTTTAGTATGAACCGGATGGCAGAGAATGAAAAGTTGCAAATGCAACAAAATGCACAAAAATACAAAACAAATGTAGTTTACCAGAAAAAATGGAAAAAATCAACGAGAGAGGTGCGATTTTCAAGATTTTCTTTTTCCCTGCGGGAAATAGGGAAATATCGGCTCTGCACGCCTGAAAAATGCACGCATAGGATAGAGACGAGAACCGTTCCGGAAAGGGGAAGAAGAACATGACGGAAATAAAAAAGCCCTGCGCCTGCGACTATGAAGCATGCCGCGAGGTGTGGAAGCGCGTCGCGCCGGGGGAGGACCCGTACCCGATGGCGGACAATGCAAACACACAGATGAGCGCACAGGATAGCGAGCTCACGCTCCCGGGCGCGGAGGCGAACCCTTGCTGCATGGGCAGCGAGGCAAGCGTATCGGTCGAGGTGCTGCAGGGCTTTCTGCGCGAGGAACTTGGCGACGCGCAGGTGTACGCGTATCTCTCCTCGTGCACGCCGCGGCGCGAGATGGCGCGAGCCTTCCGCGCGCTGAGCGAGGACGAGAAGCGCCACGCGCGCGATCTGGCTGCCGCGATCTACTTAATCACCGGCAAGGCATACTGCCCGCGCGTGTGCGTGGAGCAGCCGGATACGTGCGACCTCTGCGCGCTGCTGCGCAGCCTCTACCATGCGGAGGCCTGTGCGGGCTACAATTACGCCCGCGCGGGAGAGGAGACACTGGATCTGTGCCTCAGCAAGCTGTTTGCGGCGATGAGCGAAGACGAATACCGCCACGCAGAGCTCTTGATGAAGCTCCTCGGGCGGAAGATGAACGTCTGACGGGCAGAAAAAAGCGGAGCAGGAGAAATCCTGCTCCGCTTTGCTGTGCTTGGGTCATTCGATCGAGATGATATAGTAATAGACCGGCTGGCCGCCGCAGATCAGATTGACCTCGGCATCCGGGCACTTGCGGGTGAAGGCGTCGCACGCCTTGCGCGCGTCCTCTTCATTCACATCCTCGCCGTAGAAGACGGTGATGAACTCCGCTTCGCGGGACGCTGCCTCGTCGGAGAGCCCGTCGAGCAGCGCGGAGACGTCGCGGTCGGTGCCGAGCAGCTTGCCGTCCAGAAGTGCCAGATAATCGCCCTCGTGGATGTCGAAGCCGTCAAAATCGGAATTGCGCGCGGCGTAGGTGATCTGCGCGGTGGAGACGCACTGCGCGGCGTCCGTCATCGCCTTGGCGATGGCGTCTGCATCGCTCATGTCGGGATCGACGGCCATCATCGCGCTCACGCCCTGCGGGATGGAGGCGGTTGGGATGACCACGACGGTCTTCTCCGTCAGGCCGATGCACTGCTGTGCGGCCATGATGATGTTCTTGTTGTTCGGCAGCACGAAAACGGTGTGCGCGGGGACCTTTTTGATCTCCTTGAGGATGCTCTCGGTCGAGGGATTCATAGTTTGTCCGCCGCTGATGACGCCGTCGGCGCCAAGGTCGGTGAAGACGTTCGCAAGGCCCTTACCCGCGCAGACCGCGAGGAAGCCAAAGTCCTTTTCGGGCTCGGCTTCACCGGCATTTTCGTGCTCGGCGGCTTCGAGCTCCTGCTCGATGGCCTCAAGGTCGTCGGTGGACTGGGCCTTGCCGCCGGCGGCGAGCTGCTGGGCCTGCGTGCGCATGTTCTCGATTTTCGCGAGCTCGAGCGTGCCGTACTTCTGCGCCTCGGTCAGCGCCTCGCCCGGAATGTCGGTGTGAACGTGGACTTTGAAAGCCTCGTCGTCTTCGCCGATGACGAGCGAATCGCCGATGCCGTCGAGGAAGCGGCGGAACGGCTCAATGCTGCGTCCGCTCTTGCGGACGATGAACACGGTGTCGAACGTGAAGGTGATGTCCTCTTCGTTGAGCATGGCAAAATCGGCCTTCTCCTGTGCATTCTCTTCGGTGAGCTCGGGGCGCTCCTCGCCGCGCAGAGCGCTGAGCATACCGCCGAGAATCAGCAGGAAGCCCTTGCCGCCCGCGTCGACGACGCCGGCCTTTTTGAGAACGGGGTTCATGTCAGTCGTCTGCGCGAGCGTGATCTCGCCCTGGGCGATGGCCTGCTCGATGACGTACTCGACGCTGTTGTGCTCTTCGGCCGCGTTCACGGCGCGCTCGGCAGCGAGACGCGAAACGGTCAGGATCGTGCCCTCGGCGGGCTTCATCACGGCGTTATACGCCGCGGCGACACCCTCCTGAAGCGCGGCGGCAAACGCCGCGCCGTCGGCCTCTTTGCAGCCCTTGAGCTCCTTGGAGATGCCGCGGAAGAGAAGCGACAGAATGACGCCGGAGTTGCCGCGCGCGCCGCGCAGCAGCGCGGACGCCGTGACAGAGGCGGCCTGATCGACCGTCGCGGGCTCGATCTTCTTGAGCTCCTGCGCCGCGGTCTGGATGGTAAGACTCATGTTCGTGCCCGTGTCGCCGTCGGGAACGGGGAATACATTCAAATCATTGATAGCTTGCTGTGCCTGTGCGATGGAGACGGTGCCGAAGAGCAGCATCTCCTTGAACATGGCACCATTGATGGTATCGTGCATAGGATGATGTCCTCCTCGGTTTTTACATATTCATGCTGTCGACGCAAACGTCGATGCTGCGGATGCTTGCGCCAGTGTTTTCGCTGACCATATAGCGCACCTGATTGATGATGGAGCGACAGACGGCGGCGATGTTCACGCCGTGCTCCACAACGATGTGCAGCTCGATGGAAATGTCCCCTTCTTCGTGGGGAATGATGCGCACGCCCTTGCTCATCGCCTCGCGGCGCAGCAGGTGGACGAGCCCGTCGGTCATCGAGCGGTAGGCCATGCCCTTGACGCCAAAGCAGCTCGTGGCCGCGGCGCCGGTGATATTAGACAGGGCAGCGTCGGAAATGCTGACTTCGCCCTTTTCGGTTTGTAGCCTGATCATGGAAGATACTCCTTTCTCCCTGGTCGATATGATATGACTATATCATTATATACGAAGCGGTGCAGAATAACAAGAGAAAATATTTTGCGTAAAATGCGGGAAAATGTCAAGGACTCTATTGAAAATAAACGGAAATTCACGTATTATGGAAACTAACGAGTTCATTGCGCCCGCTTTGGGCGCTGCGGAGGGATAAACATGAGAGTCATCACAGGCTCGGCGCGCGGACGGCGGCTGGGCGAGCTCAAGGGCATGGAGACCCGTCCGACGACCGACAAGGTCAAGGAAAGTATTTTTAATTGTATCCAGTTCGACGTGGAGGATGCGCGCGTGCTCGATCTTTTTGCGGGCACGGGGCAGCTCGGCATCGAGGCGCTCTCGCGTGGGGCAAAAAGCGCGCTTTTTGTTGACAAGCGTGCAGACGCGGTCAAGCTCGTGCGCGAAAATCTCGCGCTGTGCCATCTGGAAGAAAACGCGCAGGTCATCTGCGGTGATTCGCTCGCCGCACTCGGCACGCAGAGCGGGAGGTTCGACATCATCTTCCTCGATCCGCCGTACGAAAGCGGACTTTTGGAGCAGGCGATGGAAAAGATCGCGCAGTTTGACATTTTATCACCCCATGGTATAATGGTCGCGGAAAGTCCGCAGAACCAGACGCTTCCCGAGCTTCCCGCGCCGTACGGACTGTATCGCGAGTACCGCTACGGCAAGATCAAGGTGAGCATCTATCACCGCGCGGTGGAGGAAGAGGCATGAGAATCGCAGTGTTTCCCGGCTCGTTCGACCCTGTGACGATCGGGCATCAGGACATTATCGCGCGCGCATCGAAGCTCTTTGACCGCGTGTATGTGTCCATCGTGCCAAACGGGACGAAGACGCACCCGATGTTCACCGACGAGCAGAAACTCGCGCTCATGCGCGCGAGCGTCGAGGAGTTCCCCAATGTGGAAGCTGAGCTCGGCGGCGGACTTCTGACCGACTACGCGCTGCGCAAAAACGCGCAGTTTCTCGTGCGCGGCGTGCGCAACAGCGTGGATTTTGACGCCGAGCAGCAGCTTTCGCTCATCTATCGCGATGTGTCGGACGGTGCGCTCGAAACGGTGCTGCTGGTCGCGGAGCCGAAGTTTCAGCACATCAGCTCCACGATGGTGCGCGAGATGATCAAATACGGACAAGACCTTGAAAAATATATGCCGCTGCGCGCGGCGGAGCTTGTGAAAGGATGGAGAGAAGACCATGGCGAACAATGATGTGCAGCATCTTTTGGATATGCTTTACGAGATGATCGACGGCGCGAAGAACGCGCCGCTGACGAGCGACAAGTGCATTCTGAACCGCGACGAGGCGCTCGACCTGCTCGACGAGATCCGCGCCCAGCTTCCGGTGGAACTTTCCCGCGCGCAGGAGCTCATCCGCGCAAAGGAGGACTATGTCAAGGCCGCCAAGCGCGACGTCGAGCGCATGATGCAGCAGGCCGAGCAGGACGCGAAGAACAAGGTCTCCGAGACCGAGGTGCTCGGTATCGCCCGCGAAAAGAGCCACGAGATCATCAAAAAGGCCGAGGACCGCTCGCGCGAAATGTACCGCGTGGCCAACGAGTACACCGAGGATGCGCTGCGCCGCACCGAGGAGGCCATCCAGATGGCGCTCGAGGAGGTCAAGCAGTCCCGCGTGCGCTTCCGCGCCGCCTCTGCCGAGCAGATGCAGAAGCGCCGCGAGGAGCTGGCACAGTCAGCTGAAAAGCAGATGCAGAACGGATAAAATTTTGTCAAAAGTGACAAAAACCGACATGATCGGTAGACATAATCTATATTTGGGCATAGCATAAAGGGCCGCCACAAGATATTGTGGCGGCCCTTTTTTAACCAAAACCAAAGTAGAACATGCGTTTTAAAAATACGGCGCACTGGCCGAATTTTCACAGGAAAAAGCGGTAAAAGGCTTGAAATCTCAGGGAAATTTCTGCTTGCATTTTTTATGTGAATCTCGTATACTCAAAACAAGGGTGGGGGAAAGTGGTGTATCATACCATGAAAATGGCTTACTTTCCCACATAAGCATCAGATCGGACGCGGCACGGCTTTTTCCAAAATGAAGAAAAGGCCGCGCTTTCGTGCCCTCTGTATGCGAAAATGCACAGAAAAAGGGGGTCAGCCGCCGTGACGGGTCAGTATCAGCACACGATCGACGCCAAGGGGCGGCTCTTTATCCCCGCGAAGCTGCGCGAGGAGCTCGGCGACACGTTTTATGTCACCATGGGCATGGACTCCTGCCTGAGCATCTATTCCGACGCCTCCTGGGCGCGCTTCACCGAAAAGTTTGAAAGCCTGCCCTACACGAAGACCAAGGCCATGCGCCCGCTCTTCGCCAACGCCGCCAAGTGCGAGCCCGACGCGCAGGGGCGCATCGTGCTGCCGCAGAAGCTCAGAGCCTACGCCCACCTTGAAAAAGACGTGGTCGTGATCGGTGTTTCGAACCGCGCCGAGATCTGGAATGCGGAGAAGTGGGCAGAGATCGAGGCCGAGGAGCTCAATCCCGAGAATCTGGCCGCCGTGATGGAAGAGCTGGGATTCTGATATGGAAGAGAACTACGGCCATAAGCCGGTACTGTTGCACGAGTGCCTCGGCGCGCTCGCCATCAAGCCCGACGGCATCTATGTGGACGGCACGCTCGGCCGCGCCGGACATTCGCTCGAGATCGTGCGCCGCCTGACGACGGGCCGTCTCATTGCGCTTGACCGTGACGAGACCGCGATCGAAGCGGCAAACCGCCGCCTCGGCGATTATTTGGACAAGGTCACGCTCGTCCACAGCAATTTCAGCGCGCTCGACGCTGTGCTGCACGAGCTGGGCGTCCACGGCGTGGACGGGATGCTTTTTGACCTCGGCGTTTCCTCCCCGCAGCTCGACGAAGCGCAGCGCGGGTTTTCCTACAAGCAGGACGCGCCGCTCGATATGCGCATGGACGAATCCGCCGCACTGACCGCGCGCGAGGTCGTGAATACCTATTCTTATGAAGAGCTGCGCCGCATCCTCTTTGAATATGGCGAGGAGCGCTATGCGCCCGCCATCGCGAAGAGAATTTGCCAGCACCGCGAGCAAAAGCCCATCGAAACGACGCTTGAGCTCGCCGATATCATCCGTTCGGCCATGCCCGCGAGCGCGCTGCGCGAAAAGCAGCACCCTGCCAAGCGCAGCTTTCAGGCCATCCGCATTGCCGTGAACGACGAGCTGGGCGAGCTTCCGCCGATGCTCGACGCGGCGGAGAAAAATCTGAAACCGGGCGGACGGCTCGCGGTCATCACGTTCCACTCGCTCGAAGACCGCATCGTCAAGAAGAAATTACAGGAGCTTGCACAGGGCTGCATCTGCCCGCCGGAATTTCCGGTGTGCGTGTGCGGACGAAAGCCAAAGGTCAAGCTCATCACAAGAAAGCCCATCGTTTCGGGCGAAGAAGAACTCGCAGAGAATCCCCGTGCCCGCAGCGCCAAGCTGCGCGTCGCGGAAAAGTGCTGACAACAGCCGAAAATACGCAAAAGAAAGGAGATCGCCATGGCCAGCCGCAGAGAGCAGAACATGAAATACCGCCGCTACAGCGGACGAGTCAATGGCAATCTCGCTTACGATCCCGCCTACGAAGAGCGCCAGCGCAGGCTGCGCCGCGAGCGTGAATACGAGCGCGAGCACGAGCGTCAGCGCGAGGAATTCATGCGTCCCCCGCAGCGGAAGGTGCAGAAAAAGGCTGCGCCCGTCCGCCGTCAACGCGAAAAGGTCTCGCTCGGCACGCTGTGCGGCTTTATGGCGCTGGCCGCAATGGTCGCGCTGATGATCATGTGCCGCGCACAGCTGACGGAAATCTCCGCGCAGGTCGTCTCCGTGCAGAAGGAGATCTCCGCGCTCGAGGACGAGCATGTCGCGCTGCTCACGCGCTACGAAAAAACCTTTGACCTCACCACCATCAAGGAGGCGGCGGCCGCGGCCGGTATGGCCAAGCCCAGCGCCTCGCAGGTCTACTACATCGACCTGTCGGAGCCCGACAGCGTGGTCGTCTACCAGCAGAAGAGCCAGAACGTTTTGTCGCGGGCGCTCACGTCGCTTGGCAACGGCGTATGCGCAGTGGTGGAATATTTCAAATGAGCGAAGCTATACATAAGGAGTAAGGAGCTTCCTTACTCCTTTTCCATTTTTAAGGAGGATGAACGACTGTGGCACCACGCCCCCAGAACCAGAAAAGACGGCCCGAATCCGCGCGCCGCGCAAACCGCATCATTCAGACAAGAACGCTGCTGCTTCTGGGCGTGTTCGGCGTGCTGACGTTTGTGCTGCTCTTCACCCAACTCTATCACTGGCAGATCGCCGAGCATGACGAGCTCCAGTCCGTCGCTGTGCGCCAGCAAACGCTGCGCACCACGGTGGAGGCGAGCCGCGGCACGATCTACGATCGAAACGGCACCATCCTGGCGATGTCCGCCTCGGCGGAGGATATTTTCATCTCTCCGAAGGAGATCATCGAAAACGATCAGGATCAAAACCTGATCGCGGGCGGCCTTGCTGAAATTCTGGACCTTGACCCCGCTGACATTCTCAAAAAGATGGAGAAAACGAACTCGCAGTACGAAGAGCTCAAGAAAAAAGCGGATGACGAGCTTGCCGACAAGGTGCGGGAATTCATCAATGAAAACGACCTGAAGGGAGTTTTCATTCGTCCGACGAGCAAGAGGACCTATCCCAAGGGGACGCTCGCCTCACAGGTCATCGGCTTTACCAATGACCTCGGCGGTGCGATGGGACTTGAGGCGGCGTACAACGACGAGCTGACCGGCGAGAACGGTATGGTCGTCACCGCGCGCGACCGCGACGGCCGCTCCGTGCTCTACCAGTACGACCAGTATTTCGACGCGGAAAACGGCTGCGACCTGCACACGACGCTCGACACGACCATCCAGTATTACCTTGAGAAAGGTGTGCAGGAGCTCGAGGCGCGCTTCGGCACTGGCAAGGGCGCCGAGGGCATCGTCATGGATGTCAACACCGGCGCGGTGCTGGCGATGGCGTCGCTGCCGACCTACGACTTGAATTCCCCCGGCACGGTCTACAACGACTTTCTGACCTCCGGCATGACGGAGGAGCAGGTCCTCGAAAACATGAGAGACCTTCTCAACAAGCAGTGGCGCAGCAAGGCCATCAACGACACCTACGAGCCGGGCTCCACGTTCAAAACACTGACGCTCGCGATGGCGCTTGAGGAAAACGTTGTCGACCTGAACACGGGCTTCTATTGCAGCGGCAGCGTAAAGATCGAGGGCGAGACCATCAACTGCTCCAAGCGCGCGCCCGGTCACGGCCAGCAAAACCTGACGCAGGCGTTCGCCAACTCCTGCAACCCCGCGTTCATCAACATCGGCCTTCGCATCGGCAACGACAAGTTTTACCAGTACATGCTGGACTTTGGCCTGACGGAGAAGACCGGCGTCGACACCACGGGCGAGGCCAGCGGCTTCGTCAACAGCGAAATTAAATATTCGACGCTGGCGCTGGCGTGCTACGCCTTCGGCCAGAACTTCAACGTCACGCCCATCGCACTGCTGGCGGCGCAGTGCGCCTGCGTCAACGGCGGCTACCTCTATACGCCCTATCTTGTCGAAGAGATCACCGACCAGGACGGCAACGTCGTCTCCAAGCACGACTCCACGCCCATCCGTCAGGTCGTCTCCGAGGAGACGTCCGCGCTTGTGCGCGACATCATGGAGTATGAGGTCACAAGCGGCACGGGCAAGAACGGTCAGGTCGCGGGCTACCGCATCGGCGGCAAGACCGGCACGGCCGATAAGGTCGGCGGCGGCGTCATCGTCTCGTTCGTGTGCTTCGCCCCCGCGGATGACCCGCAGGTGATGATGCTCCTGACGCTCGACGAGCCGAGCAAGTGGACCGGTACCTACGTTTCCGGCGGTAACATGGTCGCCCCCGTGGCGAGTTCCGTCATGGGCGAGATCCTGCCGTATCTCGGCATTGAGCCGAGCTACACCGCTGAAGAGCTCGTCGGCGCGGATAAGACTGTGCCGAACGTCGTCGGCCTCAGCAAGGACGCGGCGGCCGAGCGCCTGAGCGCGAACGGCTTCAGCTTCCGCACCGTCGGCAGCGGCGATACCGTCACCGACCAGACGCCCGCAGGCGGCGCGATCGTACCGAACAGCGCGGAGATCATCCTCTACCTCGGCGCGGAGAAGTCGACTGACAAGTGCATCGTCCCGAACGTCGTGGGCGACAGCGCCGCGACCGCGAACCAGAAGATCGTGAACGCGGGGCTCATCATGGGCGTTTCCGGCGCGACGAACGCAAGCTCGTCCACGGTGCGCGCCATCTCGCAGAGCATCGCCGCGGGCACGGAGGTCGAGGCCGGTACGGTCGTGCGCGTCCAGTTCAGCGACAGCTCGGTGCGCGACTAAAGACAGCAAGACCCAATTCCGAAAGGAATTTTTCAAACGCAGTTATCTGAGCTTATTTCCGCATTAGAAGACAAAACGGTGCATGCGCCGCCTGACCTGATAGTCAGAGGCCTTGCGCTCGATTCCCGCAAGGTAGAAGAGGGATTCCTCTTCTTTGCCCTGCCGGGGGAGAAGGAGGACGGCGGCGAGTTTATCGCCGAAGCCAAAGCGCGCGGCGCGGCCTGCGCCGTGTGCGAGCATCCGCCGGAGACGGAAATTCCCTATATCTTAGTGCCGGATGCGCACAAAGCGCTTGCGCTTTGCGCGGCGGTATGGTATGGTACTCCGGCGGGAAAACTCACCGTGGTCGGCGTGACCGGCACAAACGGCAAAACGACCACGACGTATCTTATCAAACAGCTTTTGGAGCGCACGAAGGGCGCAAAGGTCGGCCTGATCGGCACGAATCAGAATTTGATCAGTGACAAGACCATCCCGACCGACCGCACAACGCCCGACGCGCTGACCGTGCAGCGCCTGCTCGCCCAGATGGTCGATGCGGGCTGCACCTATGCCGTGATGGAGGTCTCATCCCACGCGCTGATGCAGAGCAGGGTAGAAGGTATCCAATTCCGCGTCGGTGTTTTCACGAACCTGACGCAGGATCATCTTGACTACCACGGCACGATGGAGGCCTACTGCGACGCGAAGTCGCGGCTTTTCGACCAGTGTGACATCGCCTGCGTCAACGGTGACGATGCGTGGACGGAGCGCTTGCTCGCCCGCTTTACGAGCGAGCGGATTACATTCGGGCAGGGCATGACGAATGACCTTGTCGGCTGGCGTGCCCGCTACGAAAACGACTGTGTGCGCTTTACCGCCTGCACCGACCTCGACCACGAGGAGACGAAAATCGGCATCCCCGGCGGCTTTTCGCTCTATAACGCGCTCGCGGCGCTCTGCGCCGTGCAGGCGCTCGGCGTGCCGCTTTCCGACGCGGCAAAAGCGCTGACGGAATGTGTCGGCGTTAAGGGGCGGTGCGAGGTCGTACCGCTTGATGCACCGTTCACCGTCATCATTGACTATGCGCACACGCCTGACGGGCTCAAAAATATTCTCTCCACGGTCTGCGGCTTTGCCGACGGGCGCGTCATCGCGCTCTTTGGCTGCGGGGGCGACCGCGATAAGACAAAGCGACCCCGCATGGGCCGCATCGCCGCGGCGCTCTCGGACTTTGTTGTCCTCACGAGCGACAATCCCCGCACCGAAGACCCTTACACCATCCTACGAGATGTGCTCCCCGCCATTTTGGAGAGCAGAACGCCGTTCGCCGTCATCGAAAACCGGCGCGAGGCCATCGGCTTTGCTCTGCGCGAGGCGAAAGCGCGCGACGTCGTCGTCCTCTGCGGCAAGGGGCACGAGACCTATCAGGAGATCGGAACGATAAAATACCACCTCGACGAGAGGGAGGTCGTGCGCGAGAGGTTCGCGCAAGTACAAAGGAAGGACGCCGCCGACGCGGCGAAGGAAAACGAACATGAAGATCATCATTGCCTGCATACTGAGCTTCGCGGTCTCCGCGATCACGGGAAAATTTCTGGTCCCTGAGCTGAGAAAGCTCAAGGCCGGACAGAGCATCCGCGAGGACGGCCCCACATGGCACGCCGGAAAGGCCGGCACGCCGACGATGGGCGGCTTAATGTTCATCCTCGGCATCTTCGTCTCTATCCTGATCTGCGGCTGGAAGGGCATGATGGCGGGGGACTTTGAGCACCTCTACATCTTCTTTTTCGCGCTGATCTTCGGCGGCATCGGCTTTTTAGACGACTTTGAAAAGGTGAAGCACAAGCAGAACCTCGGCCTCACGGCCATTCAGAAGTTCCTGCTCCAGCTCGCCGCGGCGGTCGCGTTCCTCTGCCTGATGCGCTTTGAGGGCATGCTGACGCCGAACCTCTACGTGCCGTTTTTCAACACGCAGATCGTGATGAGCTGGTGGCTGTACATGGTGTTCGCGGCGTTTGTCATCGTCGGCACGGTCAACGCCGTCAACATCACGGACGGCATCGACGGCTTGGCCGGCAGCGTGACGGTGCCGGTCGGCCTGTTTTTCACCGTGCTCGCCATCTGGTGGCAGGGCTATGAGCAGCTCGGCATTTATGCTGCGGCGCTCGTCGGGGGAATTCTCGGCTTCCTCATCTATAATTTCCACCCCGCCAAGGTCTTCATGGGCGACACAGGCTCGCTGTTTCTCGGCGGCACGGTGGCGGCGCTCGCCTTTGCCTACGATATGCCGCTTGTGCTGATCCCCGTCGGCTTTGTCTACATCTGCGAGACGCTGTCCGACATTTTGCAGGTCATCTACTTCAAGGCAACGCACGGCAAGCGCCTTTTCAAGATGGCGCCGCTGCACCACCACTTCGAGCTCTGCGGCTGGAGCGAAGTAAAGCTCGTCGCCGTGTTCACCAGCGTGAGTGCGCTGTGCTGTCTGGCGGCGCTGTTCGGAGTACTCAACAGATTTCATTTTTGAGAAACGGCAAGCCGTTTCTCAAAAATGAGAGGGGATGCGCGGCGCTCTGTGCCTCGCCGCCCTTGGCGGCTCGACACTCACTCTGCGAGAAGTATTTTTCGCCACGCACCGGTCGCGGCGAAAAATGATTAAAAATATTTCGCGCCTGCGGGCGCGAAAGTCTGCGACGCTTGGTTGCAAAATGGAGGCAAACTCGCGCAGAGCGCGAGTTTGCAATCAGTATGAAAGGGGGAAGACTGCATGACCAAGGAAGAACGCTTGCTGCGGCAGGAGCAGCGCGAGCGGGCGAAGGCCATCGAGGCGGCGGCGCGCGAAGCGGGCCGCGGACCGCTGGACCTTCCGTATCTTCTGCTGGTGCTTACGCTCGTGGGCGTGGGCCTGATCATGCTGTTTTCCGCCAGTTTCCCCTCGGCCTACTATGAAGAGGGTAACCCCGCGTACTACCTTATCCGTCAGGGCATTTTTGCGATCCTCGGTATCACGGCGATGTTTATTGTCGGCAAGATCAATTACGAGCGCTACCGCGCGGTGGCGAAGATGCTGCTGATCTTTTCCATCATCCTGCTGGTGCTCGTCCTGATCCCGGGCATCGGCACGGGCCGACTGACGCACGGCGCGCAGCGCTGGATCCGTCTCGGACCCATCCAGTTCCAGCCGTCTGAGATCACCAAAGTCGGCATCATCCTCTATTTTGCCGACAGCATTTCGAAGAAGAAAGACAAAATGGCCACGCTGCGCTACGGCATCGTGCCCTATGTTGCCATCCTCGGCGTGATTGCGGCGCTGATGGCGAAGGAGCCGCATCTTTCCGGTATGGTGCTGCTGCTCGGCATCGGCGCTGTGATGATGTACGTCGGCGGCATCCGCAACTACTGGGTCGGTCTCGGCTTTGCGCTGGTGCTGCTGGTGATCTACGCCTTTGCGACCGGCATCATCACCTACAACTCGAGCCGAATCGACATCTGGCTCGACCCGTTCAACGAAGAGTGGATGCGCGATAAGGGCTATCAGATCCGGCAGAGCCTGCTCTCCATCGGCTCAGGCGGTCTGTTCGGACTGGGCCTTGGCAAGAGCCGGCAGAAGTTTCTGTTCCTGCCCGAAGAGCACAACGACTTCATCTTTGCCATCATCTGCGAGGAGCTCGGCCTTGTCGGCGCGACGATCATCATGGTCATGTTCGCGCTGCTCGTCATCCGCGGCTACTGGATCGCCCTGCACGCGCGCGACCGCTTCGGAAGCCTTCTTGCCGTCGGCGTGACGACGCAGATCGCCTTGCAGGTATTCCTGAACATCGCGGTCGTGACGAATCTGATCCCGAACACGGGTATTTCGCTGCCGTTTTTCAGCTACGGCGGCACGGCGCTTGCCGTGCAGCTGGCCGAGGTCGGCATCGTACTGAGCGTTTCGCGTCAGATGCGCTGACGCGGGAAGGAGAAAACGGCTATGAAGGTCATCTTTACCTGCGGCGGCACGGCGGGGCATGTCAACCCCGCGCTTGCGCTCGCAGGCTATATGCAGGAAAAGGACGCGAGCACGCAGATCTTATTCGTCGGCGCGGAGCGCGGACTGGAGCGCGATTTGATCGCGCACACGGACTATCCGTTCCGTACGGTGAACATTTCATCGTTCCACCGCTCGTTCAGGCCTGCGGAGATCAAGCACAACCTTGTCTCGCTCAAAAATCTCGCCCACGCCGAGCGTGAGGCGAACGCGATCTTAAATGATTTTCACCCCGACCTGATCGTCGGCACCGGCGGCTACGCGAGCTATCCACTCGTGCGCTACGGCGCAAAGGCGGGCATCCCGACGGCGGTGCACGAGTCAAACATTGTGCCGGGGCTGACGACGCGGCAGTTAGAGCCCCACTGCGACCGCATCATGGTTGGCTTTGAGGACTGCCGCGCGCACTACAAGCACCCCGAAAAGGTGGTCGTGACCGGTACGCCCGTGCGCGGCGACTTTTTCACAGTGACAAAGCAGCAGGCGAAGGAAAAGCTCGGCATGAACGACGGGCGCAAGCTCATCGTCTCGTTCTGGGGCAGCCTCGGGTCGAACGCGATGAACCGCGCGATGGCGGAGTTTCTGGCGCTTGAGAGCGCGAAGGAGCCCTTTTACCATATCCACGGCGTCGGCGAGATCTGCTGGAAGCCGATGCAGCAGTGGATGCACGATGACGGGCTGGAGATCACCGAGCATCCCGCGCTCGACGTGCGCGAGTACATCTACGACATGGCGACTGTCATGCGCGCCGCCGACCTCGTTATTTGCCGCGCGGGCGCGTCTACGCTCAGCGAGCTGACGGCGCTCGGCGTTCCGGCGATACTTGTGCCGTCGCCCAACGTGACGAACCACCATCAGGAGAAGAACGCGGCGCTGCTCGGCGACCACGGCGCGGCGCTCGTGCTGCCGGAAGAGGGCCTTGACGGCAAGAAGCTCTTCGCCGCCGCGGCGGGCATCCTGAACGATCCGCAGCGGATGGAGACGATGTCTCAAAACATGGCGGCGCTCGGCATTCCCGACGCGACCAAGCGCATCTACGACACAGTGATGACGCTGCTCAAGTGAAAGAGAATAAAAAGGAAGCGAGCCGTGAGGCTCGCTTCCTTTACTTTTGACGCTTTATTCCGCCTTCAAAATGAAATCCATATAGATGGGATTGTGGTCGGAGTAGCGGTAGCCTGCGTCGACGACATCGGCGGAGACGGCTTCGACGTTGTCGGAGACGAGGAAGCCGTCGACCGTCACGCGGAAGGTCGTCTCCTCGTTGTAGGGTTCGTTGGCCGTGCGGCAGGTGGCGACGGGATGGTCGACGTCAAACGGCACGACGAGGGAGAGCCCGTCGGGGATCGTCCCCTCGGGGATGGGCTGCGCCCAGGTGTCGTTCTCGCCGCCCGCAACGCCGAAGATCTCGGCAGAATTGCCGAGCAGGTCCTTGTTGAAGTCGCCGCCCGCGACGCAGTAGTTGCCGTTTTCATATTCCGCCAGCATATCGGCGCAGAGCATTTGCAGCTGCTCGGTCGCGATGGTGCCGTCGGACGTGTAGGCCGAAAGATGCAGGTTATAGAGCACCAGCTCCCTGCCGTTTTCCATCGGGACGCGGCTGACGGAGTAGCAGCGGTCCAGGTCGACAAGCTTCATGATGCCCGTCTCGATCGGCAGCGAACGGCGCACGGCGGAAGAGATCGGGCGACGTGAGAGCGTCACGATACCGGACTGGTTCGCGCCGTGGGGGTTAATAAGAGGATAAAAGAGGTAGGGACTGTCATAATTCTGCGCGAAGACCTCGTTGAATTCGCTGTTTTCCATCACATCACTGAGATAAGCGTCCTCTGCGATGTGCCAGCTGCGCGTGCCGTCGATGTCGACCTCCTGAAAGAGGGCGAAGTCGGGCGAAAGGTCTTTGACGAGCGAGACCTCGCCGCGCATATTCTCGTCGACGGCCTGCCTGCTGCGGGCGCGGCTCTCCTTGCCGCCGTCCATGAAGAAGCTGTAATCGTCGCTGTACGCGCCGAAGCCCACGTTGGCCGACGAAACGCGGTAGGTGACGCCGGTCTGCGGCGCGTCCGCCATCGGTGCGGCAGAGGCGGCGTCGCAGTGCACCACGCTGAGCGTCTGCCAGTCCTCCACGCGGTAGTACGCGGCAAAGACATAGATGACGTAAGCCAGCACGATCAAAACGAGCGCCAACAGAACATAGAGCGCAACTTTGAGCGTTTTTTTCATGAAAAAAGACTCCTTTCGGGGAGAAATACAATAGTCTCATTTTGCCACAAAGCGGGCGGGAAAGCAAGGCAAAAAGAAGTTGACGCGCCGCGGCAAAATGGCTATACTGAAAATGCCTAACTATTGCCCTGCGAAAGCCGGCAGTCACCCATTTCCCGCAAAAGCCATACGATGGAAAAGTAATGTGCTTGCGGGAGGGAACATGATGTGTGAGCTGTTGGTAGAGGGCGGGGAGCGCCTGTACGGAGAACTCACGATACAAGGCTCAAAAAACAGTGTGCTGCCGATTTTGGCGGCGACGCTTTTGTGCGCGGACACCTGCGTGATCGAAAATTGCCCGAAGCTGCGGGACGTGGATGCGTCCGTTGCCATTCTGCGGCACTTGGGCTGCTGCACGCACTGGGAGGACAGTGCGCTCGTGGTCGACACAGCGCGCATGGACCGCGCGGTCGTGCCCGACGCACTGATGCGAGAGATGCGCTCGTCGGTCATCTTTCTCGGCGCGATTCTGGCGCGCTGCAAGGAAGCGACGATCTGTTATCCCGGCGGCTGCGAGCTGGGGCCGCGTCCCATTGACCTGCACTTAAGCGCCCTGAGCGCCTTGGGGGCAGAGATCAGGGAGACGGGCGGCGAGCTCAAGTGCCGCGGCGGAACGCTTCTCGGGAGCGATGTGTACTTACCCATGCCGAGCGTGGGCGCGACGGAAAACGCGCTCCTCTGCGCCTGCGGCGCAGACGGCGTGACGACGATCTACAACGCCGCGCGCGAGCCGGAGATCGTCGATTTACAGAACTTTATCAACGCGATGGGCGGCAACGTCCGCGGCGCGGGCGGCTCGATCATCACAGTCGAGGGAAAGCGCGCGCTGCACGGCGGGAAATACCGCATCATCGCCGACCGCATCGTGGGCGCGACGTATCTCTGCGCCGCGGCCTGCTGTGGGGGAGAGGTGCGCCTTCGCGGCGTCGACCCGCGGCCGCTTTCGACTGTGTCCGGCGCGCTGAGCGAGGCGGGCTGCACGGTCAAAAGCGGGGAGGACGATGTTTTCCTCCAAAGTGATGGCAGTCTCAGATCCATCCGCCCTGTGCGCACGGCGCCCTATCCGGGCTTTCCGACGGACGCGCAGCCGGTACTGATGGCGGCGCTTTTGAAAAGCGCGGGCAGCACCGTTTTTGTAGAGAATATTTTTGAAAACCGTTACCGCCATGTCGACGAGCTGGCGCGCATGGGCGCGGAGGTGCGCGTCGCGGGGCGCGTGGCCGTCGTCACGGGACGCGAGCACCTGCACGGCGCGCGCGTCAAGTGCACCGACCTTCGCGCGGGCGCGGCGCTTGTGATTGCGGGCCTGCAGGCCGACGGACTCACGCGCATTTCGCGCATCGAGCACATCGACCGCGGCTATGAGAGCATCGAGCGCGACCTTGGCGTGCTGGGCGCGCATGTGCGGCGGGAGACGGGTACATAAGCAAACGAAGAAAAAAGGCAGGAAAACTATGGCGTCAAAGCGAAGAAACAGACGGCGCAGGCGGGGAAGAGCCTCTTTCCCGCTGAGACTTTTGTGCCTCGCGGTCGTGATCGCCGCATTTCTCGGCGCGCTGACGATGTTCTTCCGCATCGATATGATCGTGGTGGAGGGCAACGAGCGCTATACCGAGGAGCAGATCATCGAGGCTGCGGGCGTGCAGAAGGAGCAGAACCTTGTGCTGCTGAACAAATATAAGGTCAAACAATCCATTTTCGACACGCTTCCGTATGTGGAGACCGTTGTCATCAACCGCAAATACCCCGACGCGCTCATTCTGACCGTGACGGAGTGCACGGCCTCCGCTGCGCTGACGGGCGAAAACGGCACATGGCTCATGAGCGACGAAGGCAAAATTCTGGAGCGCGCGGCGCAGATCCCCGAGGGCTGCGCGCGCGTGACCGGCTACACGCTCGTCGAGCCCGCGGTCGGCGCGATGGCGGCGTTTGCGGACGAGGATTCGTATAAATTCGAGCGCCTGCTCACGCTGCTGCGCACGGCGGAGGATAAGCAGCTTCTCTCCATGATCGGCGAGATCGACCTGAGCGACGGCACGGCCATCACCTTTACCTATTTGGACCGCTTTACGGTCAAAATGCCCTGGGATGCGGACATCGCCTACAAGCTCGGGAATGTGCGCACGGTGGTGGAGCAGCTTGAAGCCAATCAGACCGGCACGATCAACCTGATGAACGACGGCAGGGCTGACTTCATCCCGGAATAAAGGCGGAAGTTGACGTAAAAAAGTTTCCCGAAATGGCCGATTGCTATTGACCCCGCGGGAAAACCGTAATACAATGATTAAGATAGCAAATACCTGATATTGTGGCGCTTGCAGCGGCAAGTGCCTTGCCCATACAACAGATTGCAGGAGGAACCGACATGGCATTCGGATTGGAGACCGGTCCTGAAAACGTAGTTAAGATCAAGGTCATCGGCGTTGGCGGCGGCGGCAACAATGTGGTCAACCGCATGGTGCGCACCGGTGCGCGCGGCGTCGACTTTGTCGCGGTGAACACAGATAAGCAGGCGCTCAACGTGTCTGCCGCCACTTATAAAATTCAGATCGGCGAAAAGCTGACGCACGGTCAGGGCGCGGGCTCCGACCCTGAGGTCGGTCGCAAGAGCGCCGAGGAGAGCCGCAACCAGATCGCCAAGGCGCTCGAGGACACCGATATGGTCTTCATCACCGCCGGCATGGGCGGCGGCACCGGTACGGGCGGCGCGCCCATTGTTGCCGAGATCGCGCGCGAGGCGGGCATCCTGACCGTCGGCGTTGTGACGAAGCCCTTCGGTTTTGAAGGCCGCCGCCGCATGACGCAGGCGGAAGCGGGCATCGAAGAGCTCAAGACCAAGGTCGACTCGCTCGTCATCATCCCGAACGAGCGCCTCAAGCACGCGACCGACCAGAAGATCACCTTTGCCAACGCGTTCGAGATCGCGGACGACGTGCTGCGTCAGGCGGTGCAGAGCATCTCCGACCTGATCCGCGACACGGGCTTCATCAACCTCGATTTTGCCGACGTGACCGCCATTATGAAGGACGCGGGCCTTGCCCACATGGGCGTCGGCCGCGCCGCCGGCAAGAACAAGGCCGAGGAGGCCGCGCGCATGGCCATTTCGTCCCCGCTGCTGGAGACCTCCATCAACGGTGCGCACGGAGTGCTCATCAACGTCACGGGCTCGATGGACATCGGCCTCGACGAGGTCGAGCAGGCAGCGTCCCTCGTGCAGGAGGCTGTGCATCCCGACGCGCTCACGATCTTCGGCGCGACGTTCGATGAGACGCTCGACGACGAGATCCGCGTCACCGTCATCGCCACGGGCTTTGACAAGGCGCCCGGCGCGCTGGACTTCAACAAGGATAAGAAGCCTGCGGAGCAGAGCGGCGAGAGCGCTGCTGCCGGTCTTGCGCCGCTCGACTTCGACAAGGAAAAGGCCGAGGAAGAGGCTAAGCACGAAGATGAGCCCGATCCGTTCGACGACATCTTCAAAATTTTCAACCGCGAGCGTTAAATGGAAACAATTCCCAAAATTCCGCAGACTTTGGTCTGCGGAATTTTTTTGTCCGCATTTACAGCGCCATTTCAAAAAGCGATGCCAGCACATCAAATTTTTGCACCTTTTAATTTTGCCCGAAGCGCAGAAAGTAAATGCGCCGGACAGAGAAAAAGAAATGAGAAAGAAAAAATTTCCGGCGTTGGGCGGACGGCTGCGCGCTGCGCGCACAGGGCGCGCCGTCCGCCCGTATTTTTTAAAGGGGTGAGAGAATGGATGGAACGCATCGCACAAAAAAGCGAGCGGCGGCGATCCTGCTGGGATTTTTTGCCGCCGCCGCGATTGCAATGCCGTCTGCGCAGGCGGCGGACCGGACGGTCAGCGAGCTGATCCCCGTCGGACAGACCGTCGGCGTCAAGCTCTTTTCCGACGGCGTGCTCGTCGTCGGCTTTTCCGATGGGGAAAGTCCGGCGAAGGACTGCGGACTCAAGGAGGGCGACGTCATCACCGCCATCGGCGGGCAGAGCCTGGACACCATTGAGGAATTCCGTCAGCTTCTGGCAGAAAACGGCGAGGACGCCGCGGCGCTGACCGTCAAGCGCGGCAGCCGCACGATCGAACTGAGCGCAGAGCCGGAGAAGGATGAGGACGGCGAGTACCGCCTCGGCGCCTGGGTGCGCGACAGTATGGCGGGTATCGGCACGATGACCTTCTTTGATCCGCAGAGCGGCACGTTCGGCGCGCTGGGCCACGGGGTCACGGATGTGGACACGGGGCAGCTCCTGCCGCTCGACCACGGCAGCATCATGGACGCCTCGGTCAAGGCGGTGAAAAAAGGCGAGCGTGCCTCGCCCGGCGAGCTCAAGGGCGACTTTGACCTGACGCGCGACAGCGGAACGCTTTACGCCAACACCGAATGCGGCATTTTCGGCAAGCTCTCGGCAGAGGACGCGGCAAAGATCACCGGTGCGGCGCTGCCGATCGCAAAAAAGGATGAGATCAAGACCGGCAGGGCGGCGATCTTAGCCACCGTTTCCGGCAATGAAACGCGCGAGTACGACATTGAGATCGAAAAAATCTATTCGCCTTCCGGCAGCACGCGAAATCTGCTGCTGCGCGTGACGGACGAGGAGCTTCTTGCGCAGACCGGCGGCGTGGTGCAGGGAATGAGCGGCAGCGCGATTTTGCAGGATGGCAAGATCATTGGCGCGGTCACGCACGTCCTGCTGGATGATCCGTCAAGAGGTTATGGTATTTTTATCGAAAATATGCTCTCTGCGGCGGGGCTTTCGAGTGAATAACCCACCCATATAGTAGAAAAATTGCGTTAAGATAGCGTAAAAACAACTAAATTTTCATGCAAAAAGTTAGAAAAAGATGGTTAAATTCGACATAACTCGCTTGAAAACGCTGTCCAAATATGTTAGCTTAAAGCCATGGCAGAACGAAGACGTCACATTTTGCTGCTGAAGCTGGCCGGCTGGGTCGGCGAAAACTTGTGTGAAAAGGACGGGATGACATGGACAAGAGGATCACGGTCGTATTAGCGGACGCAAACGAGGAGTTCCGCACAGCACTGAAACAGGCATTGGAAGCAACGGGTGAGTTCGACGTAGTGGGATGCGCAGCCGACGGACTGGCTGCGGCGCAGGATATAGCGGAGCGAAAGCCGCAGCTTCTTGTGATGGATCTTTTGCTGCCGGGACTTGACGGCTTTGGCGTGCTCGAGCAGGCGGTGAAGGACAAGGTGCAGATGAAGACAGTTGTCGTCTCGGCTCTTTATCGCGATCAGATCGTGTCGCAGGCGATGAGCCGCGGCGTATCGTTCTTCATGCCCAAGCCCTGCGAGCTGACCTCGCTTTTAGACCAGATGCGCCGCGCGGTCAACGAAGGCGAGGAGAGCGAGGACGAGTCGCAGGCGCTTGAGCGCGAGGTCACGGCAGTGATCCACGAGGTCGGCGTGCCCGCGCATATCAAGGGCTATCAGTACGTGCGCGAGGCCATCGTCATCGCCGTGCAGGACATGGATGTCATCAACGCCGTGACAAAGGTGCTCTATCCCGAGGTCGCGCGCCGCTACAGCACCACGCCCTCGCGCGTCGAGCGCGCGGTGCGCCATGCGATCGAGGTCGCATGGGACCGCGGTGACCTTGAGACGCTCCAGCGCTATTTTGGCTACACGGTATCCAACACGAAAGGAAAGCCGACCAACAGCGAGTTTATCGCCATGATCGCGGACCGCATCCGTTTACAACGGAAGATTTATAAGGTGTGAAAAGCGAAAGACGTAAAGAGCCACGGAGAGATACTCCGTGGCTCTTTTAATAAGAGGTTTATGACTTATCACTTGCAGTGAACGCAAATGACAGCTCAGGGTCGGAAAGAATGACGACAGAGAAAGTATCGTCACTGACAAAAGCATATCCAAAAGCCGAGGCGTCAGGATCATCCGAAGCTTTTACATCATAACAATAGCCGGCAAGCTTTTCGCCATCATTCACAGCTTTTGTTTTCTCGGGACTGTAAGTTAAGTAGAAGGATAAATCAGAAATGGAGCGTTCTGAGAATGAAATTGTAGCCGCACCACCCTTTTCAACGGTGCAGGTAAAGCCACCGAGATTTTTGCGCGGATGGTATCGTCTCCATTTTCCAGAAATACTCCGTTCCAGCTGCCGACGATACGCTTTTCCGCTTTTGCGGCAATGTTGCTTTGCAACAGGCTGCTGTTGGCAAGAGCCACGGCGACAAGCAGAAGTGCGAGCACGGAAACGAGGAGAACGGCCTTCTTTTTCTTCGGCTTTTTGCCGCTGGCGGGGATGGGAGCTTCCTCTGCGGGGGTGATCTCCGCAGGTGCGGAATCTGCTTCAGGCGCGGCCGTTTCAATTTTTTCGCCGCAGTTCATACAGAAGACAGCGTCTTCCGGGATCGGGCTGCCGCATTTGGGACAAAACATAAGATATTCCTCTCTCTCCTAAATATGTGGAAGACTCGACACAGGAGCATTCCTCTGGAAAGAGTATAGCGATTGTCAATTAAACTATACATATAATGATAATTAAATATCATTTTAGGCAACTTTTAGTGAACGAAAAAGGCGGGAGTTCATTATGATTTGTGACAGAATAAAGCAATTACGGGAGCAGGCGGGCTATTCGCAGGCGCAGCTGGCAAAGCGGCTCGATGTGACGCGCAGCAGCGTCAACGCGTGGGAAATGGGACTTTCCATGCCGACAACACAGTATGTTGTTGCGCTGGCAAAGCTCTTTCATGTTTCGGCGGACTATCTGCTGGGGCTTACGGCTTCATCGAGCATTGTGCTGGACGGATACACGCAGGAGGAAATTGAGCTGCTTTACAAGTTGATCCGCTATTTTGACGACCAGAAAAAGCAGCGCTGATGCAGAGTACAAAACGATCCCCGTCCGGCGGAAGGTTCCGCCGGACGGGGATCGTTGCTTTTTTACTTTTCCTGTTTCTTTTTCATGCGGCGCTCAATGTGCTGCAATCCCCGCAGGCACAGCCATGAGACGGCGCCGAGGAGCAGCGAGCCGAGCGCAAATTGCTTTTTCTTCATGTCGATATCCTCATGTGTCGCTTTCGCGTAAAACAACGTCTGCGGTGAAGCGCTTGCCGTCGCGCTCGACTAAGAGCTTGAGCGTTTCGCCTGCTTCATGGCGGCGGCGGACACGCAGAAGGTCGGTGGACTTTGTCAACGCTTCGCCGTCGGCCGCTACGATAAGGTCACCCTTCTGGATGCCGGCTTCCTCACCGGGGCCGCCGGGCGTGACCTCCATGACGAGAAGCGCGCTCTCGCCATTCTCTGCTGTGACGGGAATGGTCTGCACCGAAATGCCGATCATCACCTCGCCGTGCACCTCGCCGTAGGCGATCAGGTCATTGATCATATAGGCGGTCGAGGCGATGGGAATGGCAAAGCCGAGGCCCTCCACGCTCGTGGTGGAGGACGAGCCCATCTTCATCGTGTTGATACCGACGACCTGTCCGTACACGTTGATGAGCGGGCCGCCGGAGTTGCCGTTGTTGAGCGCGGCATTCGTCTGAATGAGCGTCATCGTCACGCCGTCGATGTACACGTCGCGGTTGATGGCGGAGACGATGCCGTCGGTCAGCGTGCCGCGCAGCTCCACGCCGAGCGGGTTGCCGATGGCGAACACCGGATCGCCGACCGTCAGCGCGTCAGAGTCGCCGAATTCCGCGGCGGGAAGGCCGCTGGCCGCGATCTTGATGACGGCGAGGTCCTTTTCTTCGTCGAGCCCCAAAAGGCACGCACGGTAATCCTCACCCGTGTCGAGCACGACGTAGCACTCCGAGCCGCCCGCGATGACGTGGGCGTTCGTGAGGATATAGCCATCCTCGGTGAAGATGACGCCGGTGCCGACCATGGCGCTGCCGTCGCGGTTGCCGGTGAGCACCGTGACGGTGGAGGGATTGACTTTCTGGTAGATCTCCTGGATCGTCAGCGCCTCGCCGTGGCTTTCGTTGTAGCGGAGCTTGACCTGATCGGTGTTGGGCAGGCGCTTGATGGTCGTTTCGCCATGCTCGCTGTTGTCGTAATAATCCTCGTCATGGCGCTGCTCGAAATCATCGTCGTGATAGGACCGGTGATCGTCGAACGCGCCGCCGAGCCACAGCGCCGTGACGATGCCGCTGACGAGGAGAAGGCCGAGCATGCAGAAAAGGAAGATCTTAAGCCCTTTCCGCTTTTTGCGCGGTGATGTATGCTTCTTCGGCTGTCCGGGCAGCGGTGTCGGCTGCACGTAGCGCTCCACGATGGGCGTGACGGGCGCTTCATAGCGCAGCACGACCTCCTGCGGCTCGCCGCTCTGGCTGACCGTCGGGGATAACCCCTGATTCTCGTGATCCATAGCGTGTTTCTCCTGTTGAGACTTACTGCGCGGTCTGCCCGCCGGCGAGCGTCACGCTGAAGGTGAACGTCGTCAGGCCGTTTTCGCTTGTGACGGCGATGTGCTCCTTGTGCTGGTCCAGAATGGTTTTGACCACGTAGAGCCCGAGGCCCACGCCGTCCTTATCCTCGGAGCGGGATTTGTCGCTCTTGTGGAAGCGCTCGAACAGCAGCGGGATCTCCTCGGCGGGGATGGTGTCGCCCTCGTTGCGAACCGAGATCAGCGCCTTGCCGTTGAGCGTCGTCACGCCGAGGTAGAGCGCAGAGCCCTTGCGGGCGAATTTTGCCGCATTTTCGAGCAGGTTGTAGATGACCTGCGTGATGAGGTCGTTGTCGCCGAGCACCATGATGCCGCTGTCAGGAATGTCGGCGTCGACATCGAGCCCGCGGTCGGTGATCTTCTTCTCCATCGAAATGAGCACGCGGCGCATGCTCTCGCACACGTCGAACGGCGCCTTCGTGCGCGTCAAGTCGCGCGACTGGAGCTGCGAGACCTCAAGCATGCGGCGCACGAGGCGGGACAGGCGCCGCGCCTCATCCGAGATGATGCGCAGGTACTCCTTTTCCTGCTCGGGCGGGATCGTGCCGTCCAGAATACCGTCGGTATAACCCGCGATGGTTGTCATCGGGGTCTTTAACTCATGGGAGACGTTCGCGATGAACTCGCGGCGCTGGCGTTCGGTCTCCTGTAAGGAGTCCGCCATGTTGTTGAACGACTCGGCGAGCTCGGAGATCTCCGTCACACCCTCGTAGTTGTGCATGCGCACGTCGAAATTGCCCTCGGCGAAGCGTCGTGTCGCCTCCGCCATCTCGTGGATGGGGCGCGACTGGCGCATGCTGACCCACGCGCTCACGACGAACGAGAGCAGCAGCACCGTCACCGCCGTCATGAAAAACAATCCGATGAATGTGCGCCACATCGTCGTCAGCGCCCGTGCGCCGGTCACCGCCAGCACAAAGCCGACGGTTGCGCCCTCGCTCACGATCGGCACGCCGACGACGAAGTGCGTGTCCTCATAGATGTCGCCGAGCGTGGTGCGCACGGCGTAGGTGTCATCGCTCATCGCGCCCTCGGCCACGTCCTGCGGCACGGTCAGCACGCGGTTGACGAGAGTTGTATCGGTCGTCAGCAGCAGGTTGCCGTCCGAGTTGCAGATGAGAAATTCTGCATCCGTCACGTTCGAAGCGAAGTCTGCCAGCTCACGCAGCCCTGTGAGCGAGCCGTTTTCCATGTAGGACGACACCATGTGCGACACGACCGTCGCCTTGCTCTGCATCTGCTCGCTGCGCTCATCGATGGCGTAGGAATACGTCAGCGCGAAGAACGCGCTGCCGAGCAGCGCCAGCGTCAGCATGACGACGCTTGCCGTGAGCAGAAAATTCTGCCAGTAGATCGTGCGGCAGCGGGTCTTGACTTTTTTGAGCGTCCAGCGCTTTTTCTGTGTTTTCTCTTTGTTTTCTTCCGGCATACTGAATTACTTCACTTCAAATTTATATCCGACGCCCCAGACAGTCTTGAGCGCCCACTGGTCGCTGACGTTTTCGACCTTTTCACGGAGCCTCTTGACATGCACGTCCACCGTGCGCGAATCGCCGAAGTAGTCGAAGCCCCACACCTCGTCAAGGAGCTGATTGCGCGTGTAAACGCGGTTCGGCGTGGCGGCAAGGTGGTAGAGAAGCTCCAGCTCTTTGGGCGGCGTGTCGATCTTCTTGCCGTCGACGATGAGCTCGTAGGAGTCGAGGTCGATGATGAGCTTGTCGAACGTGAGGCGCTTGTGCGTGTCCTCGGGGATCTCGCTGCGGCGCAGCACGGCGTTGATGCGCGCGAGCAGCTCCTTCATTTCAAAGGGCTTGACAACATAGTCGTCCGCGCCCATCTCAAGGCCGTGGATGCGGTCGTTGACCTCGCCCTTGGCGGTGAGCATGATGATCGGGCACTTAGACGTCTCGCGGATCTTGGCGCATACGCCCCAGCCGTCGAGCACGGGGAGCATCACGTCGAGCAGCACAAGGTCGGGCTCTTTTTCCTTGAATTCCTCCACGGCCTTGCCGCCGTCGGCGGCGATGCGGACGTCGAAGCCCTCTTTGTCGAGATACATCTTAATGAGGTTGGAAATATTATTGTCGTCCTCCACGACAAGAATATTGCGTGCCATGCTGGTTTCCTCCTTCACACAAGCGTGTGTCTTTCTTCTGTGTTATTGTTTATTATACGCAAAACTGTGCGCGTTTCCTGAACAATTTGTAAAACCGTCACGCGTCCTTTGTGACCGCGAGCTCGTTGAGCGCCGTGATGAGACGCGAGGACGAGTGGAGGCGAGAGAGCAGCGTGCTCCAATCTGCCTGTACGGCGGTGTCAGCGCCGAGATAGGCGATGCACCCGCCGGAGCGGGCCTGACGCGCGATGCTGCTGGCGGCCTGCGCCGCGGTGGGAAGACCGCCGCTGTAATCCAGGTCAAAGTCAATGGGGCAGTAGCCCGCTGCGCGCACGGCGCGCAGCGTCTTGTCCGACGCGCCGTAGAGCGCGACGAGCCGCGCTTTTTCGTTGCACGCGGCCCATAGCGCGTTGTTTGCGCGCTCGATCGCGCTGACCGTGCGTGAGCTGCCGCCGGAAGCGTCGATGCGCAGCGCGGCGGCGTTGCCGCTGATGACGACACGGCGCAGCAGATCGCCGAGCGAGGAAAGCTGCTCTTCCGAGAAGAGAAACGTCGCCGCCGCGTTGTTGCTTGCGAGCGTGTCGAGCAGGGCGTTTGCGCTCTCTTCGTCCGTCACACGCAGCGCGAGACAGACAAGGTCGCGGTCGCCGTCGGTGTTCTGATCCGGTGTGTTGCCGGGATCGTTCGACTCGCTGTGCGTCTTCATATATTCGTTGTAGCGCTGCTCCATGGACATAGCCGCGGCGTCGATGAACTTCGCGTCGGAAAGCACGACCGTATCACTTTTGACGCGGACCAGGTAACCATAGGTCACGCGCGTGTAGCTATAATCGAGCGAGAAAAACTGCGTCAAAAGGTCGAGCGGCAGGAACACAACGTCGCTGCGCACGATGGCAGGACCGCTGTACTGGCGGTCGTTCTGGTCAGCGACGGTGCCGGCGGCGAAGTTGAACGTCAGTGCGCTGCCCTGCCGGTAGACGACGGCGGTGCTCTTGTCGCGGCTGCGGGAGTAGAAAAGGCCCAAGTCCGTGCCGGTGATGACCGTGGAGGGGACATACAGCCGCCCACCCGACCAGAACGGCATCGTTTCATCGCTCAGATCGGGCAAAAGTTGGTCGTTGACGGCGGTGAAATAGACAGTCGTCTCGGCCCTCGTTTCGCTGGGGGTGAGGGAGAAGACCATCAGCAATACAAGCAGCAGACACAAAAAACGCTTGCTCTTCATTTCTCCCGCCTCCTTGCGTATTTTATCTTAATATTATAGCAATTTTTCCGCCGCTTTGCAATATCCGCGATGCCTCAGCCGTCATAATAGCCGACGATGGTGTTCGAAAAATAGTGCTGCACGATTTCCTCGGCGGAAAGGCCCTGCTTGGCGAGGATATTTGCGCCGTACTGGCTCATGCCGACGCCGTGGCCGTAGCCTGTGACGTGGAAGGTAAAGGCATTGTCCTTGTATTCCACGGTGAACGACGGCGAGCGCAGCGAGAGAATCGTGCGCAGGTCATTGCCGCGCAGCTTGACGCCGCCGACCGTGACGGAGGCGACATAGTCCGAGTCGTTTCGCACGATATCGCGGATCCATCCCTCAGGGCTGCCGGAGAGGTCGGCGTCCGGCTTGGCGGCGAGGACGAGGGATTTGAATTCCGCCGCCGTGAACGTTGCGACCGAGTAGTAGTTCGGTACGAGCTCTTCCGTCTCGGGGCTATCGACCTTTTGGAGATACGGCAGATCGTTCATCCACACGTCGCCTGCGCCCTGCGTGCTGCCGTCGGCGGACGAGAAGAACACGGCGAGGATGGGCGCGCCGTCGTACAAGATGACCTCGCCGTCCGTCTCGCTCACGGCACGGGCGAGCTTTTCCTCATAGTAGACGGCCATGCTGCCCCAGTTGGCTGCGGCCTGTTCGGCATTTATGTACGCCTTGCAGCAGGTGTGATCGTCGCAGGCGTCGGCGTCAGGGTGGTTCGCGCTGCCGCCGCCGCGGATGCGATAGAGCGTGTAGGTGCGCGCGGCGATGGCCTGTGCCTTGAGCGCCTCCTCCTCAAACGAGGCGGGCATTTCCGCGCGCAGCACGCCGAGAAGGTATGTGCCCATGTCCATCTCCTGGACCTCGCCCTGAATTTGGACGCGCAGCGTTTTTGCGCTGTCGCGCTCGCCGGGGGCGGCGATCTCACCGCTCGGCAGGGGAGATTCCGAGCCGTCCTGTGTGTTCGGCGTGTCGTCAAAGCGGCCTGCCGCCGCCCAGGCGAGGATCCAGATGAGGCCGATCAATAATATCGTGATGCGAAGAAGCTGTTTCAAGGCGTGTTCCTCCCTGCGGCCCACGGCCGCGATGCTTAAGTGACAGTGTTTTTATCAGTGTATGACCGACTTGTCCGCAAAATGATTCATGGACAAACGGGGATGAGTGTGCTATCATCAATAAATAGATGTTTTCCGGCGCTGTGCGCGCCGTATTCCGGAAAAAGAAAGGGTTCGGTTTTGTGAAAATTCTTCATTGGCTTTTGCTGGTGCTTTTTTCTGCGGCAGCGGCGCTGGCACGCCTACGCCTGCTGGCAGTCGGCTTTGACGCGGACGGACTTCCTGTCCCGATGGACTTAAACACGATGGTGCTGCCTGCGGTGCTCGTCGTCGCAGCGGTCATCGCGGTCATTATGGCGCGGCGCTATCCCGCTCAGCGCGAGCTGTGCGGCAGCATGGACCTCTACTTCGCCTTTGACCGCTCGACGCTTGCGGTCTTGCTGATGGTGCTCGGCAGCTTTGCCCTGATCGGCTCGGCGGTGTGCTCGTTGGTGTTCTCGCTCCGCACGACGCTTACGATGATCCTGTCCGTTTTTCTGGCAGTCGGCGCGGCATGCCTGCTGTACGCTACGACCGCGCTGCGCCGCAAGGCGGAGTTCCCAGGCGTTGCGCTGCTCGTGCCTGTGTGCGCGATGGTGCTTGCGCTGATCCTCTTCTACCGCGAGCACGCGGCGGATCCGATTCTGCGTCATTACTATGTCGAAACGCTGGCGCTCGCGGCGCTGACGGTGCTGCTGCTCGAATTTGCGGCCTTTGCTTTCCGCGGCGGCGCGCCGCGGCTGCTGATGCCCGCGAGCACGATGAGCGTCATCCTTTGCGCGGCGGCCTTGGCCGCGCGCCCGACGCTTGCCGAGATCCTCTTCTACGCCGGCGGCGCGTGCATCGCGCTCGGTATCGGCGCGGCGGCGGACTTCGATCCGTGACGCCATCCTACATCAGAATATAACGAAAAAGGACGCCTCACGGCGTCCCTTTTCTTATAAGATGGAAGATTGGATGAAAAGAAGCTATTGTCTCTTGCAAGGATTAAGATAAAGGACGCATGTTAACAAAGTTCGAGGGAAAGTGTTACAAAAGTGTTAAATAGAAAGAAGATCCGGAAACCCTTGCAAATCAAGGAAAATCCTTGCGCCACAGTCGTTTGCAGCTTGCACGGGACTGTGCAAGACTGTGCCAAACTGTCGATATCTCGGACGCAGTAATGACGCAGTAGCAATTCCTGACCGGCGGTCAAATGACACACGAAAGCGAAATCACTTTACGAACGCAGCGTGCGGAAAAAATCGGCCAGCACGGCGCGGCATTCGTCTTTCAGAATGCCGCCCACGAGCGCGGGGCGGAAGGGAAAGCGCTCCATAAAGAGGTTCAGCACGCCGCCGCAGGCGCCCATCGCCTCGTCGCGCGCGCCATAGTAGACGCGCGGGATGCGCGCGTTGACGATCGCGCCCGCGCACATCGGGCAGGGCTCGAGCGTCACGTAGAGCGTGCAGCCGTCGAGCCGCCAGGAGCGCAGACGTTCATTTGCCTGTGCGATGGCTTCCATCTCTGCGTGCGAGGAGGTGCGCTGCAGTTCCTCACGCCGGTTGCGGCCTCGGCCGATGATCTCGCCGTCTTTGACGATGACACAGCCGACGGGCACCTCGCCCTCCTGTGCGGCCTCGCGCGCGAGAGACAGCGCCTCGCGCATATAATCTTCATGCTCCATACTTGGCTCCTTGTTTGAAAAGAGGAATATTTGTCCACACTTTCCATACACTGACATTGCAGAGGTATGGGAGGGCGAAAACATGCGAAAGGTCAATTTGCTGCGCTGTGACGTCGCGCGCGATGCATCCATGCAGGACTTGTTCAGCGAGCTGCGCGACACGCGTGTCGCGCTGTCGCAGGCGTACGCGCGCTTCAACGCGGTCTGCGCGCCGGAGCTCGTCGACGCCTGCGTGTATGAGATCAACGCCGAGCTCTCACGCTATGACTACCTGCTGCGCCAGATCAAGGAGCGCAGCGGCGAAGCCGTGTACAAAACGTGCAGCGAGGGGGTCGCAAAATGGGGATAACGGAAAAAATACTGCTTGTCCTGTTTGCCGTGTTTGCGCTGCTCGCGGTGCTCAGGCTGTTCGCCGCGCCGTTGAAGCTCGCGGGCAAGCTGCTCGTCAACACGCTGCTCGGCTTTGCGTTGCTCGGCATTCTAAGCGCGCTCGGCGTGCTCGCCAAGCTTTCGCTGGGGCTGAATCTTTTCAACGCTCTCGTCATCGCCGTCCTCGGCGTGCCGGGCCTCGCGCTGCTGATCTTGCTGAGGCTGGTGTTTATTTAATGTACATAGGACAAAAGCCTCGTAGAGTTTCGTGCCCATAGGCACGAAAAGATTTTAATCGTTTTCTGCCGCGACATGCGCGTGGCAGAAAACACTTTGCGCGAAGCGTGTGTCGAATTGGCCTCTTTCAGCGGCCAACCGAGGCACAAAGCGCAGTGAAATATTCTCGGAAAAGTGACAACGTCACTTTTCCGAATTTTTTGTATCCCAGCCGTACAGCGGATACCGCTGCATCGCGCCAAAGAGCTTCTGCTTGAGGTCTGGGTAGCGCTCGGAGAGCGACTCGATGAGCTCTTTGACCTCCTGACGGCGCGTTTCACCGTTGGCAGGGCAGGGATTGTGCACGATGGGAAGATCGAGCTTTGCCGCGACATTGCGCACCTGCTGCTCCTTCACATAGAGCAGCGGGCGGATCTGCGTCACGTCCGAGCGGCTCAGGTATGTCACGGGCTGGAAGCAGCCGATGCGGCCCTCAAAGAGGAGATTCATCAAAAGTGTTTCGACCGCGTCGTCGTAGTGGTGGCCGAGCGCGATCGTTTTGATGCCGTGCTCGTTCATCGCGGTCGAAAGCGCACCGCGGCGGAGCTTGGCGCACAGCGAGCAGGGATTTTTCTCCTTGCGCTCCAAAAACACGATCTCGTAGATCGGCACGTTCACGCGGATGTACTCGACACCGAGCGCCGCGCAATAGTCGGCCACGGCATCAAAGCTCATGCCCGGCACACCCGTTTCGACCGTGATGGCCGCGACCTTGAACGGCTTCTGGTAGAATTTGGAAAGGCGCGCGAGCGCGGTGAGCGTGACGAGCGAGTCCTTGCCGCCGGAGACGCCGACGGCGACCGTCTCGCCCTCCTGGATCATGTCATAGTCCGTAACGCAGCGGCGCACGAGGCCCAAGATTTCCTGCATAGGTACAGCTCCTTGCGAAAAATAAAAGAATTTCGATTTTGCGGTTTGAGAAATTGAGAGATAATCAAAGAAAACGAGAGGATTTACGAGCATTGCTTGCGCTAAATTAAAATGGTGTTGACATTCTCGCGCCCAAATGCTATAAATAAACTCGTTCCGATTTTACCAAGGGACAACAAAAATGTAAAGCACAAGCTTTCATTCATAGATCAATATGGAGGAAACACACCATGTCCACTTTTATGGCGAACAAGGGCAACATCGAGCGTAAGTGGTACGTCATCGATGCTGCCGGCAAGCCCATGGGCAAGACCGCCGTTGCTGCGGCTGATCTGCTCCGCGGCAAGCGCAAAGTCACCTACACCCCGCACGCCGACTGCGGCGACAACGTCATCATCATCAACGCTTCCAAGGCCATCCTCACCGGCAACAAGATGGAGCAGAAGTACTATCGTACGCACTCCGGCTGGATCGGCGGTCTGAAGGAGACCAAGTATCGCATCCTCATGCAGGAGAAGCCCGAGCTTGCGATGCGCGTGGCTGTGCGCGGCATGATGCCCCGCAACACCGTGACCAAGGACTCCCTGAAGCGTCTGCACATCTACGCTGGTGACACCCACGAGCAGCAGGCTCAGAAGCCCGAAGCCTACGAAGTCTAAGGAGGAAGAGAAGAATGTATCAGTCCAAGAAGCCTTATCTGTACGGCACCGGCCGTAGAAAGTCCTCCGTCGCCCGCGTTCGCCTCTTCCAGAACGGCACCGGCGCTATCACCATCAACGGCCGCGACATCGACGAGTATTTCGGTCTCGAGACCCTGAAGATGGTCGTCCGTCAGCCCCTCGCCGCTACGGAGGAGCTCGGCAAGGTCGACATCGTTGCCACCGTCGAGGGCGGCGGCGTGTCCGGTCAGGCCGGCGCTCTGCGTCATGGCGTGGCCCGCGCCCTGCTGCTGGTCAACCCCGAGTACCGCACCGTCCTGAAGAAGGCCGGCTTCCTCACGCGCGATCCTCGTATGAAGGAGCGCAAGAAGTACGGCCTCAAAGCCGCCCGTCGCGCTCCGCAGTTCTCCAAGCGCTGATTTTCCCTACTTTTCAGTACGTCTCACGACGTCGATTTGCAGGAAAATTCAGTACTTTTGGAGCTGTGCGTGGTCCTCGAAAGTGTTCCGTTTTGCTTCGTAAGAAGCAAGCAAGGAGCACACAAGGAACAAGAATCGCAAGCGAAAACAAAAGCCTTATGAAGCAGGAGATCGTTCCGCAAGGAGCGTATCTCCTGCTTTTTTTGTGCTGCACGGCTTTTCCTTCTTCCTTTTAGATCTTGTTGATTGCCTCCACCAGTGTTTCAATATCCAAGTGGGTGTAGACACGTTCGGTAAGCGTCATGGCACCGGAGTGTCCAACAATCTTCTTGATCATGGTTTGGTCTACGTGGGCCTCTGTCAGCATGGAAATGCAGGTGTGCCGGGTACAGTGTGGCGTCTGGTCATATCCAAGCTGCTCCATCAGGGGTGTGAAGTAACTGTCGTAGTAGTTCCTGTAATCAAAGTGCTTTTGATCCGGCGTATGGAGCAGATACTCACACTGGGAACCTTCGTACCACGCTTTGTAGAATGGCAGCACCTTGTCGGCAATGGGAACTTTTCGCAGGCCGTTTTCGGTTTTGCTGGCAATCACATCAAAGTACTGTTCTTCCAGATGTACGTTTTCCTTCTTTAAGTCGAGGAACTCCGAGATGCGGCAACCGTTGTAGATCAGCATCAGTATGATCTGATAATACGGGTCCTCCGCAAGCTCCCACAGTCGGGCGATCTGCTCTTTTGTGAACTTGTTCCGGTCACGCTTGTTGGGGTTCTTATCCTTGTACCGGCTCAAATCCACAAACTCGGAGTAATCCTTGTTGCAGATATCGTTTTTCATGGCGTAGGCATACAGCTGGTTGAACAGCCCCTTGAGTTTTTTCAGAGTAGGGTAATTCTTCTCACAGGTGTCCACCACAAATTGAAGGTCCATCAGCCGAATGTCCCGAAACACCTTGTTGTAAAGTGTTCCGCACACCCGATAGGACGCCTCATAGCCTTTTACGTTTGACTTGGAGATGGTGGGGAACTTCTCCTTTGACCAGCGTTCATAGACCTCCTGGAAGGTGGCCTTGGATGCCTTGATGTCAAAGGGATTGTTGTTGTACTCTGCCAGCATTTGCAGCCCCTCCGCTCTGGTTGCCGCATAGCCGATGGTGATTTGTTCCTGAACAGACTTTCCTGTTTCAGGGTTGACATGCCACCCTACCGTTTTCCTCACTGCATAGGGCCTTCTTCGCTTTCCGGACATTTTCTTGACGCTTCCATATCCGTTGGGTAATCTCAAAAAATCTCAAACTTCCTTTCTCCCAGCGTTTGAATTAAATTTGATAAAGGGTATGCAACACCCTCTGTTACTCCTGGTCGCCGTTTTCCTCGGCGGCCTTTTTCATTTTCTCCAGCATCTGCCGATCCAGTTCGTTGCGCCGCTGAATGCGCTCCAAATCGGAGAGGGCTTCCACTTCCTTGTCCTGCAACTTGGCGTCTGCGTAGTAGGCCAGTTCCTTTTCAATCCAGCGGTCAAAGGATTCCTGATCGGTCCAATAGGTTTCCAGCTTTTCACGCTCATCCCGGAAATCCTCCAAAATCAGGCACAGGGAATCGTTCATCTCTGCGGACCGGTCATTCCCTTTGAATTTCAGGGAGCAGGACCATTCTTCGCTGCGAGGCGGGCGTTGGACGTCAATCTCGAACCGGATACCGTTCTTCTTGTTTAATTGGTAAAGAACCGCAATCACATCAGACAGGCTGTCCAGCTGGATTTCAGGTTTTTGGTAGCCAATCAGGTCTGCCGGAGATATGTCTAAGATTTTGGCGATGGCATTGATCATCGCTATGGATGGTTCAATTTCACCGCTTTCGTATTTTTGAACTGTGCGCATCGTCTTGTCCAGACGCTGTGCCAGCTCTGTTTGGCTCAAGTGGGCCGCCTTGCGGGCTGCCTTGATTCTCTCGCCAATTTCAGCCGGGTTGCTGTGCATTGTCATCACCTCGTCTGTATTGTAACACGAAGCTGTGCGAATTGCAAGGTCGTAATACGAATAATTTTTTCGTGTTTAGTGTTGACAAGCGGCCCTGGATGGCTTATAATCAAAATACGAACTAATAATTCGTATATCAGCGATAAGGAGGTCATTCACATGGAGAAGAAAGTTTATGTCGATCTGCCGCCCTTCACCGGACGCAATGTCCCCATCATCGAGATTGCAGCCGCCATGCACAAGGATGCCCAGTATGTGCGCATTGGTTTGCAGCAGGGAATCCTGAAATTCGGCTATGCGATCAAGCTGGAGAACTCTAACGAGTACAACTACTACTGCCCCGACAGAAAGGTGTGGGAGGAAATTGGATACTTCCAGCCGGAAACCGCATAAAAAAAGAGCCCTCATCCTGGCAGATGAGAACTCTTGGCGGACAGTACAAACGGCAGCTGCCGTGTGACTATCACTCAGCAAGGATATTATAACACGACAGCTGCCAAATTCAACAATTATTTAAGGAGGAACAGAATTTGACAGCTTTACCAGACAGCATCATACAAAATGGTCTGTTCTGCTGCTGGAAGTATGAGGAACGGAATGAGAGGAAAACGAAGGTGCCATACCAGCCGCAAACCGGTCTGGGAGCGAAAAGCAACGATCCTTCCAGCTTCGTACCTTATAAAACAGCAGTACAGGCCAGCGGATATGATGGCATTGGAATTGGAATTTTCAACGGCATCTGTGCGATTGACCTGGACAACTGCGTTTCGGACAGCGGCTATTACACCCAGACCGCCGCAGAAATTGTGGCCTTAATGCACAGCTATACCGAGTACAGCCCCAGCGGAAACGGTCTTCACATTCTCTTTTCGGCAAAAGGGTTTCAGTATGATACCAAACGATTTTATATTATGAACCACCAGGCTGGAATTGAGGTGTATGTGGCGGGAGCAACCAACAAATATGTCACCGTGACCGGAAACAGCTGTGAGGATTATGAGTATGGTGACCGGACCCAGGAGCTGCAAGTGTTACTGGACAAGTTCATGCGCAGGCCAGAGGTAGGCGCAGAAAATGCAATAAATGCAAAAAACTCTGATTTAAGCATGGAGCAGCTTCTGCAACTGGCAAAAAGCAGTAAGAATGGGGCAGCATTCACAGCCCTTTGGAACGGTTTGCTGGAGGGATATTTGTCCCCGTCAGAGGCAGATCTGGCGTTGTGCAGTCATCTCGCCTTTTGGACAGGACGGGATGCTGCCAAGATGGACACTATGTTCCGGCAGTCGGGATTGATGCGGGATAAATGGGACCGGCAGCAATCCGGCACAACGTATGGTGCAATCACCATTCAGAAAGCAATCGAGCATTGCCGGGAGATCTACACTCCAAAAGCGGAGTCGTCACCGGTTTTTCAACCTATTGTTCCACTGACGCCACAGTGGAGTGACCTGCCTGCATTTCCGGTAGACGCTCTCCCGGATGTGATTCGGAATTATGTGAGTGCGGTAGCTGAACACAGTCAGACTGCCCCTGACATGGCAGCGGTGATCAGCCTGGGTGTGCTGGCTACCTGCTTACAAGGAAAATACAAGATAGAGGGAACGCCGGGATACTTCGAGCCCTTAAGTCTATACACAGTAGTGATTGCTGCCCCAGGGGAGCGAAAGTCCAGCGTCATGCGGGATATGACCACATTCCTCTATGAGTATGAACAGGAATATAACAAGGCGCACAGCATGGAAATACGGGAAAACCATTTGCAACGGGAATCTCTGGAGCGCCAGATCTCTGGTCTGCAAAAGAAGCTGGAGCGCAAGGAAAGCCGGGAAATGGAGTTGGAGCTGCAGCAACTTCAGGAGCAGCTGGAAGAAACTCCAGAACTAAAGCCGGTTCGCTTTTTTGCGGACGATTGTTCCAGTGAAGCGCTGACCAGCTTGATGGCATCTAACAACGGGGTATTCTCGGTGATCTCTACGGAAGGAGGTATCTTTGACATCATGGCAGGACGGTATTCCAACAAATCCAACATTGATGTCTGGCTGAAAGGCCATTGTGGGGATGCCATTTATGTGGATCGAATGACCCGTGAAGCAGAGTGCATCATGCACCCGGCACTGTCGGCTATCCTCTCAATTCAGCCCAGTGTGCTGGACGAAATCATGTCCAATACCACCATGACAGGGCGGGGCTTGATTGCCCGCTTCCTGTATGCGTCCCCACCGTCCAGAATTGGCAGCCGGGTCTTTCGTACCCAGCCGATTCCGCCCGAAGTAATCGCCGCTTATCGCAGCTTGATTTTTCGCCTGATGGCTCTGCCGATTGATGGAGATGCCCACACGGTACGCCTTTCAGAAAAAGCCTTTGACCTGATGGCTGATTACTTTCAGGAACATGAGAAGTTTCTGGTTGGCGAGGGACAGGCAATTTCCGATTGGGCAAGCAAATATATCGGTGCCGTACTCCGGATTGCGGGACTGTTGCACTGTGTTGATATGGAAGATGATAAAGCAGAAGTGACAGCTTCTACGATGAGCAAGGCGATTCAAATCGGCAAATACTTTCTGGCTCATTCCACCTACGCTTATTCCATGATGGGCACTGACTTAACCATTCAGAAAGCCAAATTCGTCTTGGCAAAGCTGAAAAAGAAGAACGTATCGGCGATCAAGCGCTCTGAGCTTTTTCAGATGTGCCGGGGAAAGTTTTTCAAGAAAACGGAGGAGATTTTTCCGACGCTGGAACTGCTGGAGGGGCATGGATACATCCGGCTGGAAGAACCGGAACGCCAGTCGGTGGGCAGACCAGCCGATGTGAAAATCATCGTGAACCCCGCAGCATGAGGCCGGAAATTTCTGCATTTATTGCATTTCCTGCACAGAGTTGCACTCTGGTATCGCACCACCGTCCCCATCGAAAAATCCGCAGATTTGGAGATGGATGGTTCGGGAGAATCCGGTGGATTTTCCCGAACCGTGGCCGGCAGGATTGCTTGCAGAAGCAAGGATGCCGGACACACCTGGTTTGCTGTGTGGATAGCACACGCAAGCCAGGGAGGCTCCCGCAGGAGCCGCATCCCCCTCGGAGAGCCCACGATACTTTGCAGCCGTAGGATGAAAGTATCATAGTGGGTTATTACACTTCCGCAGGAAGTGCGCCCTGGCCCGCAGACCGTACAAACGTGAAAGGAGCTCTATGGCAAGAAACGACGGGATTGACCGTACCAGCGTAAGAAACGTTAACCTGACCGCCGCCAAAATTGGAAACACCCAGCGGCACAATGAACGAGAAAAAGAATCCTACACAAACCCTGATATTATACCGGAATGCACCCCTCAAAACATCCATTTCAAGAAACCTACCAGCGGATATGCAGAGATGTTTGCCCAGATGGAGAAGGATGGCGTAATCTCCACTCGTGGCCTGAAATCGAACGCAAACCTTTACGGAGAGCTGATTTTTGATGTAAACTCCGCCTACTTCTATAACCATGGCGGGTATGAGTTTGCCAAGCAATTTTATGAAGATGCTTACAAGGCTGCCGTAGAGATTGTGGGCAGTGAACAGTATATTCTCTCCGCTGTCATGCACGCTGATGAGCGCAACCGGGCCATGTCCGAGGCACTGGGGCAGGATGTGTTCCACTATCATCTCCATGTTGTCTATGTTCCGGTTGTGGAAAAGCAGATCCTCTGGTCCAAGAGGTGCAAAGACAAATCGCTTGTGGGAACCGTCAAAGAAACGATCATGCAGGTGAGCAGCAGCAAAAAATGGCTGTCCAAACCGGCATTGGATGAACAGGGTGTGCCTATTTTCCAAAAGAATGGCAAGCCGGTGCTGCTGAAGTCTTACAGTGTCCTCCAGGATGATTTCTTCCGGGCTATGCGCAATGCCGGATATGCGGATGTGGAGCGTGGAGAACGGGGCAGTTCCGAGGAACATTTAACCGTGACACAGTTCAAGGTGGAACGGGAACAGGAGCGATTGGAACAACTCACAGCACAAACGCAGAAGAAAGAGCAACAGGCAGCTTCTCTGAAAAAGGAGATTGAGAATATTCAAAAACAGCAGATTGCCGTTCAGAAAGTGGAGCAAATAGAACCCCATGCAGTTCCTTTTTCCTCAAAAGTTATGCTGGATCGTTCCGAATATGAAAACCTGGCAGCTGCGGCAAAGAAGTTCTTTGTCCAGGAGCGCAAGGAATCCAAGCTGCAAAAGGCTCTGGAAGCAGCATTGAAGATGGTAAACGAGCTGAAAGCGAAGGTCGCTACACTGACCGCAGAGCTGGCAGAGTACAAGTCCGTTCGTTATCAGCTTCGCACAGCGGACTTGGAGAAGGAAAATAACGAGCTTCGTAGAAAACTCCGTGGTTACGAGGATGTGATTTCTCGGAATAATCTGTGGTCATATTTTTCCAGGGACATAAGCAAAAACAAAAAATTTCGAGAGATAACACACGAAACTAAAAAACAGAGTCGCTGAGAAGCGGCTCTATTTTATTTGAAGACATCTCATCAATTAGTATCGTTGATATTTTCATGGATGTGTGATAACATATAAAAAAGGAGGAGGCTTTATGGCTGTTACATATAAGAAGTTATTTCACTTGATGATAGACAAAAATATCAGCAATGCAGAACTTATGGAGAAAGCTGGATTTAGTGCCAATATAATAACTCGATTAAAGCGGAATCATTACCTTTCTCTTGATACAATAGAAAAAATTTGTTTGGCACTAAACTGTGGTGTTGATGATATTTTAGAGTTTACGCAGATTCCGAATAAACCAAATAAGGACTAAGTTACAAATGGGATATAGATATATTGGCTCCAAAGCCAGAATTGCAGATGAAATAATTGAATATATTAACCGAACTACCTTTGTTGAAAATGGAGGCTTTTTCATCGATGCTTTTTCTGGAACTGGGGTCGTAGCAGAAAGAGCCGCTTTAAGCGGATGGCCCGTCTATGTAAATGACATGATGAGCAATGCTGTTATTATGTCTGAAGCTCGATTGCTGTCCGTTGAAGATGTTCCTTTCAGCAATTTGAATGGGTACAGAAATGCTATTCGTTTGCTTAATGCTTTACCTGGTCAAGAAGGATTTATATGGCGAGAGTATTCTCCCGCATCTGCGATGTTTCAGTTGTCAGAACGCAGATACTTTATAGAGGATAACGCAAAAAAGATCGATGCAATTGCCACAGCCATTCACACATGGAGAACACAAGGCGTCATTTCACAGCAAGAGTACGTTCTTCTGCTGTCCGATTTAATAAGCGCAGTAAATGATGTAGCCAATATTGCAGGAACATATGGGTGCTTTCTTTCTCGTTGGACAACTCAGGCAAAAGAGCCTTTAAATTTGCAAGTGAGTGAATTGAAAAATAAGGCTATTATCTACAAAACATCAAATTGTGATGTCTTTGAAATCGAAAGCACATCAAACGATATTGTTTATTTAGATCCTCCATATACCAAAAGACAATACGCATCATACTATCACATACTTGAAACGATCGTACAGGGGGATCACCCCAAAGTAGAGGGTGTATCTGGACTTAGACCTTGGAAGGATAAGGCTTCTGTTTTTTGTTATAAAAAGAAAGCGCTTGATGCGCTGTCAGACTTGATTCTTAAGCAGAAAGCAAAAAGAGTTATCTTATCATATAGCAACGAGGGCCATATTGAATTAGACGATTTAATAGGAAAACTTTCTCCGTATGGGGACGTTAAACTTGTTGAACTTAAAACTATTGGCAGATACAGGCCTAATAAGGTTGCTGTAGAAAATAGATCAGAAGTCAATGAATACTTAGTTGATTTCAGCAGGAAGTAGGGAGAAAATGAGCAGACCACAAACACACGAGCAGCGCCTTTTGTGCGAAGCAGAACAGCTTTTATCTAATGCGGCTCATACGCACGATGAGAGACTATGTGTTCTTGAAGCTGTTGCCGCTGCAAAAAGCAACTGTGACATAACTGAATATTGGAATGAATTTAATTGTTCGTGTGTTCAGGTTGATAGTTCTATTATTTCAGCCATCACGCACCGCATTGAACAAACCGGCATTCCATTCTCTATGGCGATTTCTTCTTTAGCACGAGAACCCTTGAGTGTAGAAGAACAAAAAAAGAATGGCGTTTTCTATACGGATTTCCGATTAGCAAACTTTATGGCAGATGATTGCAGCAAGAGAATTGAAAAACATTCATCTGTTGCTGACTTTGCTGCCGGAACTGGAATCCTTCTTGTAGGCATAGCTGAAGTGTATAAGCACAAATATCCAGAACATTTTAATGCTTGGCTGGCAGAAAAACTGTTCGCCTTTGATTTGTCATCAATCGCTTTGCGTGGAGCCAGGGCTGCATTGTTATCCATGACCAACGACATTACAGCCCTAAAAAAGATGAATTATAATTGGAAGGTAACAGATACTTTATTGGACACCGACCTTGATAAGTTAAATGTCGATATTGTCGTAGGAAATCCTCCATGGGGAAAAATCAAGTTAACAAGGCATAATTTCTTATCTCAAAATGGAGAGCAGCGTGTATATGGATCAGAGTATTTAAGTTTTGATAGTGAAAAATTTGAAAAAACGAAGGCTGACCTAATAGAATACTCAAAAATAATTAGGCAGAAATATGATCTATTAGGAAATGCAGAGCCTGATATGTACATGGCTTTTTTACAACGTGTAGTGAACAATGTAGCTATGGGAGGGCACATTTCCTACTTAATTCCGGCTGGCTTGGTTCGTTCACAAGGCACACAAGTTTTGCGCCGATATTTGTTTGAAAATGCAGCTCAACTGGAATTTGGTCTTCTTGATAATCATGCCAACTTTTTTACCATTGATACACGCTTCAAGTTCTTGTTGCTATCTTTTGATAAAAAGGTTTCCTCAAAAGAAGATAAACTAAAGAGCTTTTTCTTTTCAATTGCTTCCGCAGATTCATTGGCGGTGTACCAGGGTGAGCAAGTACGTTTTGACATCAGCCAATTAGAAACAGCCCGTCCTGATTTGACGATACCGGAAGTCAAGTCCGAAAAAGAAAAAGATTTATTCTTCAAAATATGCAAAAACGGACACTCTTGGGGAGTTTCCAATGACATTTGGCTTGCAGATATTGTTAGAGAAGTTGACATGACTAACGATCGAAAACACTTCGTATCGGCTTTCACAGATGATACTATACCAGTCGTAGAAGGGCGCATGGTTCAGCAACATCGTTTTGGAACGAAGTCTTATATGTCGGGCAGTGGGCGTAGCGCAAAGTGGATTCCATGTAGTTCAGGAGGCAAATCACAATTCTACTATCCCAGAAAAATGCTATCAGAAAATCTGCTTTCACGCACAGGAAAAGTACGTGCGGGGTATTGCGATATTGCGGGACAAACAAACGAAAGAGCGATGATGAGTGCGGTAATTCCCAGGAATGTTGTTTGCGGTAATAAAGTTCCAACGATAATATTCCCTAATGATTCTTCGGGAGACTTAATTTACCTTTGGATGGGAATTACAAATAGCTTTGTTTTTGACTGGATGATTAGGCGAATTATTTCAACGACCGTAAACTATTTCTTGCTATTTAGCATTCCGATGCCTACTTTGTCATTAGATTCTGACATTGCACAGGAGATAATTAAAAAAGCCAAACAATTAGCAGTTATGAACGGCAATTATTATACGAGTGATTTAATGGGCGACTTGCGTGGAGATATTGATGTGCTTGTTGCTCGGGCGTATGGCCTTAATTTCAATGATATGAGTTTGATCCTATCGGATTTTCCTATTATGGATCGAAAGCAACCTCGAATTGGATCTGAGAAAAAGTCTACAGTCACTCGTGATCTGGTTTTATCAAAGTGTGAGCGCTTTTTTGATAATGTTGCCGGGATGTACACATATCGATATGAGCAGGCAAAGAAAAAAGGCGCACATGCATATATCCCGACAGAAATGACAGAATTGACCAGTAGAGGAGGTGTTTGACATGGCAGAAACTATGTCGAATGTAAGTTTAGTGGTTTATAAAAAGATTGTTGATGGGGATTTAAGAAAATTTTCTGCTACGTCAAATGATCGACCTACCGGAGGAGGGGCAAGAGATTTGCGCTTTAGTCCGGCGGGCGAATTTATGCCCGTTTTTGAGAAAATGTTTCCTCATCGAGAAGGAGATGTCCTTTATGGTCGATTCTCATGGGACGACCATGCTCCTACAGAAGTTTTTATCCATTCTCCGACGAATTCCAGACCTAATGAGATTCGCATAGGCCGTGTACATGAATGCTTCCCCAGTAATGTCATACCTGAAGATGCACAAGATTGTATCCTTCTTCTAATCTTAGATAACAACGGAAATGTGTGGCCGTATTTCACAAGTGAACACTCACTTCGAACAGACAATTGGCATCCTGTGATCAAAAATGGCATCTTAGAAGGACTCGCTGCTCGTAGAGGCGAGCGTGTTACACCTATGGGCTATATAAATATTGCTGACGGAGGATCATATACAAATGGACGATAAAAGTAAATTATTAGAGCTTTTGGATAGTAAGAAAAATGTTTTGTTAATGGGAGCTCCAGGAACAGGAAAATCCAGAATCATGAACGAGGTTGCTGAAGCCTTTATCAATGGGGGCACACGAATTGCTCAGCCATCGCATGTTCACGGTGCGAGGATTCCTATTCCTGCTGTTGCAGCACCGAACGGTTTGAATCTTTCGATGCTTAACAAGCAACATCGAAAGGTTTTCCGCACCACGCTTCATCAAAACTCAAAATATCGTGATTTTTTAACGGGTATTGTGCCGGTTCTTGGCGCTACTGGCGGTTACTGTGTAAATGAAGGCATTTTGTACAGAGCGAATGAATTTGCCAAGCAGGAAAATAGCGCTGCATTGCTTATTATTGACGAAATCAACCGTGGCCCAGCTATTGAAGTTTTTGGCGGAAGCATTGTAGCAATTGAAAGTGATAAGCGTCTAAACGAGGACAATACTCCAAACATTGCAACACAGTTTTTTGAGATTATTAACCCTGTAGACGGGCAAATGATGGAATACGCTTTTTCTCCTAACCTATATATCCTTGCGGCTATGAATCAAGCAGATGCATCTGTTGCTCCGTTGGACGTTGCATTTATGCGTAGGTGGCAAAGCTATAAATTAACACCTAATTATGATGCTTTATACGAAAAATTTGCTGTAGATAAAACTCAGCCCTTACCAGAAAACTGTGCTTCGGCCACTGATGCTTACAATGTTGCAATCAGGGCATTGGAAAAGCTAAATGAACTCATTTGTATAGGCAGAGGTAAAGAATATCAATTAGGACAAGGGGTCTTTCTGTCTACCAATCCCAAGGATACGAGTAAAGATGCAGCAGTACAATTTATATGCGAAGCATGGGAAATGATATATTCTCATATTGAAGAGCTGTTTTTTGGCGATAGCGTTTCCATTGCATATCTTGTTAATGCTGCCTCCCCCTTATCTCCCTATAATTTAGAGGAGCTCCATTTTGCTGATGAGACCAAACCAGTATTGACCTGCAGCGAAGTGAATACTGGTAATATTTTTGATCTCTATCGAGCGATTGCGGGTCGTACACAATGAAGATTAAGATAGTTGAATACTCCGCAGGAGTTCAACTTAATTCTATATTTCATCATACCGCTGACCTTGATGAAGTATATGACGGAGTCCAACAGGCAAACAAGAGAATTTCTGCAAACCTCAAGACAAATAGAGCTGCTCTTCAAATTGCAGATGGGCGTTTAAGAGCGCTGGGGATCTCTGGTGTAATTCAGTTGACGAATGATGTAGAAATAGAAGTGATCCCGAAATTTTTGGGAAATGATACTACTATTGATTGGAAGGAAACAGTATATTTACTTTCCACTTTATCAAAACATGGTAGCATTTTGACAGCAGAAAGGATTACTTCATCAACATCATACCTGAACTCGTTATACGAAATTGCTGGGCGTATTTTAGCAAGCGAATATCTGAAATGCAGGAGAAAGCCGATTAGAAAATATAGGAAAGAACGATTTTGGGATTATGCTATTGATGGCGATATAGAATTATCTGCCCTTTTTGAACGCCATCCCGACGGAGTTGAGCAGTCCAGGATTCGCTTTGACCGGCTGAATGCATATAATGCTACAATACGAGAAGCGATGCGAATTGTTCAGCCATTCACGAGCGATCCACAAGTGAAGAATATTCTATTGACTGCTATTTCTGAATTTGGCAGGCAAGGCTTGCCGTCCAAGCAAAAATTATCTGTCCCACCACGAAATAAGGAGTGGCAACAAGCCTATAACCTGTCATTTGACATTGTTCAAGGATTAGGGTCATCCTATGATGCCGGACGGTTTGTTGCGCCGGGCTTTGTCGTTGATACATGGAAATTGTGGGAATGGCTGATAACTACTGGCGTTCGCCTGGGTAACATTACCCGCAAAGTTTTCCCGCAAAATAGCATATCTTTCGGGTATAAAGAAACAACTGCCAATAGATATATAGTCAATGTGTTTCCAGATATTGAAGTAATGACTGAAGAGAATCAGATACTCCCACTTTATTTGGTCGATGCAAAGTATAAATTGCTCAAAAACTCCTCAACTGGAGAAATTGAGAGAGATGATCTGTATGAAGCATTTGCATTTTGTAGTGCGACCGATACCAAAGAAATAGTATTAGTATATCCTATGGATACGCCCACAGAGATACCTGGAGAAGTCAAGAAATGCTCTACATATTACATAAAAGATGTGATGGTTCATGTAATTCAGGCTTCATTTGGCTCAATGAGGGAAAAAGGTGGGATTTACACATTTGCACGTAATATTACTTCCGGAATTGAAAGCGTGCTACTCTCAACCTAAGCAATTAGGACAAGAGGGTTGCATGTTTGATATGCAGCCCTCTTGTCATTTTATCTGGATGGTTTGATACTGTATATCAGCTCAGAAATAATTCTTTGCCTCTCTTGTTCATAATCTGAATTTGAGTGCTCGCTGTCAGATAATATTTGAAGCGCTCTTTGAACTTGGCCGTTTATGTCGGCTAAATAAGTCCATAATGTATCTGCATGAACTAATTCGAAATAAATATCGGGATGATTTTTTCTAAGGTATTCCTTATGGAGTCGCCCGTACTGTCCGATACAGCTTTTCTCTTCTGGCAATGATATTTCAAGCTCTTCCGATGTGCCGCCAATTAAAGAGATAGCATCGCTGTAGATGCTTTGTTCTAAAAAATTCTTATTCACTCATAACCTCCAGCATCATCTTGGCACCCAGCTTAAAGCTATTCTGGAACAGTAGGCACTCTGCCAGGGGCTGATACTCACGAACGGCGTCCGTATATCGAGAGAACAGTTCTTTCTGTTCATCCGTCATGGTAGCCTGAAACTTTTCTTCATTTCGGGTAATCAGGTGAAGCACTTCCTTGTATTCCTTGCAGGCGTTTGTGTCGTATTCGGTCGGTTCAATGTTGCCATACCAAAATTCTTCAAGAAGTCTCATACGACATCCTCCCCATAGATCAGCTCTTGGAGGATGATTTCCTCTGCCCGGTTTCGGATGTTATTCATAGCTCCCACCCATGCCATCTGATCCTGCGCTTTCAGCTGCTCATTGATACCCTCCTTCTCTGCCAGCTGTGTTATGAGCAGATGGAGTTTGTTTCGTGCCTGAGTGTCAATGTCAGCCAGATAGCTGTACAACTTTCCGCTGAGAACAAGATCGGAATAGAGCATAGGACAATGCTCTTTCAGGTATTGCTGGTGCTTTCTGCCCCACATACCAATAGGAGATGTCCCAGCTTCATCCAGCACTAAGCAGGGGATATAGTAGTTGCCCTGGAGTTCATACCAAAGGCCATTGCACTGATCGAAGATGTATTTTTCCATTATGCTGTCCTCCGTGTGTGAATTTGATTTTGAGGTGAAGACAAGAACAGCAACCAAGTCCCTTTCCTTACTGTTGTCCTGCGTCGCCCTGGGCAGCGATACGCAAGGCACACATAAGGAGCAAAACCTGTTTTTTGTGCGCTATGCACGGGGATGAAAATTGGAATATGATGTGCGGAAAAACCGCAGTATTAAGCCAAAAATCAGGTGGAAAGCGAAGAAATTACCAGATGCTTGGCAGGGTCAGAACCAAGTCCTTGAAGTTCAGCAAGCGCTAATTTGCTGAAAATCCCCGAAACTCAAGGGTTCATGTTCATAGGTACACAATGTGACCTATGGGGCAGGCCGGACGGTACAGGGCACGAAAAAATAAGTCGGGGGAATTTCCCTCGACTTATTTTTTCTTTGATCCCAAGTTTATTTGAGCGCCACATTTCAATTGGATGCGCAGACTCGATATGGGATATAACATTAGATGAAATTTCAGCCCTCTGCCTTTTCATTGGCAGAGGGCCGTTTTTTGCTTAACAGTTATTGAGCATCCCTTAATTGCTCTACAACGCTGCATTTCGCTGCGTTGTCATACATCATGCAAGGAATCAGCCACCCCAGCAGAAGAAATACCGGAATTGTCAGCAGGACAGGCAGAATGGTGAATCGATACT
>OJNT01000161.1_pt1 | contig 54896 bp, 61 predicted proteins | sample 1597981 | NCBI WGS metagenome assembly OJNT01 (sample SAMN01915211, study PRJEB22387) | human gut metagenome | isolation source: stool | host: Homo sapiens | place: USA
TGTTCTGTAGGACGCTGTTGGACATGTTGGATTGACCGTTTTCAACCATCCAACATTCAGTATCCAACAAAAAAGGGAAAAAATGCAGTTTGTTGGACGTGTTGGACGTCCTCCAACACTATTTTTCTTTTGGTAAATTTGTGTAACTAAATAATAATCAGTAACTTTAATAATCCTGTTGGACGGTTGGACGGTAGGACGCGAAAATGAACAAAAACTATTTCAAAAATATCTTTAGAGGAAAAAGCCATGATTACAACGAGCATTATGATTACACCTTACCTTGCTGAATATCTGCGTGGAAAATATAACAATGGCGCAGATGAACCCATTAGAATTCCTGACAATACAGATTTGTATCACGCTATTTGGACCCTGATGGCCCGTCGTCATCAGAATCAATCTCCGGTTGATAATGGCAATCTCACCATTATTCTTCCGGACAGGCGAATAGGGAAGGATCCACAAGTCTATAACTACTTATCCCCACGTGCTGCCAAGGTCATAGAGAATGAAGTACGCCGTATGTTTAACCGTGATCTTCATACCGCTATGGATGAGAATGACTTGAACGGCCATGAACTTAACAATCTTGATATCGTTCATAAATTCCTTTGTTCCTATTGCATTGACAGCATTACTGAAGATGCTTTGCTAAAAAACTTCTATCGATGGCGAGAAAACATTCGAAAGAGAAAAAGGCGTCGGGACTATAAAAAGAAGTTAAAAAAGAGCTAAAAAATCACCGACCAAACTATGCTTTTTGTCCCAAAATGGCGGACAAAATGTCCTATGTGTGGCGAACTTGTTGAATATCAAATAAATATAATCACAATGAGAGAACTATCTATCCAAATCAATGTATATCCTATCGCCAAGATGCGCCAGGATATCTATCGTTTCACTGCCGATGAATTTACTTTTGCTCCGGTACCGGAAGATTCCGAAGCCGGCCGGTGCTTTAACTGCAACAAAGATATCACTGTCGATCTTCCTCCTGCAGATGTGATTCGTGATTTTTCTTCAGGCAAATTTGCTATCATTGAATTCAGGGATACCCGGTACCGGAAGTTCAACATCGGAGACAATAAGATACCGGCCATCGTCTCCATTTCCCCGAATCTGAACTCCGCTACTCTGAAAATCGAGTGTAAGATGCTCAAATCCCCGCTCCAGTAGCGTCCTTCACCCCCTTCTGTAAGCTGCCTATCTTCGCTGAAAAGATATGCAATGAACAGAACTTTTCTCCGCCAGCTTCTTTTATCAAACACTCACCAGCTTCTCATCACGGCAGAAGGCCTTTCTTCTGCCATGATGGATGCTTTTCCTTTGATAGTAAATGACTCGCCTACACCATCAGCCTTCTTTTTCGACGATGATCCGCCTACATATAAGGATTTGGCAGATAAGGCCCTCTCTAAAATCCAGCAGCAACTGCATGCTCTTTCCGAGTTTCAGGGAGTAACCCTTACCAGTGACTTCTCATCCGACGAACTTCCAGAAGGTAGCATTGCCTACCATCGTATTTGGGGATTTATCACCGCCGACAGCCGCTGGTATTTTTCTTCCAAGCAATTTGAGCGAGATATCTTGGATGCCGAAGCCAACCCGGCCATTTCCTGTCACTTCATTCATGCCAACTCTCCAGGTGGCGAAGCCTGGTATCTTGATAGACTCAGCGAAACCATGCGTTCGTTGAGCAAACCCATAATAAGCCTTGTCGAACAATGCAATTGTTCTGCCTGCTATTACATCACCTGCCACTCCAACGTAATTGCCGCACTTACGGCCAACGATGTCATCGGCTGCATTGGTACCATGATCGAGACCTACGACTTTAGTGGCTATTACGAGAAGCTCGGTATTAAAATCATTAGGGAAACCGCTGATAAATCAGACCTTAAGAATAAAAAGTATGACGACTTGCGTGCCGGCAATCCGAAGCAATACGTCAAAGATGTATTGAACCCGCTCACTGAGCAGTTCCTAAATGAAGTACGCGCAAGCCGTCCGGAACTGAGTGAGCTCCCGGAAGACGATCCTGTCTTCCGGGGCGAAACGTTCGATACTCCTCATGCCATCGAAAAGAAACTCATCGACGGCTCCATGACCTTCCTTGAAGCCGTTGCCAAGGCCGTAGACCTCGGACGAAATTACACGAATTTGGAAACTATCAAAAAGAACGCTCTCAACTATTTATAACTTAACTTTTTTCATTCACATGAATATTAAAGAAAGAATTCAGACCGTCCTGCAGAAATTGAAGCTGCTGGACAAAGCGAAAGCTAATCAGCTGACTGACGAAGAATGGAAACAGATTGTTGACTCTTACAAAAAGGAGTACCAATCAACTCTCCAGGAAGACTTGGCCGCTGACATGGCTGCACAGGCTGCCGCTGTTGCAGCTCCGATAACGCAGGAACAGATGAACCAGGTACAAGGTATCCTGGATAGCATTGTTAATCCGGCACAGAATGCCAATACTTCTGACGAAGAAGGAACCTCCAGTGCACCTGCTCAAGCAACAGGCGAAGGTATGGTACAACTTGCTCAAGCTGTCCAAGGGCTGATTTCCACAATGGAAAACCGTGCCAACGAAGACCGTCCCATTCAGACCGTCACCGCTACCACTGCCACCTTCACTGGCCCGGCAGATCGTGCCAAGTTCCTGTTTGGCATCGAGAACCCCATGTTCTCCATGAGCGAACGCTGGAATCAAATCACCATCAATCCGGCAGCAGCTGCAGGACTTGGCAGTTGGGATGAGGAAACTGAAGGAGTTGCCTTCCGCAAGCAAGCCGTTGCTTTCTCTCGCTCTCTGCAGAAACGCTACGCTTACCTGCACGCCAATGGCATGCTCGACGCCAAGCGTTTGGCAGCCGGTGAGTTCGGAACCAACTACGAAGGTGTTAACACTGCCGGAGTTGGCGACCAGTATGTTGTTCTTCGCCAGGATGCCTTGATTGCGCGTGTCCTCGCGAAACGCGACCTCACCCAGTACTTCCCGGTACGCTACGGTATCCAGGACCATGACCTCGTATTCAACGCCTTCTTCTCCGAAGTTTCCCAGGCCTACCAGCAGGGTGAAATCTGGAAGGGTGACATGAAGCTCGAGAACGAGATGGGCCATGTAGACGACGCCATGATCAAACTCAAGTTCGGACCGATGAAAGAACTGGAGCGCATGTATATTGGCTACTTGAACAAAGAAGGTTCCGACCCGATAAAGTGGAACATGATTGAGTTCTGCATCCTGAATTCCTTGGAAACCGCTCAGGTAGAGCAGAACAAACGTCGTATGCGTGGTATCTATGTGAAACCCGAAACCGGAGTTGCAGGCAGCTACCTGAATGCATCCACCGGTATCATTTACACCTTGCTCCGCTACGTGCATGAGTTTAAGATTCTTCCTCATGACGACAGTGCATATCGCGGTTATACCGATGCCGATATGCTGGATGCCGTTCAGGATTTCGTTTCCGACATCATCACTTCCTGCACGGAAGATATGGACATCGACAACCATGTTCTATACCTGAACAAAACTCATCAGCCCTGGTGGATCAAGAATGTTCGCGCCAAATATGGCAAGGATATCGACTTCACCGGGCCGGACAGCTACAAGAACATTGTCCCCGACACGAACGTCCGCATCGTATGGCTTCCGTATCTTGGCCAGCTTCCCCTCATGTTCATGGATATCCCCGGCAATCTCCAGTTCCTGGAGTACATCCCAGGAGAGATGATGTCCGTCAAAGTCAAGGAAGACATGGAACTCCTCAAGGCATGGTCTACCTGGAAAGAAGGTTGTGCAGCTTCATTCACTGGGCGCCGTTTCGACAGTTTGGAAAAACTGAAAGCAAACAACTATGAATGGCAGCAAATCTTCATGAATAAACCTGCTGTCGACATGGCGGCTGATGCCACCACTGTAGATGCTTCCAAAGGCTTCTGGCAGATTACTGCAGCCAACACTGAAGCAAAAGCCATTACCGACATCACTAACGCCAAGGCCGGTGTAGCTTACATCATTGAGTGCGGAGCAACTGAGAATGCAACCACTATCGCCAAGTCTGACAAGTTTGCCGATATCACAGCAGCTTATGCTCCTACTAAGGTAGGTGATTACATCATGGTGATCTTGAATAGTAAAGGCAACTTCCTGGAACTTGAGCGTCAGGTCGGTGGTGTCCGTAAGGTCAATGCCGCACTGCAGCCCAACATTCCCGGCGTAAGATAACCTTTTTTTGCCAGGTAATTAGTTGTTTTTAGGTGACTGGGGCGGGTTTAGTAGCCCGCCCTTTCTTTTAACCCATCATTTTATTTAATATGAAAGCAAGAAAAATTTCAAATCCTTTTTATAAAGGCAACCAAGCTGCCCGCAAAATGCAGGTTCGCTTTTTTCTCTCACTAATGACATTGATTGCATTTATCTTCGTCATTGGCATGCTCCTGGATCCTGCATCCTCTTCCTTTTGTCTCACCGGATTTGCCGGTACCTCATTTGCCGCTATGATGGTCATCGGTGATATCGAAGACGTTTCCGATCGCAAAACTCATGGCTCGAATATAGCATATAAAGCCTATTTGATTGAAATATCCCAAATCAATCCCGATGTAGCTTTTCCGAAGCCTAATTCAAATCGGGAAGTCGGTACATTGCCGATGAAGGCCGGACAATACATGAAGTATTTCGAGGCCCACGACATTCCCACATATACATCAACAGGGGAGAAAGGTGATATCACCACCAGTGGAGAAAATAATTTTGTGATGATTATGGGAGGTATGCGCGATCAGCTTCTCACCTTTATTGAAGAACATGCCGGTGGTAAGTTCATCATCATATTTAAGGAAGTGGGAGAGGACCAATGGTATATTCTCGGCAATTACGATCGACCGATGGTGCTATCCTCTTATGAATCCAAGAATGATAAGGATGGCCGCTATGTAACCTTTACATTCAAGCGCACCAGCATAGACCAATATTACAAATACGCTGGTGATATTATCCGCGTTCCTGCCGCCAAGCATACGGCTGACTCAGCAACCTTGGCCATATCTCCTCAAAACAACCGGTACGAAATCCCGGATGGAACCGCAGCTACCTACGCCATCAATGCGATATCAGGTCTCACAGCCAATGATAAAGGTCGCTACATCACTCTCGAAGGTACCGGTACCGACAAAGCTGCTACCATTGCCGACGGTGCAGCCTTCACCCTTGAGGATGGTGCCACCTGGACGGCCAAGGCCGGCTCTTCCATCACGCTCCGTGTTATGGACCCGGCCACGCTTGTTGAAGTCCAGGGTACTCGTATCCAGACAGCTTAAAAATCATCATTAACAAGCTAACCTGCTGGCCTAAATCCAGTTGTGTTAGCTTGTTTCTTTAAATCCTACAACTATGTACAATTTCAAACAAAAGAAACTCCACTTCAAAGCCCTCCGCAATCCGGATGCTGCAATATATGACCTTGAGTTATTGCGAAAGGGATGTCCCTGGCTTCCTCAGTTGAGAACTTATGCCCGCGATCCGAAGAGGTACGCAGATGAAATCCTTTATTCCTTGCTGGATCATACCACCAGGGAAAACATTCGCGCCTTCCGTCGTCAGAAGTTGGATGAACTGAAGGCCGTTGCTGAAGTTCCCGGTACTGGCGGCGAAACTCCTCCGGTCAGCGAAACTACTACTGATAATGGCATCCCTGCCACTGATGAGACTACCGGTACCGATAATACCGAAAACTCTCCAGCATCTGAAAAAATAGAGGAACTGGAGCAATCCCTCGAAGAAGCCGAAGAAAGAGCCGATGAAGCTGAACAGCGTGCCGAAGAAGCGGAAGAAGCCCAAGAAGAAGCCGAAACTCGTGCTGAAGAAGCCGAACAAGCTCTGGAAACTGAGAAAAAAAAAGAGCAGCCGGTAGCAGCTCCGGCAAAATCCAAAAGCACGAGGAGTACCCGCAAATCGACTGGGACAACCTCTTCGACCCGCAAGTCCAAATAGCCACACTCATCTACAATGACCGTGTGGTTACCTGGAAGCAAATGAAGCAGCTCGACGAACGCCTGGATAAGAATCCGGTCAAGCGTGACATCATGGACATGGTGGAACTCCGGATCCGGAACTTACAAGCCTTCGACGAGCTGCAATCGTTCAACGACACTGGGAAGTTCCTCTACATTCATCCGCTCATAACTCATCAGTCAGAGAGAGCGCAACTGACGAAGTTACTGAAGACGGATCCGCATGAGTTTCTACGCTTGCACAAGAATGTAGCAGACAACATCCGCAGATACGAATCTTACCTGAAGCGAGCCGACCGGCAGACTCGGCGCATTCAGGATAAAGAGAACCTCCGTCGCCATCGTGAACGTGAGGCCCTATTCAAAGTAATATTGCAATCAGTAAGTCATCCCGATAGTCCCAATAATCCCTCTTAACGCTTTCTTATGCAATAGAATCCACGTATACCAACCAGCACTCCTGCTGACTGTGTTCCTTTGTCTTGTCAATTTGCAAAACGACAGAGTAATATTAATCATTAAAACATCAACCAACATGAGTGTAAACTATTCCCTCGCTCTGATGAGCAGCAAACCCGGTGATAAATCCGCTTTAAAGCTATATTATGCCAAGGCGCAAGCCAACGGTGAAGTAACTATGGACGAAATGGCCGAAGATATTGCCTACGCCACATCCCTGACCGATGGTGATGCTTTGAGCACTATCCGTGCCCTCATCAAGCAAATCAACAAGAATCTGGCAGCAGGCAAGATTGTTCGCCTCGAAAACTTCGGCAGCTTCCAACTCCAACTGTCCAGCAAAGGAGCCAAAAATGAAAAAGAGTTCACCCCCAACAACATCACGGCAGCCAACGTCCAGTTCCGCCCGGGAAAGCCGATTAAAGCAGCGACCCGTGCCGGAGACGGAGGTCTTACCTTCAAGCGTGTGCCTAAATTAGGAGAAACTCCCCAAACAGATGGCAGTGGTTCCGGCTCGGACGGAGGCATAGAGGAGAACCCTTTGGGATAAATTACTTATAGGTAGTCAGCCAACTGCCTGTAAGTAAATCTCCCGCTACCTATAGGTAAACGTCCTATTGCCTATAGGTAGTTTCAAGTAATTTAGCAGCCATAAATCCCAAAGTAATATTAATATACGAATTCTGAAAGCAATCTACATGAGCGACCTCGCTCAAGCATACTTCCCGCGAAGTACGCCCCGCAGTGCCAGTATTCAGTTACATCGATGGATAGAACTGAATACAGAACTGAAAACTGAACTCGCAACCCTGCACTTCAAGCCCCGACAACGGGCACTCACCCCCATACAACACGAAGCTATACTTCGATACTTGGGAGAGCCGGGAGAGTAAAAGAAATGAAGCGGAACAGAAATATTCCGCTTTTTTTTGTCATATCAAAATAAATCTGCACTTTTGCATTGCCCCTCAAATTTAGTGATATAGATACTGAAAAACAGGACATGAATCCCTTTTCAAGACGTAATCCGTAAAATCGGATTGAGGTTACACTAATACCTTTGGGCACGTTTTGATAAGGGATTCGCCATTTTGTACAATGATTTGATGATAAAAGGACGAACAAAATATCGAAAATTCTTGGCTAACAGAGCAAGACGTTTGATGCTAAGAAAACTCTCATTTCAGGATAAGCACAAGCAGCGGTTGATTTGTAAGGCTCAAGGAAGGGCTTTTGTTCGATATCCTCATCTTTATAAAAAATGTGTTCGTGATAAATCTATATCTAAAGTAATACCCCAAAATTTCGAGGTATTAACGAATCAAGAAGAAGTATTCCGTTTTGTTGCAGAGTTGTTGGATATGCATTCCAACCGAAGACTAAGACAAATCTATTTAGATTTGACTGATGTTCAGACTATTGATTCTGCTGCAATTTGTTTATTGTTATCTGTTGTTTGTGAATTGAGTAACTATAGCATCAAAGTTACAGGAAATTACCCAAGTAAGACCGAATGTGCCAAATTCTTTATAGAATCAGGGTTTCTAAATCATATGAAAGACAATAATGGTAAAGAGTTTGTGATTGAAACTCCAAATCTTATTGTTGAAGCAGGAACAAACAAAACAAGGAATAAAGATATTGCACTTGCTGTTCGGAAAGCCTCAGAATTCTTATTGGGTTCCCCTCAAAGGTATCAACCAGCATATACAGTGGCTATGGAAATTTGTTCTAATTCAGTAGAACATGCCTATGAAAAAAGGCCTAAACATTGGCGTTTGGGAATTTGTCATGTGGATAATCACGTTGCATTTACAATGACTGATACAGGAACGGGTATATTAAAAACATTGCACCGGAAATTCTGGAAAGAAATTAAGGACACTGTTACGCTAAAAGATAATAGTGATATATTATATCGCGCTTTTTTAAGAAAATATGGTTCTTCTACTCAATTGGTAAATCGCAATAAAGGACTGCCTTGTATTTTAGATAAGTTTAACTCTGGGCTAATCAAAAATTTGAAGGTTATCACAAATGATGTATATTTGGACTTTAATAATATAAAAGAACGAAAGAGAATGAACAATCCCTTTTCTGGAGTATTATTTTATTGGGAAGTAGATAATGAGTGTATTGATAATTTTGTTAATAATATAAAAATATGACAGTAGAACAAATTAAAGTTTTGACTGATTTTAGCATGTCACCAGGACCAAGGTACTGTAAGCAGGGACCGGATTCCGGAGAAGATTTTTATCATAAAGTGCTAAATCATAAGTTTGCTGAAGCATATAAAAAGTCTGTGACGTTAGTTCTGGATTTAGATGGAACGGATGGTTACATGTCCTCCTTCTTAGATGAAGCCATTGGTAATTTGGTTTATGACTTTGGAGAACATACTGTGAAAGATTATTTGCAGATAATTTCTAATGAAGAGACAGTTTGGCTAAAACTTATTAATGACGAAGTGATACCCGAATGGGCTAAACATAGAAAAAATAATGAAGAGCCATTGAAGACGAGTAAGAAAGACCATCTAGCATGGTATAGATTGGTTAATGATAAATTAGAAGAACATATATGGATACATTCTGTATAATTTGTCTATGCCAACTTACCGATTGGTTATCCATCGGGGTCGATTTTCTTACTGGAGTAGTAATAGCTATAATATTAGCTTATGTTGTTCCAAAAAAATTGAATGATGACCGAAGTTTAAAAGATTTTTTTATGCAGGAATTTCAAAGTATAAAGAATGAATACAATGATTTTTGCAAAGAAATGTGTTTAGGCAAGCATGATGCACGTACCATTAAAGAGATATTTAAGCAACTAAGTTTGAAATTAGACGATATCCAGAATGTTGCCAATAGAAACTTGAAAGTAGATATAAACATTCTGGATGAATTAAGCCAAACTCAAGTACAGGTTACAAGAGCTCAAGAAATAAATGACCAATATGAAGAGCCCAATATAACCTTTAATCCTACTACTAAAAATTTAATATGGCAAAGACAAGATGTTTTTAATAAGAATATAATATCAGCCATAGCTTCAATAAACAAAGCAAAATCAAAATAGGCTAATTCCCCATTTATTTAAAGCGGAGCAAAAAACTCCGCTTTATTTTTGCTATTCCAAAAACTTTCCTCATCTTTGCAACGCTGTACATTTTGACAAGGCGACGATGTTCGCCAACTTTACCGTTGGCATTTTTTATGCCTATCGGTTATCATATAGTTCCGACCCCCGTGTGGAGTGCTTAATGGCCTCCCGGCCTTGTCAAGGTGTACAGCAGCGGGAAAGCGGAACTTTCTTTTTTTCTATTCCGTATATGCTTTGGGGTATTGATTGGAAGCTCCCTTTCCCGTCTTTCAAGATTCGACACATAAGTGTATAATCAACATATTGTTTCATTTTAAACTGCTGTAAGAAAATGAAAAAACAAACCCAACGCGCCCGCGGACGCTATGTATCCGCCGAGAAGGTTCAGCAAATGTTTGCTAACCTTGGTATTGAACTCTGCACTGGCCGCAAGCGCATCCGCGCTACCCGTAGTAACAAATCCATTATCATCTACGCCAATGGTGGGACAGTCAACATCTCTTTTAATGAGGAAGGAGGTTCAAAATGAGCAAAAAGAACAAAAGAGTACGCCGTATCTTTGTTACCGAGGCAACAGAGCATTATATGGGCGGTACAAACACAGAACCACGTTACACTATTCATGTCGGTGAATATTTCATTATTGAAGATTTGAATCTGAATGAGCTTTTTTGCCTCCGGCAACTTCTTAATGAAGTCTACGATCATCAAAGCATACAGTATTTCCTCTGGAAAGAACATCGTGATAAACAGAAAGGAGGTTCCAAATGAATCCTAATAAGAAAATAAGTAAGGAACTGACCGTTGAAGAATGGTCAATTGTTTCCCGGGCTGTTATGAGTTTAATTGTAACTTCCAACCTTTCCGAAATCCCCAAGAATGATATGCAGCTTGTAAAATGGCTGACTGCATTTTGTTCCGATATCAACAAGGAAATCATAGAACTTTCTTTTCACCAGTAATTCTCCAAATCCCCGTTACAAACTTTTGTAGCGGGGATTTGTCCTTCATTGCTCTCCTCTCATCATTTACTTTTGCCTGCATAATTAATGCAGGTCATGAAAAAGAAAACATCACCCACCCAAGAAAATAAGGCGGACACTCCACCACTTAGTCCGCAAGAAGCGGCACATGCCATAATGGAAGGACTCATCAAGAAAGCTGCCAGTGGTGATCTTGATGCCATTACCATGTTGAAAGAAACCACGCAGGAAGCAAAGTTAGAGAAACTTCGAAAAGAATTATTCGGCGTATGACCCAACTCGACACCCTTGATAAGATACACCCGGACCTGATATCCTCTTTTCTCACCACCGGGAAGTGTGATGGAATTCCTGCCGACGTACAGCTCTTTCTGAAGCAGCTCCAGTGGGCTGCTGAAATATACGAATACGAACGTAACATCACCCGTGCAGCCAAACAATTGCGCCAGCGCATCAATGCCCAGCAGCAAATCAACATCGACGAACGTACCTGTAAGGCTCGTATCTATGCTGCAATTAATTACTTCAGCATTGATAACAATGTATCGATCAAGGTGTGGGAGTCGAATTATGCCGATAAGTATGAGGACTTAGCCAAACTCTGCGCTGCGGCTGAAGATTATAAAACGATGGGGAAATGTTATGCCGCTGCATTGGAATGCCGTCGCCGCGCCTCCGAAATCGCCGAAGCTGACCGCGACCTTGGCATCGTCTTCCTTATCTCTCCGGAACTCAGTCCTGAAGACCTCGGTTACAGCAAAGCCTCACTCAAGGAAATTGCCGCCAAGCACAACAAAGGCTTCTACCTCAATCTCATTGACAGCCTTCCTATAGAGAAAGTTGAAAAGAAACGTCTTCTCCGCGATGCCGATATCCAGGAGGCGGAATACGAAGAACTAAACGAGGAATAACATGGGAATAGAACTGTATAGCCAATCCTCAAGTTCTCTGTCCTCTTCAGAGAGTACCTTCGACGCAACAACGAGCTTCGAACGCTACTACATGAACCAGATGCAAATCCAGGTTAATGTTATTGACTCCAACAACGTGTTTGCCGAAGTCGCCCGTGCCGGAGGAAAAACCGAAGGTATCACCGGCCCCCGCATCATCCGTGTGGCCAACGACATGCCCGGTGAACTTTCCTTCCTGGTACATAAGACCTACGTCGCCCTCATGACCAATGTCTGGCCAAACCTACAGGCCTACTTTTCCAAGCCCGTCACCGTCGCCGGTAAAGTCCGCCCCATGCTTGAGTACGGCATCGACTACGTTGTTGGCGAAACCAAACTTCCATCGCACTTCCGGCGTCCCCGGTACCCGATATCATACCCCAAACACAGCGTCGTCTTCCGCGATGGCCATCACATCCAGCTCGTAAGCTCCGACCAGCCGGAGTCCGTTGCCGGCCGCTCCGCCGTCCATGCCATCATCGAAGAAATGAAGCACAACAAAGGCGAAAAACTCAAGACCCGTCTGTTCCCTTCACTTCGTGGGGCCGGTGCCGAGACCCGTCGTTCAACCTACTACCAAGGCATCACCGGTGTGAGCGACACTGCCCGCGTCGACCTTGGCGAAGACGACTGGTTCGAAGAATACGAACGCCACATGGACCGTAAACTCCTCGAAGAAATATCCACAGTTGCACTTCATGTAAATGCCGCTATCTATCAGAAATACAGATTAATAAACTCACAGCGAGAAACCACCAACCCCGTCACTCTCGAACGCATCCGCCTTGAAATCATCAAGCAAGACCGCATCATCGCACTTTGGAAACCCCGTCTGGCCGACATGCGCCGGAACGCAACCCTATACATCCGCGCCAGCTCTTTCTGCAACAAGGACATCCTCGGTCCCAAGTTCTTCAAAACCCAGCTCGAGACGCTTGACATGGACGAGTTCCTTACTTCCATCTGCGCCATCCGCCACAAAGAGGTAATCAACAAGTTCTTTGCCAACTACAACAAAGAGAAACATCAATTCTCCGACAGCTACATCTACGAATCTATCTTGAAACTCGACCTCCGGGAGCACTTCATCCTCACCGCTCGCTACCTCAAGCACTACAGCAAACACGATGAGCTTCTTGTAGGTTACGACCCCGGTCACTTCTCTTCCCTCGTGGTCGCTCAGGAAAAAGACTACGCCCGCCAGCTCCGGGTCTTGAAAGAATTCTATTGCTGCTACCCGGAAGAACAACCTGAACTCGCCCGCCAGTTCTACGAGTTCTTCGGTTCCGACAACATCAACAAACGCATCATTCTCTACCACGACCGTGCTGGCAACAAGCGTCGCGAAGAGCTGGAGCAAATCACCACCGACTGCCGCATCCTCAAGCGCGAACTCGAGAGCTACGGCTTTGAGGTTGAGCTGATGAACGAAGGCCAGTCTACAATTTACTATTGGCAACAGTTCAAGTTACTACTGCTTATATTTGGCAACCGTAGCAACGCCCTGCCGGAAGTCTTGATAGATGAAAACGAATGCAAGAACCTTTGCAGCTCCATCATGCTCTCCCCGCTGAAGAAAACCGAAGGCCGTATCGAGCTGGATAAAACTTCCGAAAAGAAAGTGCCGCTAAAGAGCCAAGCCGGTCTCACAACCCAGCTCCCCAGTGCCCTAATTTATCTCTTGTTTGGCCGCTATGGAAACAAAGTGCAAAGCGAATTATCATCAATGCCTGATAATCTACCCGACAATTTATCAATATAGTAGCTGTATTTCACCCTAAAAACAGTTCAGTAAGTATATAATAATGGCAATGTTTGACATCAAAAAAATAGGTAAGTTCGTAGGAAACAGACCTTTGCCTTTCCAAAAACAAAAACACTTTTTTTCGCAAGGCAACCTCCTGCACGCACCGCTGAGTTTTCACCTTGCTGCTCACCCCTCCCGGAAATTCCGAAAATATGACAAACCTTGGGCGCGTCCTTTTGGCGCACCCCGAAACCTACTACTTTCGGGCATGGAAATGACAATGACAGGTATTCAGGCGATGCAATGGGCTAAAGAGATCTCGAAGCTCCCCAATGGATGCTTCACCATTGCCTTCTTCCCATGCTCAAGGCATAGAGGGGAGGCAATACCTAATCTAACGGTTAAGGAAGGATGCAAATGGCGCACCCAACTTCCGGAGGAACGGTTCAGCATTGATAGTGATAACTTCTTCCTCTTCAGTGATGCAGACGGTGAGCCAAAGATGTGCTACCGCATACTGATCCGGTATATGGGCTTTCCACAAGATGGTTTCAAACTTCATAAAATAGATTGGCTATGAGTAAAAGCAACCTTAAAATGGTAGGCAACTACGGTTACTATCTTGACGACGATAATGTGATATCGTTTCAAATCGGTGATACTCCGCTCTCGTCAGTGCTGGATCCTGATCCTATGTTTCCGGTACTTAATGATAGTAATTTTCCGGATATGCAATGGCAGAGCATCCAAGGATTCCAAGTCTGCAGTCGTGGCTTCAACAATCTGAAGTGCGAAGAGATCGCCTCAGATATCAAAAAGAACCGACTACTTCCTCGCTTGATAACCAAGCAGATTAATATGCTGTATGGGCATGGGCTTAATGTGTACAAGCCTACGATTGTCGATGGCAAATTGCAGAAAGAATGGGTTGATTGCCCTACTGTTACCGATTGGCTTAATAGCTGGAAGGATCGTGGTCTTGAATCGGATCATAAAGAGGTTGCCAAATCTATCATTAAGAACTACTACTATTTCCGTGATTTCTTTGTAAAATGGCGATTTACGATAGGGAAGGGTAGAGGAACACTCCCTGTTGCCGGTCTTGAAATAATGGAAAATAAGCATTGCCGTTTGGCGACAACAAAGAAAGATGTTGCCACCGATGTAGTTTATTATAAGGACTTTAGGCATATAGCGGTAGGGAGATGGGGCTACGGAACTTCAACTTTCCGTATCTATCCTAAATTCAATCCGGCGGAGGTTGGTAATTACAAGTTTGCAGCGATATCACACCATCGTGAAAAATCTGTAGATGAGTTCTATGGGGTGAATGAAACACATGCCGGAACGAAGTCGTATATTAAAGGCTCCAATGATACCGCCGATTATATAAACTCATTTCTCCGCAACTCTTTGGCTGCTAAAATTCATATAATTATCCCTAATGCCTGGCTTGAGTCAAAACGTATCCAAATCACCAAACTCTGCGATGAGAAGAAACGACGCAAAAAAAACAATGAAAAACTCCTGGAATACAATAATATTGAGATTGGTACAGAATTCAAGGAATCCACGCTTATCAAATATTTGCAGTCGGAACTTCGCAAAATATCCCGCTATCTTTCCGGAGCGGATAACCAGGGAAAGGCCTACGCCACTATTAGTTTTAAGAACAGCCAGGGCGAAGAAGAACGTTGGAAAATAGAAACCGTCGATCTGAAATACAAGGAATATATTGACGCCCTAATAGCCTACGATAAACGTGCTGATGAAGTACTTCTCTCCAGTGTAGGCCTTGATTCTTCAATTTCAAGCGTCAGCAAAGATGGAGTTATTTCCAAATCAGGTGCTGATGCATACTACAACTATCTGATTTACATTATGTCGCTGACCTCTGAAGACGAAATTTGTACGGAGCCGTTTAACCAGGCTCTGCAGATAAACTTTCCCGATTTATACAGTCAGGGTTATCGCCTTGGATTTTATCGCGAAGTTCCAGCTCGCCAGGAAGATGTATCGCCAAAAGACAGACTTAATAAGCAACAGTCATGACAATATTAGAAGAACTTTTCTCCACCATTGCGGAGTTTCGCATGTATGTTCCCTACGCCGAAAGCAATATATCTTTCGAGCAACTCAACTCATCGGCCATCTCGGCCAAAAAACAGATCGTTCTCATTCTTACAAGGAAAGTCTATTCGGATATAGAGTCTGCTTATGGAGAGCTCAATGAAGCTTTACGCATGGCGATGGCCAACCTCACGATGGCCAAACAACTCGTATTCGACATTGTGTCGAAACGCAAGAACAACGTTGACATCTACAAGCATGAGCAAGAAACCATGCGCCGTTCCTACATCGAAAACTATTTCAATGCAATGGATACGGTTGTTCAATTGCTCGATAGTGAAGACAAATATCCTTCCTGGAAGGAAACCCGCTACAAGAAACTCCTTGATGGGCTGAAAATTCAAAGCACCGAAGATTTCGATATGCTATACTCCATCGACCTCTCTTATCTCTTTTTCTTCCGGACAATACCTATTCAGAAAGAAGCTCTGGACGATGGCTTTTCCGCCTACTTTGAACGGGCGGAAGATAAAGAGGATGTATTGCGGATGCTTCATCGATGCCTGGCAAAACAAACCATTGCCATTGCACTCCGACGTTTTGATATCATTGAGTTTCCGCCTACGATCCGGAGCCTGTTCGATGATTCCAAGGCAAGCCGATCTGGAAAAGATGAGCAGGAACGCATGCTTGCTTTATCCGCCTCATTAATGGATGAAGTGAAACAAGAATTAGCCAATATCGACCTGATACTCACTTCGGATTCTTCCGGATCCGTTGATACTAACACTTCTTTTAACCGTCCTGATGACATAATATTAGTGATGCCATGCTAAATTCCACCATTGACTTTATGGCGAAAGGAGTTCAATATAGCATTCCTAATTCCTGGGAAGGCCTTACTCCATATCTTTTCCGATCACTGATCCACGATATATCCTTGATGGCCCAAGGCAAACTCTCTATCGCTATGGTCCGCTTGAACTATGTGTGTCGTGTTATGGGGTGGCAAATCAAAAAAATAAAGGACTCTGACGGATTGGCGAACTTAGCCTGGCTGGCCGAACAAGTAACATTCCCATTCACAATTGTCTATCCGGACAACGATGCTGCTCTCCAGGAACTCGATCCTGAAACACGAAAGTTATGTAAGCGCATCCCTCCACATCGCTTAACAGGCATTACCATTGCCAGATATCTGAGTAAACAGCCTTATAACTATGCCGTTGACTCATGCTTTTGTAAACAGCAGATCCCGGCAATTCGCATCAATGACGACGAGCTATATCCAGCCTATAATATAGACACCTCTTTCAATCGGCTCACTTGCTCTTTGACAGCTCTTCAGTTTATCGAGGCCCGTTCCCTAATCGGCGGATCACTGGAGCAACTTCCACTCCTGGCCGCTATTCTTTACTATCCGGAGCAGTACTCTTCTGATGGAGCTCATGCCCTTGCACACAAATTTGCAAATCTGCCGGCGGATGAGTTAACGGCCATCGCCTTTAATTTCCAGGCATTCGTTAATTATCTATTTACCAAAACCGAATTCAAGTTACTTACAGAAGCCAAGAATACCAAAGAGTCTGCCATTTCTACCGGTGCTCTTGAGTCTCTGTATAACTTGAGTTCTGATGGTCTTGGCGATGTTTATACCGTCGAGCAAATGAATATTCTCCAATACTTGACCATTCTTCGTAAAAAACTCATTGATACCGTCCGAAGCCTTCACTCAGCTAAGATGGAAAAGATAGACATTGCGAATGAAACCGGCTTACCCATTTACATAATAAATGATATACTATGATTCTGAAATTATTAAAGTACTTCGCTCAATACCCTCAGAAAGAAGGGGTGATCTCCATGTTTAGCAATGGGGCAAGCCAGTTTTCACAGTACTCCGCTCTGCTTGAGTATGTGAAAGGACTTCCAGAACCGCTCATGCCGGCACTTGAGAATCTTGTTTTCGGCCAATCATACGATGATGTAAAAAGGCGCGTGAACGATATTACGGGTAACTACCTTTTCATTGATTTTGGAGAATTCTCCTCGTCCCGGGATTCCCGAAACTCCATCTTGGATCAACAGAAGCTGGCGGCTACCATCGCCATGAAGGTCACCGATTCGGCCGATATGATCGAAGTAGCCATTGCCTCGGATATCACCTTATCCCTTCTCGCATCTCTCCGGAAGAAACTCATCCAGGATTCTCGATCGAATTCTTGGCTGGATAAGCTATCCGATAATCACGATATCGTTCCTTTTGTTTCTCCGGAGTTTAAATCCATAGGCTGGACACTCATGTTCAGTTCCTCTGCAGCTGATCTTTTCGAAGTGAAGATACTACAATAAATGTCCTTTATCCGTTGCTGAGAACACTGTACTTTTGAAATAAAAAGAACGCTATGGAACTTTTTCTTAGATCAATTTTAGACCATTTGTGCCATATATTTTCCACTTTCTACGGTTGGTTAGTGGCCTTATTACTTCTTATCTTCAATTTTTTTGCGCCTGCCTATTATCCTTTTCTTATAGTATTTATCCTCATCTTGGTAGATTTGGGTTGGGGAATTGCAGTTTCACTGAAAAAGGGAGATTTTGCTTACTCGGAAGCTGGGCGTGAAACCTGCATCAAAATTGCAATATACGGATGTTGTTTAGGTTCGGTCTATATGATTGAACACATGTTCCATCCAGGCATCACCATCACTTCTGTCGCTGCAGCCGTAGCCGGAGCCTGCGAAGTCTGGAGTTTTAGTGCGTCCATGCTTATCATATACCCAAAGATGCCTTTCCTACGTATCTTCCGTACGCAACTTCGTGGGGAAATGGAGAAGAAGTTAGGGCGTAGTATTAATACATTTCTAAAATAAAAAGATATGAAGCATTTCACAATTGCGGAATTATGCCGCTCAAACACTGCCGATCGATTTGGAATCGACAATCGATGCAAAAAAGAACATGTTGCGAATCTCACACTGTTGGTGGAACACGTATTGGATCCACTAAGGGAGGCCTATGGGAAACCAATTATAATTAATAGCGGTTTCCGTAGTGAAGCGTTGAATCGTAAAATAGGTGGTTCTGCCACCAGCGACCACATGAAAGGAATGGCTGCCGATATCACTGGTGGCAATCCTAACGAAAACCGTCGTTTATTCTATCTCATTCAAGAGCTTGGTTTGCCATTTGATCAACTCATTGATGAGAAGAATTTTTCTTGGGTTCACGTTAGTCATCGGGGAGCGACCAACCGAAACCAGATTCTGAAACTTTAAGATAGTGTAATCATGAATTTTGTTAGCAATATATTGATTGTGTTGTTTATGCTATTCCTGGTCGTGGGCTGTCGAAGTTCGCGATCAGGAACCTCACATTCCGATATCGAAACCATCCACCTCAAAGAAACCCGGAAAGATTCTATAGACTTCAATGCAATGTTTGCCCGCTACCTGCATGAGCAAGAATCGAACCTTGCCGTCCGGATCGTGGAGTTCTTCCCTCCGGAACCAGACGACACAGCTTCACACGGTCCGGTCAAATCTGTAACCGATATCGACCTATCTTCCAAGAGCAAATCCGATTCCACAATCAATCAGAAACAGTTTACCACCAGTTCCGATACTACCTCGGAGCATTCTCATGAAATAGTAAAGACGGAAACGACCTACCAAGTGAAATCCCAACCTTGGTACGAACCCTTCATTCCCTACCTTGTTTTAACCTTCCTGGCTACCATTATTTATTACTTCCGTCGCAAAAAATAATCACTTTTCACATCCATACAGGTAGGCGATTTATACTATTCTGCATGTTGATAATAAAATTATTATCTAAATATTTTGCAGGTGATAATAATTTCTTTATCTTTGTACTGTCAATCAAAAAGAGCTCTTTGAATGACTGATGAAGAAGCGCTAAAAGCGCGGGTAGATGAGTTGATAGAGAATCTCAACTACTACCTCCGAAATTATCACCGGCTTATCGGGCTGGGGTATAGAAAATCGGTACTGGACGCTGAAATAGAATCTCTTAAATTGGAGATTCAACGTCTTTCCGCATTCCGGTAGAAAAGAGGAAGCTGTCTGGCCGGGCAGCTTCCTTATCTTCATTCATTATGTATTACTTAAAAAATAAAAGCTATGGGAGTAAAAGAAGATTTTTTCAGACTGAAAGAGGCTTGTATTAAAAGTAAAGGAGCTGATCGGATAAAAGCGGAGCAAGAAATGGAAGCGTTCTTTAACTCCATACGTCCGGAAGATGAAGCAGAGCTTCAAGAAGCTGTCACGGAAGACTTTGCCAGGATTCATAATGACATTGAGGAAGCAAAGATTCTAAAGCAGCGGATAGAAGTGCGCAAAATCTTGTCTGAAACATTGCCGTTCATCTCTGTATCAGAATTCGCAAAGACTTATTTTGGAAAGTCGGCTTCATGGCTGCATCAGCGCATTAACGGGAACGAAGTGCATGGCAAAACGGCCACATTCACTCCCGGTGAACTGCATCAACTGGCTGATGCCCTGAATGATGTGGCTAATAAATTGAAAAAGGCAGCAACGGCTTTTGTATAAGGCAGACTTGTAAATACCAAAAGTTGAGGGTAAAGTTCGGATAAAGAACGCTGAGTATTAATTGAACACTATTATTCTTCCCTCTGCTCTAAAAGGCTTCCACGAGTTGGAGGCCTTTTTTATAATCCATCCTTTAGAGTTTATTTTTACATACCTAAAAACGGGATTTCCCGTTTTTTAAAGTTTCGTTTATCATTGAAAGAATTTATGTTTTATTTTTGCTTTCTCAAAATAAATCCCCATTTTTGCAATGCCCAATAAATGATAGTATAAGACGTACAATATAATATGAATCCCTTTTCAAGATATAATCCGTAAAATCGGGTTAAGGTTTATACTATAACCTTTGGGCATGTCTTGATAAGGGATTCGCCATTTTTTAGTCATGGCAAAAACAAGACCCAGTGTCCCCCAGACCCCACAACCGAGACCTACTAATCCGAAACCCGGAACATCTTCACCTAATATTCCCAAACCTAAATTTTAAACAAGTAGAAAAACGATGGCCGAAGCTATGACTCCTGCGAGAATAGCGATAAGCGACAGGCCGAATAGGAGAGTACGTCTTTTATTAAATTGTTCTTGCTGAGAAATAGCATCCTGCATGACGCCAAGTTCATCACGCAAGATACACTTTTGTTGCATTTCGCTTTTGGTATTGTTGCCAAATGCACTTGCATATTCATTGGGTTGTAATTCATAAAGATCCCTTCCAAGGGGTACATAAGGGCGTGGTAAAATAACAAATAGCATACACATGGTGGCAATAACAGTTCCTGCCAATATAGAGACAATTGCCATACAAGCAGCATTTACTTCCCAGTTCGTATATAGATAAGCACATTCCAATGTCAACAGACTAACATATATGGCTATTAGTTTATAGCCTCTTTCCGTAGTATCCTTAGCTTGTTGATGGAAGTCTGATAATCTCTTTAAAGCATTGTCGTAGTAGAATTTTAAGACTTCAAGAGAGAGGGTAAGCATGCTATCATCCGTTATCCTGTAGCTTTCCTTTTCCATAATTAAAAGTTTTCCACAAAAATAACTTTTCTTTTTGCTATTCCCAAATAAATCCCCATATTTGCCATTGACCAATATAAACCAACTAATTCAATTCCTCATATCGTGTAATCCGTATTCAATCGGGTTCCGGGTGGTTCCGGTGGTCGCACGATATGAGGAATTGATGTTTCCGTATATCATGGAATACACTGATAATCAAATAATAGATTTAATATTAGAATCAGCATATAGTGTAGGAGGATATTTACGTTTTACTCCCACAATAATTAATAAGAGAGGCATCAACTTTGATAAAGACGATTGTGAGCGTTTTGCAGAATTAATATCTACGCTTGGTATTTGTGACGTTTCACATAGCCAAAATGAACCCTTGATCAGGATTACAGCAAAAGGCATTGAAATGATTCAACTCCATCACGGATATTCAAAATACCTTGAATCTAAAAAAATGGATAATAGAGTGGACGCAGAGATAAAGATGCTCACCAAAAAAAATATTCGGCTTAAGAACATGAATATCGTAGTGGGAATAATTTCCTTTATAGTAGGATTCCTGTTATCAGACCCAATAAAAAACATATTAAAACAATGGCTGGTAGGCGATCTATAGAAGACTGCAATGCGAGGATATAATCATATAAACGCTCAATCTGCTTTTCTAATTTTACAATTCTATATTCGTCATTCATAACTAATTGATTTTGCTACAAAAATAACTTTTCTTTTTGCATTCTAAAAATAAATCCCCATATTTGCAGTGCCAAATTATTTATTATACGATCATCTTTGAGTACGGGATAAGTGCTCAATACGAAATTGGGCTTTTTTTATGTCCATAGGTCTGCTTGCAGATTCATATACGAAATTGTAGAAGTTTACTTGCGTAAACAAATACGGCTGTCTTTTCTCGGTATCTTATTTGCTCAAGGGTGAGTATGATAAATGATTTGGCGATCTCGGGAAACTGACAGCCGTTCTTGTATCTATTTGATAAAAGAGAATTTGTCAGAAATAGCCAAATCATTTATCATACATGAAAACTTTAACCCAAGGTACATCAACCGTGCCTGCATCCCGCTCAACGCAGGATTGTAACACGCTCCAAGAGCGTTACTACCGCAGCCTATGTGACTGCGAAGTTAAAACCACTTCCGACCGTTGGTACATTGCTACCATCGCCAGTATTTGTGCTACATTTATCTGTTTACCCTGTATCTTAGTCGTAGCTTATTGCTGCCTTATGGCACGAAAATCAAAGAAAGGAGGTTCGAGATGAGCAAAAAGAACAAAAGAGTACGCCATATCTTTGTTACAGGGGCAACAGAACATTATATGGGCGGTACAAACACAACACCACGTTACACTATTCATGTCGGTGAATATTCCATTATTGAAGATTTGAATCTCAATGAGCTTTTTTGCCTCCGGCAACTTCTTAATGAAGTCTATGATCATCAAAGAACACAGCATTTCCTTTGGAAAGAACATTGTGATAAACAGAAAGGGGGCACCAAATGAGAAAGAACCTGCCTATTACTGAACGTGATATCTACGTCACCAGCGAACGGGCTTATTCAGATAAAGAATCCGGAGAATATTTGTATAATATCTGCTATTGTGGTAATATTGAGATGAGCGCAATCCCGGCAGATGATGTTCGTGAAATCATAGCTTGTCTTCAGCATGCACTTGATGTCAATGAGAAAGGAGATTCACATGAATAAGCCAATATTCAAAATTTTAAAATACAGCTATTATACTGGCGGTAAGAAGACTTTGGAGCAATTTGATGTTAGCATGGGAGGGAATAACTCTTTTATGTGTACCAGAGAAGAACTCATAGATCTTCAGGAACAAATAATGTTAGCACTTAATGATCAGAAGGAGGTACAAAATGAAAAATGAAGAACAAGAACAGAAAATAACCGATATTAGCATCCACATCGCAGCTCTGTCTGCATCATTCAAGCCGGCACCCGATGCCCGTCATACGACTCACTGGTTTACCACCGATGAAGTCTTCGACGCCATCCGTCGCATTGATCCGGGTGCTCAGATCACCAAGGATCAAGTTCATCAAGCCATGCACGATGCCGGCTATCAGTATCAGAACCGTCCCGGCTCCGCCGGCTTAGACTTTCGCTGGATGCTCCAGGCCAAAGATGTAAAATAGAGCAGGACTCCGGGAAACCTCCATCGTATTAGTTACACAGAGAATACAGGGTTTCCCGGAGCTGCTTTTGTCCTTTCCTTATCCTTCTCCTCTTTCTACATTCGCTGCAAATAAGCAGCGTATATGATTACAGAACAACTCATTCGCAACAAATTTATAGCTGATGTCATGTCCCAAGGCATCAACAAAATCTACGAGACACAAGAAAACGTGGTTCGTACTTATCTGAACACTCGTTCCGGAGACCTGGTAGCACACCTTCAGCGTCGTCCCTTTACATCCCAGAATTCCGATAACAAGCAAGTCTACTATATGCGCATCTTCCCGTACCTTCGGTTCCTGGACATCAACTACCGTCGTGGATCCGACCGCATCTCCCGTCACATCCGTAGCAATCTTGCACTCTACAACCGCGTAGTCTGGGGAGTCCTCTATCATGAAACCTTCCCGGAAATCAAATACGGTTACACTCAGGAAATCCGAAGTTCCATCCGTCAGGAGCTGGAGCAAGCTCTTCAACAACCTTCTAATTAAATCGACATGGCTAAGAAACATCTATCCGAAGACGAAATCAGGTATATCATTTCCGGCGACAGTTCTAAGCTGCAGGAAGAGATCCATGCACTCACTAAGGATACTAAAGCCCTTAAAAAAGAGGAAAGTGAACGCCGTAAAGCTATGGTGGAGCTTGAAGCTCAAGGTAAAAAGAACTCAAAAGAGTACAAGAATCTCTCCAAGGAGTGTAGTGAATACAGTAAGCGCATTGCCGAGAATAACAAGAAGATCAGTGCTCTCAACCGCAGCATGAACGTCAATGACATGACTATGGGCCAACTCAAGAAAGAAGCCAAGCAACTTGCCGCTGTGCTGGACGACCTTTCTGAGTCTGCTAATCCAGAAGAGTATGCCCGCTTAAACTCCAGGCTCGCAGATGTTCGCAATCGCATGGGTGAACTACGCAATGCCGGCAAGAAAGTCAACCAGGAATCTGATATGGGCGTGGCCCTGATGTCTAAGTTGAAACTTGCCGTCAAAGCTTTCATAGCAGTGAAACTTCTTGGATGGCTCAAGTCCGCTCACGATCAGGCCTACGAAACCCGCAAGGAGTTTGCCAAGTACGAAGCCGTCCTTCGCAATACTTTCCAGTCCCAGAAAAAAGCCAACGACGCAATGAAGATGCTCCAGCAACTTGCTGCAGATACACCCTCTTCAATGCAGGAATGGACCGAGGCATATATCAAACTCATCAACCGGGGTCTGAAGCCCACCAGTCAGGAGCTCGTAAATATGGGAGACTTGGCTTCCTCTCAGGGTAAGTCTGTCGACCAGCTCATCGAAGCTATTCTCGATGCAATGACTGGCGAAAATGAACGACTGAAGGAATTCGGTATCAAGGCTTCCAAATCTGGAGAAACCACTAAGTACACTTTTCGTGGTGTCACCACCGAAGTCCGTAACTCCGAAGATGCCATCAAGGATTACCTGCTTTCACTTGGCCGCATCGATGGCATTGCCGGTTCTATGGCTGTGCAGATGCAGGAACTCGAAGGTATCCAGTCTAACCTCGGCGATACGATGGACGCCTTTTTCAACAAGGTAGGTAAGAAGTTAGAGCCATTCTGGAAATGGGCCATGAAACAGGCAAACGATTTCTTCAGTGCTATGGGCGATTTGCTGACGTCCTACACCGAAACCTATGATTTGCATTTCGATAAAATGGTGCAGCTCGAAGGCACTCTTCCCGGTCTTGTTTCTCGATATGAGGAGTTGGCTGGCAAGTCATCACGGTCTGCCGAAGAACAAAAAGAGTTGGCCAGTGTCATTTCACAGGTTCAGGCTATGGTTCCCGGTGCTGCAACAGCTTTCGATAATTACGGTAATGCCATCGCCATTTCCGGAGAGAAAGTCGAGGAATTCTTGGCAAAGCAACGCGCCTTGCTGAAATTCGAGAATCAGAACGCAATTAAGGAAACCACTAATCAGCTTGAGGAATATCGCAAAACCTACGACAATCTCATTGCACAGCAGGAGCAAGGTGGTGCAACTATAACCCAGACTAATGGCCAGTTTGGCGGCAGCACCTCTTATATCGATACCACCACCATGCCCCAGATTGAGGCAAATATCAAGAAGTACGGTGAGTTGATTCAGGGTGCTGAAGAAAAGCTGAAGCAATTGAATGGCCAGACGGTCGAAGACGCGATTCACTCCCAAAAGAAAATGCTTGAGGCGCGGCAGAATTTCAATAAAATGGATGAAGTCCAACTGAAAGCCTGGATAAAGAACAATAAAGACACCTATAAGGAATACGCGGAGATTGCTCAGGAGATTTATAATAAACGTTTTCCTGAAGAGGACCCGGAAGCTGCAAAGAAGAAAGCGGAAAAAGCAGCTAAGGCAGCAAAAGCAGCGGCCGAGAAAGCCAGAACTGCAGCCGAAAAAGAACAGCGGGATAAGGTATCCACCGAACAAGCCGCCGTCAAATCCCTTGAAGCTCTCCGCGAGAAAGACCTGCAGAATCAGCAGAAGACGTACAACGATTCTCTTGCTGCTCTGAACTTGGCCCAGTCCACCGGCAAACTCACCCAGCAGCAACACGAAATGATGCTGCTGGAGCTGAACAAACAAAATGCCGATGCCCGTCTCAAGATTGAGCAATCCTACTACTCTGATGCTCAATCGATGGCCCTTACCGATGCGAACACCAAGGAAGATATCATCCGGAAATCCAATCAACGTGTCATCAACGCCGAAAAAGAAGCCACTGATACTCGTACCGCTCTGCAGACACAACTGAACGAACTTATCAAAAGTTTTAAGGATCAGTTCAAGCTGACTACTGTTGATGAAGACTATGCCATGCAACTCAAGGTTCTTGAAGCATCTTACCAGGCTCGGAAGGAAATGGCCGAAAAGAACAATCTCGACACCACCGAGCTTGACAAGGCCTACTATCGTGCCAAGGAGCAACTTGAGTCCGAACACCAGCAACGCCTCCTGGCCATTCGCAATCAATACGGTCTCACCACTCAGCAGGAACGTCATAACTCCGAGTTAGAACAACTGAAGCTCGCCCGCGATCAGGAATTACTAACCGAGGAAGAGTACGAACAAGCTGTTCAGAATCTTAAACGAGACAGCTACAAGAAACAGTTCGACTACTATGCCGATCTCTTCTCCGGAGCCATCCAGGCTTTGCAACAAGCCGAAATGGACCAGATCGACGCCAAGTACGATGCTGAAATAGAAGCCGCCAAGGGCGATGCTGATGAAGTCGAACGCTTAGAGAATGAAAAGGCTCAGAAGAAACTCGATATCCAGAAAAAGTATGCCGATGTCAACTTTGCGATCAAGGCCTCCCAGATCATTGCTGATACTGCAGTCTCTATCATGAAAGCCTATGCCGATCTTGGACCTATTGCCGGATCCATTGCAGCCGCACTCATGGGCGTCACCGGTATTGCCCAGCTGGCCAGTGCCAAGGCCGAACGCGACAAGGTCAAAAATATGACTCTCTCCGGAAGTTCTTCCTCCGGATCCGCCGCCGGTGCCCGCGTTGCTACCGGTCGCCAGGAAGGTGGTAAAATCGATGTCCGCCGTGCCCAGGACGGCAAACTCTTTCCGGACTCCGACTATGCTCCGGACGCTCGCGGCTTCATCGATCGCCCCACCGTCATAGTAGGAGAGGGGCCTGCCGGCCAATCAAAAGAATGGGTGGCCAGTAACGCTGCTGTCGAGAATCCCACCGTAGCACCTATCTTGGATATCCTCGATAAATCCCAGCAAGCCGGCAACATCCGCACGCTCGATCTCAACCAGGCTATCCGCGCCCGCATGGCCGGTTATGCCTCCGGCGGATCAATAAGTTCCACTTCATCAACTCCGGATCCGGTACCTACCGGTAACTCCGGAGCTGCACTTCCTCCGGAACTCATGGAGAAACTGGCTCGTTCCATTATCCATCTCGATGAATATGGAGTACCCGCTTCTGTAGTTCTTTCCGATATCGAGCGAAAAACCGATCTCCGTAACCGTGCCCGTGCAATAGGATCCAAAAAACAAGCATCATGAAAATAGTCAATACCAAGGCTGGTCAAGCTTACCATCTCGCTCCCGGCACTCAACTCGAAATCGAGCGTCCCAACCTCTTTTTTAACGAATGGGGCGAACAATCCCTGCCAACTGATCTTCCTGACACTGACCTGAATCGTCAGCTCACTAACTACCCGGACATGCTGGCCAATCGGAACAAACCTTCAGCCAACATCGATTGTAGCATCCAGGATGGAGATTACTTTATGCCTTGCCGGCAAGCCATTTTAGGAGCCAAACGCCGTGAAAAGATTTCCACGGCATTCTACATGAACGAAGGTTCCTTTCTTTCCAGGATATCCGATGTCACCCTAACCGATATCTTTGGTGATGAAACCATTCCAGGAATCACCACCGTCCAGCAAGGAATCGACTTCTGTTGGTCCCTTCGTGACAACTCGCATCCCAATTTTGCCATTTTCCCGATAACGGTCAATCTGGATGGAGACCGTCGGTATGTCAATCGCATCAATTATATGAACGATGCCGGTGTCTGCATATCCAGCAATGCCGGAAAAGGAAGCTATCGTTTCTACAACTCTTTCGAACGCAAAGAGACCGTCAACGATCGTATCATCAAACTTGAGCCGGGTTATTATATTTCTCCTTTCATTCGTGCCGCATATCTATTGCGCCGTATCTTCACCTACTTTGGCTATACCTTGCTCGATCACTTCCTCCTGACGAGCGAACCTTTCAACAAAATGGTATTCATTAATAATACCATCGACTCCCTCGTCAACGGTACGATCCTGCTTGCCCACCTGGTGCCCGATTGTATGGCCAACACTATTCTCGATGTTTATCGCAAAAAGTTCTGCTGTGAGTTTATCCCCGACGAAGTTGCACGTACTGTGCGGATAGAACTGTTCAACGACATCATGGATTCAAAGCCAACAGTTGATTTAACTCCATATCTGAAATCCTATCCAGAACTTTCTTTCTCCGAATACCAACAGCTCAAACTATCCTCTGAAACAGTGATTACAGAAGGGGATACCTACGATTCAACTTACGAACTGGAAGCTAAATATCCGGAAGCCTGGTACAAAGAGGCAGATGGTAGCTATTGCCGTACAGGCTACGCGGACAGTACTATCGAAGAACGACTTTCCGATGGCAACATTCCCTATTATGCTGGCGGTCCCCTTAAAGCTTATGAAGTAAAAGTGCCGGATTGTGCATTTTGCATATCATATCTTGCCTTTCCGGATATACCCAATGCGGATAGAGGTAAAATGAAAGCTGGAGAGACAGCACCTTATATCGGCGACGGTCGTACACTCAACTCAACGATTGATGGTGTACCGGCGGAGAGTGTCGCCGAAGATTCTGCAGCATCAGATGAAGATGTTGTAGCAAACAATCCGGATCAAAAACCTATCCTGGCTTTTGTACAATATAGCTCTAATTATGCAATCGGAACCAATCACGATGTATTGGGTAAATGGGGATATTCCTTGCTGTATAATGGTCCCACTGGTATATTTGAGAAATTCTACCGGAAGTTTGACAACCTTCTCCGTAATTCCCTTCATAAGGTCTCTGCCGATTTATTGCTCCCTAACTCTTTAAAAAATTCCCTTCAGGTCCATCACAAGGTTACTCTCCAGGGAGTTGAGTTGTTATTCAACATCTTTAAATACACCATCGGTGGAAAATCAGAACCGGTTACATCCGAACTGATGACAACCTCGCTCTATGAGCCATTATCCATAGCCAAGGCTGAATCTGAACGCATGGTCCGAAATACAGAATACAAATGGATGATCGTTTCTTCCACTACAGAAGTCAGTGAATCTGAATATATTGCTGCCGGTTATACTATCGGAGAAGGTGAAAGTGACATGCGGAATACTATTTCGGCCATCTATCCTTTGCCGCCAACCAAGGCTATTTATGATGCCGGAGGCACTTATTATCACCGTAACTATTATATATGTCTTAGCCGCCGGCCAAATGGAAAAGTTTATTATCGCATAGATTTATCCCTGCGTCCGGCACTATTTTCAGAAAAGGATCCCAACGAACGTCCTACGCGTCCATCAACGAGTCCTACCTGATTTTGTCCTTTAGTTACTCCCAATCCAATTCTAATTTTGGCATAAAAAGAAATCAATATGACTATACTGCAGCAACCTGATGCTTTATCGCTATCTCAGAATCTAAAGGAGTTCCACATCTCTTCAGATGTTCAGGTATCCTTTATTCTGAAACAAGGTGGTGTGGAAATCTTATCCCAGCGTTACGATCCTTCCGCAGATGGACATATCACAATAAACCTGCGTGATATCGTCCATGCCCGGCTATCTTACCAGCTGATCGAATCAGGACAAGTATATGAGCAATCCTCACTTTCCTCAGATTTTACTGCTGTGATTAATGACACTACATTAACCTTCCGTGTCATCCGTTCCGGCATTGACCGCCTGGCCAATTCTGCCGCCAATTTCCTCACGCAGAATTTCCTCACATGGCAGCCATCAATAAAGCCGGTTACCTATTATTCTCCGGAGTTCCTGACTTACTATGCCACAATACCTTGTGTGGCAAAGCTTCGCGCATACTTCACCGATACTTCCGGATCCGTGATATCACAAACCGACTACACAGTTGCTGAAATGGTTGCCGGCATCGCATACACTATGCCTCTGCAGTATTCTGTAGTTGCCGGTTGGCTTGACCATAAATTGCCAGCCTATTATGATGTATGGGTTGAAAACCTAACCGGTCAGCGTCTCACATACATACAGCGTTATTATGCTGAAGACATGCGTACCGAGCAAGAGCAGTGGATCCTCTTCGAAAATTCCCTCGGAGGTCTCGACACCTTCCGTGCCTACGGTACTACAACATTCAGCGGTGAGCATACACATAATCTGGCAGAAATTGACGAAGTTTCTCAAGAGTACCGTGTCGATACCGAACGAAAGTTTCAAAAAAACACCGGCCATTTGAATCAGGATGAGCGCAAGTGGTTACTTGACTTTTTCCCCTCCCAGGCTAAGTATCTTTATACCGGTAACTACCTGCGTCAGATTGTCGTAACAGAAAGTAATGTCAGTTACACTGACCGTACTCTCCCTTCCAATTACACATTTACATTCAAATATGCGGATGCCCGTCCCTTATTAAACCTCCCCAGAACCGATATCCCAGCAGATGTTCTCAGCATCACTGTGCCTGAGGTCGGTTCTTTTACAGTGCCCCCTCGGCTTGCTGAATTTCCCCGCCTTCCACTTTCCGAGGGGGCACTCTTTCCCGTTCAAAATCCTTACTCCGAGAAATGGGGTACAACAACTGCTGAAGCTGTTGCCACCTTTATAGGGCAATTACTATCGGAGCTCGCTGGTTCCGGTGGTGGCATAGGCCACACTCATCGAAATATAGACCTGCTGAATATTCTCTCCTATATACGCGAGTATCTTTTAGTCGGTGGACAGAAAATCAAAGCTGGTTATGCAGATGAAGCTGGATATGTTGAAGGGATGGAAGATTTGTTTTTATCGAGTGTAGAAGCTGATTTTGCCCAAGAAATCATAACTTTCCTTAAAGGTCTGCTTATCGGTGAGAATGGTTCCGGTATTACTGTCCTTGAAAACGGTATGTCGCAGGCAGTAGTGGATTATTTGTATGTAAGAGTAAAGGCGGTATTCGATGAGTTAGAAGTAAAAAAGAAAACTTATGTCGGTGGTGAGCAGATAATTTCTCCTGCCGGGATGAAGTGCATCCGGGTAGAGGATTTGAAGGATGCTTACCGATGCTATTTTAAAGCCGAGGAGGATGGTATTGAGATAAACAATCAGTTTACGGTAGGCACATTAGCCATTGCGCAGGAGTGCAATATCAAGGTTGGCGTATCTCAACATGTGGGAAACCGGTATTATTGGCGGCTGGTTACGTCTGTGGGCGCTGATTACATCGACTTGTCAAAGACTGTATGCGACCCGAATGTGGAGAATGACATTCCTGCCGCCGGTGATGATATTGTAGGACTTGGGCATAAGACAGATATAACCCGCCAAGCGGCCATTATCCTTTCTTCAGTCAATGAGGTTTCCCCCTCTATACTCATGTATCAGGGAATTAATGATTTCTCGTTGGAGGGCAAGGAAGTGATAGCCTTTGAATACGACAAAGCAACTGGAAAGGCGCAAGTGCGGGTGTACGGTGATACGTATATAGGTGCAAAGGATGAGAGCGAATACATATCCTATAAAGACGGGCATGTCAACATCAAAGGAAGCGTACACATCCAACCGAATAGTACCGGCGCCGGTAACCTTTCCGACCTTCCCGATTTCATCCAACAGGCCCAACAGATGGGCACGGTGAACCTGCTACGTAACAGCGGATTCACGGGTGACTATGAGACGGAAGAATTGAATGCGGACACTGAACTGACCGAAGATACCGAAATGTACAGCAAGGCGTTGGAGTTTTGGACGGGCATGGCTACGGTTCAGGAAGATGCCACGGCTGTTTCCGGTCGTTCGGCTGTAATAGGTAGCCTTTCCCAATCCGTTGCACTCATTAATCAGGAATTGTATGTTATCAGTTATCAAGCAAAGGGTGAATCTGTTGCTGTTTCGTGCGGTGATTTCAGCGTGGCTCAGCCTCTCACATCCGAATATAAGAGATACAAGCACAGCTTCACCTTCTCAGGCGCAGGTATATTCATGCTCAGTGGTACCGCTACCGTTTGTGACGTTCAGTTAGAGAGAGGAACGATAGCAACGGACTGGAAACCGTCACCCTTCGACAATGACAAGAGCATGGCTAAATACCAATCTTTGAGCTATATCTACGACGTGCTGAAAAACGGAAGTGTGGATATTATTGGCGGTCTGATACTGTCAAACATGATTCAGCTCGGCAACTATCAGGATGGTAAGATGAAACGTGTAACGGCAGGTATAAGCGGCATATACAATGATGAAGATGACGTATACACATGGGGAGGCGGCACATTCGAACAGGCCATCCGCACCGTCATGAAGTATAAGAATAATCCGAAGTATCAGCCTACGGAGGAAGAGCTTAAGACAATGGCTAATGCGGTCATTACCCACGGAGGAAGGGCTATTCTTAACGATGTCATCCTTCGTGGATATGTGTACGCGCTTGGCGGGATGTTCAAAGGAACGGTGGAAATCGCTGACGGAAAGATACTGTTGAATGAGGATGGAAGCGGTCAGTTGGCAGACGGAACGATTTATTGGGATTCTTTTGGTCGCATGTTCCAGAAGAGCCGGTCCATCACCGTATGGAGGAATATTAAAAAAGAGATGGATGAACAGGGTATTTCCGGGCAATACGATATCGATTTTCACGGTGGAACCTATCTTGATATTACAAAAATATTTACGGATAATAGGACAATCAATCTTCCTTCGGCTTCGGAAACTCCTGACATGGTACTGGACATGAGAGTTTTGCTTATCAGTCGTCTTGCGGATGTCTATAGCGTAAGCTGCCTTGCGGACGGTGGCATAAAGCTATACAATCCTGACACCAAAACTTATGATATAGTGCAGTCCATATATATCATGAGAGACGAGGATACGGGAATATCAGAGGATACCATCGAATCCATCAAGGAGGGTGAAGAATATCATTGGTATGCTGGCCGTAAATTTACAGCTAACTTGTAAAATAAATGTATAATGGATTTGAATACAATTAAAAATACAGGCAATTGGGGCAATTCAGCCTCACGTTTGAACGAGAACTTCTCCAAGGTCGGCACGGAAGTGGATAAGTTGAAGTATGCAGCCTACAACAGTAAACTGTACGCATCCGAAGCTTTGCTCAAACAGGCTATTCCATCTCCTTCTGTCGGTGATTGGGCGATTGTCGGCAATGCCATTCCCGGAGAGATATACCGTTGCGATACTGATGGAGAATGGACGGCCACCGGGCAGACAGGAGGCGGTTACGGCATGGAAGTGACCGAGAAGCACGTAACCGAACAGTATGTGACTGAGGTCCACAATGAGTATACCGGTGATATAGTCAACAATCCGGATGATGAAGATTTGATTTCTGAAGAGAAATCAGAAGGTGCCGGTGTGATAAAATTTGCCGATAAATTATATAATATGGCATCGTTCAGTGGTCTTGGACGCGTATACTTGAGAAAAAATATTAGTGGTGGAAAAAATCTGCTTACACAGACGATGATTACCGGAATGGCGAATACCAGGTTTATCGTGCAGTATGACTATGACCTTAACGGAGAAACTATTGCCGTTCCTAAAAATTGTGTTTTAGATTTTCAGGGTGGTAAATTCTACAACGGTACTATTGTAGGAGATAATACTTCTATAAATGCTTCATTCTATAACGTATTTGGATCATCAAAATTAGTTGGCACTTGGAATGTCGAGCATGTTTATCCGGAATGGTTCGGGGCAAAAGGTGATGGAATAAGTGATGATACTGATGCTTTTCAGTATATAATAGATAACTTTAACACCAATATTAAAATAAAGCTTCTCAATAAAACTTATTGCATAAGCAGTTTATCCTTCTATAATCGGAAAGACATATCTATTATAGGGGCTAATGATTCTCCTGTAGCATCATTGAGTCATCATACAAGTATTAAGGCTATCGCTGAAGTAGACTACTTGTTAAACTTAACATCTCCCGGCATGGATGAAGCTATTGAGACGACTCATGGCTTTACTCTGAAAGACGTGATAATAGAATGTGACAATAAGGCGTCAGTAGGCATACGATGTCGATATCTGGTTTATCTTGATAATGTATCGATAAGGCGTGCTACCTATGCCGGGCTTCTTCTTGAAGATATGTTCTATCCTGTACTATGCAAGCGCCTGCAATGCGGGTGGAACAAAAATGGTATTGTTATGAAAGGTCCTATGTCTACAGTGAGCCATTTTGAACAATGTGAAATTCAGTTTAATACAGGATGGGGCATCGTCATGAATGGAGGAGTAGGTGTTACTTTTGACAAATGTCTGGTTCAGTCGAATTGGGTCGGTGGCATAAAAATGGAAATGTTAGGGACACAAGAGCAAAGCCATTGGCTATATAATATATTGTTTATTTCTCTATACACTGAGAATAATGGATTAAGAGCCAATTCAGACTCAGACTATGAAGGTAATTATACCCTTTATATAAAAGGTATTAGTACTAATCCTGCCGCTTTTGCCGGGAAAATATCTAATATTACATTTCTTAATTGCTCTCTTAATAAGCCGGCAAGCAATCCTTTGTATTTTTGTGAAGGTACTTATGGCCTGAAGTGTATAAACTGCACTAATGTTATAGTTCCTGACAGAACTAAGAATATGTATTACAACGAATACTTTAGTAGAATGAACTGTGAAAGAGTTCTTACAAAAGAGGGGGTTGTCTTTTCAAATGTAGATACAAACCAAGTATATAATAATATCTTAACATATTATGGAGAATCTTGGACTACTATTAAATGTGGTTCAATATCTACAGATTTTGAGGTCATAAACGAGGTTAATTGCAGTTATGTCAGAATCGGCCACATGGTAAGGATAAGCGGTACAATCTCTTATAATTCTAAGAACGGAGAAAGCTCTGGGTTATTATGCTATATAACAGGTTTACCCTTTAATGTGCTTAATCAATCTCACAAAAGATGTATATGCGGAACATTCTACATTCTCGGAGAATCATCAGGAAATTCTATTGTTCATAAAGGCTTGGTTACTATTCTTGATGAAGGTAACTATGCAAGTTTAAACTTGCTTCCTGAAGATAATATCTTCACCAATCTTACTTGTGCCATGATGCCGAATAGCGGCAGACTAAGTTTTGAGCTTAGTTACATTACTGGAGATAATTAGTATAATAGAGATGATAATAGATTTGATATCAGAATGGGATGCTTAAACGTACATACAACAAGAGTAGGTCAAGGTTTGCAGGTCTCTGCCGGACGGATCGGAAGTGGTCTGAAAGTCTCTTGCGGGCTGGTTTGTTCCGTCAATTCCCAAGACCGTATCTTGTGGGCAAAGGACTGCCTCGTGTGGATTGACACGGAGGTTGGCACAGTCAAATGCAATATGCTGACGGCGACAAAGAACTGGTCGCTGTCCGAGGTTACAATAGAAGAATTACTTTAATCAATTTAATCACTTAAAAAAAACTGGATTATGACAACAATCAAAATCGGAAAATTCGAGATTTCCCAACAGAGCGGAACGGCAGGACAAGCCATTCCCATCGGTCATAAGCTGACCGAGAAGCATACGGGTAGAAACAAGTACCAGAAGATGGTACGTGCCAGCATCTCTGCACCCGGAGCAAATTCGGAGGCAATCGAGACACTGGAGGTTTCGGGTATGGCTCCTTATCTGCAACTGAACACGTCACAGACGGAAGTAGCCTACAATGTTACTACTGCCACGATTAACGGAAAGAGTAATGCTTCCAAGTTCCGAGTGTCTTCATCCGGCAAGGCAATTACCCTTGTCACCAATACCGGATATACAGTGTCCGGCAACGAAGGTACATTCGCTTCCGGATTTGGCGAACAGGCAGAAGGTGCAATTGCCATCAAGGTACAGTTCGCTTCAAACAATACCAGCAACACGGAGAATATTCCGGTATTGGTTGAGTATTGGAACGGAAGTGAATGGGCTGAATCCGGTACGCATAACATCATCCAATCCTCTTCCGATGCCGATGTGCAGTTCACCATCACTCCTAATGTCCTGACGGAATTTGCCAAGGCTGGAGGTGACCAGACCGTATCTGTCGCATCCAACATCAATTATTCAATCGAAGTACAGGGAGACGTGGAGACCAATTGGCTGCATCTTTCACGCGAATCAGGTACGGCTTCCACCGAAGACCTTATAATTACCGCCAATGCCCAGGCTGTCGGTGCTCCTGCCCGTGAGGTTTCCGTCAAGTTCAAGAGCAACATTACTGGAAGTGTCATCGGTACTTTGTCGGCAAAACAAGCCGCAGGAGATGCGTATGCCATATCCTGGGAGAATGACACGCTGACATTCACCAACGATGATTTGAACCAAATCAAGAACAATAATCTGACCGCCAATTCGGACTGGTATATTGAAGAAGTTGTATAGCCATGAATATCGACTGGATTTCTATTTCCCCGCAATCAGGCAAAGCCGGTACATCTCCCGTCAGCTTCCAGCTCATAGCCGAGAATGATAGCTTTACAGACAAGACTATCAGAGTAAGGGCTGTGTGCGGAAATGACGAAGCCGTGAAGACTATTGTCCTGAAGGGCAAGACTTATCCGGTAGGCACGGTATTCAACTTCAATTATACCGGGAATGTTCAGGAAGTGACCTTGCCTCCCGGCAGATACAAGCTACAGTGTTGGGGGGCTCAAGGTGGTAATAGTGGTTCTTATTCCGGCATCGGTTCCAAGGGAGGTTATTCCGAAGGCGAGATAACGCTGACCGAGGTTACCACCTTCTACATCTTCGTCGGTGGAAAAGGAGCATCTTCCGGTAACGGAGGATGGAACGGTGGCGGTGGAAGTACGGGAAGCTCTTCCTATAACAGCGGTAACACATACGGAAGGTCATATCCGGCTTGCGGTGGCGGTGCTACGGATATAGCGTTGGTTACATCTGATATGACATACAGCAGCAGGCGCAATAATCGGAGTGCGGCTTCGCTGTTGTCACGGTTTATTGTGGCTGGTGGCGGTGCCGGTGGTAGTGCAAGATATACAGAGGTAACGATACCGGAAGAAAAGGCAGAGGAACTTGTTGGATATATATCCGGCTTGATAGATAAGGGATATGTTTCGGGAGGAAACTATACCGATTTTCATGCATCTTCTCCTTTTTTAAAAACGGGAGAAACTTACAAAGTCAAGAATGAAGGAATTCCGTCCGGTTTTAGCTCGGTATTCATATATATCAACAATGCGAGTAACTACAAATTCTTAACGTGGAATAAGGAATTTACATTGAGTTCCTCAGAGCTTTTTTATAGATGGATACTTCGTCTATCTGGAGATAGAATGGAAGAATTTAACGATGTTCCGGGTACTATAGCAGTTTATCGCATAGTGACTACGCCTTCTTCTACCGACACCTCTTCCAGTTCCTCCAACTCCTCCCAACAGGGTGGCGGAACTTCCGGTCGCGGCACAAGTCCCGGAACGCAGAATGGCGGCGGAGGTGAGTTTGGTTTTGGTAAAAACCAGTCCACTACCAATTATCGGTATGTCAGTGGTGCAGGCGGTGGCGGTTGGTATGGTGGCGGCTCTTCCCAGTCTGATTCATCAACGAGCCAGATTAATAGCTCAGGCGGTGGTTCTGGTTTCGTGAATATAGCAGCCAATGCAGGATATCGGCCTTCTGGATACACTGGTTTACAGCTTGACAGTGGAAGCACACAAGATGGTTATACTTCTTTCCCTTCTCCAAGTGGAGGCAATGAGACCGGACACAGTGGTAACGGATATGCAAGAATAACGGTGTTATGAGGATGAAAATGAAATTCACAATAGAGCAGATGGCAGAGGTTTCCATAGCAGTATTCTCAGTGGGAATTGTCTCCGGAATGGTAATAATGAAAATCATACTATTATGAGAAAAAAGAGTGATAAGATATTGAGCCTTGTGGAAGCCCTTCCCGATGGAGAATGGGCGGTACGCTGGGACTTTGTGCCTGAAAGGGATGAAGAAGGCAACGAGACAGGAAACTACAGCTACGAGGAAGAAGTGTTGTACCACATTCCGCAGCTTGACGAAGTGAAAGAAATGATAACCTCCTGGCATAACAAGCAGGTGGACGGTTCCATTCTGCAAGGATGCCGGTGGAACGATATCCCTGTATGGCTGTCAATGGAGAACCAGTTTAATTATAAGTCTGTGTTTGACCTTGCCGCTATGACCGAGCCGCAGGTTCAGGCATGGGATGCGGCTAATCCAGACAAGGCGGGGAAAGATTACATCGTGCAGACAGTTACGGGCGCGGACGGCGAGAGCTTTGAAATGCCTGTGTCTACCGGAAGACCTAAATCCGTCCTTCCGGTACAGTTCAAGTTTGGCACGGACGATGAGCCGGTCTATCACACGTTCACCACGCTTGATGAGCTTGCGGAGTTCTATACCTACACGATGGCATACATCCAAGGGTGCTATACTGCAGGATGGGCAAGAAAAGATGCCTTTGATTATTCAGTTTATGAAGAAGCCATAGCAGCCTTATGATAGATTTTCCCATTTGGATAGGCGGTCTTGGGTGGGGCTGTTGCCTGCTGTTTTGGGCGGTTGTGGCATGGTTGGTATATCTTGCAGTAAAATGGTTGAACGATAAATTATAATGTTATGAGCTGTATTGGAACGGAATTTAAGATTAACGTCCATGTGGAACCGATAGACGGGTTGCACATGGATGACTATGACTTTACGTGCCGGTTCTCCGTGTACACGAACAGGGTGGTGCAAGTTGAAAAAAAGGATATGATCAGAGTGGATCAAGACAATTATGTGGCATGTATTGACAGCCGTAAAATCGGCAGTGGGGGTGTGAAAATGCGTATAACAGCGTTTATTCCTGATGTTGACTTCCCAGACGGGTTGCGGACGGAGGTGGAGACGGTATATACAGGCATTGCGATAGGATGATGAAAAAGAGATATGATAACTTTTGGCTTAGCCTTCAATATGGGCGGAGATGGCGACATTTATGCAGGAGTCCTAATTTCAATATAAGAAATATTCGGTAGGACAGTTGGACAGTAGGAGGTCACAATAGACCTCCTACAAGCAAAAAAACTACATATCTGGGAAATCGTCCCTAATCAGTTTACTCTGCACACCAAAATTCCGCTTTACATATTTTTCCGTCGTATCAATTGATTTATGCCTGAAATGCCTTTGCAGTTCCCAGGTATTCACTCCAGCATTCACTAATTTCACGCCGCCAGTGTGCTTAAAACTATACAATTTATACCGTTCACTTAATCCCAAAATATCTCGAACCCTATTAAATCTATATCGAAATGTGTTTTTCCCAAGTTTATGCTTTCCTGGCATATCATCCCGTGAAAAGAGATACCAATCTTCCGGATATCTCCCGATCCGAAGAATATTTTCCAGATACTCATACAGTTGCCGGGGAATATTAACTGTTTCCGTAAGACCATTCTTACTGATATCCTGTCTTACTGTTATTGTAGCTGTCTCCAAGTTAATGTCTCTTATCAATAACTGTCGACATTCATTTGGTCGGATCGCACAATAATACTCCAACTGGCAAACTAATAATAATTGAGGATCATGTTCCTCCATATATTCAATTAGTTTCTTGCGGTCTTTATCCGGTATAGGTCTTGCTGCTTCATCTCGTTTTTCTCCCAGCTGTGGAATATTAGATACAGGATTTACTGCAATGACTTCCTTTGTCTTCACCAGAAAGTCAAAGAAAGTATGTAGGAGTTGTTTGTATTTCAATACTGTTCTCCGACTTGCATGATTTTCTCCAGCTATATAATAGAAAAACTTATGGATCTGATCTTGACAAATACATCGAACATGTTTTTCTACATATCCCTGCAGTTCCATCCATTCACAGAAAATACGGAGCTTGGAACAATAGGTCTGGTAAGTAGAGTGGGAGACCTCTGCCTTTTTCATTAACAAGAAATCAGAAAGATACGTGCGAATGTTTATAATTCCTTCTCGCTGATTTCCCCAGCGAGCCGCTGCAGCTTGATAAATTAGTTCATCCTGGTACGTCACATTCTTCTCGCTAAAAGGATCTTCTCCTTTTTCGAGTTTAAGCTTTATTTCCGAAATGATTTTTTCAGCATAGGCTTCTCGTTCTTGGACTGTTTCCAATTCAGCAAAGCCATCATAATGCCTGAATCTTTTCATTTCATTGGTTTGTGGATCCCTACAAGAATACTCCACATACCATTTCTTACTTAAATCTCCACCGCAGTTCTTTAACTTTGGTAGGATAATCAACGATCTTTTTCTTGCCATATTTGTCATTTTTGAGTTCTTAATTGATGATTTACTAACTCAATAGACAATTAACAGACAGTTATAGACAGTTATTTTGTTGGATATTTCCATATACAAAAATAAGTTACTGAAAATCAGCAACTTATCCTTTTTAGTCGGGGTAGCGGGATTCGAACCCACGACCCCCTGCTCCCAAAGCAGGTGCGCTAACCGGACTGCGCTACACCCCGAGTGCCTTATTTCTTAAAAGCGAGTGCAAAGGTAGAAAGTATTTTGTAATAAACAAAGGAAACCGAAGTTTTTTTTATAAAAAAGTTTCAGATGAAGTCTTGAATGCTCATTAAAGTATAGTCACCTCCGTGTCATCTCCGTACCAAGTCCGTATCAACTCTCAATAAAGGTACCTTTATACGGACCAGGTACGGAGTTGGTACGGACTTGACCATATCCGGATAGGTAGCAGAGATATAAATATCCCACACCAACATATATATTAGCGTAATTATATACTATCCTAACCTAATGCAATAAATGAAAGGAAATATGGGATGTCCTACCATCCCATACAAGCAAATTGCCTTAGTCTATTGGAACAAAGAACTTGAACACTTTAGACTTTTTCGGGTAAATCGTTTTGCCGTTCTTTCTTATATGTTTGGCAAAAACGACCCTGCACAATTTACCTCTGATTTTAAAACAAGGCATAGAAAAACACCTCCTTTCTTTTTGGCTGAAACAGCCTTGCATGGTCTTGTGTCCTACCACAAGACAAAACCCAGTAGTAGGATACTGGGTTTATTTTTTAGCGTGTTGCTTAACAAACAGGAAATGTTTTATAAGCTCCTTGTTTTAAAGTCATTACAAAAGTAGTTAGTTTTGTCGAAATAACAATCTTTTTGAGAGTAATAAAATGAAGTTTTTATTAGTTATTGTCATAAAAATAACATAAGATATTGCTAGCCAATTATTTGGATATTTCACTGTTTTTTCGTAACTTCAAGTAAAATTCGGTGAAATATGAGTAATAACGCTAATTTATTCTACTTCTTTAAACAGTTTCCCGATGAAATTTCATGCTGGAAGTTTTTAGAGAAACGAAGATGGGGTAATACTCCAACTTGTCCGCATTGCGGAAATGCACAGAAAATATACCGTTATAAAAACGGGAAAACTTTCAAGTGCGCACATTGTAAAAAGCAGTTTTCGGTGAAAACGGGTACAATGTATGAAAATTCAAACATTCCATTACAGAAATGGTTTCTCACTTCTTATTTAATAGCTCTCTCCAAAAAAGGAATTAGTTCTATTGAATTATCAAAGGCCATCGGTGTAACCCAGAAAAGTGCATGGTATCTGTTACATAAGATAAGGTATGCAATGGAACACCGTAATTCCGATAACCAGCTACATGGTACGGTGGAAGTGGACGAAACGTATGTCGGTGGAAAGAAAAAGGGCAAACGTGGTCGTGGTTCTGAGAACAAAACTCCCGTATTTGGTGCTGTACAACGTGGTGGACGTTTATCCATTACACCCGTACCAAATGCGAGGCGTAAAACCTTAGAGCCAATTATCCACAAACGAGTTAAGAAAGGAACCCATATAAACAGCGATGAATGGTGGGCATATACTAAACTATGCTCGGACTATGTACATGATGTAGTAAATCATGGGCGTAAAGAATATGTTCGTGGTAAGATACACACAAATACTATTGAGGGTGCATGGTCACATTTGAAGCGGTCAATAATGGGAACATACCATAGACCAAGTAGAGAGCACCTTTCTAAATACTGTGCAGAGTTTGAATTTACATATAATACCCGAAACAATCCACCGGAAATTAAGTTTAGGAAAATCATTGATAAAAATCAAATCCGTGTTAGTTATAGAAAAATAACTGGCACATAAAATCAAAATTTTATGGAAAAAGTTTCGGTAAAACTTGTAATCTTTAAGGAGGGTGATAAGTATTGTGGCTATTGCCCAGAACTAAGTTGGTATGTTAATAATAGAACATCAGAGAATGAGGTGGTAAATGTTACCAAAGAACATTTGTATAATGAATTATGCCACAGAGTACGATACGATAATTTGAAACTTTATGGTTGGGAAGTGAGTGAAAATTCAGCAAAACCGCCTATCTTTGCAGATGAAGAAGCTGTAAGTCTAACTGAGCAGCTATATGAAGCAAAGATTGTTGAACCCAAAATTATCGTATTAAATGTCGGACTTCCAGATGCCAAAAATTTGTGGTAGCACATATCCAGTATCACGAAATATGTTAGAGTATTATTTATCTCAACAAGGATTCGTTCCACTTAGTATTGAAGTAGGAAACGAGGATAAGGTATATTCCGTTTATGAGAAAGGAGTTATTTCTATTGAAGTTCCTCACGGGAATATTTTTGATAGGCCAACTGTCCGTTCTCTTTTTGCAGGAAAAGGATTATCATTAGACGATTTTGAATCTTTTGTCCATAATCTAAAAATGACAGAGGAGGCTTTTGATAAAATTATTGGCGATTGTATTGAAACTCCCTCCGAAGAAGTCAGACGTGCTGCACAAGAATGGGAGCAAAATAAAAATACGGAATCTTAATCCCGTATTTTTATTCTTTGCAGAAGTATGAGGTCATTACCTACAACTATTGGGCTCTAAAGATTGCTATTTCATATTCATTAGCGTATTTCTCACTTGTAGAAATTTCCAAATAGACATTTCCATTCTTTGTGGTTTTTTGGTAACGTTTTACTTTAGTGTCATAGACATCGGGTAGTAGTTTTCCTGTATTGGAACGTACATTCACATTCTTGCCGTTGGCCACGTATTTATAACCGTAATCAATAGCCTTCTGTATGAACTCCTCAGCTACGTCTGAGAATAACCTCAAGGTCATTTGTATTACCACACCCTCTTTGTTAGCTTCCATTCCCACAAAGCAATCTCCAAAATCGTAGAAGAATGTCAAGTCCAAAATACGGACAGGAACTACATCAAATTCTTTTTCTATGGTTGCAATAGTGAAGAATGAAGCACCAATAAATTGTGTGTAATACTCTGGAGTAAGCACTGCGGAACGTTTCTCCTCTGCTGTGGTGGGTGCTTCTTTGTTTTGTGCGAAACTAATTAAACTAACAATGGCAAATAAAGCCGTAAAAACTAATTTTCTTGTTTCCATTCTACATTTTATTTAGATTAGACAATAATCTGTAAAACGGCAACGGTGTGAACGAAAAAAACGTAGAACCACTGCCACACCGCTATCAAGGTTCACCACAAACCCTACTCACTCGTGGAGCGATTCTACGTTATGCGTAGATACACTTCACCCATGAGTGAGTAGTTTATAGCCTTAGTCCATTTATCCGAGGTGGTGATTCTGATAGCAGTATGGCTATATGTATCGTATTAAGAGAACTCTTTCTCTTTCTTATGTGGTGCAAAAGTAGTTATTTTAATAAAGATAACCAATTAAACAATTTGTAATTATGAGACAATCAATAAAAAACAGAATCCGTACTTTAGTTATTGCAAATAAAATAACTATTTTTATAGCAAAATTATTCGATATGGTTAGTAAGTTCAAAGACGGAGAGTTTGTACAACTCAAATATGATAGGAGCAAAAAGTTCTTTATTGTGTCAAATGTAATAGTTGAAGGCAAAATACAGTTAGGGTATTTCAATCCTGACAAGGGTATCATTGAAGAAAACGCTTACATAGAACCCTCAAAATTAGAGTACTCTCCCGAAGAAATGTTCCGAAGATACGAAGAGTTCAAAAACAGACCCGATTTGTGGGAAGCAATTTAAAATCTTATCTTTGGTGTAAATAGTATATAATTACGTATATTAGATAGGAATGTAGAAAACATAAAATAATAGCTGGCAAAACGATATTTTTCAACTAACTTTATGCCCCGAAAAACAATTGGCTGATTTCAACGTTACACTATAATAAAAAAGACATCATGAAAAAACAAATCTTTAGTATGGCTGTCATGGCAGTCGTATTCACTGCATGTGGTGGCACTAAAGCCCCAGTTACCGTAGTAGGATCGTGGGTAATGCCCATTAATGGACAACCCGGAGAAGTACAAGGCATCAAACTGGAAGAGAATGGAGAAGCATCTTCCATTAATATGCACACACTGGTATACAAAGAATGGGAACAGCAAGGCGATCAGCTTTACCTGACAGTAAAAAGCATTGGTAATGGAATAGAAATTGAAGGTGTGGATACTCTGAAAATAGACAAGTTAACACCGGATTCTTTAGTACTGAGTTCTAACTACGGATACACTTTAGAGTATGTAAGGCAGAAATAATACAAACTACAACATATGAATCCCTGACGATACTTTATATATTTAAAGTCGTCAGGGATTTCTTCTTACCCCAACCAATCAATTACCTTGAACGAATTTCTCTACGCATAAATATAATATAAGAAAGGGCAAAGCAAAGTATTGTAACTGCAATCAATCCTGTCAACTGTGGCCATATAACCAGTAAACTCTGTCCCAATGGGAGAGGACTGGGTATAGCCCCTTGGACCTGCTCCATCATTAATGGTCCCAAACTTCGGAGAGACGGCATCAACAATACAGAAGTTGCCTGATTAAATAACTCACACGGATTCAACGACGTTATACCCCAAACTATTTTCTGATAGCCAATGGCATAATAAGGAGACATCATATCAGAAGGCATCAACATTTTGGCAATCCAGTTGACAATCATCGTATAGAAGACGCTAAAGAACAACCATATTGCCAAAGAAGCCAAGGCTGAAGTTGCCGTTTGCCGGAAACAAAGTGAAAACAGTATCGCCATATTCAACCAAAGCCCTACATAGAAAACACTGAGGACCAAAAAGGAAATGATACGGGCAAATTCTTCCGGCGTGGGTGGAATACCAATAGCAATCAATCCGGCACCCATCACCAGGAACCCTAATACAAACAGCATAATTGTAATCACGATCAATGCAGCAACAAATTTGGCATTGATTATGCAATCACGATGTATCGGTTGTGATAATATGCGGCATAACGTTCCCTTGTTCTGTTCCGAGTTCATGGCGTCAAATCCCAAAGCAATACCTAGCAACGGTCCTAAAAAGTTAATGAATAAAACGAAGGAAGGTAACGTACCATCCGATACAGTAAACAATTTCAGGAAGAAAAAAGTATCTTCCACACCACCTGACTTGATAGCCTCGCGCATACTGGTGAGTGATGTATACAAAGCTCCCATACAGGTTAGTGTAATAATGGCAAGTAAGATAATAAAGCGCCAACTACGTACATGATCTCGGATTTCCTTATTCACAATAACCCAGAAAGGCTGCTCAACTTTGTTCATGTTTCTCACCTCCTTCCTTTACATAATCATTGTAGACATCAATAAGTTCCACCTGTTTACCCTCCATCTCCTCAAGATCAAGCTGTGCCAATAATTTTCCGTGATTAAACAAACCCACACGATCACAAGCTTTCTGCACCTGATCCAAGTTATGGGAAGAAAACAATACAGTCAAAGAATGCACTCTACTCAAATTACGAATCAATTCAATAAATTCCTGAATTCCGGCAGGATCGATACCCGATGTCGGTTCATCCAGGATTATGATTTCCGGATTCTTAATCAGTACATCTGCCAATCCCAGACGTTGCCTCATACCACGGGAATACTTTCCAGTCTTCTTGTTTGCCTGTTCGGAAAGCCCTACCCGCTGCATGAGTTCCTTTGCTTTCTCCTCAGCCTCCCTCTTTGAAAGACCATTCAGAAGTGCTGTATAGACAAGGTTTTCCAATCCTGTCATTTCATCATAAAAGCCTAAGTCTTCGGGAAGATAACCTATTCTCTTCTTAACCTCAATAGGGTTTGTAGTGGAGTCTATTCCACAAATTTCCACTTTGCCGGAAGTCGGCTCCGTCAGCCCCAGCATCATCAGGATAGTTGTGGATTTTCCCGCACCGTTCGGACCTAATAATCCGAAGATCTCTCCTTTGCAGATTGACAGGCTAATATGGTCAACAGCAGTGAAATTACCGTATTTTTTTGTCAAATCGGTAAGTACAATCACTTGTTCGCCCATAATTACCTCCTTCCATATTTTCGGAATAGATAGTAGACACCTCCCACGGCTACAACGATAACTAATATTCCTACCCACCCCCAAAGCATAGGTGTTTTTACTGCAATCCTGAATTGTGCGGTAGCATTCACTTCGGGAGTTCTGGCTTCCATGGTTGCAATATAATCGCCGGGCAAGGCTTTTTTCGAAGCCTTCATTACAGCCGTAACAGTAGTTGTTTCTCCGGCTTTCAGCATCTCTATTTTAGCCGGCTCAAAAGAAACTTCCCAATCTGTAGGTTTACCGGATGAAAGTTGGATATCTTTTAGTAAAGAAGAGCCTGTATTCCTGACTACCAGTTCCAAGCGCTTCACATCTCCGGCAGTAATCTCAGTACTCAACAATCCTCGTGGAGTGGTCAGTTCCATTTGATAGGTACCTGTAACCACTACTTCCAAGTCTAGGTCGGCAGATGTATTGCCAGCAACCGCACGTACTGAAATCTTATAATTTCCGGCTTCTACATTGGCGGGTGGGGTGACGTCTATCGATACATTCTGGCTGGCATTTGCTTCCACTTGTGCAGAGGTAGCCTGTTTATAGTTAGGTTTGAAAATAACATTCCACCCCCTGGGTGCATTGGACATCAAAGCATATAACTGCTGATCAGCAGTCTGGTTTTTCAGTACGGCATTGAAGGTGAATGTGGATTTAGAATTTCCCTGCATATTGGGCTGGTCAGTAGTAAATTCAGTCTGATAAGTACCTTGCTGGGCTACAGTGACTGTTAGAGGAAGTTGGCAATCTCCGGCGAAGACTGTGAAATTATAGCTACCTTTATTTATCTTCAGTGGTACTTCCAATTTCAAGTTAAAGTCTTTCTTTTCATTAGGCAAAACTGCCAGTTTGTTAATATTCCAACCACCGGATTTTAACTCACGCTTCCAACTTGCAGGTAGTCCTGTTACGGACAGATCGGCATTGACCGGTGCATCCGAATTGTTGATTAAATCAATTTTGTAGTCAATGCTCGTTCCCGGAGAAACGGAAATCTTTGTGTAAGGAGAATAAAGAAACACGCTTGGTACAGAATCAGAGGCGTGTGTGTAATTCATGGGGATCAAACCCAATAAAATGGTTAATAGCAGCAAATAATTAGTTCGCATAATCATATAGAATTTTATGGTTAATTAAATATGAGTTATCGATTTGTGTGGCTGCAAAAATAAATAATGGAAAAATTAGTAGCTGTTAAAAGCAATAAAATATCGACACATAATTTTTACGATTATATAATATTTGTATTTTTTAATAGACTCAAAACAACCTTTTGAGATGCAATGTCCATCTAACTGAATTGTAAAGTAAAGCAACTACCTTTTCCCGCTTCCGAATAAACAGAAATATTTCCCCCATGCTGATTCATAATTTGCTTGCAAAGGCTGAGTCCAATACCCGAACCGGCAGTTTTCGTCGTGAAGAACGGAACAAATATTTTATCCTGTACTTCGGGTAAGATACCTTCACCATTATCCCGAACAGTAATAGTACAACGCCAGGAAGTCAGAGAAGAAGTCACTTTGGGTGCAAAAGCAGCTTTTACCTCAATTCTGGGTTCTTCGCGACGGCCAGATGCTTCACGGGCATTTTTTAGCAGATTAATAAGCACCTGTTCTATCTGGGCACGATCCACATTCAATATTTTCTCTGAAGGTGGAAGTTCAAAATGAATCGTTTCGTCTGGAAAGAGTTTCTGCAAATCAGTAAACAGCTCCCGAACTGATACACTCGCGCAGACGGGAGCGGGGAGACGGGTAAGACGACGATAGTTTTCTACAAACCCCAACAATCCCTTACTACGCCGATGAATAGTTTGCATGGCTTGCAGCATTACGGCATATTCTTTTTCGCCTCCTGCGTCTTTTAATGCCACAGGCACTCCACGCTCACTCAATGTTTCGGAAAGAGAGATGATAGGCGTAATGGAATTCATGATTTCATGGGTGAGTACACGGATTAGTTTTTGCCAGGCTTCCATTTCATTTCGTTCCAATACAGAATGTATATTCTTCAAACTAATGAGGCGCCTTTCCATGCCACGAGCTACGAAAAGGGTAGTAGCTACGGCCATTTCCAAAGTAGCCCCATTCCGATGAATACGCATGACTTGTGTTTCACCTGAGGGAAGATTCAAGAATTCGGACGGCAACTGTGGATCTTGCCCCAGTTGAGCAGTAGCAGCACGATTCAACCACTCGATACGCCCGGACATGTCAGTCACTAATACAGCGGTATCCACTTTATTCAACAGACTTTCGTAATACTGGTGTTTCACTTCTTCCTCTAGTAAACGGGCACGAAAAGCCTGTAGGGTTTCTGATAATTCTACAGCCATCTCTGTCATCAGCTTATTTTTATAAGGTGGATGGAAAGCCTGTGTCATATCATTATAACGCAAACTGCCTGTCAGGCGACGTATCATCTGCAATTGTTTCATCTGTATATAATAAAGGTGTATACCCGTCCCCAAAAGAAACAAGAATGTGATAAGCATACTAAACCACAAGTCTGCACAAAATAACACATAGACGCCTACAGAAAGTACTGCCAGAAGACAGATGTGCAAGATAACAATTAAGGAATACCGCTTCATAATAAATGGTTTGAATGAAGAATGAAGAATTTAATTAAACTATAATCCCAACTTCTCAATCTTCCGATACAATGCAAAGCGCGTGATTCCCAGATACTCCGCGGCCCGCGTCATATTCCCTTCGCTCAATCGCATAGCCTTTTCTACAGCCTGCCGTTCCAATTGCTCCAGATTGAGTACTTCTTCCTCCTTCTTAGGACGGGGTGAAGAAGCCTGAAACAGGAAATTGTCGGGACGAAGCAACGAACCGTCACCCAGAATTACGGCACGCTCCATCGTATGTTGTAACTCACGCACATTTCCCGGCCAGGGATAACGCAGTAATTTCGCTTTTGCTTCACGCGTCAAGCCCCGCATTTCCTTCTGATATTTACGGGCATAGCGCTGCAGAAAATGGTCTGCCAAGAGGATAATATCATTCCCTCGCTCCCGCAATGGAGGGATGTGCAGTTCAATCGTATTGATACGATAGAGTAAGTCTTGCCGGAAATTCCCTTCTTCCACCAGATGGCGGATATCTGCATTCGTGGCACAAATTAAACGCACGTCGATAGGTACAGATTGCGTACTGCCTAAACGGCTGATCTGTCGTTTTTCAATGGCCGTCAGTAGCTTGGCCTGCATAGGCAATGAAAGATTACCGATTTCATCCAGAAACAGCGTGCCTCCCGTTGCCACTTCCATACGTCCGGCTTTCGGTTTTCGGGCATCAGTAAATGCTCCCTTTTCGTAACCGAATAATTCACTTTCAAATAATTGTTCAGGAATACTTCCAAGGTCAATCGTTACAAAGGGGCGGCCATAGCGTGGCGAACAGCGATATAACAAACGTGCTATTACATCTTTACCCGTTCCATTCTCACCAAGAATAAGAATATTAGCATCTGCATCGCGTAATTTCTCTATTGTCGTAAACACCTCTTGCATCGCAGCTGATTCACCAATTATAGATTCTTCTACGCTACTGCCCACACCACTAAGAACTTCCACCTGTTCCTTCAGCAGATTCACTTCACATCGGGAACGACGCAACTTGATACCGGACGAGAGGGTAGCAAGCAGTTTTTCTTTCTCCCATGGTTTGGGGATAAAATCGGTGGCGCCCGCTTTAATTGCCCGTACTGCTTTATCCGTATCTGCATATGCTGTCATGAAAATAACAACTGCCTGAGAATCGATACGCAAGATTTGTTCCAGGCTCTCAAAACCTTCCTGCCCGCTTATAGCATCGCGACTGAAATTCATATCCAGTAATATTATATCGGGCTGGAAAGTCGTCATGAAGTGTTCAATACGATCAGGGGTTACTGCTACTTTTATCTTTTCTGCATAAGGTTCCAGTAAAAGGTTAAGGGCAAAAAGCACATCCTCATTATCGTCTACTATCAGTATCTTTCCTAATTGTTCCATAAAAGCTATTGTTTTTCTATCATCAGTTGTCGGCAAAGATAGGTAATATATCAATGTGTTGTGTGTGCGTATACGCACTATTTTTGTGCGGTATGGCACAGAGTAAGATTCCCTTTCTCTGAAGTAATATACTATATAACAATTAATTATATTTTTGGCACAAGATTTGAATATCTATTATTAAAAGGAATATACTATGTACAAAAATATACTTTTATCATTGATAGCCTGCGGTAGTCTGGTAACTGCTACTGCCCAAGAACATACCATGGAATTGACCTTAGGGCAAACCATAGAGCGTGCTCGCCGACAATCGCCTGATGCACAAACTGCCCAACATAGCTTCCGCTCGGCTTATTGGAACTACAAATATTATAAGGCTAACTATCTGCCTGCTCTGAAACTGACTTCCGATCCTTATCTCAACCGTGCCATTAACAAAGTCACCATGGGCGACGGTAGTGTAAAGTTTGTAGAACAAAACCTATTGAGTACCGACCTGACTCTAAGTTTGACGCAGAATATTCCATGGACAGGCGGTACATTGTTCGTGGAGACCTCTGCCCAACGTCTTGACTTGTTTAGCGATCACTCTACTTCCTGGCAGACATCACCTATAAATATCGGCTACAGTCAGTCGCTTTTCGGATACAACAGTCTGAAATGGAACCGTCGTATCGAACCATTACGTTACCGGGAAGCCAAAAAGACTTATGTAGAAACTCTGGAGCTTGTAGCCGCTAATGCTACACAAAAATTCTTTGCCCTTGCCACAGCACAAAGTAACTATGAAATAGCTTCTACCAACTATGCCAATGCAGATACCTTATATACCTATGCACAAGGACGCTATAATATAGGTACTATTACCGAAAATGAGATGTTGCAACTGGAACTGAATAAACTGACAGAAGAGACCAATCGTATGAATGCCCATATTGAAGTGGAAAACTGTATGCAGGAGCTTCGCTCATACCTTGGTATCCAAGAGGATGTGCTAATCAAAGTCGATGTCAGCGATCATGTACCCAATCTTCAGATAGACTTGAATGCCGCTTTAATCACAGCCCGCCAAAATAGTCCGGACATACTGAATATGCAACGTCGCAAACTAGAAAGTGAGAGTAAAGTAGCCAATGCCCGTGCTAATGCCGGACTGAAAGCCGATCTTTATCTCCGTTTCGGATTGACACAGACTGGAGATAAACTTAAAGATGCCTATCACAATCCTCTGGATCAACAATATGTAACCCTCGGCATCAGCCTGCCTATACTGGACTGGGGGCGGGGAAAGGGGCAGATTCGTGTGGCCCGCTCCAATCGAGACCTGACCTATACTCAAGTGGAGCAGGACAAAACAGACTTTGAATTGAATGTCCGCAAGCTGGTAAAACAATTCAATCTGCAATCCCAGCGCGTACACATTGCCGCCCGCACGGATGAAACAGCGCAACGACGTGCGGATGTAGCCCGACGGCTCTATATTTTAGGAAAATCTACCGTACTCGATCTCAATGCTTCTATCAGCGAAAAGGATGCTGCACGACGTAATTATATAACTGCATTATATAATTACTGGAGCCTGTACTATACTCTCCGCAGCCTGACACTTTATGATTTTGAAAAAGATGCCCCGCTAACGGAAACTGAGAAAATAGAAGAAGTAATGGATGCAATGATAAAGAAATAAAAAGTCATATCATACGTCTGATCATAAATTGTAAAACAATAAAAGCACTATGGATATTAAACTTGAAAAGAAGCCCTGGTACATTCGCTACCGTTATTATTTGGCAGGAGGAATTATATTCCTTGCTTTCATCATTTACGTTATCATTCTTTCTGCCGGCCCCAGCAAACTGCGCATCGACCAGGAGAATGTACAGATTGCTGAAGTTAAGAATGATAAGTTCATGGAATATGTAGACGTGGAAGGACTTATCCAGCCCATTCTTACCATTATCGTTAATGCCCGTGAATCAGGAAGCGTAGATCGCATTGTAGGCGAGGAGGGAAGCCTGTTACAGAAAGGAGATACGATCCTTGTACTCGAAAATCCCGATCTGATACATAGTATCGAAGAGCAACGCGATGATCTGGAAAAGCAACTGATTTCTTTCCGTGAGAAAGAGATTGAAATGGAGCAAAAGAGCCTGACCCTTCAACAACAAACTTTACAGACCAACTATGAGTTGGCTCGTCTTCAAAAAAGTTTCAATCTCGATAAGGAAGAGTTTAAAATGGGAATTAAAAGCAAAGCTCAGTTGGAAGTTGCCGAAGATGAATACAATTATAATGTTAAGAAGGCAAAGTTACAACGCGAGAGTTTACGTCAGGATTCCGTCGTTGCCATTATTCGCAAGGACTTGATCCATAATGACCGGGAACGCGAACGCAAGAAGTATGAACGTGCTTGCGAACGACTGGACAATTTAATAATTAAGGCCCCCGTCGCCGGGCAGCTCAGCTTTGTAAAAGTCACCCCTGGACAACAAGTAGCATCCAACCAAGGCATTGCAGAAATCAAGGTATTAGATCAATATAAAATTCACACTTCTCTTAGCGAATACTACATAGACCGCATCACAACAGGGCTTCCCGCTACTATTAACTATCAAGGACGCAAATATCCACTCCGCATCACCAAAGTAGTGCCCGAAGTAAAAGACCGCACTTTCGATGTGGACTTGGTATTTACCGGAGAAATGCCTGACAACGTACGTGTAGGTAAAAGTTTCCGCGTACAAATAGAATTGGGGCAACCGGAACAGGCTATTGTTATCCCTCGTGGCAACTTCTATCAATCCACCGGTGGACAATGGATATACAAACTGAATGCATCCAAAACCAAAGCTACACGTGTTCCTCTCAGCATCGGGCGCCAGAACCCGCAGCAATACGAGATTACAGACGGTTTGCAACCCGGAGATTGGGTTATTACAACAGGATATGATAACTTTGGCGAAGCGGAAGAGCTAATATTAAAGTAAAGAACAAATACATGATACAACATTATCTGAAAATAGCAATAAGAAACCTGTTGAAGTACAGAATGCAGACTCTGATCAGCATTATTGGCTTAACCGTAGGTTTTGTCAGCTTTTCCCTGTCCGGCATGTGGATGAATTATGAGCAAAGTTATGATAATTTCCATGATGGAGCCGACAGAGTCTATGTGGCAAGTGTTCCTTCCGTATTTAGAACCAGTGGTTTCTCAACTACGACTTCTCCTTTGCTGGCCCCTCATCTGGTCAATACCTTTCCTGAAATAGAAATTGCGACTTATACAAACTTCACAACAGAGTATAACGATGATCAGAACAGGCATTGGACCATGATATCGGTAGACAGTGCTTTTATCTCCATGTTTCCGGTTACGGTATTGGAAGGCAGTTTGCAGTTTTTGTACAATACTGCCGATGAGATAGCCATTAGCGATAAAGCTGCCCGCTTGCTTTTCGGTAAGGAATCACCTATTGGCAAGGAGTTTCCGCTTGATAAGAAAATGACTGTTACTGCCGTGGTTCAAAAATGGAAAGGACATTCTAATTATGAATTCGACGTGATTTCAAGGCGAAAAGCCCCGGAATATCTGGACTGGGGCTATGCATCCGGAACTACCTTGTTTCGCGTTGCTCCCGGTACCGACATGGACGCTTTGGGTAAAAAGCTAAAAGATATAGAAGTCGATATGAAAGGAAATATACGGAAATATCCTGTTCACATTACTCCTATAACGGAATATCATTATACACATCCCAAATACAATATATTTATCCGTATAGAATATGTCCGCCTCTTTTGTCTGATCAGCCTGCTAATCGTTTTGGGAGCACTATCCAACTATCTCATTATCTACCTGATACGCATTCGCATGAGGCAGCGTGAATGGGCACTCCGTAAAGTGAATGGAGCATCGGAAAGAAGTCTGGTCGCCTTGCTGATATCTGAGATTGTATTACTACTGCTGGCTTCAGTTCCTGTCGGCTTCTTATTGGTGGAAGTTTCTCTCCCCATATTCAAGCGCTGGTCTTACATCACTGAAGAGAATAATCTCTTTTTTTATAAAGAGACGCTTATCTATATGTCAATCGTCATAGGAACCGTTCTACTTTTTGCCTGGCTCACCTTGTTGGTTCAACGGCGCTTTACATTACAGTCGGCTATATCTTCCGCTATCACCCGTCGCTTTTCTACCTTCTACCGACGGATAGGGGTTTGGTTTCAATTGGTGGTCAGTATTGGTTTTATATTTTGTACAATAATGATGATGAAACAATTGCATCATCTGCGTACATCTGCCGACATGGGAGTCACCAATACTGATATAGAGTATGTGGCCTATCTTGAAGGTATCCCTGACAGTGATAAAGAACATTGGGTAAAACTAATGAAAGAAATTCCGGACATTGATTTTCGGGAAGTCTCAAATTTCCCCTTACCGGGATTATCCCAATCTATGTTTACAGCCGTAGAATGGGATGGCAAACAACCGGGAGATAAAGAAGTAGCTGTCAATGATTTCCAGATTTCAAAAGAAACATTCGATTTATTAGGATTACAGT